>Ga0207747_1000200_pt1 | contig 75162 bp, 102 predicted proteins | sample HigsolmetaGSP11D_FD_184839 | JGI IMG/M metagenome (GOLD analysis project Ga0207747, IMG submission 184839) | High solid enriched microbial communities from the Joint BioEnergy Institute, USA - SP1-1-D (SPAdes) | ecosystem: Engineered > Bioreactor > SSF (Solid state fermentation) > Aerobic >...
CTTTCTTAATTTCTTTCCCAATGTCCATACTGTATTCCACTATTACACATTTCACACGCCCATTCTCTCCATTGATTACCATTATGCTTACAAGTAGAACAATTTATATTATTATGTTCACAATATAATTCTCTTTCGTGTTTTTTGGCTTTTTCCAATATGTCATATAATTCATTTATACAGTCTTGAATTTCCCTTGCTAATTCTGTTTCAGTTATTGTATCGTCTGACCAATCATAATACTCAACTTCGTCAAGAAAATTAATAGCATGTTCTATTTTTGATATATTTTCTTTGTTGTAATACATATACTTATCACCTACCTATTTTCTATTAATTTATTAACTTCTTCACTTAGTTTCTCTTGCAATTCAGCAACTTCATCAAAACTATATCCACTACATGGATATTTATATTTATCCACAAAATATTTTATATCTTCATTATTAGCAAAATATAACGCACCTGCAATAATGCCCAATTCTTCTTCAGTTAGTTCTAATGAAAATATTCTTTTTGTGAATACTGTTGCTTTCATATTACACTCCTTTCGAGGTATACATTTCAAATGTAACCCTTAATTTCAATCAAACCAATCTTTCATCTAAATTTAATAAGGGAGATAATATTCTCCCTTGTTAAACTGTAATACAATCATACATTGGATCATTTAAAACACTCAACATAGCTTCATATGGAGTTTTCCCTATATTATTTAATATGGACTTAAATACTGAAGGAGATTGACCACTGGCTAGCTGTACACCTCTATGTTCGCTTGTAACTTGAAAATTGTCGTGTCTACTATCTACATTCCAGTAAATAATGTTTGGCATTTCATAACCATGATTATTATACATAGAAACCATAGCATCATGCCAAGTTGAATGATTCTTATTTGATTGCCTGTCAAATTCCATATCGGATATTACTATTAACGATTTTGGCATATCTTCAGCAGTTAAATTATTTCTTATAGCTGTATCTAAAATTAGTTTAAATGCAGCTTCTAAATTTGTGTTTTCAACTATAGAAGGTATACATTGAATTTTTTCATAAAGTGTATTGCCTTTTAATTGTACAAAAGATGGTCTTGATGAAAAAGTCATAAAAACATCTTTAAATATACCATGATTTCTTTCAGCGAAATATATTGCCAATCCTACAGATGTTGCCATTGGTCTACCTTGCATACTTCCTGAAGTATCTGCCATTACTAAAACATTATTTTCTCCTTCAATATAGTTAGGAAGTGCCTTCCATTGTTCTTCAAGCACTTTATCATAATGGTTTACAGTTAAATAATTACCATGCCACGTGCTTAATCCCATTTTTTCAAGTATATCATAAGGAAACAACGTGCTTGAATTTATTTTTGCTTCGCCTTTAGAAACACTTTCTATGTAGGCATTAAATCTATCTTCATCATGTTTTCTAAAAGCATTTCTATATATGCTCATTGCCCTAGAAGGTACACCAGCATAATTAATATCACTCCATTGATTATGTGACATTTTAACTTCTGTAACATCAAGATACCTTCTTAATACAGATAAAGTTTTTCTGTATTCCTTTTCTGATAATCCTAAATTTTTAGCAGTTAATTTACCAAGTTTGTTAGATTCCTGTGAACTCGTATTCACACTTTTCAGCCATTTAGCTAACAGGCTAATTGGTTTGTTGTCTTTCATATTCTTAATATCCAAATTCCACTGTTCTTGAATTAATCGCCACATATCATTTTCAACGGGAGTTCCAACAAATTCATATAAATCATCGTATCGACCGAACAGAGGCAAAAATTGGATGTTTTTCTTCATAACATCGGGATATAACTTTGCTAAAAACTTAAAAATTATCCTTGCCGTTCTTCTTTCGCCTAATCCACCACGCACATTTCTAGCATAAAAAGCCATTTTTGTTGCTAATAACTTATCTTCTGCAAATGCCTTACTAAATACTGATTCAATATCTGCGTCAGGTCTTTTTCTCATTGCTCCAATTTGTCCAAACAAATCTACTAAAGCACTATTTGTACTTTTTAATGCTACTGCACCATTTTCAGTTAGGGTGTAATTGTTTTCTTGTTTTAATGCGCTTACAAATCTTTTACTCATAATAAAATCCTCCTATTTATATTTATATTTTACAAGACACTTGTTTGCTCTACAGATTAAAAGTCTGTTGCATTATTGATTGCTGTAAGTGTCTTTATTAAAACTCCAAGATGCATTTTTAACACCCAAAGTTATTTTTGTTGCTGTACGCATCTTAGAGGATTTTACAATTATTGGAGAACGGCAGGATTCGAACCTGCGAACCTTGTAGGTATTGATATTGTTGCTGTATGTATCCAATACTCGATACTATTTTATTCAATTTCCTTTAGCCACTTAGATACGTTCTCCATGTACAAGACGCATTGAGAAACAATTTTACAGATTGTTTACAAATATTTGCTGTATGCGTCTTTTCCAAACTAGGCACATTAAACAACAAATTTCAGATTTGCTTGAATGATTGCTGTATGTGCCTAAATTTTATTTGTCGTGAGGGTAGGACTCGAACCTACAACACAATGTCCCTAAAGCAGTTTTGCTGTTAATATCTTAACAAGATATATTTGCTATTACATTTGCTCTACCAGTTGAGCTACCTCACTATATTCCAAGGCAGTTTTAAATTCAGCCAATTGAATTTTCTTGTTTTATTGCTGTAACTGCCTTTCTTATTTTCTGTTCGTATCTTACATTATTATAATAGCAAATTTATTCAAACTTTATGTTTGATTTGTTAGAGATTTACTCTAACTGGGTGTAAACCTACACCCTCTATTCCATCCGCAAACGCATTTGGAAATACTTTTTTAATAATTTGATAAGCTCCATTCAGGTCAGCATTTATCAACACTCCTTTATTACTTTTAAATAAACCTCTATGAATTCTTCTTTTTTTATTTTTATTTTCTTCACATGGTTCTTCACCATCAAGAAAACTTGTACTACTTGTATAACTTTCTTCTGTTTCTATTACTTTAATACCTTTGTTCTCAGCTTTATATTTTATTTTTTCAATAAATAAACTATGTGGTATTTCAACAAAGTTTTGATTAACTTTTTTACTCATTACGCTTTCTTGCTTCCAATTTTTGTTTCTTCCTATAACTATAGTATCAATTTGATTTTGTACACACCAATCAATTATATATTTGCTTGCTTTATGTATGTAATCATTTATTTTATTATTTCGTTTATCTGTTAGTTTTTGTAGTTTATTACTCCAATCTTTATTGTGTTTCTTTTTTAAATCACTCTGTTTTTCTGCTTTTATTTTATTATAATATTGATTTATAGACTTTAATGGTCTACCATTAATTATAAACGGTTTTAATCTAACATTATTTGCCACCGTTGCCAAATTATCAACACCAATATCAATTCCTATTATTCTATGAGATTCTTCTTTTGCTTCTGGCACATCTATCTCATATACTATTTCCATTACATAAGAATTTTTTCTTGGTATAAATCTAACTTGCATCAATTTACCTGTAGCATTTGTTTTAAATTTATTATTTAAAGGTTTTAATGGTTTCCAGCTAAATCTTAAATAACCATCTTTTATTTTACATTTAATATTATCAATTACTAAAATATTTCTACCTTTTTCTTTATCTTTGTATTTGGGAAGTTTAGGTCTGCCCAAATATTTGTCCTTATTTTTGTTCCAATCTTTAATGCTGGCAAAGAATGATTTCCAATTTTTATCAAGTAGTTTTAAAGTTTGTTGACCTACATTACTGCCTAAATCTCTATATGGTTCAGAATCTTTTATAATGTTTGCTAATTCATTATATCGAATCCATTTATTATTTTTAATAAATTCTTGTCTTACAATATAATTAGCATAATTATATACATTTTTTGATTTAAAACACAAATCGTCTATGATTTTATATATGCCATCACTTTTTTTAATTAAATGTTGCTCAACTCTATTTACTTTCACAATATACTTCCCTTCTTATAAAATTGCATTTATATATATGTGCGAGTTGCAACTACAATATAGTCATATGCCTGATTAACTGCTGTTAGGTTATATTCACACGTATGTGCAAGTTGCAACAGCACCACATTAAAACATAGATATATCAATAGTTTTAAATTATAAAAGTGCGAACATCACAATTTTGTGTGAATTTTATTGAATAATTTAGTTACGTTCGCACCAAATTATTCAATTGGGTAAAACCCATACCCTCTATTCTGTTTTGTCAGAACTACTTTTTAAAATAATTCACATATGCGTTTCTTTTCTTATTTCTTCTTCTATTAAACGTAATTGTTCGCTAGAAAAATATCCTTCTTTACACAATTGACGCAATATGCCTATTTTGAAGTTATTTATTAACCCTTTGCGTTCTTCTTCGGAAATATTAATTTTAAGTTTTCCATTTGACGTTACCATTTTATCTCTCCTTTCATTATTTATTATAGTATTTCATTTTGATTTTGTCAATACTTTTATATTAATATTTTATAAAAATTTTGTTTACGGTTATTCAAGCTAACACCGAAAAACGCTTTAAAAATAAACTAAGGGGGAATGTATTATTTTTTGGTGCAGGATATGGGACTCGAACCCATACGGTATTATTACCAGAGGATTTTAAGTCCTCTATGTCTGCCAATTCCATCAATCCTGCATTTCAACTATCACAATTACAATATATCATAGTCTATTTTATTTGTCAATAATATTATATTAATATTTTAATTCCACCCTAATATTTTATATAATTCTCTACACTTTTGTTTTTCTTGCTCTTTTCTATATTCCAACTGTTCAGATGTACAAATCCTATGCAGCCAACTCATAGCAATATGTTTCAATTCGTCTTTTTTGAAAGATACAATTATTTCATTTTTTGTCTCACTTAACTTTTTCACAATACTCACCCAACTTTTGAATCAAATCAACTTTTTATTTTGATTTTAAGGTTTTCTTATTGTTCAAGATTTAAGTATTTATTTATCGTGAACAATTCATCTCATGACTAAAGCCACGAGTGTTCACGCTTGACTTTTATAAATATTATATCAGAATTATATTCTACATGTCGCATCCATCTATGTTGTGCTTTAGGAGTTATATTGTTGTTCTCCAATACTTAATAATTATACCTTTCTGTGAATTTTCCACACTTTCACCATCCTTTTAATAAAACCTATTTTCTGTTTACTTTCCTTCAATATAAAGATTTAATAAACGTATAAGACGGATTATATCTCCATTTTCCATTTGGCTAAAATCTGGAACTTTACCTTTAGAATGTATTATTAATGCTGTAGCTTTTTCAATTAACTTATTCCTTATTTTATCACCATTGTTAATATTTGTCATACAACTCCCCCTGCAATCAAATCAATATCTATGTTGTTAAACTTTGTAACCTATTTTGCCAGTATTCAATTTGATATTTAGCAAACTCAATATCATATTCTTTTTTTAAAGCATCATTTTCTTCTGCAATTGATTCTAAAAATTGCACAACCTTATCTACGTCATTTTTATAAGAACAATATAAACTTCTATTAACTCTATCTTGAATTGCATATGCTACATCTAAAACATCATCTTTTTTAGGATCAAAAGGTTTATCATATTTAAGTTCAATTGTAAAACCATTTTTTAATTCTAATTCTTTTGCTCTATCAGCAAAATCGTTCCAATGAAATATATATTGTGCTTCTTTTCTCTCTGGATGGCACCAATCAAAATATCCTTCATATCTCGTATATGTAACAAATCTCTTTTTAGATTTTTCCATTCTTATATTTCTCCTTCCATTTTATTTTAATAATATACATTATATCCTGCCAATCTCAATGCTTTATTCCTTATTATTCTACCAAACCTATTTTTATATTTTGATTTATAACAATCAACAATTGCTTTTGCTCCCTTATTATTTGAAATATGTACATGTTTATAATTACTTGGATTATACACTGAATAATATACTGATTTAAAATCGTCATTTATATTTTTGTAAATTATAAATCCTCTGTAGTTATATGTATATAAACACATTTCAACTCCCTCCAGTATATTATTTTATTCTTAAATTATTCTTATTTGCCATCACCTTTCTGTCATAACTTCTACTAATCTGACTAGTCTTATTTTTATATCTTATAAGTCCATTAATACCGAGATTATAAGAATTTAAACTATGTATTAATAGTTCTTCACCTTCTAACCCTTGATTTTCCCAATAGTCCTGATAGTTTTTATATACTGCTATACCTCCTTCTATATTATGATATGGATTTTTAGGGTCAAAATCATCTATACCTGTAAGTTCTCCATACCATTTTATGTAGCTTTCTTTACCTGTATTAAGTTGCATGTAGCCTACGCTATAACCATCTTCAGACTGATTTTTGCTACTTACATCATGTTGAAAATTACTTTCTGTTTGCATGATACCTAATATTATTTCCATATTAACACCATATTGATTGCATTTTTCCCTTATAAAATCTTGTAATTCGTCTGATAACGGTATATCATAATATGTATTCTCTATCTGTGTTTTTTGAATTTCTTGTTTTAATATTATATTATCATTTTTATCTGAATTGTCAATAGGTTTTTCTTCTTGTATTTGTATTGAGGTTGGAATTAATATTTGTTCTTGTACAGCTACAATATTATCTTCTACTTCAGCATTTGTTACTGTGTCATTTGGTTTGCTTACTTGAGTATATAATAGAACAATAATTTGCACAATAATAACTATAACTGTAATAATACTAAATATAAATCTTTTTTTATTTACTAACTTTACTTTCATAAAATTGTGGCTGTGGAGACACGTGACTTTAGTCATGTGAGGAAACAGCCACATCTATCCTCCTTTCCCATAATAATGTTTTTGCCTTGCTTATAAGTTTTAAATCTTTACAATTGGCACTCCTATGAATAACTGTACCATCAAGTTTTCTTAAATCAAAATAACCAGAACTGCGTCTACCGAATATAAAACATTCTTGTCCTTTGTATTTTACCTTGTCAAACAATCTGAATCCTTTTACTAAATAAGGAGCTTGATTTAATTTCTTTTTGTCGCCCTTTAATATATTGGCTTTATGAATTTGTCTATTGTGCCTTCTTACTTGCTTAATATAATACCAATAATCTAATCTTTTAACATTAGGATTACCACTTATACATAATGCATCAATCCTATGTTCTTTTGGTAGATTATTCTGTATTCTAGTGTTTTTAGTAATATATCCATAAGTTATTTTTACATTAGAATATATTTCTTTGAGTCTATTATAAAATGTCCACCTCATAATCCCCATAAAAGCTGCATCTTTAAACGATTGACCGCGTTTTAAATTTAATTTTAATTTACCAGCATGATAATCTTTATGGCAACTTTCACACAAAGTAATAAGGTTGCTTGGGGAATTTCCACCAGTTTTCCTTGATTCTATATGATGTACATTTAATATTTTATTTTTGCAACCCTTTTTACCTTGACATTTATATCCATCTCTCCAAAGGACATATTCTCTTACATTCCAAAATCCCAATTGTTCTCCTTGTTGGTATTGTTCACCTTCTATATCGGGATTTTTAATCTTTTGTATATCAAAGGAAGCAACTTCTATTATTATTTTTGATATAGGCAAAATTTCGTGTATCTTACTTGTTATTTTTAAATGTGTTTGTATTTTATTTTCAACAGAAGGTGCTAACCAACCTTTATTTTTACTATAAACACGATTTAAAAATCTGGGTTTTCTATACCTTAATCTATTCCTTCTTGTACGTCTGAATTCTCTACGTGTAGATAGTAAGTCTACAATATCGTTTCTTAATTCTACTTCTGCTGAAAATAGCTCTTGCTTTTCTGTTGTAGCAGATACTCCAATAAATTTACTTCCTGCATCTATACCTAATGTTATATCCTGCTTGGTTTCACCAGTTGCGTATAATAATTGAATTGTAAATGGTTCTCTTTTTACTACTTTTGCCTTACCTTGTTTTAATAATTTTCTCGCTTTACTTGGTGTTGTAGGCATTAATGGTTCTTTTCTTTGATTAATGACATATACTCTCAAGTTATGTCCTCCTTTCTGGAGTTAGTACCCTTAGACAATGTTACCTATACTTTTTACACTTAACTCACTGTTCCTACCCATCAGAACTGTTTAAAGTTAAGCAACAGAGCTACGAACTAGGGTAAACATTCGTAGGTGTTATGATATAGGTAACGTAGCTTTCGCTTAGTCTAGTCAATAAAGGCTTTTGCAAGCCCGCCACTTTAGTGGTGGGTTATTGACGTTTTCCTCCTTTGTTTTTTTATTATAGTTATATATTACCATAATGCTAAAACAAAGTCAACTATTATTATATTAATATTTTATTTTGATAAAAAGGAATAGGCTATTCGCCTATCATAGTAATTAGCCAGCTTTTTATATTATTTACTGTTTCATCAAATGTCTGAAATGTTTTTCCATCCATCAGAGAGGAATAAACAATATTATGTACTGAATCATTTTTACTTATAATCTCAAAATGATATCTTTCACTAGCTGGCGAATAATAAATATATGAAACTATTCTAGTACGTCTATTAGTATGTTTCCAAGTTTCATATATATTTCTCTTTTTTATCTTTTTAAATTTCATATGCCATTTCCTTTCTATTTCAATATGTATCATCGACAATGACATATGAAATTTTTATATGTATGTTATAAGAGCATTTACTAATGCTCTTATAAATTGTCGTGTATTAATCTTTTTACTTCTTCTATTATATCAATTACAAGTTGTCTATTTTGTTTACTTAACTCTGTACCATAATAAAAAGTTTTATCAGTTTGTGCCTGTTTAATTATATTATCCAACATAGTTCCTACATCATTATCTGGATATCCTTCTTTAATATCTATATTAATATTTTCAACATCAAACAATAACCAGTCAAGAGTAACTTTAAATTTATTGCAAATTGTTATTAAACGAGTAATATCAATTGTTGTAATATCCTTTTTCTTACTTAATTCTAAACACCAGTCCCCTGATAAGCCTACAAACTTACCAAATTCTTGATAATTTTTAAACCCCATAGACTCTTTTAATAATTGAATTTTTTGCCCTACATTCATTGATGTCACCTACCTTGCCATCTATGATTTATATATTCATTTGCTCCTACATATTTTTTTTGACTAAAAATAATATAATAATGCTTAATTTCTGCACTGATATTTTTTTCAGATAGATAAATTAAAGCATTATCATTTAACATACATTCTTGCAAAATATTTGCATCTTCTCTTTTTAAATTATCTTTATCTATAGAAATCAAATACCAGTCACTTTTGTTTTTATTTATTAAACTAATATTGTCTAAACCCTTAATCACATCTACCAAAACTGGATAGTTTGTACTTTCTATTAAATTAATCAACAGATCAATTTGACACTTATTTTTTAAATCTCTTATTAAATCTAATCTATTATTGATTCCATTCCATATTTTATACGAATATCCTTTATTAACTAATCCTTCAATTAAAGAGTGAAGTACTTTTTCTTTTCTAATAAGATAATCAAGCATTCATTACTCCATCCTTCATATTTTTTAAATAAATTTCTACATCATCTTTAATCTTTAAATAATACCGTTCAGGATTTTCATCTCCATATTTATATCGCTTACAAATATCAATATAATCATCTTTAGTAAGTTCGCCTTTTTTATTATACATATCAATAGCCATACTAATCATACCAGACATATATAAATTATGAATAGTAATAAATTCATTACCACACCAGCTTTGAATACGCTGCATTCGTGCATTGATAACTACTGGATTTAACTTATCGCATTTTGTATTACCTACTGCACAAAGGACATAATTTCCATATCTATTTATTTTATACTTTCTTGAATCTGTCCCGTCTTCCTCGCCAATTCCATTATTACTTAAATACTCTGTATCATTATATGTTTTTAAAATTAAATCCATCGTTTCTTGAGATACAGTCAGTTCTCTCATAGTACCATCATTTCTTACAAGTTCTAAAATACAATCCTTAGTATTTTGACTTTTAGGGTCTATTTGTAAATTTATAATTTCTTCTAATGTTCCACCCCTTACAGTTCTACCTCTAACTCCGACATAAGGCAACTCTAATAATAATTTATCTTGATTATTAACTAACATATTTTGATATTCTTTTAATTGAGTAGGAGAAATATATCTAAATTCAGTAGCTTGTTTTGAAACAAAACGTTTTGCTTCTGATTTAGTCAATGTATCAAAAACATTCTGCATATGAACAACTACGCCTTTTTGAATACAAAAATCTATATATCCTTTTATTCTTGATATAGTACTCATTACTGCTCCAATCGTACTATTTTTAAATTTCATCATTAGCAATTCATCACGTTCAGCTAAAGAAAAATTATAAACAGGTTTATTTAATAATTCTTCATATTCATCAACTGCTACAAACGTTGGATACTCCGCTTTAGCAGTATCCAATGGTTTTAACTTTAAATAGTCTTTCTTTAAATTTTCATCAAATTTAAAACTCAAATTATCTATATTAAACTTTTTTAATTCTTTAGCCATTATCATTCAACTCCTTCCTTAAATAAATTATAAAGATTAGTTCTTAATGTTTTGTTGGCGTCTTTTGGATTTAACATCCCCATGTCTTGCCACATTTGATTATTCATACTAAAATCAATTGACTGCATTTTTTCTTTAAATAATTCTTTCCAATTGTCTTTATTTAATAATGCCCTGGATAATGCAACATAACCATAAAACATGTTTTTCCAGTTGATAAAGCTACTCTTTTTAATTTCATAAGGATTTTCTTTGAAATCATATGAATAAAGTTTAATCATATAATCAAAGAATTCAGCAAGCCATCTACCTATCATCCTAATATTATCATTATCTTGTTCACCATTTTCATCTATTAATAAATCTTCATATTGCTCTTTTATTGCCAATGCTATATTAGATTTTTTTACTAATGCCTGATTATTACTTATATGTCTATCTGTTTCTTTCATAATATCGAAAAGATTAGATTTCTCATCTTCCATAATACCTAACACTCTATTTTCTGCTTTATTATAATCTTTTGTCGATAACCACTCCTCACTCATAGGAGTTTGCTTATTAATTTGAACCATTATGGCATGAGCTTTTATCTCACTAACATTATAAATTGTTATACCCCACACAACATCCAAATCGGGATTTTCTGCTACAGCAAGAGAATTTGCTTCTTTTCTATGCTGTCCATCAACTACATTAATTACACTACCTTCGTAAACAGTTAATGTTCTATTTTTAGCATTATAAATCATTTTTTCATTGCCGTTTTTAAGTATATTCAATTTGATATGGTCTGGTTCATATGTTCCCTCAAGTAGTGATTTTTTTATTTCTAAAACTTTTTGAGGATTAACATTAATCTTATCTCCTCTTTTAGTTATTTTAGGATTTCTTTGAGTATTAGGATTGTAAATAATAACTTTAGCATCATTTAGCTTGGCAAGTTCTTGCGCAGAAATAGTACCTTCCCAGTGATGGTCATTTATCATATTAATGTTTCTAAAAACAATAGGATATATTTTTTCTTTCTCTTTTTCAAATTTAAAATACTCTAACTCATCAATTTCATGTTTCAAAAAATATTCAGACAAATTAATATTGACATCTAAATCATTTTTAAGTAATGCCTTATTTAAAGCATCAGTAAAGAAAAATAACAGTTTTGTATCACCATTATCGTCAACTAATTGCTCAACCGAAGCATTACCCATGATGATTTCAGATGCCAATATTATAATTGCTGAATCTACATTACGTTTTCTTAACTCAATCCCGATATCTTCTTTGACTTTTCTATAGTCTATATTCTTTAAAATATTATTTATTTTTTGAAATAACTTTTCTTGATTTTCCTTAAACATAATATATCACACCTTCCCCTTATACCATATATGTATTATTGTAATATATTATATCCAGGAAGTCAAGAAATATACCTTTATTATATTAAGAGTTTTGTTTTTTAAAATACTCTTTAATAATTTGACCTTTTTTAAGTAATTCTTTATTTATTTTTTTTATAACTAAACTTCTGTTTATTTTATATTTTTGTAATAATTCAAGTAAACGTGTTCGCTTAGTTTCAGCTACTTCTTTAGTAATATAATATTCCAAATTGTCAGCTTTTCCTGTGTGCGTTACATATACAACTTCATTTCCTAGATCAAAAATTGAATCACTGGAAACAAAATTGCCTAAATTGTCTTGAATAACATAAACACACATTTTTATATAGCCCCCTTTTTGTAATTTGATATCGAACATTTGTTCGATGTTCTTATTATACTACATATGTTTTTTAATTGCAATTATTTAATTGTTATTGATTTACATAATTTTATGTTACCTCTTAATACTATAATTTTCAATGCAAACTTATCTACAATATGCGACAGAATTCGCATTTATTATATTTATAATAAGTAAGTGTTTTGGGGAAATGCTTATTTTAAGCACCTTTTAGGCTTTTTACTAATTTTTACATTGTTATGGTTTGTTAAACATTTTTATATTTGTTCGTAAAGTTGAACACTTATTTACAGGTAATATTACAATTCCAGCCAATAATACACCTGCTATTATTGATTGATTTAATGATAAAATATACACTGCAAATAATAAACATAAAATAATTAATGATAGTATTTTAAATTTTACTTTCTCACTTTCTTTTATTGGTCTGTTAAAGTGTTCAACTGGTGAATATAAAAGCAATAATATAAAAACCAACATAAAAACTATTATATTAATAACTTTATTATTGGGAAAATATTTTGCTATTAATCCAGCAAACAATAAGCAACTAACAGAAACATATGCACATTTAGTATATGAATTAAAGTGAACACCCCCTGCATACACCCTTATTAGCGTAAAAGACAAGGTTGCAAGCATGGTTTCGGTAAATATACTCAATAATATACTTAGTAATATTAATAATGCACCCTTAAATATAGCTCCATATATTACCTGCAATCCAAAATAATATAAATATCTACGTTTATGAGATTCTTGTAAATGTTCTTGTAACCATTTTCCGGTTTTATAAGCTAACAACTTAATAAATCTTAAACTCAATATATATCTCAATAAATCACTCCTTTATTTATTTAAACTGCATATTTAACTTTAATATTATTTTCATAAGTGTCCCATATAGCATCAATATCTCTTTTATATTTGGCACAATAATTAACAAGTTGAGTATATTTTTCTTCTAATAATTCTTGCAAATCAAAAGATTTTTTATCTTTAACGTATTTTGTCAAAGTATTAATATGTTCTATCATTTTGAATGCTTTATCTTCATCAAACATAACTTCTTCAAACCCCAATTCAATTTCAAGTGCATTCTTAATTTCATTCATTTTTTCTTCGTCTAATATAGATATCCTCCATGGTTCCCCATTATAAAATAATCTTCTTTTTGATATACATCTAATTTGTTCTGTTAAAGCATAACTATCTTCTTTTAAACCATACTCTTTACCGATATGTACATGAATCCTTGGAGTGAATTTCCTTTTCGTTGTAATGGGAATTACAACCAATATATCACCCATTTTGTTACCTATGTCATTAGAAACTATTACACATGGTCTAACAGAATTCTGCTCACTATCTAAGTTAGTGCCAAAGTCAGCACAATAAATTTCTCCTCTGCTTGGAGTCCATTTTGCCCATGATCTATCCTCTTCTTCATCAAGCTCAGAATATCCACAAATATCATAAAGATATTTATAAGTTATCCTTCCTTCACTAGCTGATGCTATTTTTCTTAAAACCTCTCTTGGTGGATATTCTCTTATCCTTTTATAAATGATATCAGTCAATAATGTTGTATCTACCATCTTAATAGTACCTGCAAAGTTTGCAATAGTTCTATATCCTATAGCTATTCTAACTGCTTCTGATAATTTCTCCAAACTCACATCATTTGTAGATGTAACTCTCTTCGACAACTGCATTATTTTTCACTCCTTATTAATTAATAATATAATATATGTATCACACTATTTATATTATATACTAACATCTACAAATTATGCAATATCTTTTTATTATTTTGAGAAAATTATTTTAATAATTAAGGAGAGTTTAATAAACTCTCCTTAATTCAACACTAATTACCTCAATTCCGAAGGAGTCTTAGGCTGATGAAGCCACATTAGTGAAGCAGTACTGGTAGCTATAAGCCCAACCAAGCCTATAATAGCAGATATAAACCCCAACTTTTTCATATAATCTCTCCTTTCTATTATTTTTATTTATTAAAAATCATCATCTATGCTATTATCTAGCATATTCTGATGAGATTTTTGCATTTTCCTAAACTTATCAAAAATGTATGATAAGAAAAATAGTAACAATCCAATCATTAGAGTAGGAATTACTAGGGATAACACACTAAAAATAATCCTTTTAAGCAATGAGTATTCATTATTTTTCCCTAACAAGTATACTAGCATACTCCATATTAATATAATCAAACCAGTAAATGAACATGTTATAATAGTAATTGTTTTATCTGAAAAAAGTTGTTCAAAAAAATTATAAATTGTAATACTGTTTTTTCTATAAATAATATAAAAAATTAAGATAAATTGCATAATTCTTCCTGGTATTGATATTAAAAAGTTTATAAAAACATCATGATTAATATCTTCTATAGTTTTATTTATAAAACTTAACGTTATTGGTATATAAATAAACTCAATTACAGTTATAAACACCATCCCAAGAAACACACATAATACTGTTTTTAAAATAATCATTTTGTCATGTAAAAAATTATTCTTCTTTACAATATACACTGTTAAACAAACCATTATCGAAAAACTTATCAAAAATGAAATTGGCAATGGAATCTTTGCTATGTATCTTCCGATATTTGAAATTATAGCTGTAGGAATAACTGGAATCATTATATATTTTATATTGTATTTCCACATTTTGATATCAAGCAAATCAAATCTTTTTAGTAATATAAGAGTTATTAAAACACACACTAACTCTTCAGGTATACTTACAAGCAAAGTATTTAATCCTGCGTTAATTAAATCTTTCATTTTAACATCCCCTTTATTTTTTATAATCTAATTTTAGCATCGTTTTTTGTATTTTGATATAGTTAACTAAAGTTTATGTTAATTTGTATTTTACTATTGATGAAATAATAATATTAAATTATATTATTATTTACTCTTATGTAATTACATTATATATCGTTATTATTTTGTTGTCAATATTATATTTATAATTTATAAAATTTTTTTAAAAATTGTTCCTATATGCACTGCCATAATAGTCTTGTTCATTTCGTAAACGTTCTGCCTTTTCTTCAAACGAATAAGCATTTCTAAATCCAATACAATCCTTAGTTTTTGGAATACCTTGAAAACTTTCTATTTCCAATTTGGTACACCCTACACAATCAATACACCATGACTCTTTTCTTAACTTTAAAAACATAAATACAACCTTTCTTATTTATCTAACATCTATTCTATTATACCATATTTGTAGATAAAATCATTCTTTTATTTGTCTATCTATTTCTTCCTTTATTTCGTCTATCAAACCCCACAAATAATGTCTACGAGCAATATATATTAAAACGTCTATATATTGTTTATTATCTATCATATCACATATGTATTCTGCCTCTTCCTGAGTAACTGCTGTTTCGGTAGAAATTTTCTTAAACCAGTCCATATATTTTTGGCTATAATTAAATGCTTCTTTAGAAGATTCTCCTTTTAATAAATGTCTTTGCATCACATTTAATTGCATTGTTGGTAATTTACTATACTTATTTAAGTCCGATTCACTACAAATTATTTTAAGCCTAACAAATGCTTCTTCTTGATTGACTACTTGTTTTATTACTTTTGAAAGCAAAGGGTGAAAACCTAAAAAATTATAATCCATACTTCTGTTGTTTACCTCCTTTATTAAGATATCTTAATTATACCTCAGTTAAAGATGCAACGTACACACTTAAAGTTTCATACCCATAATTTTACTTCCTTATCATATAAAATTATGAATTCATTTAATAATATATATCATTTGTTTAAGCAATTATATCAAACTCGTCACCAACTTTTCTTAGTGAAACACCCAAATGAATTGCTAATTGCCTTAACCATTCTATGTTTTTATTAACTAACACATTCTGCATTTCTTCTGTTGTCAAGTCAGAAAAACATATATTATCCCATTTCCCATTTCTTTGTACCCTAAAATATACACCATCTAAATTTCTTTTAATCATAATCTTCTCCCTTCAATCAAATGATGTTTTTATTGTATTATTTATTTTAAGGATTACATTCTTTACATGGTGCATAATTTTTACTTTCAGCATCTTCTTTAGATTTAAACTGCACAAGATTTTGAGGGTTAATCTTTTTTGCCCATCTACAATTAATTCTATGATATTTATTACTACCACTACTTCCAACGTATTTAGTATCTGGATTAAGTGTATATTGCTTACCATCTGAAAGTTCTATTTTCGTTATTATATCACTAGACATATTATTAGTATTATTGTTAGTATTAGTATTAGCTATTGATTCTTGATTTTTTTCTGCAACACCCCATAATCCCTTTCCTAACTCCTGTGCTTCTTTTTGAAATTTAACAAAATATTCACTGTATTTTACATCTGGAGGATATGTGGCTACTTGAGCATAACCTTCCGCAACTAAAATTGCATTAAAACATTTACTCTTTAATTCGTTCTCTGGTTTATCTTGTGGCAATTCTAACCACACGTATCTTAATAATCTTCCATATTTATCTCTATCGGAAACATCTTTTTCTAAATATACTTTTCTATCTGAATATAATTGTTTATTAGTGTAATTTGATGCTTCAACACCAAAAACCTCAACTTCTTTTGAAGGATGTTTAGTTTCTGGAGTATTAACTCCTATTAGCCTAACTTTTTCTTTCTTTTCACCTATATTTACTTCTATAGTATCACCATCAACTGTTCTTATTATAGTGGCAACATCATAAACAATTGTATTATTTTTTTGTTTTACTGTATCTGTGTTTTTTGTATTAATATTTCGGTCGTTTTCTTCTGATGATAATACAGTTTCTTTTTGACTTTCTTGTGTATTTTGTATATCATTTTTAACTACATTAGATTGAATATTATTTCCTTGCGTAGTTTTTGAATCATTATTAATTGTAACTACAAAAACAAACAATAAGCTAAATATAACCGAAAAAACAATACGAACACTTTTGGAATATTTTTTATTTACCCATAATAATATAATACCTAATGGAGCAAACAAAAATAGTGAAAGCCATATAAACCAATTTTTTTGATAAAATTTAACAACCTGATTATTCATAAACACATCCCCCATTTGGCATAATTTTACTTTAATTATAACAAATAAAAATATATATGTCTATATATAAAACATACTTTTTGTATAATCTTACATCTAATAAATCAAATCAATGCTTTATCTTAAGTTACATAAAGGGAAAATTACTTCTCCAACCATTTTTATCTTCTCCTTTTTATAAAGTCTACATTTTATCATCTCCATTTTATATTTTTATTCAGGGAAGTCTTTTAGTCTTCCCTGTTACCAATCCATCCCTTCTGCATCTTGTACTGCTGAAACCAAACCATCAAACAATTCGGATTCGCCTAATAATTGATAAAGACTAACTACTACTGAATATGGTACATCATATTCATCTGCTAAATCTTGTAAATATTCTTTTAGACTGTTATAGCCGTTTTCTTTTAATACTTCCATTGTTTCAGGTTTTAACATTGTTATCAACTCCTTTTGATTTTATGAATATATTTTAGCAAAAACATTTTGTTGTGTTAATAGTTTTATATTAATATTTTTTAGATGCTGCTATAGCACCAATGCGTTTATCGTCTTCATATATTTCCACAATACCCTGCCTTAGTTCTCTGGCAAGTTTATCAAATTTAGCAATTGCTCTTTCTTTATCTTCTGTTTTTAAAACTATACGCCAATTATGATTACTATTACCACCATGACGTTTAACATAGTACATAATATCACCACCAAATAATTGTTTTATCTCAACTACCAAAATTTTAAATCTTCGTGCAGTTCTTTAGATATCCTTTTACCGCACATAGGGCAGAAATTAATACAAAACCTAGCACTATATTGATCAATAATCAAATCCCTTACTTTATTATAATAATGTAAATCTACAATATCATTATTACATATAGTAATTTGCCAATAATTGTTTTCTTTAGCACAGCCATAACAACCTTCACATTCTGAACCAGATTTATATATTTCACCATCTATTTCAATAACTTGTGGTGACGCTATTTCACATACATTATGGTCTGCTCCTGTAGTACGACTAGGAATTGTTATCTCCTTATATTCTAAATTATCACAAAACTTACACATAACATACTCCTTTCACTTTGATTAAATTGTTTTTAATTCAATAATTTCTCCCTTTTAAGTATGATCATAAGCACTTTCCCATGTTTTTTCTATTGAATTTCCACCATAGACAATATGTTTATAATCTTCTGTTTTAAAATTGCAGCTTAAATATGGATGGTCTGCTATAAGTGCATAAGCATTGTCAAAATAAGGATGTTCAATTATTTTCCATCTTGCTGAACGATTTCCTTTTTTAATTGTAAATATCTTTCCAATTTCAATATTATTAGACATATTCATTTTTATTACCTCCTGTTATTTTATAATTTCATAATAGCAATTTTTAATTTTACTATAGTAAACTTCGTTATTATTTACATTATGCTGAATATATATCACATCTTTAGGAAGTCTTTTTACTTCCCATTTACGAAAAGGATTTTCATTTATCTTTATAATTTTCATATATATTTAGCCTCCTCCTTGTTATTTAAAATACCTTACTTGAATATTTTTCAATTCTTTTTGTAAGTATTTAGGTAAACTTAAATAATTACCATCAAATCCATATTTATTGATGTTAATACAATATTGACTACAATATTTACTACTTGTTAATGAATTGTTCCATATACAAACTGTTATATGTCCGTTTTCTTTTTTTATATCAATATTCCATCTGCTATTTTTAGACTGATAAGATTCATCAAAATAATTATCCATTTTTTTCACTTCCTGTTATAAGATAAAATTGTTATTTTATTCATATGATTCAACATTTATACTTTTTTCGGGAGTACTATACCAAAAACAAACTGGAGCAACTTCATAAACAATTGCATCTTTTATATCTAATGCTTTAAGTTTTTTTAGTGCTTTTTGCAAAGCTTCTAGATTATTTTTAGGATTATAATCCCATTCCATATTTATAAACATTCCTGAACGGTCTAATATTCGCATTTTCTTCACTTTTAATCCTCCTTGTCTTTTACTTAATCATTCCAATGTTTATCAGCACACTTATTACAATATAGTTTACCTTTTATGATATTTACATCAGGCTGTTTTTTGCCTTTAAGCCTTGAATATTTATCTCCTAAATTTCTTCCACATTCGCAACATCTATATTGCATATTCAAAAATGTAGGTATTGATGAGCCAATCATGTTATACGCTCCTTTCATTATTATATGGTTTCATTCTATATTATATTTATATTTTATAGTATATTAATACGATTGTCAATATAAACTTAAAACAAAATAAAACCGTCCTTTTATCTTAATCAGATTCAAAAATATTAAATAGAAATTTTTTAACTTCATAGTTTGGATTTATATTAATTATACTGTTATTTTGGTCTATCCCAAAAATCATATTATCATCTTCATTTTTGTCAATAACAAATACTCTTTTTACTTGCCCATTTTTAGTTTTTATATCAATTACATCACCTATTTTAAAATTTTCTATCTTCAAATTATATTCCTTCTTGTTAAAATTCTGGCATTACATTATTGTTATATACTGCCAATGGTATATGCTTTGATTCTTTAATATATCTGTCAAAATTTGCCTGATTAAAGAAAACTGGTTTAGTCTTTAATGCTCTTTTTCTCCCATCTTTAGTGATAAATCCATATACCATAGCATAAGCAGGATTACCATACATATTTAAATCCTTGAGTTTTTCAATACATCTTTTTCTGCACTCTGCTTCTTCTTCCAATGTTGCAAAATATTTAACCATTTTTTACATCTCCTTTTATCTCATTGATCTTACATTCTTCTCAATTTCTTTTGCTTGTTTAATAAATATCTTCTGTTTTGATTCAGGCAACATATCAAACATATCCCAAAACATTTCCATTAAATACATGTCGCCTATATGTTCAGCAATTTCCTCTAATTCTTTACGATTCTTTTCTTTGCTAGCCATGCTATTATACTCCTTTAATTTTTACAGACTTTTTTATAACTCCGTTCTCAATTGTTTCAAGCCATTTTCCATCTTTATTTTCAAACTCAATTTCTTTTGTCATACCTTCAATTATATTTTCTTTTCCTATATTCAAAACCACATCGGAAAATTCAAAGAAGCAATTAAAATCGGCACATTCAGGATTTTTACAGATAAAAACTCTTTTACCATATTCATTTTCATCATAAACAACATCAGAACTCCCGCAACTTGAACACCTAATTTCTAATTCCATTTTCATAGTATATCATCCTTTCTTTTAATTGATAAAATCCGTCTCTTATTCCATTATATCAGAAAAACATTCTATAATGTATTCTTCATATGTTTCTTCTTCTCCTGTTTTCTCATTTCTTACAACCCATAATATTTTATAAGGACTTTCCTTTTGTCTCAAAACTGTAAATACTTTTCCTGTTATTCTAAATCTTCTTTTCTGTCCTTCTTTAACTTCCATATTAATAACCTCCTTTAAAATCAAATTATACTTTTATCTCAATAACTTATCACACATTTCATCCGTCCATCTTCTAGGAATTTGTTTCCCTGCATATCTACCTAAGCCAGACATACCACCTAGTTTTAAATCAATATAATTATAAGATTCTTTTAGTGTTGACATATCAACATTATAATCAACTATATGCCAAGTGCCATTCTTATTTGGTAATATCAAACAACCTCATTAGACCTCCATTCTTATTTAAAAAACTCATTTTAATTTAATTTTATAAACACTCACTTATAGCATTATCAATGTAACTAAATTTGCCATTTTCATAATAATATATTTTCTTCTCATAATTAGTATCAATGAATGATTTACCATTTGATGTTATTTTTTGCACTTTTGTTATTTTATTTGCTCTTATAATATATTTATCTATATCAGGAACATAATATAAACTCATGTAATCTGTTTCAATGTTTTCTGCTTCATCAATAAAAAAATAGTAATTATTATGTGCTAATTTCTTTAGGCTTTCTACAATTTCTTTATGTTTACCATCATAAGCCTGGTGGACAAGATAAGCATGTATACCTGACTCTCGTAAGGGCTGTATATAGCTGTCATAATCATTAGTTCTTTCAGGCAAAAATATAATAGACTTTCTTAGCTCATTAATAATCTCTTCCCATGAAATTTTATCGCACAGTCTTTTATAATAATCATGTCCATAACAACAAAAATCTGACATTTTCGCTTTCCACAAATAAAAAGCCAACTCTGCTGTTAATCCACCATTTTGATTAAATAATTCATCATCCCATTTTTTGATTAAATTAGCTGGAGCATAAACTTTTGATGCGTTTCCATAGTAACATAAGTAGAATTTGATACCATCTTCTGTTATACACTCATACCACACGTTATCATCTGGATTTATTGTTGGATATATTCTTTCTTTTTTTACATTATCCAGATTATATACAGTTGTATAAACTAAACCTTTTGTAAGATTTTCCTGCCATTCTCTGTATTTTCTGCATTCTTCTTTTGCTATTTCATATTTTTTATATCTTTCAAGTTCTTCCTGTTTTTTCTTTTCTTTTTGCTCTTTCCTTTGCTCTTCCAATTGCTCTAATGTTATAATTTTTATATCGTTTTTATTAGGATATATGGCTAAAAACTTTTCTAATTCTTTCCCTGATATCCTGTACCCTTCAGCATAATGGAATAAATCTATTTCTTCCAAAAAGTTTTCACTATAGTATTGCATTTTTACATTATAACTTTTTAATATATTTATTCCTTTTTTAACGAAGAACCTACCTGTTTCGGATACAATAGTATTATAAATTACATTCCCTTGTATATTGACTGGTTTCTGCTCTTCAACTAAAATTATCTTTTCATTTAACATTTTTATCATCTCCTTTTATCTACTTTTTACTAATTATAATAAATTATTACTATATCATTATTATAAAAATTTTACTTCATTGAATTTTTAAATTCAATATATTTATCTCTAAGTTCCATATAATTATTTCTTTGTTGTTGTAGTTCTTCCTCTAATTCCTCAATTTTGTTATTAAGATCAACAACCAGTTTTTCATTACACCTTATCAATTTAATTAATTCATCCCTTGACATCTTATTTAACTCTTCTTCATTCATTTTATAAGTATCAAACTTTAACATACTATCACCTTTCTTTTTATATAAATAGAAACCTTGTTTTATTTTATTTCCGTTTTAAACCCTTATCCAATATCCGACACATTTTAGCATGAGATATGTTATTATCCTTTTCAAATTTAGTTATATCCTTAATTAATTTCTGTCTTTGCTGTTCCCATTCGTCTGAAGGAAAAAATTCACCTTCATATATGCCATTCCTATATATTTTTGCCATAATATAACCACCTTCCAAAATATTAATATAATTTTTACATTATAAGTATAGCATATATATTTTATACTGTCAATATTAATTTTGAAAATTTTGTACATTATTTGATGAATTCTGTTATGCTGAAATTAAATCTTGTTGATATATACAATGCCTGCTCAAAAAGCGGTATATTTTTCGTGCTTTTGTTAGTCCAGGCATATACATTTCGATGACTATAACCTAAAGATATTATATCGGCTGGTTTAATGTTGTATATATCCATAATGCGTTTTAAGTTAGCCTTTATGATACTGCGGTCTGTGCTGTTATACTGTTGTAATAATTGCAAAAATTCAGCTTGTGTATATTGTATCATTGCATCACCTCTATTCTGTTATACCAATATTTTACTATAGTACATTAATACTGTAAATATCATCTTTGTATACTTTCAAGACACTCTTTATGTCCAAAATAATCATTACAACCATATTTAGTCCAGCCTTCATGTATTATTTTTCCATCTCTTTCTATTGTATAGTATTGTTCTTCACTTTGTGAAAATACTTCGGAAGCATGTTTTCCGCATACTTCACAATTACCGTATTTATCGGATGAATAACCTGTTGATGTTAGTCTATAACGATATTGACTCATTTTATTATACCTCCATGCTTTAATATTATATTTGTAAATATCCAACACAACCCAAATAAAACCCATAAAACTATATAATAAGCTGTTATAACCTTAAACACAGTAAGAAAATCCTGCATTATTGTTTGCCTCCTGTTATATAGTGCAATTATAAGCTGTTATTACTTCGTGCGGAATTTTAGCTGATTCTTCCCAATCTTCGTTTGTATAATCATTAAAATTATCTGCCTTTTTGCTTGCTATTTCCTGCTTTGTGAAATATGCTTTATATGCTTCTGTTATTGCTGTTATTCTCTTTTTTACATTTTCAGCTTTCCCTGAAGCTGCTCCTGCTGCTGCATTATATACATCATTGATGCTTGCGGATTTTTTGCCACTGAAAAATGTCATGGCAAATTCGGCAAATTCTTCAATAGGTATGTTGTCTTTTATGGATTGTAATGCTACAGGCACAAGGCTTAATAAATGTGTACGTGTTATTATGCGCTTTGCCACTTTTAAAGCTTCTTTGTCTCCTGCTCCAGCAATATCTTTATATATTGCCAATATCCTGTCATATACTGCTGTTATTTCTTCTGCTTGCTGTTCTGTTATCTCTGCTGATTCTATAAGTGGACGAATGAATTTAGTTTCAAAAGAAGGATTATCGACATTGAGTAAAGCCCATGATTTTATAACTATATCTTCATTAGTGTATTTATTAAGTGCTTTTTCGGTCAAAGCTGAATTAAATAATTCATGTCTGCCTATTTCTTTTATTTTATCAATGCTTTTTGCTTTAACTCTTGTTAATTCAATGGCTGTTAACGGTTTTCCATTATTGAGTCTAAAAAACATTTCCGTTATTTCTTCGTCTGTTATACCGTCAAAGTAATATATAGTAAGCGAATAATCTTTTATCCTATCTTGCAATTCTTCAGGTAAAATTCCAAACATCATTCCGTTAATGTCCATTGTTTCCCCCGATTCTAAAGTAACCTCTGGAATTCCTGTTAATTCGTATTCGTTATTTAAGTATCCTGCTATTGCGTTTAACCTCTGTTTTCCGTCAAGCATATCATAGCCGTTATCATTTTTAGCTGCATAAAATGCCGGAATGGGATAACCTTCTATCATACTATGTATTAGCAATGATTTTCTGTTATTGTCCCATACATAGCCCCTTTGTACTGCGTTGTCAAAATTAATTGTACCCCGTTCCATCATTTTTGTTAATTGTTTTGCTGACCATTGAATATTAGCTTTTTTAATCATTGTTAAACCCCCTATATATTAATAATTTCTAATTTGTTAATTTTTGAATATACTACAGGAATTTTATATTCTGCTGCAATCTGATTTATAACGCTTGTGTTTTCTATGTCTGTTACTAAGTCTGGATGATGATAGATAGGCTTTAAAATGTCTTTTTCGTGTTCTTGTCTTATGAATTCGGCGTTTGTTTCTTCTCCTACATCTTCAACAAGTCCACTTTTAAGCAATTCATTATAAAGCTGTTTAAAATTTTGATGTTCCATACTAACAATTACCCTTGCTTTTTTCATAATACATAACCTCCATAATATTATATTTTGCCTGTTATTGTGGGATAGGATTTTTAAGGCTCGGAAAATCCTTCAAAAACCTGTTATAGTTAATCAACTATAATAAAGTGTATTCCCTCCGTCAACAAAACTGTTCCGATGTTATTGTCATAATCTAATAATGTTCTTTTACCTATATATTCTTCAGGTAAATCAGACTGCCAGCCGTTATCTTTGATCCATCTTTCCCATCTTCCTTTATAGTCTTCTGGTATAGTATCCCATTGTTTTCTTGTTATCTGTATCATTGTTAAACCTCCTTAATTACATCCTGTTAATATATTCACCTTTAAAACAATGTCCAGCATATACCCAACCTTCGTTAGTTTTAACAAATGTCGAATATGTAGGTCTATATTTTCCGTTTTTATCCATTCTGTGAGAATAAGGTTCTCCAATTTGCACCATATTATAAGTCATTGTTACAGGTGGTAAAACGTTTATTGCATAATCTATCAATTCATCATCAACTAAACAACCAACAAATAAATATTCCGATAAATTACCCTTCCAATTTTTGTATGTTTTAACTTCATCACATTTACTTTTACATATTTCGCAAAATTCAGAATTCATACATGTTAATATCTCATTTCTGTTAATCATTTCTCATACCTCCTGTTATGTGTTATATTTGTAACATTTGGGCATTTTAAGCGGATGCCCTAACCGCTTATTTTAAAAATACCAATGGTTTCTTCTGTACTCCATTTCTTCACTTAGTTTCATAGGTTTATATACTTCTTTTGCGTTTGGATTCGGTCTGTAGATATGCAATGTATTTTCATCTGTTAAAAAGTAACAATCAACTATACTGCCATTAGATAACCCTTTTATTTTTTTAGCAGTATTTGGGACATCTTCAAACTTCCAGAAATATCCTTCTTCTTTTATATTGTGACTTAATGAAAATATTTCAAGTAAGCCATTATTTAAAGTCTGTTTTTCTTCTGCTTTCTCCATTTTTAAGCCTGTTATGTCTAAAAATTCTTGCAATTGCTCCATTGTGTTAAATCTTGCAAAATGCCACATTCCACGATGAATAATTATTGGATATTGATAATACTGATTGTCTGTTTTTTCAACTTTTGTAACATACGCTTTATTCATTTTGAAACCTCCTTATTATATTTATATTATGCGCTGAAGCAATGAATAACTATACTCTTTGAAGTAGTGGTAATTCAGCAATTATTTCCTCTAATTCATCTATGCGTTCCTCTGTCAATTCGCTGTCCCAAAATGCCATTAATTCATTGCATAATTCGTGAATTTGCCAAAGATCGTCTTGCGATTCCTCCACCCCTAAAACGTTTACCTTTTCCAATCCAGTTTTTACCAATGTGTCAATCGTAATTCTTAACCTGGTATAAGTCATTTTTAAACCCTCCTTATAAAATTTTCAATGTTCATTTTATATTTATATTTTACCATAGCTTTTTAATACTGTCAACATTAATTTTAAAAATTTTTTAAGTTTTTATTCAAGATAAAACTAACATTTTATATTAATATAATTAGTCGCACCATGCAGAATACTCCGAATTATATTCCCATTCGATGTTATTTCTTGTGCAATATATTTCAATAGCTGATACAATTTCTTGGTTAATTGGCTTATTCCCTCTTTGTATACTCCAGTTTCCGTTAATTGTTATTTCTTCACCATCAAAACTAATAGAATATATTTCTCTGTCTACTTCAATATTAGCCTTGTTTTTTAACCCTGCTATTTGTTTTTTTGTCAGTTGAATTCCTATGCTCATTATAAAACCTCCTTTATATTACTTTATTATATTGAAAATAAGTTCCTTTAAATATGACTTCTTGTACTTTATTAAGCATAATAGGTTTAAATGTCAATCCTGTTATATCTTTAAAATATTTTTTATATTCTTCTGAAAATACTGTCGCTGTCTTAATTGTTTTAACTTCCTGCAAGCCATTTTTGTCATTTGTTAGTTGCATCGGCTTGTTATTATTGCTATACACCACAAAAAACATTTTAATAACCTCCTTAAACTTCAAAATCCTTGCATATTTCTTGTATTTCTGTATTAATAATATTAAAATCAATTTATTATCAATAAATCACATCTACAAACCTTCCGTTGACGTATTTTTCAATCAACGGTAGCAAATGATAATTATCATTTGCTATTCTCTTTGCTTTATTAAGATTATTACCTTTATATAAGTCTCCGAAATTTTCCTCAAAACCTGGAACAACAACTTTATAAATAACTTTTGATTTTTTCATTCTTATACCTCCATTTCTTCATTTATATATTAATAATACCATACTTTATTAATGTTGTCAATATTAATTTTTTAAAAATTTGCTATTTATTCTCATAATACCATCATAAACTGTCATCCTACATTTTGTAGTAATCGTCCATTGTTCGCTGATTCCAATGTTTATACCATGTTTTCATTCAATCTCAACCCCCTTTTATTTTATATTTATATTTTATCATATATAATTAATACTGTCAATATAAATTTAAAAATTTTTTGTAAAATAAAAACTACCCTTTTAGGTAGTTAAGATAAAATTATATTTTATATTATGTTTTGTCTCTTTCTTGTTTTATCTGAAGTCTTAACTTAGTTATTATATCCTGCATCCTCAAAAAATCTTGTTTTAGCTTTATTTCTTCTCCGTTTACTACTTTTTTTACTATTATATAGCCTTGTAGCTTTATTTTTTCTTCATCTTCTATTCTGGCAATTACTGGATACCCAAGTTTTGGATGTAAATATTCAATCCAACTATTTATCGATTTATACATTGTTTAATCCTCCTTGTATATTTTATATTAATATTTTACTACAATTTATTATTATTATATACATCCATAGATAAAAGAGGGAATTTTAGTTCCCTCTTAATTGTTTCAGTTCGTTTTCCATTTTTTCAATTTGTTGAAAAATCATTTTCTTTATGTTTTCTGGATATTGTGTCCAGTCTGTTTTTTCGTTTTCTTTGTAAAGTTCTTTTAATTCTGTTTCTAATTCTGCAATTTTTGCTTTATTTTCCTGCTCTTTTTGTTCAAATGCTGCATTAATACGTTTATTTATAATATCCTGGTTATTTACTGTAATATATCCTGCTCCATTCAGCGGACTAACTAATATTACTACATTGTATTTATTTGTATCTATATATAATCTCTTTGACCATCTGCGATCAGGTTCAAATTCCTGTTTTGCGCTCCCTATGTCTGCTAAAAATTTAACTTGTTTCTGAGATAACCAGCAAGCGGATTTTTCTTGAATATTTGCTGTTTTGACCATGTTTTCGATTAATTCGTTAACTGTCATTTAAAACACCTCTTTTTAATTTCTATAATTCTATTATAATACTATTAATATAATTTTACAATAGTTATTTTAACTATTTTTATTGTGCAATATGCACAAATTTTTAACATACCGATATGGTAAATATATACAAATAAAAAGACTGTATTGCTACAGTCCGGAAAGATCAATATAAAAGTTATATTTTATATCATTATCATATTGCCATAACTAGATGACTTGAGGGATGCTTATCTATCATATAACCAATATAATTACCGTAAACGTGGACAAATTCGGGATATTTGTTGTTAAAATTATAATAATATTCTATTTCTTCTTTAATTCTACTAAATATTTCTTCTAATTGTTTTGAGTCCATTTTACTAATATTTACATCATAAAATTTAATATACTTCATTTTTTAACCTCCTTTTACCAATTCTTCATTATTTTATTTATCTTGCCTTCTTTAAAAATAAAATAGTCAAATACTTTATCGTTTTTGATTAAATCCTTTTTATATACTAGCATTATTAAATTATGTATAATACTATCTGTATAATATTTGTACCCTTCCCTTTTAATTCTTATTTGTTCTGTTTTAGTCATTATATCAACCTCCATATTTTTATATTAATAATATATCATATATAATTAATACTGTCAATAGTAATTAAAAAAAATTATATTATTATTTTATTAACAATTTATCCACATTATCCACATGTTAATATTAAGTTATACACAGGTTATTCACAAAATAAAGTGTAAAGTATTTTTACTTGACATATTTAAATATAGTATTTTAGCATATTTTCTCTGTCAAGTATTTTTACTTTACAGATAAGTAAACTGTTCACTCCTTCCCGCCATGTTATTCGATACAATTTTAACCGTATCGATACAATTTTACTTCAACAAATACACTTTTACCAATTCTTCCCAATAGCATCCTTCCTGGTCCACTATCTTATATACTACCATATTGTACCATTCTATCCAGTACCATACAGTGCATTTTTAGCTTGCATAGTATGTTCATATTATATCTATATCCTGCTTATTATGCTTATGTTGCGTCAATCCTGCTTTATTCCTGCATTACAAGCTATTATATACATTCACCACATAATTAATATTATATAGTGAGTATATGCTATGCCGGATACGTTTACAAATTTTTAGTTAGTTTTTAGCCAGCAAGCCAGGGTAGCACTTTAATCTCTCTACCCACAAAATTTTTACCGATTCAATCCATTTTCTTACAAATCCACTAAAAAATCAATCGTACATCTATCGAACAAATCCAGTATTTATGCGTATTTCACAACATCACAAATAACATAAAATTATACTAATTTATCTATATTACAATTCTTCAAACTTAGTAATATCAATGCTTTTATAGGTTTTATATTCAACACTTATCGAACGTATTTTTTAGTAATCGTACTAAAGCATATAGAATACACTTCAAACTATTATAAAATAAACATTTATAGATAACTAACACAGTAAAGTTACGATACATAATATAAATATAAAAATTTTCATTTTTCTATTGACTATCATAATAAAAGATAGTAATATATTATTGAAGAAAACAACTAACAAAGGAGATGTTTATATGGTTAATTTAAATGAATTTAAAAATTATCTTATATCCTGTTCTAAGTCAGAGAATACTATATCTTCTTATATATCTGATTTAGAACAATACTTTAAACAATATCCTACACTAACAAGAGAAAATATACTAAAGTATAAGAATTCTCTTACTGGTAGTACATCTACTATAAATAGAAAATTAAGTTCATTAAAACAATATAATGAATATCTTTTAGTAACCAAACAAATAGATGGTCTTTATATACTAAAAGAAGATTTTGTTAAAGTGCAAAATAAAGGTAATCCAACAGATATAACATCTAAACAAGTAGAAAAATTTCTTGAAAGAGTATTAACTAAAGATGCAGACTATAAATCAAGAAATATAGCTATAGTTTTTCTTATAGCCAATACAGGAATAAGAAGGTCTGAATGTTGTAATTTACTTCTTAGGAATATTGATTTAGAAAATAATGAAATGATAGTTATAGGTAAAGGTAATAAAGAAAGAACTGTATTATTAACTGATAAGGTTGTGGAAATATTAAGAAATTATCTTGTAGATAGAAATAAATCTAGGTATAAGGATAGTCCATATTTATTTGTATCTGAACGTGGTAATAAATTATGTCCAGAGACTATAAATGATATTTTTGATTACTATAGCACACCTAAAAATAAGATTAGACCACATCAATTAAGGCATAATTATGCTTCTACTGTCGTAGAGAATAATATACTCACTCTACCTGAACTACAGAATCAGCTTGGACATAGTAATATTAATACAACTGGGTTATACACTCATGCTAGAAAGGATGCTATAAAGAAAAAGATAAATAAATTGTGTATTGGTTATTAATATACCCTCATTTCGCAACTTGCGTTGCTCATTCCCTAAAGGAAATTATATGAATATAAATAATATTTTTTCAGGTTGCTTTATAATACGTTAGAAGTACAATAGTTTAATTTAGCACATAGTATAATAGAGTATATTTGTTCGTACCTGAAAAAATAAGCAACAAAATACTTTGTTGCTTTAGTATGTTAGATTATTTATACCACCCCCCTAAGCTTCAGGACTATCGTCCTTCGCTTCCCCCTCTAAGGGGGATTAATTATAAATATAATATTGACAAATTTTCTCTTTAGTATATAATATAAGTAGAGATGATGATATATATGTTTATTTAGTAACAAGATATAAAAATAAAAATTAATATTTTGGAATTCTTTTTCTTTACGAAAATGTTTTTGAAACATAGTATTATCAAGGCTTTCAAAAATTACTTAGCACCCTATTCGTGCTAAAAATTAAAATTTAAGGAGGTACTTATTTGGAAAACAAAATCCACATTATTGATTCTATTATGGGGTCTGGTAAATCAACATGGAGTTTTAACTATATGTATAATAACAAAGATAAAAAATTCATATATATAACTCCATATTTGAATGAAATTAAAAGACTAATTGGAGAAGGAACAGAAGATTGCCCACATACTAAATGGTATTATGAAAGAAGGTTTAGAGAACCTAAACATCTTGGTGAAGGTAAGCTCGATTCCTTACATACTTTATTAGTTAATGATTATAATATAGCCACAACTCATGCATTATTTAAAATGTCTACAAATGAAACTATGGATTTAATTGCTTCTAGTGAGTATATATTAATACTTGATGAAGCATTAGATGTTGTAGATATTAAGGAAATTAATAGAAAAGATTATGAAATGTTGATAGATACTAATAAAATTAAAGTCAATGAAAATCATATAGTTGAATGGGTAGATGATGATTATGATGGTGAATTATCTGAATGGAAAACCTTATGCAAAAATGGTACTGTAGTTGAATTAAAAAAGACTAAAAAAGTACAGTTGTTAGTATGGAATTTTAATATTGAATCTTTTCTAAGTTTCAAAGAAATATTTATAATGACATATCTTTTTGATGCTTCACATTTAAAATATTATTTTGATATGCATAATGTTTTTTATGATAAATATGTAATTGAAGATTTTAACTTAGTTCCTTATGATAATAAAAAACCATACAATAAAGAACAATATAAAAATTTAATGAATATATATCAAGGACAATTGAATAATATTGGCGATAAAAATAATGCACTATCTTTAAATTGGTTTAAGAAAAATAAAGATTTAAAAGCTAAGTTGAAAAATAATATATATAATTATTTACGAAACATAATAAATAGTAAAAGTAATGAAATAATATGGACAACTTTTAAGTCAGAACAAAGACACATACAAGGAAAAGGATATACAAAATCTTTTATACCATGTAATACTAAAGCGACTAATGAATATAAAGATTGTAATACTGTTGTATATTGTTGCAATAGATATATGAGTCCTGATTATGAAGATTATTTTAATCAATACAATATTACTATAAATCAAGACTTATATGCATTGTCTGAAATGTTGCAATTTATTTGGCGTTCTGCTATACGAGAAAATAAACCAATTAATCTTTACATACCAAGCAAACGCATGAGAGAATTATTAATAGATTGGTTAAACAATGAAAATTTATAAAATATTAATATAAAATTATTGACATATTTTAAATTGTTTGCTATAATACAATTAGGAATTAACCTATTCTCTATTGTGCGAAGAAAGAAGGTGATATAATTAATACAAATTTATTTCGGTAAATTTTATAAATTATTAATATAAAATATTAATATAATATAGGAGGTAATATATGAGAATAGATTTATACGGTAAACTTAAAATGAATGATAATGGAGAGTACATAATAGATAAAACTAATCTGACTAAAGTGTTAGAAAAAATATATTATAGTAAGCGTCCTTTCTTATCTATTACAGTTGAATCAGAAGCTAGAACATTGTTTAAATCTAAAGGTGAATTGTATTTTGATAAAGATAACTACGGTGTTTGGTGTTGGCATGTAAACGGAGAATGTTTAGAATCTGTATTATTCAATCACACAGAAGAAGTAGTAGATATTATCATAGATACAAATGTGGAAGCGGAGGATGCACAGGATGAAATACAAGAACTTATACATACATGAATTAGATAACAATGCCAATACCATAATTACATCTCCTAAAACTCAATATTGTATGAAGTGTGGTAAAAAACTAAACGAAAACAGTTTAGATAGATTTTGTGATAGCGAATGTCGCAAAGAATATTATGCTGAAATAAGAAAAGATATTGATTCATTAGAAATTTAGGGAGGTATTGTATGAGAAGTGGAATAATGCCAAATGGCAAAAAAGATAGAGAACATACACAATGGGAGATACATAGTCAACTACCCCACCCTATAGAGGGTGGAGCTTGTGATTAACAAGCTCAGTTGATTAGCCTCAGCCAGGGGTATTAACCCTATCGGGCTACGTTATATGGGAATATATAGTCACCATAGGATGCTCCACAAGTCCTATGCTCTGAGGGCAGTGGTTAAACATATCTGAGGGTAGGAGAAGTGCTGCTGCCATACAAAACCCCATATAACATTGGCGATGTGGACTTACCACTACTTTGTAGTGAGTTATTACTCTTTAAGGAGGGTTAATGTGGTATTTGTAATATCTAAAGAAGGTAAACCTTTAATGCCTACTAAAAATCATGCTAAAGTTAGAATACTACTAAAACACAAGAAAGCTAAAGTTATTAGAAGAAAACCATTTACTATTCAGCTTCTATATGAAACCACTACCTATACACAGCCTATTATACTTGGAATAGATAGTGGCTACAGTTATATTGGTTTTTCTGCTATTACTGAAAAGGAAGAACTAATATGTGGTGAAGTTAAACTACTTCAAGGTATATCTGAAAGATTAAAGGAAAGAGCTATGTATAGAAGGCAAAGACGCAGTAGACTTAGATACAGAAAACCAAGGTTTGATAACAGGAAGAAGTGCAGTGATTGGTTACCACCTTCTATACAACATAAATTTGACAGTCATATTAGATTTATTAACTTTTTAAAGAAAATACTTCCTGTAACAGATGTGGTAATAGAAGTGGCTAACTTTGATACGCACAAGCTAAAAAATCCAGATGTAGAAGGCATAGGCTATCAACAAGGCGAACAAGAAGGTTTTTATAACCTAAGAGAGTATATACTCTATAGAGATAATTATAAATGCCAGTTATGTGGCAGAGAAGATTTACCCTTAGAAGTTCATCATATAGGCTTTTGGAAACAAGATAGAACAGATAGACCAAGCAATTTAATTACGCTATGCATTAAGTGTCATACTCCTAAAAACCACCAAGAGAATGGTAAGCTATGGGGATTAGAGCCTATTCTAAAACCACTTAAAGAAGCTACTTTTATGTCGACAGTTAGATGGAAATTAGTTAATATACTTAATTGCAAATACACTTATGGATATATAACTAAGTTCACAAGAGTAGCTTTAGGTTTAGAAAAAACGCACTATAATGATGCATTTTGCATAGCTGGTGGAATTAATCAAGCAAGAACAAAACCTATTATATTTGAACAAATTAGAAGAAACAATCGTTCATTAGAAAAATTCTATGATGCAAAGTATATAGACATAAGAACAGGTAAAGTTGCCACGGGACAAGAACTGTTTTGCGGCAGAAGAACACGAAACAAAAACTACAATACAGAAAATTTACGCAAATATAGAGGACAAAAGATATCTAAAGGACAAAGGAGAATACGCACTCAAAAATATTTCTATCAGCCTAAAGATATTGTTATCTATAATGGTAAAAAGTATGTTGTTAAAGGAGTACAGAATAAGGGTAATTATATTAAGCTTGAAAAGTTAAATAAGCCAGTTAAAGTAAGTTTAGTTAAGCCTTATGAATTTAGAAAAGGATTTTGTGTAGTTTAGGGGAGGGCAATTCATCGCCCACCTATAGAGGTGGGCGTCTTCTTGCTATTATTAGATAAAAGTTTTATTCAAAATATTAATATAAAATTGGAGGATTGATATGATTGTCTATTGCTAAAAAAATGGATTTGTTTTACATATTCAAGCTAAAAGTAAGTACAATATTAAGTCAAAATAATAATATAAATATAACATTTGATGAAGCAAAAAAGCAGGGATTTGTTGTCAGTATTGGTGATAATCAAATATTAAAATTTATAAGAGAGATAAAATTTATTGATTTTGAAAAGCAGAGATTTAGACTTGAACAATTGTATAGAGACCGAAATTTATTGAAAAGTATGCCAAAATGCTTTGAGAATAATGAAAAAATTGCTGAATACCAGAAGCAAATAGATGATATTTTATACATGCCCGATTTAATTACAGTACATGCTGATACTACAAAAAAAGCATATATAGATTTATGTAAAACTGGATTCATAGTGAATGGTATTAAATTCAGAAGATTATGTGCAGGTAGTGGGCAATTAAGAAGGAACAATGTTTTGTTTGTGAATGAGAATTTTTATTCACAACTAAAAGAAAGAATGTTGTGTGGTTTAGATAAAAAAAGAATAGGTAAAATTAATTTAGCAAAGTTTTCTGCTTACTATTCCCTTTATTCAAGCTCGACAAATTTTATATCAACACCAAGAGTTTGTGTTGTAAACGATTATGAAACTATATTAAAAAATCAAGAAGTTGAATGGATTTGCACTAAAGAAAATGGAGAAAGAGATATTGAAAAGCGTACTATTGACATAAAAACAAATGTGTGGGATGGCTCAGGTTTAGTTAGTATTGAAATGGCTAAACAGTGGCAAAATGATTTAAAGTTAGATTATACACCCTCTGCTTTTATTGTGCGTAGTGCATGGATAAAAGGTTTGTGTGTAGTTTTTGATTGGAAAAGATTTGCTAAAGAAGTTGCTAAAAAAGAATACATAGTGGATGCATGGGGAAAGAAAAAACATATTGATGATATTGATGTGATACTTACCACTTCTCAGTTTAAGATGTGGAAGAAATATAAAGATTGGGAAGAATATCTTGAATATCATACAAAATATGGACATGTATGGGGATGTAGTAGAGTTAATAAAAAGTATGATAATAACTATACTGCTCTAAATTATCAGTACATACAATCTAACTTTTTTACTGAAGATAGTATAAAAAAATTAGCAGAATTTTCTATTAATTGGGTCAAAAAGGTTTGTGCTGGTGATAGAATATATGTTTTATTGTATCTTTTAGGCAGCCACGAAGCAGATAAGTCAATAGATGAAATAGAAAAATCAACAGGGATGAATATTGCAAAAGCCTTAATGTATAGTGACGAAATTTTGAAAGATGATTATGTGAGAAGCAGGATTTACAAATCAATAGAAAAAAGGATTAGGCAATTAAAAGTAGGTAAATTACTTGTAGAAGGCTCTTACGAATTTGCCATTGTAGACCCCTATGCCTTTTGTGAGTATGTGTTTGGCATGGAAGTAAAGGGTTTATTAAAAGCAAAACAACTGTGGCAAAAAAGATGGGTAGATAAAGGTTCAAAGAAAGTAGCAGTTTTTAGAAGTCCATTAGTTTCTTCTAATGAAAATCAGGTATTAGAAGTATATTCAGACGATAAATGTTTGGATTGGTATTCAAATATCAATAGTGGTGTTGTATTGAATATATGGGATACTACACTTATGAGAGCTTCTGACGGAGATACTGATGGAGATTTACTTCTGAGCACTGACAATGAGTATATAGTCAACAGCATAGATAGAAATTTGCCACCTATTACTTATGATAAGTCAACAGTAAAAGAGCAAACGTTAACTGATACAAATTTTGCTAAAATGGATGCAAGAAGTTTTAATACTAAAATAGGTTTTATAACAAACCTTGCTACATCGTTCTTTTGCTTGAGAGAGCAGTATGATGAAAATAGTGAAGAATACAAAGAGTTAACAAGAAGAATAAATTTGTTGCGTTTTCATCAAGGTTCTGCTATTGACGCAGGGAAAGGAAATGTATATATAGCACCGCCAAGTTACTGGTATAGAAAACAAAAAATAGATTATAAAAATGATACATCAGAAGAAATACAAAGAAAACAGTTTTATAATAAACTTTGTGGAGATAAAAAAAGTTATTTTATGTGCTACATCTACCCTGCCCTGCTGAATAAATATAAACAATATAGAAAAAGTGCTGAGCGCATGTGTAAGGTTAATTTTGGTTGTAAGTTAAGCGAATTATTAATCAAAGAAAATAAAACAGATGAAGAAAAAAAATTTATAAAGAACTATTACAAGTATTTGCCTGTGCTTACTAATAATTCAACAATGAATAGATTGTGTAGGCTAATTGAAGATGTTGACTTTGATTTGAAGTTTTATAGGACTAAAGAAAATTTTGATTATACTGTACTTATGAATGAAAATATAAAAGTTAATACAGAAAGCAGTATGTATAAAAAGATATGTGAAGTCATAAAAAAATATCATTCTACTTATGAATTATACATAAATAAAACAGAAAATATTTTAAGCAATTATGATTTTGGCATTGACTTTTACGAAGAAGATGAAGATGTTTATGATGATAATGGTATAAATATTTTGTTTAACGAAGTTGAAAATAGTTTATATAATATATGTTCAAATAAAGTTGAATTGTGTAATTATTTTGTACATATTATGTATAATAGATTTCATAATAAATCAAAATCTTTATTGTGGGCTATATGTGGAGACCAAATACTTGATAATTTAAAGAAAAGAACAAATATAGCACATATTCCTATTGAAGTACAGAAAGGAGACGGATTTGAGTATTTAGGAAATTTTTATAGATTACAGGAAGGTGTTTTAGATGATAATATTTGATGAAAAAAAATATGCTGAATATTTATTAAAAAACGGATACAAAAATAAAAAGAGAGTTTGTTTGGATAATATAATACTCGTAAAGTATTTTAAATATTTAGGATATTCTGAAGAAGAAATAAAAAATAAGCTTAGAGAACTTATGAAAGATTTTAAATATTTATATAATAGCAATATATTGGAATATGAAGTTAAAAAAGCATATAGTTTAGGATATAAATATAATTTAGTATTTGATAAAGTTATAAATATAACTCAAAAAGAGATTGATACTATTAATTCTATTGATGATTTAGAATTAAGAAAAGTACTGTTTGTGCTTTTAGTTATATGGAAATTTAGAGATAAACAAAAATTTATGATAAGCAATAATAATCTAAAAAAATTAGCAAATGTAAAATGCAAAAATTCTGTTTTTTGGGATTATCTACACAAACTACATGATTTAGGTTATCTAAAAGCATTTGTATATAAGTGTAAACCGTATTATAAACTCTACATTGAAGAAGGTGGAAATGTAGTTTTAAGTATAAAAAACTATGATGATATAATAAGCTACTATTTGAGTATAGTATATCCAGAAGAATATATCTATTGTGCAGAATGTGGAATAGCAATAAAGCAAACATCAAACCGTAGAAAATATTGCAGTAGTTGTTGGAAGAATAAAAAGCAAGAATGGAATAGAGAAAATTTTAAAAAATGGTATTATAAACAAAAATCTAATACTTTAGAAAATCCCGCAAACCTGCATGAATAGCGGATTTTGAGATTTGCTACCCCATTTTGTTATTAATGGAAGAGAATAAATAAAAATTTCTTTAAATTATTAATATAATATTTGGTTAAACCACAACCAATCAAAATGTGGAGCTAACAAAGCATAGGGTATGTCCTGTCGTGATGATAGTACCTCTACCCTACCCTATTTCATGCGAAAGGAGTATATATTTGGTTAAAATAAGTAAAGAACTTTTTAAGGAATTGCAAAAACTTGGCTATATTAAATTTAGCAAGTATAGCAAGAATTATAGTAAGTCAAAAAGATATAGATATGTTGAAGATTCGGTATTAACAGAATATAAGAAATATCTCGGCTGATGTTGGCTTATCAACAAATACTAACGAAGGGAACGTATTTATGCAATATGAGAAAGTATTTGTAGACACAAACGTGATTCTTTCTCCTAATTTTGATTTTGGTAAATACAAAAAAGTTTATATAGCCATAACTTCTATCGAAGAACTCGATGGATTGAAGTATAATGAAACTGTTGGGTATCAAGCAAGAAAAGCAATAAAAAATATTATAAATGCTGATAATGTAGAAGTCAAAATTAGTTATTCATTTGGTGGTACTAATAAATTTTTTGAACATAAAAATGATAATATAATACTTGCATTTGCTTATGAAACTTATACTTTAGATAATCATTGTATATTTTTGACAGATGATTATAATTTATTTTTAAAAGCTAAAACATTAAATTTGCCATGTAGTTTATTTGAAAATAAAGATGACAAAGAAATATATATAGGAATTAAATATATTGAAATAGAAGACCCATTAGAAGATATAGAAAGTATAGTTAACAACATAAATATGGACGAATTATTAGAAAATCAATATGTGCTTATTGGAAATTGGATATATGATGAATATTATGAGCAAAAACAATTTAAAGCAATTAAATCATATAGATATACGAATGGACATTTTGAGAACGTACGTAATCCACGATTAGGAGAAAACTTAAATAATTGCTTTAAAGATAATGCAGAGCAACGTTTAGTGTATGATGCTATAAACAATGATGATATAGACATCATAATTGTTTATGGCGAAGCAGGAACAGGAAAAGATTTTAGTGTTTTGGCAAACTGTTTTAATAATGTTTGTCAACCTACAAAAAATAAAAAAGGCAACTATAAAACAAAATCTATACTTTATACACGTAGTACAATTGAAGTTGGGCAGAAACAAGGATATTTACCTGGAGATGCATATGAAAAATGTGAAATTTATATGCAACCCGCAAGACAAAACTTAAATAAAATACTAAATATACTTGATAAACAACAAACTTATGAAGATTTGATAAATGCTAAATTATATCAAGAAGAACCATTAGCTTATATTCGTGGGTGTACTTATGATAATAAATACATGATACTTGATGAATCTGCAAATTGTACTGTAGAAGAAGTAAAAACATTCATTAGTCGTGCAGGACAAGACACTAAAGTGATAATTTTAGGCAGTTTAAATCAAATAGATAATAAAAACAATACATATACAAACAATGGATTATATAAAGTAATAGAAGCGTTTAAAGGGCAAAAAAATTGTGCAATTATTAAATTGCGAAATCAACACAGGAGTAAATTAGCAAGACAAGCTGATAAATTATTAATATAAGTGGAGGTAAAAATGTCAGATTTGTTAATAGATAGGAAATACGAAGGAATTATAACAATTGCGGATTATTTGTTTAATACGCATCCTGAGCAGTATGTAAATTTGTGTAACAAATATTTTGGTGGAAGCGTAAAAATTTTAAGCAAAGAGAGGTAAAAATTATGGTTAATAATTGTCTTTGTGATGATTGTAAACATGTATCAGTATGTAAAAAGTATGATGTGATACAAAAGTTTGATGATGAAAACAAGAAATTTATTGGTATAAACATAACAATGGATTCTTGCGAGGATTATGAGAAGAAATAAATATTAATATAAAATAAAGGCTTTAATTTAACGCCTGTAGTTAAGCGTACTGAAGTATAGATACTACAAATTAAACGTAAAGTTTGAATAAATTTTTCATTTTGTTAACATGGAATGTACTTTTGTTGGGCAACTGGCAAAAGATATTGTTGGATTATATAATTTCAGCAGTACAAAGTCACAACAAAGTTCAATAGAACCGCCGATAAGGCATCATTAATACAATATTTCATCACAAGTAACCAGTGCTTCGGTGTTCTTAGAGAGCCGAAGCCAATTTATAATTCCAGTTTGTCCTCCAGATTCTTTCGAGACTGGGGGCTATACCAATCCAACAACTGCATGAGGTTTGCGGATTGTAAATTATTAATATAAAAATATATTATTATATTATTGTATTAGGAGGTATATTTTATATGTTAGAGAAAGGTTTTTACTCATTTAGAGCATTTGATGAATTGGACAGAATAACAAATAATATTATGCGTACATTTTTCTTTGATAAGCCATATTCAGTAGTTTCAATTAAACAGGAAAAAGAAAAGCATAATTTCAGCACACGACATTGGCAGGAAATTGTAAAAGATGACAAAGCAATTCTTGTATATGATGTACATGGTATTAATCCAGATGATTTGACTGTAAAAAAGATTGTGGAAGATGGTATTGCTTATATCACAATTGAAGGAAAATCTAAAAATGAAGAATTAAATTGTGAGATGGAAGTTAAAGCAAGATGGGCTATACCATACAAACAATTCAAGAAACCTACTAAAAAGATTGAGAATGGTTTGTTGTATGTATATATTGAGAAAGATACAAATAATGAAGATGAAGAAATAATATAAATAATTCAGTGTAACCATGAGTAGGGGTGTATCTCCCCTACTCTATTTATTTTTATAGAAATAGAGTCGGGGAGGTTAAGATATTGAACAAAGAATTGCTAAATATATGTTACAAAAAGCACAATAAAGAAATTGATAAATCTTGGGAAGAACTTGCAAAGCAATATAATTTTTCTTCAGGAGAATGTTTGCGTAGTTGGTTTAAAAGAATACGTAGAGAAAATGGAGAAATAGGATATAAAAATAAAACAAGAATATTACATATATCTGATAATCATTACCCATTTAATCTTCCAAAAGAAGTTTTAAAAGGATATGTTGATAAAGTTGATGTGCTTGTCTTTGGTGGAGATGAACAAGATTGTCAATCAGTTAGTAAATTTAAGAAAAAATATAGAGTACCATTTGTAGATGAAATGATAGGTACTCGGCAAATGATTATAGATATTATTGAGTACATAAAACCAAAACAAGTTAAATTAATAGCAGGCAATCATAACTATCGTTTAATTAATTATTTTAGTGAAAAGGTGCATGAAGATTTATTAACTCTGATGCCTGAAACTAATCTTGATTTTATTATAGATTTAGGATTTTGGAAACATGACCATCAAACAAAAAGTAAAACTTTTTATGAACCATTAACCAAAGTATTTGATGGAAAAATTGATATTGAATATATGAAAAATTGGTGGTGTAAGGTTGGGAATACACTTTTTGCTCATCCGAAGGCGTTTAGGAATGGTATACTTGCTACTACAGAAAAAGCATATTTATATTTCCTTCAATTAGGTGAAAAATTCGATACGCTTTGTCTTTCTCATACGCATCATCAAGGTTTTAGCAGATATGGTGGTGTATATATGTATGAAAGTGGTTGTTTATGCGAAGAACAATCTTATGCTTCAGATGGCACTATGATAAGACCACAAGATAAAGGATTTGTATATTTAGTACAGGATGAACAAGGTAATCTTATATATGATGAATCAAAATTAATTTGTTTATAGAAAGGCTAACAGTGTGGTTATTATGAGATTTAGGGAAGAAATTTATAAAGAAAATGGAGAAATTATTAAAAAATTTTATATAGATGATAAAGAAGTTACTCAAGATGTATACTACAATCTTACTGATGAATTATATGAAAATACGAAATTAAAACAAGAAGAACATAATGATGAAATATGCGATTGTGAAGAATGTCAATATTTTCTTGAATTAATCAATGAAATAAGAAATTCTTCCGATAAAGAAGCATTAGAAATATTAAAAAGCGAAATTGATTTTAGAGTACAAGAAGCATATATAGAAGGACAGCATGTGTTGGCTAATGAGTTGGGTAATTCTCTTTTAAAACATGCAGTTAAATTAGAAGATGAACTTGATGATTTGTACGAAAATGGCAGTTTAAACGAATATAACGAAGATAGTTGAAAGAAGGTGTAAATGTGGCAAACACAAAGAATAAGAAAGCAAACACATTAGAGCCTTTTTGTGTTTGCTGCGGGTCAACAAAAAGTAGTGATTTTTATATGAGTAAAAGCAAATTGTTTGCTGCTACAGGAAAATTGTTGGTATGCAAACAATGTATAGACAATTTATTCAATGATTATTTTGCTTTGTACGGAGAAAATAAAAAGGCAATGTATTTTCTTTGTAGAAGGTTAGATGTGCCGTTTTCTATAGCTGCGTTTAATGGTGCTACTAATCATTCTATAAAAACTGGTTGGAAAATATGGCAATCATATTTTAAAGAAATAAATTCTTTAGGTGGTACAAATAATTATGGAGATTGTTTTGACCAAAGTGATGATTTTCTTGATGATGAAAATACAGAAAATAATAATATAAATTTAGAAAAAGAAGATTTATATATTTCAGATGAATTAGTACGTAAATGGGGCAATTTACCACAACAAGATATAATTTTTTTAGAAGAGCAATATAGAGAATGGTGTACAAGATATGATGTTTCTACTAAAGCTATGGAGTTATTAGTTCAGGAAATATGTTACCAACAATTAAATATAAAAAAGAATAGAGAACGTGGTAACAACGTTAGCAAAGAATTAAAAGATTTACAGGATTTAATGAATTCTGCTGCTTTAAAGCCAATTCAAGAAAGTGCAGCTATGGCTGCTGATGTAAACACATTGGGTACTTGGATTAAGAAGTTTGAAAATGAAAAGCCAATTCCAGAGCCAGATCCAGAATTTCAAGATGTTGATGGTATTAAAAAATATATTAGAGTTTGGTTTTTAGGACATTTCTGCCGTATGCTAGGTATTAATAATGAATATGCAAAAGAATACGAAGAAGAAACAAGGAAATATTCAGTAGATATAACAGAAGAAGAATTGTCTAAAAATAAAAATATAAACAATGATGATGAAGAATATGATAATGGTATAGATGAAGAAGGTGTTCATGATGCCTTGGTATAGTGACTATGAACACCCCGATAAAAAGAACAGTATAAAAGACAATGTATTTGAACAAAGACGAAGTTTTAATAGACAAACAGATGCTATGATGAAGCAAGAACGATTTATGAATGGTCTTGCTGTATGGATTGGGTATTGGAGAGAAAATCCGCATAGGTTCGTTTCCGAATATTTACAAATTACTCCATTTTCGTTATTTCAAAAAATATTAATATATTTAATGTTTCATGTAGATTATTTTCTTTGGTGGGCATCGAGGGGAATTGGCAAGTCGCATCTTGTTGCCCTTTATTGTATAGTAAGATGTATTTTATACCCTGGCACAAAAATATGTATAGCAGCAGGTACAAAATCACAAAGTTTAAACGTAATAAGTGAGAAAATAAAAGGATTTTACGACAATTGTCCTAATTTACAAAGGGAAATATGTGAATTAAAGACAGCGATAAACGACCCTATTGTTAGGTTTCATAATGGCAGTTGGATAAAAGTTGTTGCTGCTAATGATAATGCTCGTAGTGCAAGAGCAAATGTTTTAGTTGTTGATGAATTTAGAATGGTTGACATAGAAGTAATAAAAAAGGTTTTAAGGAAGTTCTTGACTTCTCGTAGACAGCCAGGCTATTTAAAACATAAAGAATATGAGGGAATACAAGAGCCTAATACTGAAATATATTTGTCTTCGTGTTGGTTGAAAAGCCATTGGAGTTGGGATAGGTTTTTGGCATTTAAAGACGCTATGCTTGCAGGTAGAAGATATTTTACCTGTGGTTTTCCTTATCAATTAGGGGCAAAGCATGGAATAATTGACAGACAAAGAATAATAGACGAAATGAGCGAAAGCGACTTCGATCCGCTTTCTTTCCAAGTTGAGATGGAGACAATACCTTTTGGTGAGTCTGAAAAAGCATATTTTAAATTTGATGATTTGAATAAGTGCAGAAACATAACTAAACCATTGATACCATTGTCTAATTCTGATTATATTCAATTTAAAGGAGACTTAAAGAAAAATAAATTTTATAAACCCAAACATAAGAATGAGTTTAGATTATTAAGTGTTGACTGTGCTTTAATGGGCGGTCGTGAAAATGACCAAACTGTTTTTACATTTATTAGGTGTATTCCAAATAATGATGAATACATAAAATCAGTTGAATATATAGAGACAATGGAAGGTCAGCATACAAGTGTTCAAGCGTTACGTCTTAAACAATTATTCTATGATTTAGAATGTGATATAGTTGCAATGGATACTAATGGTAATGCTATAGGCATTTATGATGAATGTACTAAAGTTACGTTCGATAATGCACGTGGTATAGAATATCCTGCATTTACAGCATTTAATGATGAAAAAATGCAAGATAGAGCATACGATAAAGATGCCTTACCAGTAATATATTCTATAAAAGTTACTGGTGCTAATGCCACGCAAACAAACCACGAAATGGCTATATATACTAAAACTCAATTTGAGAAACGTAAAATAAAATTGTTGGTTAATGAAATTGAAGGTCGTGAATATATTCTTGACAATCAACAATCTTTAAAATTAGATGATACTGATATTGCAAGATTAAACGCTTGTTATTTCCAAACAACAAGACTAATTACTGAAATGATTAATCTTGAAATGGAAGTACGTAGTGGTTTTATAAAATTGACCGAACCAGCAGGACATAGAAAGGATAGATACAGCAGTTTAGCGTATGGTTTGTATTATATAAAACAGAAAGAAATGGAATTAAGGGTAAAAGAAGATACAAGCAATAAACTTGAAATACTGTTGAAATATAGTTACATATAGTTTCAGAAAGGTGGTGAAAAAGTGCCACGTAAAGAAATTCAAGAAGATTCTAATTTTGCATTAGAATTTGCAAGAAGTCTTACACAGTTAAATGCTTATTTATTTAATCCTTTGCTTGCAAATAGTTATCTTAAAGATATAAACATGCGTCCTGTTGAACAAGACAGAGAACGTATAAAAAAACTTATCGCTAATCCGAGAGATAACGAACAAGCATTAAGAAGATTATCACAATATTTATATAATACACAGACTACATACAAACGAATGATACATTATTTGTCAGACATTCTTACGTTTGACTGGTATCCTATTCCTATAAATGCTACTGAAGAAGATATGAAAAAGTCTACATTTAAAAAAGATTATGATAATATGTGTAGTTGGTTTGATAAGTTTAATGTAAAAAAGGAATTTTCAAAAGCATTATTAAAAATGTCTTTGGAAGATGGGTATTTTGTATATTTGCGTGAAAGCAAAGATGCTTTGTTTTTACAGGAAATGCCTATTGATTGGTGTATAGTAGATTCTTATTGGGAATATGGATATATGTATTCATTTAATCTTATGTATTTTCAGCAAATGGGTGTTGATATAAATGGGTTTGCACCAGAGTTTAAAAAATATTATAAAAATGCTTTAGATATGCAAAAAAATAAAACATATTATCCTAATATAAAAGCAGAAATGAGGAATGGTCAATGGATGTATTGGCAACAAATAAGTCCTGAAAACGGTTGGGTGTTTAAATTCCATACTCATTTTGCTGGATTAGTTCCACCTTTAATGGGTGTATTTTTAGATTTTGCAGACATACCATATTTGAAGGATTTGCAAAAAATAAAAGCAGATTTGGAAGTTTATAAGATAATACTTGGTGCAGTTCCAAGAAACAAAGAAAATAAAACAGGTTCAAAAGCAGATGATTTTGCAGTTGACCCTAATACATTGGCTGAATTTATAAAAATTGCTAAAAACAATTTACCATCAAGTGTTGATATTAAAGCATTACCTTTGGAAAATCCAGAAATATTTTCTTTTGATAATGCAACGGAAGTTAAAAGTGACGTAGTATTAAAGGCATTGAATAACATCTTCTCTCAGACAGGTATAGATAAAAATTTATTTAATACAGACAGAGCAAATGTTGCATCAATGAATATATCTAAACTTATTGATTCAGTATTTATTGAAAGATTATATAAGCAGTTTGAAGATTTTTGTACTTATCATGTAAATAGATTGACAAAACGATATAAGTTCCGTATCGTGTTTGAAGGTACAATCCATGATAGAGAAGATAGACAAAAACATGCTTTGGAGTTAGCACAAAATGGTATTATAACACCTAAAATTGCTTCTGCTGAAGGCATGAGTATAAAAGAATTAGATGCTGGTATGCTTCTTATGAAGTGGCTTGGTTTCCCTGATAAGTTGACACCTATCAAAACTTCTTATGTAATGCCGAAAGAAGATAGTAAAGGTGGCAGACCAAAAAGCGATATTAAAACAGAATCAAGCGAAATTACGGAAACGGCTGGAAGCAATATAGACAAAGAAATAGATGATTATGATTAAGAAAGGAAGTTTTGAATGTTTGTGGTTAACCCAGAAACTATTAATGAAAAGAAATTTTATTGTAAGAGTAAAAACTTAAAAAAATTTTTATGTGAAATTAAAAATATAAAATATATATCAAGACAAATTGATGAAAATGATAAAAAAATAGTATGGATTTTTCTTAAAACAGAAGAATTGAGTAAAGCATTGTTGGAATGGAAGAAGAATAAGGAAACTGGTAATTTGGCATTTCCTAAAAAATGACCACTTCTTCCCTACTCTATAGAAAGGTGGTGAAGATGTGAATAATGTTGTAAGTTTTACAATAAACAAATATAATATACAGGATATAAGTGACAATCAATTAGCAAAGATAGAAATGTGGGTTGCAAAAAGCGGTGACAACAAACATAATCTTCCCATAACCGAAGATGCTATAAGACAGTCAGCAGATACCCTTGTTGGCAAACCAATACTTTATAAATATAATAAATACACGAAAGACTTCATGGGGCATGAGGTAGACGAAATTCCATGTGGAGTTGTACTATCTAAAGATGATATTAGGTTTGAGTATGATGAAAATGAAGAATTATGGCTTGTATGTACTGCTTATATATGGAAGTATTACTGTCCCGAAGTATTAGAAGTATTTAAAAATCATGATGGTGAAAAACCTATATCAATGGAGATACAGATAGTTGAAAGCCAACAAAAAGACGATAAAACAGAGATTTTATCGTTTGTTTTTTTAGGTGTAACATTGATTGGTGATTCTCCTGCTATTCCTAACGCAAAAGCAACTGTATTAAAATTTTCTGAAGTGGTTGAAGAAGTGAAAAAAATATTGTTTGCTGTGTCTAAAGAAGATATGGGTAAGGGAGACCCTATTAAAATAGATTTATCTAAAGAAGCAGCAGATATGACTACATCTTGGGGTGATGTTGATAAAATAAAATTAAGAGACACCATTTTAAAAGCTAAAAATTATAAAACATTGGTTAACAAATGCTATTTGGTTGTTGAAGATGGATGGGAGGATTCTCCTAGTTTAAAACTCAAATATCCTGTATGCAGAATAAAAGATAATACGTTAGTATTATGCAAGTCTGGATGTGAAGCTGCGCTTTCTTTCTTAGAAAGAAACACAAATGCAGACTATTATAAATCTGCAAAAGCAAAATTAAAAAAATATTATAAAATACTTGGTTTAGATACAAGTAACTTTTCATGTAAGGATGGTGAAGATATGAAATTTAATAAAGAAGAATTTGCTCAAACCTTTGGCATTACTGCAAATGAAATGTGGAACATTCTTCAATCTGCTTGTAATGATGTCAAATACAAAAATGGAGATATGGAATGTAGCAAATATTGGATGAGAGATTACGATGAAGATTATATTTATGCTATGGATGAAGAATTAAATAAAACTGTTGCTATTCCATACTCTATTGAAGATGGTGTAGCTAAACTTAATCTTGAAGGTGTAAAACGTGCAAAAATGACTTATGTCATTATAGATGATGATGAAGATGAAAAAGACGATTTAATGGAATTTGTACATAAGTTAGTTGCAGAAAAAGAAAAGGCATTTGCAATAGAGAAAGAACAGCTTAATAAAGATATTGTTTCTTATAAAGAGAAAGTATCTGAATTGGAAAAAGTATCAGAAAAGTTTTCTGCTCTTGAAAAAGAAGTTGAAACATTGAAAGAAGAAAAAGCTAAACTTCTTGAATTTAAGACTAATGTTGAAGAACAAGAAAGAAAATCTAAAATTGAATTTGCAATCAATTCTGTTGCTGATGATTTAACACAAGAACAGATTGACGAATGGCGTGAAAAGGCTAAAGAATTTAGCAATCCAGATGATTTTAGTAATGCTATTAAGGCATTTGCTTATAGTGTTGCAAAATCTAAGAACAAAGGTGATGTTGGCTCTATAAGAGTTCCGATACATATAGATATTGTTGATGATAACACAAACAAGAGTTTGTGGGATAGGCTTTAATTATTAATATAAAATTTAAAGGAGGAATTTATTTATGGCATATTCAGTTCTTATAGCTGGTGAAATAGCTGCTAAAAATATTGATGCGTTGAATAAATTTGGTAAGGCTGCTGTTGCAGTTGAAAACGGTCATGTCGTTGCTTTAGGAGATAAGTCTAATGTAAAAGGTGAGAACGATGTTTACAATGTAAATGTTCCTGCTACTGCTACTTTAGCAACTGATATTTTCTACATGGTAAACGAACCTGTAAATGTATTGGTGAATGGTAAATATTCTGGGCTTACTGATGACCCTAGGGAATTTAATATTCCTGCTGGTAAGAAGTTTACTATGTATAAACCTTTAATTGGTGACGAAGTGATAATTACTGCTGATGGTCTTGCAGGTACTAAGGGTACTAATACTTATGTAGTTCCAGCAGATGGTACTACGAAACTTACTTGGGCTGCTGATGGTACTGGTGTTTCTCTTGCTTATAAGTATGTTGGAGACACTTATGTATCGATTGGCAATGAAAGAGTACCAGCTTATAGGTTTATTTGTGTAAAGGCTTAAAATATTAAAATAAAATGAAAGGAGAATATCATATGATAAGAATTCCAGATAATGTATTGAAATTTTCTAATGGAAATGTAGATTTGTATAAAGCATGGGGAGATTATTTCAATCACTATAGAGCAGTAAATTTCAAAACTAATGTTGATTATGATAGAAACGTATCTTTTGAGGAAAAAACCGAGAAATTGCATAAAGCAATAGAAGCAAGGATTGGTGAAGTTGCAGGAATCAACAATACTGGTTTCTCTGATGCAGTATGGAAAACCAATCCTAACTACAGATGGGCTACTTTTGCAGTCATTGGTTCAATGATAGATATGGTTATACCTGAAGTTGTAGTTGATGACTTTATGCAGGTTGCAGAAGTCAGAAATGGTGGATTTGGTGATAATTTTGTATTTGATATTGCTTCTAGCGATTTGTTTATAGTATCAAAAGGTGCTAATGGTAAGAGACATACTTTTGCACAGAGACAGTTTAACGGGCAGGTTACTCTTATTCCAGAGCCTCGTTTTGTAACCGTAGAAGAAGATTTGTATAGAATTTTGTGTGGTAAGAGAAATCTTGCTGAATATGCTATGAAGTGTGCTTTGGCTATGGAAAAAGAATTGTCTATTGATGTTTATAAGGCAATTAATGATACATATGCTACACTTCCTACTAATTTCAAAGAAGCTTCTTTTACTGTTGATGGATTTGTAAAACTTGCTCAGAGAGTACAGGCTGCTAATGGTGGTGCAAGATGTGTTGTATTTGGCACTAAACTTGGACTTTCTAAGATACTTCCTTCTAATGATTATCTTAAAATGCAGCTTGGCGACATTTATAACCGCATGGGTTACTTAACTACTTTCATGGGTGTAGACTTGTTTGAAATTCCTCAGAAGATAGACGATGCCGCTGGAGATTATTCTTTTGCTCTTGAAGATGATAAATTGTATTTCATTTCTACTGGAGTACAGAAACTTGTAAAAATTGGCTTTGAAGGCGATACTATTACAATTACTGATGGTCAGTATGCAAATGCTAATCTTACTCAGGCTACTACACTTCAGAAGAGATGGGCTGTTGGTATTGCTACCAATGCTAAATACGGAATGATGGATGTAATAGCTTAATTATAAATAATGGGAAGTGGGTTAAAACCACTTCCCTATTTAATTATAGTGGAAAGGATGGATTTGTAGAAAATGGCTGGAAGACCGAGTACAAAAACAAATACTGAAAATAATGATTTAGCAAAAAGAAATGAAGAACTTGAAAAAGAACTTGAAAAAATGAAAGAAATGTTGCAAAAATTAATGGCTGAAAAAAAAGTAGATACTAAGCAAAATTCTGAAATAAAAGAAGAAGTTTTTCCTGAAATACCAATGCACAAGCCAATAAAAGTAATGTCTTTATATACAGGTGGGTTAAATTTAAAGAAATATAACGATGACAAAACGCCTTTTAGGTTTAATTTTTTTGGTGAGACCCAACCTATTTTGTACGGCGATTTAGTAAAGATAATTTCACATCAGAGAAAGTTCTTTGAAGAAGGATACTGTGTAGTTCTTGACAATGATGTAATCAAGGTACATTACCTTGAAAAATTTATGAAGAAAATACTTGATAAAAAGACTATAGATAAACTACTAGAATATGATGATGAAAAAATCAAAGATTTATATAATGGTACTACAAAGCAGTTAAAACAGACTATAGTTGATTTGATAGTAGATAAAATTGTTAAAAAGGAATATGTAGATAGGAACAAAGTTGCAGTAATAAGCGAATTGTATGGAAAAGATTTATATGAAATTGCTGAACATTTGAAATAAGAAGGGGTGGTAATTTATGTCTACACCCTACAGTGACGTATTCAATTTGTTTCTCACATCAATTCAAGATTACAGGATAAATAAATTATATAGTCAATCTGTTGAACAAATGGAAAATTATTTAATACCATTTTTAATTAAAGCTATAACAAATTTTAGAAAATGCAAAACGGATTTAGAAGATAGAGATGATGTAAATAAGATTTTCAATCAAACATTGTCAACAGATGAAAAAGTTATTCTTTCTAATCTTATGATAGTTGAGTGGTTGACTAAAGAAGTCAATGATATATTAAGTCTTAGAAACTTTCTTCAAGATACCGATTTTAAGACGTATAGTCAAGCTAATAATCTTAAAGAAAAAAGAGAATTGTTAACCACTATGAAAGAAATAGTTGACAAACAAATTGTACAATATTCATATAATAATTTTGATTGGTCTAAACTTTAGAAAGGAGTTGATAAAATGGCATACGAGTCTTATAATGCTTACTTATCTGTAACAAAATCAACTCCTTCAGATATTTATAAAGACGAGTTTCAGGAATTAGTAAACGCAGAGTATGAAAACACAACAACTCTAAAAACAGTATTACACAATGGGAATAGTATTACTGTACGGGTTGTTGATAAATTTAATGCTGAAACTTTATCGAGACAAAACGAGAATTATCAAAAAATAATATTTAGAACACCAGATTATGTTGTAAGTGTTGGAGATATATTTGAATTCGATAATGCTAAATGGATTTGTACTGATATTAGCTCAACAGTTGTATCAAAATCGTGTACTGTAACAAAAGCAAATAATGAAATAAAGGTATATAAAAACAGTATTTTATATAAAGTACCTTGTATTGTGGAAGATGTAACACGCTTATATAGTATGGGTGCAGATGAAAATAAATATATTATTCAGCCTAGCACCGATATTATTATTCGTGTACCTAATAATGAAGTTACAACATTGATTAAACGTGGAGATACGTACAAACTTGGGAATAATAATTATAAGGTTAATGATTTATCTGATATAATTAATCCAGGACTTCTCATATTAAAACTTGAATGGACGGCAGAAGAGCAACATCTACCAAAATACAGTATTCATATATTAAATGGGTCAGAAGTTAATTTGCAACAATCTACGACATTACAATTAAATGTTAATGTATATGATAATGACACACTTATTTCACCCACTCCCTCACTTCTTTTTTCTAGTAGTGACGAGAATATATGTGTTGTTGATTCTAGCGGACTAGTTAGTGCATTAGATGTAACTGGGAGTTGTGTGATTACTGTTAGTTTAGCAAGTGATACTAGTATATCACAAAATATTAATATAAATGTAGAAGATATATCAGAAGATAATTATACTGTTGAAATTATAGGTAGCAATTCAATTACAAAAGGCTATACTAAAAATTATTCATGTGTATTTAAAAATAATGGCATTGAATATTCAGATGTTTCTGTATTTTATTTAACTGCTGACGATGAAACATCACCTACTACTATTGCCGAGATAATAATGCAAGATAGTAATACAAATACTTGTACTATTAAGGGTAATAGCTTAGGATATGTTAAATTATTTGTTAAAAACATTAGTGAAACAGTTGTTTCTAATCCTTTAAGAATACAAATTAAAAATATATTTTAAGGAGGTGGTTTAATGGAGAAAAGTTGTAAGTTTAAACATATAGAAAATAATCTTATAAAATTATTAGAAGTATTATTATCTAATGAAAATTTAAAAAAGTATATATATCATTTATCTGATGATCCATTGAACCAACCTACTGTTGAGGCAGATTTGCTAGAAACTAATAATATAATTTTAAATTTATTTGATAGCGAAATACTTGACGAACAGCGTGTAACTTTATTTATTAATCCACTCGAAGGTGATTTAAGAAGTCAACCACTTAGCGATTTAACCTTTACTATTGATATTGTTATACCATATAAAAAATGGATTATGGGTGAATTTGGTGGGCAACTACGTGTGTTCCGTATAGCTGATGAAATTGCTAAAGAAATTGACCAAAAAAATGTTATGGGAATTGGTGATACAGAGATTGTAAGATTTAGGTTGTTCAAAGTAAATAGCGATTATTCTGGTATGACGTTATGGATAAAAGTTAATAGTTCTACATTGAAGGGTGCGAGATAGTATGCAGGATATAAGAGAATTTTATATACTATGCGAACCCATTGAAACAAGAATAGGCAAAATGAAGTTTTTTAAGGTTAAAGAATATCTTACATTATTGCCTTATATACGACTTATATATTTAGAAAAAAAAGATATAATAAAACTTATTTTACCAGAATACAAAGAACATTTTGAAAAGTTGTCCTTATTAGAAATAATTAAATTTTTTAACTACGAAAATTATAATTTATATCAAAGTTTTAAAGATTTATTTAAATTGTGTTTTAATGAAGATGTTTTTGATTTAATTCGAGATGATAAAGAATTACAATATTATCTTGACTTGATTAAAAAAATAAATTGTTTAAATTATGAAAAACCAAGTTCTAATCCAGAAATTGAAAAATTTAATACCTTCAAAAAGTTTTTTCAAAAGAAAAATAATGATAACGTTGATTTTGAAGCAGTATATACAAGTGTTTGGTTAGGTTCTGGTACAAAGCCTGATGACTTGTATATATATGAAATGTATGCTCTTTTTTATAGATTAGGTCAATTTAAAAATTATAATACAACTACATTATTTGCTACTGTTTCTAAAGATATAAAAATTGAATCTTGGTGCAAGTCTATAGATTTTTCTGAACTAAAGAAGAAAAAGACAACATTAAAAAATTTCGAGGATATGTCTAAGTCAATATTTAGGAATAATTAAGGAGGTATAATTTATGAATAATGTTGTAGTGCATGACACGTGTGAGGTTCTTATTATTGATGAAAAAAACGATAAAACCTATTTTTTAGGTATTACTTCTACAAATAACGTAAATCAAACGGTAGAGTCAACTCCTATACGTGGTGGTATTGGAAACAAGCGTGTAACAACTATAAATAACAGTAAAGATATAAATTTTGAGGTTACTACCACATTGCACAATGATGATGTTTATGCTCTTCAAAGTGGTGGACTATTTAATGATGAAGCGATAAATGTTTTAAGGTCTGAAACAAAACAGGCTGTAGATAACTCAGGTTCAGTGGAAGTTGCCATTGATGGTACTCCTATAGGTGAAGTGACAGTTATTGATAAATATGGTAAGGAATTAACAGGTAGTTTTACTGCTGGAAAAGTTACTATTACAGGAGGTCAGGCAGGGCAATTTTATACGGTAATATACGAAGAAGCTCAACCTACTGCTAGTGTACTTGATTTGAACGCTGAAGAATTTCCAAAACCCCATAAAGTGCAATTAAGAACTATAGCTTATGACCCAGACTCAGAAGAAGTTGTAGCTGACATATATTGGATTTTCGATAAAGCAAGACCAGATGGTAATTTAAGCGCTGCGTATACAGCAGGTGAGAACCAACAGGATACAATAAACTTCGTATGTGAAACGCCAATAGGTTCTACTTCTTATGGTAAATATGTAGTTGTACCTAGAACAACACCTTGATATTGACAAAATAATAATATAATATTATAATGTAATTAAAGGGATAGGTTGGACTGATCACCCAACCGACAAGAAGTGTGTCCGAACACTTCTTCCCTATTTTTTATATTTAAACATAAATAATTATAAATACTTGGCATAATAATTTCTAGTAGTATTAAAAAATACAAATAGTAAAACATTTCATAATATACAATTCTTTTCATCACATGTTTGCAAATCAAATGATTAACTCTTTGATTTTATAGATTCCCTTTAATAAACAATAAAGTAGTGAATATGTGGGTGTTATATTATATTCAGGTTTTATAAGTTTAAAACATAAAGATAATTTGTCACTTCGGTATACTACGACTCAAAATAACGAAGGAATGGTATTCACTCTCCTACTTTTAATTTAAGAAGGTGGTTGTATTAATATTATAAAGCTAGTAATAGATAACAATATACTTCAGAAATATAATTCTTATTATTTTAAAAAATACCCCAAAAGAAAAAAAATACCTATTAGCAAGCCAATTCCTCCTTCTCTTAATCAATGGATGATAATGCCTAGACACCAGATGAACAAAGAAAAACAAAAATGGAAAGAATTTGGAGAATGGTTAGTTTCTTATTACGGATATCAAAATATGCAAATAAGTAAGTGCGATATAGTTATTACTTATTATTTTGATTCAAATCGCAGACATGATTCTGATAATTATACCCCTAAGAATTTATTTGATTCGTTTACTTCCTCTGGATTATTGGTTGATGATGATTTTAGTCATGTGCAATCTTTGACCATTAAGGGTGATTATTGTAAAGATAATCCAATGACAGTTATTGAAATAAGATATTAATATAAAATGTTTCACGTGAAACAAATTATTGAGATAAAAAGGAGTTTGATTTAAATATGGAAGTTAAGCAGTATTTACCTATAAGTACTAAAAAAGTAATCTGTGAACAAATAGTTAAAAACTCGATTATAGAACAAAATGGTATGAAATTTATAGATTATTGTTCACAAAAGTTAGCAATTGATATTAGTTTAATTCAGTTTTATACAGATATTAATATAGAAGAAATTGATATGGATGAATTTTATGAATCAGGCAAAATGGAAGAAATAAGAAAAGCAATTCCTGAATCTGAATATAGTTTTATAGTAAATAATGTAAAGCAGATGCTAAAACAAGAAATTGAAATTTATAATAGCTTATCTGCTGTAATTAATCGTAATCTTGAAAAGGTTATAAATAATCTTCCTACTGAGAAGGAAATAAACAAAATTTTAAACAAGTTGCCAAAAGTTTTAGATAAGATATCGCCAGAAAACAAAGAAATTCTTAAAGGCGTAATTGAGGGAAAAATGAAATAAAATAAAATTAACATTTTATTAAAGCAAAAGTGGTGATAATATGCCTACATTTAATAATATTAAGGAATTAGAAAAATATTTGCAGAAACAGATAAATGAGACACTAAAAAAAGAAGTCGCTAAGCAAGTAAAAGATGAAATTCAGATGGCAATTGATGAAGTGGTTTATATGTCAGGTGAACCAGAAGTTTATTATCGAAGGGGTTCAAGAGATGGTGTATATATGGGTAATCCTTTATCAACTGGCAGTTTAGCTGACCAGAATGAAATGGAAGCAACACTCATTCAAGATGGTGTATTAGAAGTAGTAGATAATGCAGAACCTTCTAGTGATTATGATATGGATTTAGATATTGCTATCGAATATGGATATGGTACAAGAGATAAATGGTATAACCAACCAAGACCATTTATGGAAACTGCTAAAAATAATATGAGAAGAAGTAAAAGTCATGTTGATGCAATGAAAGAAGGGTTGCAAAATCGTGGATTAAATGTTGTGTAAATAAAATAGTGATTTGATTGAATGTGTGGGTAGAGTTAATATCCTCTGCCCTATTTTAATTTTGAAAACAACGTTTGTTGATATAGATATTTTTTTGTGAAGGTGGTGAAAATAATGCCTAGAAAAACAGTGTATAACAATATTACTTCTCCAGAATTAATACAACAAGTATCAAAGGAAAATAAGGAATTGATGAATGAATTCATAGATTATTTAAAATCTATAGATAAGTCCCCTACTACTATAAACGGGTATATTAATGATTTAAATATTTTCTTCGTTTGGAATTTACAAAATAATAAGAATAAGTTTTTTATTGATATAAATAAGAGAGATATAATGAAATATCAAAACTATTTGATTAATACATTAAAACATAGTCCAAATAGGGTTAGAAGATTAAAAGCAGCAATAAGTAGTATGTCAAATTTTATAGAGTCAATGATGGACGACATATATCCTGATTTTAAAAATATAGTTAACAAAATACCTGCACCAAGTAAGGTTGAAGTACGAGAAAAAACAGTAATGACAGAAGAACAAGTACAAAATTTACTACAATATTTGGTTGATAACAAGAAATATCAACAGGCATGTGTTTTAGCGTTAGCATTAGCAAGTGGTGCAAGAAAATCTGAATTATTAAGATTTAAAGCAAGTTACTTTACAGATGATAATATAATTTTTGGTTCTTTATATAAAACTCCTGAAAAGATAAAAACAAAAGGAAGGTCGAGTTTAGGAAAACCATTATATAAATATATATTAGTTAAAAGATTTAAGCCTTATTTTGAACTATGGATGAAACAAAGAGAAGAATTGGGTATAAATGGAGATGAATTATTTTGGAATTATAGAAATGGTGTGTGGAAACCTGCTACTATTACACTTCTAAATTCCTATGCTTTAACGTTTTCTAAAATATTGGGTATTGATTTTTATTTTCACAGTTGTAGGCATTTCTGGACTACCTATTTATCAGAATCGGGATTACCTCCAGAAGTAATCAAAAAAATTTCAGGATGGGAATCCTTAGACATGGTTTCATTGTACACAGACACTGATATTGATGATGAGTTAGGTAAATATTTTAATGAAGATGGAATAAGGGTTACTGAAACAAAATCTTTAAGTGATTTGTAAATAGCTCTCACGAGTCTGTACGGGTTATTTCCCTGCCAATCTTATTTTAAATCAAATTCTTATTTTATTAAAATATAATGAAAGGAGAAAATATATGATAGTAGATAATAGAATAATATATACATCTAACAATAATATTTATGCGATTATCAAAAATAATTCTTATACATATAGCAATTGCATTACCTTTGTATTTGATTTTGATTTATTTGCAAAACATGAATAGAATCAGTAGTTATATGTTGATAATCTATTGCTAAATCTATTTGATATGTGCCAGGTTTCGGGAAGTTAATATTATTCATTTCTAATATAATATTTGCAAACATATTATTTTGATTTACTTGAACTTCGCCTTCTAATGGAGGTATTACTTCTTTTCCATCATCATTTACAAAAGAAACTTTAAATTTATGTTTTCCAATTTCAGAACGGTGAAATTCTATACTTGCAACATATACAAATTTTGGGTGTACACATGGAAATTGTAATGCACTAATATTTTGAAATATACCTAAAACATTAAGATTGCCTGATTGAGCAATATTAGCAGCATCACATACAAAAGAATATTTTAGTTTCATATATGCCCCTCCAATATTATTTATGTTCTATGAAATAGATTATCATTATAGCATATATATGTCAATATATAATGTATTAATTTGTAACTTTATATAAAAATGGGGAGGCTACTCCCCTACCCCATATTATTTGACGCTTGTGGAAATTTGGTATATAATTAATATATCAATTTTTCAGAGGTGTTAAATGCTATATAAATATGCTAATGATTATATTAAAGGATATCGTAAAAAGAAATATGATTGGAAAGGCTATCTTCTTTGGATAGGTATTTGTATTATTGTTTTTATTATTGTACATTTGTTTAGATAAGTTTAGGTATATTTTTATTAAAATATAAATATAATATTATTGACATTAATAAATTTTTATCATATAATAAAAACAGAAATAGCAATATCTTCCCTATTCTGTGTATTTTTTATATAATAAAGAAAAAAGAATGGGGTTGATATAATGATTGATAGAACTGATTATAACGCTTTAGAAAATTTGAAGAAGATATATAAAGACCAAATTGTAGATTATAAATACAAAGTGTGGAAAGAAGCATATTTGGCTCCCCCACCAAAAAAATCATTTTGCACAGGAATAACACGATATAGAAAGTGTATAAAAATTACCCATGTAATTTTGAAAGATGGTAGATATATACCTGTTGGTGGTAGTGGTTGTTTAATTTATTTAATTATGATTATTTTGATTATAGTCGCTTCCCTATTATACATATTTGTATTATAATAGTTTTGGGAAGGATGTGGATTATGCAAATTAAGATAAAAAAGAATAAAATAGAAGAAAAAATAATTGAATATCAAAAACAAACCGGTGCTACTAAGACATGGATAGCAGAACAATTAGAAATGAGTAAACAGCGTATGTATTCTTTATTTAAAGCTGATAATATGATGCTTGATGTTGCATTGAAGTTTGCGGAATTTTTAAAATGTGATGTTAAAGATTTGTTTGAATATCAAGTAATTAATTTTAATGATAAAAAGTAATAAAATTTAATGAATGTTTGTAAATAAATCTATTGACTTTTAGATAAAAACCTCTTATACTATAAGTGTAAGGTAAAACTTGGTTGCAACCTTCACCTTATAATTTATAGTAAAGGGGTTTTATTATGTTAGATTTTTCTGTCTTAAATAAATTCAACAAAGGTAAAGTAACTATTCACTTTAATCTAGAAGGTAACACTGGAGTAACTTACACATATCGAAGTTTCGTATGGGACGAAGATGCAGGATACCTCATATTAGGCGATGCTAAAAATATAGATGAAGATGTAACGACTATTGATGTTGATGAAATTGAAGATATTGTAGTAAACGACAATTTAAATAGTATTGAGATTGTTTTAACTAATGAAAGTATGTTTCTAATATTAGATGAAGACGTATCTTTGTGTTTCAAATGTAGGAAGAACAGACCTGTATTTTATATAAGAGCCTATGATGCAAAATCTGATGAATATGATGTTAGGATTTGCCAGAATTGCTTTGAGAAGATGATGGAAATGGAGGTTCAATGTAATGATAATGATTGAATTCTCCAAAAAAGCGGTAAAAAACTATAGAAACAGCAAATGTCTAATTATTGCAGATTATAGATATGTGGATTACGAAAATGAATGTGAAACACTTCAGTCCAGACTTGCAGATACATATAATATAGACTTCTACCCTATCATAACACTCAATTGTTTTGTAGTTAAAATTTTATCAGAATATTTCGGCAATTATGATGTCTGGATTATAGATAGAAGCATTATGGAAGAAATTACGAGCAGTTGGAATGTAAGCAAAAAAATAAGGCTTATAAAAAGCCAAAAAAAACAAGCCCAATCCTATTATAGCATAGAATGTTGAAAAGAATCTACTAAGTAGTAGATTCTTTTTTTTATGTATGCTTTATCATTGATTATTAAAATAAAACATCAATTACTTAAGAAAGAATTTTTCCTTTCTTCTTTTTTTTACTAATAAAGAAAGAGGTGAATAAAATGCCTGATAAAATTTCCGTATTAATTCAAAGTATATTAAAAGCTCCAAGTGATGCTGAAATTAGTAAACTAAAAAAAGAATTAGAGACAAAATTAAATAATGTTAAAATAAATACAAATAGTAAAGGAATAAAAATATTAGATCAAAAAGAAATAGATTTATATGTTCAAAAAATGCAAAATGCAATTTCTAGGTTGCAAATAGGAAAAGATAAAGTATTTAAAAATACAGGTGTACAAGAAGAACTTTATAAAATAAATGAAATGCTTGCAAACCTTAAAAATGGTGCTTCTATATCTACTAAGGAAATCGGAGTTCAATTTGATAATCTTAAAACAAAAGTAGCACAAGTATCAAATGAATTTAAAAATGTTAATAAAGATGGTTATGATTTTATAACCATGACTACATTAGCAGCAAAGAAGGTTCTTATTTGGACATTAAGTACTCAAGCTGTTTTTGGTACTATTAGAGCATTTAAAGAGATGACAGAAATTCTAATGACTATTGAAAAGCAAATGACATCAATAGCTCGTGTAATGGAAGACGTAACATTTTCAATGAATACTTTTAGAGATTCATTAATTGATGTTGCTAATCAAACAGGTAGTGCTTTTAATGAAGCTGCTGATGTTGCTTTAAGGTTTGCACAGGCTGGATATAATGTTAAAGAAACACTAGAATTAACTAAAACTGCTCTTGCTGCTATACAAACAGCAGAACTAGATGCTAAAAACGCAACTGAAAGCTTAATAGGTATTATGTCACAATGGAATATGCAAGCAAGTGACATGTCTTTATTGTTAGATAAAATTAATAAGATATCAGATGAATATACTTTAACATCGCAAGATTTAGTTGATGGTCTTCTTAGAAGCTCTAGTGCTGCTAAAAATTTGGGTATAACATTAGATGAAACAATAAGCCTTTTAACTGTTCTTAGAGAAACATCTGGTCGTACTGGTCAAGAAGTTGGTAATGCACTTAATTCTATTTTGTCTTACATGACAAGAAGTAAAACCCTTGATATACTGGAACAATCTGGAATACAAGTTTATGCAGATGAAGCTAGAACACAATTTAGAAATTTTATGGAAGTATTCAGAGATATCGGAAAACGATTTGATAAATTAAGTGCTGATATTCAGGATGGATTTATTCAGTCAGCAGAAGAAGCAGGTTTATTTAATGAAGAATTAGCAGAGACATTAGGTCTTGAAAAAGAATGGTCGGATATTCAAAAACGTGATATTTCTAATGCTGCTGCTGGAACTTATAGAAGAAATTATTTCCTTGGTTTAATGAATAGTATTTCAAAAACTACAGATGTGTTGTTAGATTTACAAGAAGCTGAAGGATATACAGCTAATGAAATGCAGAAGCATATGGATACTTTATATGCAAAAACAACAATACTAGATAATGCTTGGAAACAGTTAGCGACTACTATTGGAGATAAGGGTGGATTGGACTTTTTAAAAGGACTTACTGAATTTGCTATAGATGCTGTTACAGCAATAGATAAGTTAGTTGATACTGTTGGAGGATTACAAACTGTATTAATTGCTATTACAGGAGTATTAATTGCATTAAAGGGCCAGGCAATTGCAGGAACTATAATTTCATTACAAACCTTTGTTTCTAATATATTGGCTGCTACTACTAATTTAAGTGGCTTTGTTAGTATAGCAAGTTTAGCAACAAAAGCAATAAGTGCACTTAATGTTGCAATGCTTAGTAATCCAGTTGGAGCAATAGCACTTGGATTTACAGCAGCAGCGATTGCATTGTCTACATATACATCTCATTTAGAAAAAGTCCAGCAAGCTGAAGAAGAACATAAAAGAGAAGTAGAACAAACAGTACAAAAAATTGATGAAGAAATACAAAAGTTAACTGAAAAAGAAAAGGCTTTAAGTGAGTTAAGTAAAGTATACAATGGATTATCTTCTAAAGTAAATTTATCAGATGAAGAACATAAAACCTTATTAGAAACTCAAAATAAAATAGCTAGTATTTCTGAAGATTTAATAGCTTATTACGATGCTGAAGGAAACGCACATATCAAAAATAAAGAAGCTATAAATGAAGAAATTAAAAAACTTAAAGAATTACAAGCACTAAAAGAACAAGAAAAACGTGATTATTATATAGATCAGTTAAAGGAAGAACAACAACACATACAAGATGTGTTGCAAACTATTGATGATTGGAAAACTAGTTTAGAAGAGATTCAAAAGAAAAAGCCTGATAAAGAAGGAAAGATTTTCATTGGATATGAATTTCATGATCAAGAAAAATTAATAAAGGAAACAAGAGAAGGTATAGTTAAATGGCAAACTGAACTTGAAAATAGCAAACAAAAGGTTCAAGAATTAGTTGATAAAATAAAAGCAGGAATTCCAGAGTTTGCTAAATTGTCTGGAATTACAGAAAAAATAGTTGATAATTTAGCCAAAGATATTACTAGTAATTTTACTAATGGTATTATTGGTGCAGAAGAATATATTAAGTCATATACTGAATTAGTAAAATTAATAGAAGAAAATAATCTTGAACAGCATTATAAAGATTGGAATGAATTAACTGAAAGTTATCAGCAAGGCAAAGTAGCTACAGAAGAAGTAACTGAAGCCTACAAAAAATTATATGACATATTAATTAAAATTGGCATATCAAAAGCAAACATTCAAACATTCTTACAAATGCCAGCATCTGTTAAACACATTATTGATGTATCTTCTGTATTAGATAAATTAATTGATTCAGTATCTACATATAATGATATTCTTTCTAAAGTACAATCTGGACAAGAAATATATATAGAAGATATTATAAAATGGAAAGAAACTTTTCCTGATATCATAAAATATATATCTGTTGAAAATGGACAAATTAAAGTTCAAGAAGAAGCAATTAAAGCATTACAGAAAGCAAAACAGGATGAAGCAATAGCACACTTGCAAGCTGAAAAAAATAAACTTGAAGCAACTAAGACACAAACATTAAATAGATTACAATTTTATAAAATAGAAGCAAGTGTATTACAACAATCGGCTGAAGAAATGGAACGTTCAATGATTGCTTCATATATGGCAACTGCTAAAAGATTGGGAGTTGACTTTAATAATCCAGATTTGAAAGCTCAATTTTTACAAGACAAAAAAGCATTGATGGATTACAAAAAAGTCGTTGACGAAATTGATAAAGCTATTGCTTTAATTAATACTGGTAAATTTGAAAGCTCCAGTAAAAGTTCTACAAAAGACTCTTTTTCTGAAACATTTGATTTACGTTTGCAAAAAATTGTTAATATAAATAATGCAATAGACAAATTAAAGGATAAACTTGAAGATATTACTAATATTGAACAAAAACCAGCCATATATGACCAATTGATTGAACAGTATAAACTTAAAGAAAAAATATTAAAAGAAGTTCGTGATTCATATCAAAAAGAACTAGATTCTATTAAGTTTGCTGGTAAAGAAAAAATTTTAGCTGGTGATTTATCAAATATTAATACTACAGATAAAGATGTAGCTGCAACAATTAAAAGAATTCAAGAGATTGGTTCTACTCTATCTGATTTAGATAAGCAGTTATATAGTATTGATAATGATATTAATTCTTTAGTTAGCGATAAAATGTCTGTTTCATTTAAAATATTTGATAAATCATTAGAGCCATTTCAAAATAGACTAGAAGAATTAGATTATCAGTTGAAGTTATTAGATGATAATGATTTAGATGGTCAGGCTAAAATTTTACAAGAACAGATAAAAATAACTACAGATGTAGTATCAAAATATGAATCCGAATTATCTGATTTAATCTCTACTACTTCCGAAGCAGATAAGCAAACTGAATGGTATAAAAATAGAGTTGATGAATTAACTCAAAAGTATAAAGATGGAAATTTAGAATTAAAAAAATATAATGAGAGTCTTCAATTAATTTCATTTAAAATCCAAATTAATCCAATTACTGAAGCTATAGATGATATTGAGTATGAAATTGACCGTTATAATGAAATTTTAAAGCAATCATCTGAAGAAAAACAAATTGAAATACTTGTTAAAGTAAATAAATTACTTGAACAGGAAAAGAATAAGTTACATGAATTAAATGAAGCTAGACGTAAGCAACTATCCCTACTCTCCCCTATTTCAGAAGAATATAAAAAATTACAAGAAGAAATTGAAGATACCTCATTAGCATGGTGGAGATTAGATAATCAACAAAATGAAAATATCAAAACCATGGGAGAGTTGTTAAAAAAGCAACAGGAATTAATAAAACAAGAAAGTGCTGATAAATTAAATATTATTAAAGATGTTGAAGATAAAATAATACAGATTATAAAAAAAAGATATGAAGAAGAAGCTAAATTAGCAGAAAAAGCACATCAGGATAAATTAAAACAATATGATGAACGTCTTGATAAATTTAGAAAAGTTATAAATGATGAAATAGCTTTATTGGAAGATCAATTTAACGAAGAAGATTATCAAAGGCAATTGGCAGAAGAACAGAATAAATTACAGGAAATTCAATCAGAAATAAATAAATTATCTTTAGATGATTCGCTTGAAACTAGGAATAAAATTGTTGAACTTACTAAAGAAAAAGCAGAACAAGAAAAAAGAATTGAAGAATTAAAACGTAATCATAGTCGTGAAGCTCAAAAGAAAAACCTTCAAGACCAATTAAAGGATTTTGAAGAATATATTAATGATAAAAAAGCAAAAGAAAATGAAGATTATGAGAATTTTAAGATTGGGTTAGAACAGCGTTCTTCAGACATGAATATATATCTTGAAGCTCAAAAAGCTTTACTTGAAGGCGTTATGTATGATGTAAATGGGCAATTAGTAAGTTTAACTGATGCTTATATTTCTTTTGAAAATACTTTTGGCGAAGGTATGTCTATTTTAGGTGATAAAATAAAAAATGAATTTATTGCTAAAATACTTGAAGCACAATCGGCAGTACAAAATTTAGAAAGCATAATGGGCAATTACATGAATTATGGTGGTTCAGTAAAAAATAGTTCATCTAATCCACTTGGTATGTCTGATGAAGATTTTCAAACATATTTAGAAAATAAGCGTTTAGCAGAACAATCCAGCTCTCCTGTTGTAAAACAGGCTTTAAGAAATAAAAATCAACAATTGCGTGATAAATATGGTATTGAAGAAGATTTGTTTGATTATAATACTTTATTACAAATGACAAAAGGATATAGTGAAGGTGGATTAGTTGATTATACTGGATTGGCTATGGTTCATGGTACACCTTCAGAACCAGAAGGATTTTTAAAGCATGATGACTTGAGTAATTTATTAAAGGTATTAGATTTTACTGATAAAATAATACATAGAATTGAGATGCCTAAAATACCTAATATTGTTAATGATGGTTTTTCATTTAAAATTGATAATTTAATTGCTATAAATGGTAATGTAACTAAAGAGACTGTTCCTTTAATACAAAATGAAGGAAATAAAATAATCGAGCGGTTAAAAAATGAATTTATTAAGCGTGGTATATATAGGTAGGGAATATTATATTCCTCTACCTATATTATTTTTTTGAAAGGGGTGGAATTGTTGTTTGGAAATGTTAATTTTTCGTTTGATTATATAGATGGAAGTACATATGGGTTATTTTTAGGATATATAGAAAATAAATCAGAAAGTCATTTTGGAGTAAGACAATCAATTATTGAAGAACAAGTTCCACGTAAACCTCTTCCCTATCTGTATGAAGTTAAACAAGAGCCGTTTGAGTTTGAAACTTTATTATTCCGAGAAAGTGAATGGGATTTGGATACAAGATTAACAATTTGTAGATGGTTGTTTCAAAAACAATATAAAGATTTTGTTTCATATGATAATCCTGATATTGTTTACAAAGTTATATGTATAGATAGTCCTTCAAAAATTCTAGGTAATGAAAGCGGATATATAAGATTAAAATGGAGAAGTAATGCACCTTGGGCATATACTAAAGTTTATTTAGATGAATTTGATTTATCATTAAATACAACTAGTAATATATCTCTTGAAAATAAAAGTAATATTCAAAATATTTATAAACCTGAAATAGAAGTAGAAATTGTAGATGGTACAAGTTTTAGTATTAAAAATTTAACTTATAAAGGAGAAGCAGTCACATTTGAAAATTTAAATGTAAATGAAACGATTTATATTAATGGAGAGAATAAAAGAGTAATTTCTTCTACTGGATTGTATCGTTATAATAATTGGAATAAAAAAACTTTAAATCTTATATATGGGAAAAATAATATAGAAGTTACAGGAAAAATAAAATTGTTAGTTCGTAGTCAATATCCTATTGCTTTATAATGGGAGGTGATTTTTTTGCTAGGTGATATTAGAAAAGATTTAGAGTTGCCTCAATTAGAATTAATATTATGCAAACCTAATAGAGAACAAATAGCTATATTGACTGAAGCATATGAAAAAGTGTATTCTCCTAGATTAGTTGGAGTATCAGAATTGAAATTCAAAATACCTTATTATGTAATAGAAAATGGCATACAAATTGTAAATCCTAATTGGGATTTGATTAAGGGTGATTATCTTATTTTATTAAATAATCAAGAATATTTTATTATTCAAAACCCAAAAAACTCTGGTGGAGAAATAGATTATAAAGAGATATTGGCTTATTCACAACAACATGAGTTATCAAGAAAAATTGTAAAAGGTTATAAAGGTGAAAAAACAATATATAATATTGCTAATCCAGAAGAAAGTATTTTAACATATATTATATCTTTAGCACCTTCGTGGAATATTGGTTCTATTGATGGAGATTTATTGAATATATATAGATATTTTGATATTGCAGAAAAGTCTTTATTAGAGTTTATTGATGATGTACAGAAAACTTTTCAATGTATTTTTCAATATGATACTATTAATAAAGTAATTAATGTAATTAAAGTTGAAAATCTATCAAATGAAAATAGAGGTTTATATATATCAGAAGGAAATTATTTAAAAACAATAAATCAAGAAATAAAGTTTGATGAAATAATAACTAGATTATATGCATATGGTAAAGATGATTTAAGTATAAATTCAGTAAATCCAACTGGAACGTCTTTTATTGAAGATTATAGTTATTATAGAAATACTAATTATATGAGTCAATCATTACTTGATGCTTTAGATGCATACGATGCACTAATAGCAACTAAAACTAATGAATTTCAAAACTTGTTAACTCAATTATCAGAGTATCAAGTTAATTTGCAAACAAAAAATAATGAATTGGATGCTTTAAAATTAGAATTAAAATTAATTCAGGACAATATGGATGTCTGTATTCAAACAGGTGAATTATCAAATGGGCATGATTATACATATTGGAGAAATCAAGAAGTTGCTAAAAATCAACAAATTAATAGTAAAAATAATGAAATAGCCAACATTCAATCTCAAATAGACAGCGTTAATGCAAATATAAATGATTTAAAAAACCAAATAAAAAAAGAAAATAACTTTACAGCAGAACAATTAAAAGAATTAGATTTTTTTGTAAAAGAAAAAACTTGGCGTGATTCAAATTATTATGATGTTGATGAATTATATGAAGATGCAAAGAAAATGCTTCAAAGATTAAATCAACCTCCATTAGAATTTGAAATAGATGTGGTTGATTTATTTAGTATATTAGAATGTCAGCATGATTGGGATAAGATTAAAATTGGTACATTAATAAACATTGAATATAATAAATTTGGGATAAATGAAATTCCTGTAAGGCTAATTGGTTATGACCAAAGTGAAAATAATACATTAAAATTATATTTTTCTAATAAATCTTCAGTTGATGATCCATATATTTATCTTACTGATTTGTTAAATAGTGCAATAAGTGCAGGAAATACATTAAATATTGAAAGATTTAAATATGGAAAATATTATGATAGCGAAAGAAATGAGTTGTTAGATTTTATTAATAGTGAGTTAGATACTGCTAAAAATGCAGTTTTAGCAGGTAAAAATCAAGATGTAAGAATTGACGATAGAGGTATACTGCTTCAAGACAAAAATAATCCGAATGAATATATAAGAATAATAAATAACGTAATTGCAATGACTAAAGATGGAGGTCAAACATTTTCATTGGCAATAACTCCACAAGGTGTAATAGGTGAACGTTTGATTGGTAAAATATTGTTAGGAAGTAACCTATATATTGAAGATTCCACAGGAGAATTTAATATTACTGGCAATTTGCTAACTATAAAAGATAATTCAAATCCTAAAAAAATAAGAGTTCAATTAGGTAAATATGATAGTACATTGGGAAAATATGGATTGAGGCTATATAATAAAGCAGGTACAGCCACAGTTTTAGATGAAGATGGTATGTTGCAATGTTGGGGAGATAGTATTGTTGATAATGTTGATTCTACCCATAAATTAAGAATGAATTTTTATATACCAGACAATGTAATATCAATTAGACAATTGAAGTTGTTTTTTACGTTAGAACCGTTTAGGGCTTATGAAACAAGTGCAGCCAGTGGTGGAGGATGGGCGAGTTCAACAGTAAGTGGCGGAGGTGAACAAATATCATCTTTAAATAGTGATTATGATTATGATTTATTAACCTTTGGAGCAAATTGGTTAAGTAGTACAGATGGAGTACAAGCATATACTCCACGTGATGGAATATCTAATCATTATCACAGTATACCTACTGGTGGTAACACTAATTCTGACGGAGAACATGTTCACAATGTAATTGTTTACTCACATTATCATCAATTAAATCCTACTGGATTACAGCATACGCATATAATAAATTTACCATATCATGCACATGCATTTAGTGTGCCTGACCATACACATAACATTAATTATGGAATATACGAATCAACGACAGCTACAAATGTAAAAGTATACGTGGATGGAGTAGAACGATTAAATAATGGTGGTGCTGGATATTCAACAAATCAATCAAACCTTGATTTAACTCAATGGATTACAACATCTGGATGGCATTATATTGAATTAAGTAGCTCAACACTAGGCAGAATTAATGCAGCATATTTTATTCAAGCATTTTTGGGAATTTAAAAAGGAGTAACATTACTCCTTTTTTATTACCCATTTTGCTACGGGAGACATTTTTGAACTACCGTCTATTCCTATATGATATACAATTTCATTAATTTCTATATCTTTTTCAAAAAAATATTCAAAATACCCTGAAGCTGATTCGTTGGGATATATATAGCCTTTTTTATTCGTTTTAATACGACATCCACCACTGTTTAATTCATTTTGATATTTTGTGTCATTTAATTTAAATTGTAATATACCTGTGCTTATCAATGGATTATCAGAATTATTTACAATTGAAAAATATACTCTAAATCCTTTTTCTGATGCGGTTAAATATTCTAATTTTTCAATTGTAATTTCTAATCCATCTTTTTTATAGGTTTCTCCTATTTGCAAAATGGGAATATTGTCATCTGCTGTATTGTTGATATTAGGCATATTATTACTTTGTATATTTATAGTTTTTGTTTTTCCATCCCACTTTGCAGTTGCATTTAAAGCTTCTGCTAAAGGTGCTATAGGTAAATAATTTTTGCCATATGCATCTTCGTTAGTTTCTACAGTTACTACAGGGTAATTTAATTTTAACTCTTTATTATTTACTACAACTTTTATATCGTTATTAAAATAAGCGTTTTTTAATGTTCTGGTTGCGGCTAAAGAAATGGTTGTAAAACATATACTTCCTATTATAAAACCAATTACTAAACTTTTTAAATGTAGTTTTTTCACACTATTACCTCCTTAGTATTTCTAATTATATTATACTACATTATCAATTTATGTCAATATATGGCTTGTTGTTAATATAATACCCTATTTCTATAAAAATATACAGAAAGGAGAAGGAAAATGGGAACTGTTAATTCATATAATCCTATAATATCAACACGAAGAAAAGGCACAATGGATGATCCTTATATAAACATTGAAGAATCCTTTGTCGTTAAAGATAATAAAGTATTATTATCGGAAATACCCAGTGAGATAGACCATGTGCAAGCCATTGAAATATCAACTGGCGAAGTATATTATGAAATATTTGATGGTATTCCTGGGGAAAGGGAATTTATAGTTGATTATAGATTTGGAATTATAACATTTCATCCATATGCTAATGATAAAAACATAAAATTTACATATGTTGGTACTGGTAATTATTATTTGCCAGCAAAACGTGTTTGGACTAAGCAAAATAATGGAACTGTAGAAGAAACACTAGGTGATATTATTGAGCAAGGGCAAGAAGCAATTAAAACTTTAGCTCAAGTTGAAACAATAACAAATAATGCTATAGTAGCTACAGAAAATGCCAATAATGTTGCTACATTAATTAGTAATGCTGAGGAAAGTAGAGTAATCGCTGAAACAAGTAGAGATAATGCAGAAAATTTACGCATGTCTAACGAAAACGAAAGACAATCTCAAGAAACAATTAGGTTGTTACAGGAAGAAGAACGTGTAAATAATGAAAATTTAAGAATATCAGCAGAGAATGAAAGAATAAATGCTGAATCAATTAGGGTTTCTAATGAATCTATAAGACAATCACAAGAAGAAATTAGACAAAATAATGAATTAATAAGACAATCAAATGAAGTAAATAGACAAGAACATGATGCTGAATTTCAAGTATGGGAGGAATATAATCCTGAGAAATTATATAGACCTTTAAATAAAGTAGTATATCAAGGTAGTTCATTTTTATGTAAACAACAATGTCAAGGTGTATCACCATCTGATGCAAATTATTGGCTGAAAATAGCGTCTGCTGGTGCTGGTACATTAGTTGAAGATTCTGACATTAATGGTAATATTAAAATAAATTCTAGTGAAACAATTGTATACAGACATCCAGATACACATCCTGCTTCTATTATTGAAATAACAGATGATGGCGAATATTTTGAATCAACAAACGTAGAAGATGCATTACAAGAAATTGCTTCTGAAATAAAAATAAAATCTCCTGAATATTCGGAACCTCAAGAAGCCACATCATCGGTAATTACCTTGCCCAACCATGTCGTAGAAGGGCAATTTAGCGACATTGTGCTGAAGGGTAATACTCAGCACAATAAAGCTACTTTTGGTGGATGCGAAGAAACTACAGGGTGGAATGCAGCTAATGTAACTGTAATAATAGATAATACAAATAAGTATGAAGGCACAAATTGCTTAAAAATAACCTTATCCGTTGATGGGGAAAAGTATATAGAAAGAAACGTTTTGAATTTATTAGATAAAACTAAGTATTATCTTATTACAGCTCATGTTAAAAATAACAATCTCAGTAATGGTATGAAAATAGGATTAGTATCTGATAATGGTATTGTATTAAGCGGATTGGTGACTGCAACATCATATAATCGAGTTGGTATTGTTGTTTCTCCATCGAATATTGATGCTGCTACTTATGCTTATTTGCGTATTTATGTAAATGGTGTAACTGGTCAATATGGATATGTAGATGCAATATCCATTCTTGAAATTACTGCTGCCGAATATGCCGAAGGTGCGACTGCATTAATGGCAAAGAAGCCTTATACTACTCCGGGTGGCGTGGTTTCTACAGAAAGCGTCAGAGTAAAGAGTGTTGGGAAGAATTTGTTTGATAAAAATGCTTTTAGAAATTTAGGATATGTAGTTGTAATAGCAAATGGTACTTTAAATTCGTCTGCTAGTGATGATGTAACAGATTATATACAGATAAAACCTAACACATCATATGTTTTTACTCCTGCCAGATATGGTGCGTGGTATGATGCGAATAAAAAATTCATATCAAGCGTAATTACAGGTGTAGGGGTATCACCAGCTAATGCAAAATATGTTAGATATACAATTGCAAAAACAGCTATAGATACAGCACAGATTGAAGAAGGTACAGTAGCAACTCCATACGAACCCTACACTGAAACCGAAGCCTACATTGATGGTGAATTACGTTCCCTGCCGAATGGCACATTTGATGAAATTAATGTCATTACAGGTGAAAGAAAGCAGAGAATTAAGAAATATGTATTGCAGGCGAGCGATTTTGAAGGCATGAGCATTACACCAAATTCACAAAGAATATATACTAAGGAGCTTTCAGATGCAGTAAATTTAACAAATGGAATAAATAATGATTTTATAATTCCAGGGTATCCCAGCACATCTGTTAGTGGGGGAGCAGGAAGTGATCAGCCGTATACGTCTTTTCACGTATCTCGAAGATTTTATATACATGTACCATTGGGTACATATGCTGACATTACAGCTGCAAGAGCAGCACTTGCTGGGACGACACTAATTTATCAATTAGCGACACCGATTGTATCGGAATATCCTTATAGCAAACTGATGGCATACCCAAACGGGCACCTAATAGTTGAGCCAGTTGTATTTGATGTTGGATATTATAGTGGTGGTATACAAGTGGAGAAAACCCATTTACCCATAAAGTCATTAGATTATGTCGCAAAGATTGATGTAGATACTGGAGCGCTTACCTATATCGACTTAACAAAATGCACTGTGGCCGCTGATGGATTATCGTTCACCATAACAGATGCTAATAATACTGAGTACTACGAGTACGCATATTATTATGATTCATCATTGACTACTCTGCCTACGGTTAAATATTCGTACCCGATGAATACAGTAGCAGCTATAGACGGTAATACTAAGGCTATTGCAAAGATATCGAACGACTTAGATAAGACTGCAAAGATGGTTACGGCTCACATAAAAGATGAAATACCTCATATATACAAAGACAGGAACACAACAGCAGAATATAGGCTTGTAGTTATTGATGGCAGACCCTATCTGGAGGTGGTTAAGGTATGAGCTTAAACGTAGGTGATTTAATACCAATCGGTGGAACTGGGAATGCTCAACCAGCAGATGTACTGGTTGGCAAAACATTTACTAATGACGATGGCCCAGACAAAGTTGGCACTATGCCGAATAATGGCCCGTCCACAGCTGAAACAATCAACCTTACAAGTCAGAATCAAGAATATACTGTTGCACAAGGGTATCATTCAGGCTTGCGTAAAATTAAGGCAGTTATTAGCGGGTTAGTTGCAAGTGTAATAAAAGCAGGAACTACTGTTGGCGGTATAGTAGGTACGTTTACATCTGATGCTACGGCATCAGCAGGGCATATATTGTCTGGAATGACGGCATATGTCAATGGAAATAAGATTACAGGCAGTGTTCCAAGTAAAGCAGCAGCAACATATACGCCGGGAACAACCGACCAAACTATAGCTGCTGGGCAGTACTTGTCTGGTATACAGACTATCAAAGGAGATGCGAATTTAATAGCATCAAATATAAAAAGCGGTACTTCTATATTTGGTGTTACAGGTACTTATCAAACTCCTTCAATAAAAAGCATACAGAGAGGTTCATATACCATTAATAGCTTAAGTTCAACGACTATTACGATATCTTCGGTAGACTTAAATTCCTCTATTGTAATTTTTTCAAATAGATTTATAAGCGGGGCAAACGCAGCTTATGGTATAGCTGTTTATGCAGCGCTTATAAACTCAACGACACTTGAGATAGGAAGAGGTGGAAGCTCAAGTAAACAACAAGTGGAATGGCAGGTAATAGAATTTAATAATGTAAAAAGTGTACAAAGAGGTACTGTGACTATGACTGCGCCATCTTCTTCTGCTACGGTGTCTACTTCTGTTACTATAAGCGCAGTTGATTTGAGCAAATCAATATGCCTTGTATCATTTAAAACTTCAAGTGGCGGTTTCACAAGCGATGCGTTTATAACAATACAATTTAATAGCTCAACTGAATTGTCGTTAAGTACATATGCCACATATTCTGATACTACTCAAACTGCATATTGGCAAGTAATAGAATTTAAGTAATGGAGGTGTATATATGTTTTACTATGCTCAATTAGGCGAGAATAACATATGTGTTGGAGTGTCTATGCTTTCAGGTGAGGTTAACGCTTCAAATATGGTGCAAATTTCTGATTATTCAGAGGATTATATTTACAGGAAGTATGATACTGAAACTCAGACATGGAGTACAGAAAAATATGAGCCGGAAACCACAGTTAAGCTGACAGAGTTTGAAGAAGCTAAACAGCGCATATCCGACCTTGAAATGGCTATGGCTGCT
>Ga0207747_1000205_pt1 | contig 74816 bp, 70 predicted proteins | sample HigsolmetaGSP11D_FD_184839 | JGI IMG/M metagenome (GOLD analysis project Ga0207747, IMG submission 184839) | High solid enriched microbial communities from the Joint BioEnergy Institute, USA - SP1-1-D (SPAdes) | ecosystem: Engineered > Bioreactor > SSF (Solid state fermentation) > Aerobic >...
TTTGACCTCCCCGGGGGAGGGCTTGGGCTCACGAGCGGCGGCGCGCATTGCCGAAGCCGCCGTCGCTGCCGGCCGTCTTCCGGCCGTGGCACGACGCGCACAGCGCCTGCCAGCGGGCGCGGTCCCAGAACACCGTCTCGTCACCGCCATGCGGATCGATGTGATCGACGATGCTTGCCGGGCGGATCAGATCGTGACGCGCGCATTCCACGCACAGCGGATGATCGTGCAGGAAGGATGCGCGTTCTGTTCGCCAGCGCTTTGAGCGATAGAGCGCACGGGCCACCGGATTGCGCTGGCGGGCATAGTCCTGGTCACGCTCCCGCTTTTCGCGCCGGCCAACCGGGCGATGGATCGGCGGGCGGACAGGCATGGTGCTGATCTCGACGATGATGCTGATGGCGATGGCGTTGGAAACGACAACGCCCGCGATGGATCGTCTCCGTCGCGGGCGCGCTACTCTCCCGAGCATAGTCAAAACTATAGCTGATTTGCCCTCGTTTGTTGCATGGAAAAGTGTTGCAACACATTGGAGTCACTGCGCATTCAACCGCGCCGCGATCTTTGTGAGCGCGAGCTGCCAGCGTCGCCACGCCGTGGTTCGATCACAGCCATGCTCATGGCTGATGAGTTTCCAGGGCACGCGGGCAGCGCGTTTCCAGACGAGTTTACGCTCGTCCTCCTCGATCCAGAGCACCCAGTCGAAGGTCTGCTCGAGCCGCGTGATCGCCGCGGCCGACGGCCGGATACGCATCGGCTCGGGTTCCATGAAGGCAATCTCGCGACTCGTCCGCACGATCTCCGGCCAGGTGTTGAAATACCCCTGCGCCTTGACCGACGGCAGCTTGCGCAGGGTACGAAACGCCTCCTCGAAATGATCGGCGACGCACTCGGCAGTCCATTCGCGCTCAGCCATGGCGCACCTCCCTGTCGGAAGGACGTGGTCCGTAGAGCTTTTCGCCGAGCTGGCGGACCAGTTCACGCTCGGGCCAGGTGAGGCGATCGTCATCGGCGGAGACCGCGAGGACGCCCTGTTCGCGCCAGCCCTCGCGCTTGACCTGCTCGGGATCGCGGCGCCGACCGCCGTAACCGTGGGGATGCCATCTCATGCGACACCCCCGTTCGTCTCGATCGCCCAGAGCAGGATGGCGATGGCGTCGGCCTCGTTGTCGTCGGCCGGGCTGAAGCCGCGGGCGCGGACGGCGGCGACCATGGCGGCCTTGTTGGCGTTGCCCTTGCCCGCGGCGTGGCGCTTGATCGTGCCGACCGGAACACCCTCGTAGGGCACGCCCCGAAGCTCAGCCCATGATGTGAGCGTGGCCATGAGCCCGCCGTAGATGTGGCTCGCATCGGTGCCCGCATGGCGACGGACTTCCTCGAACCAGATAGCGGCGACGGGCCCGGACAGCCGGTCGATCTCGGTCAGCCAGTTGGTGAAGCGAAGATAGCGCATGCCGCCGCCGTCGAAGCGGCCGGGGCGCAGCGAGACGGTGCCGCTGGTGATCAGACCGTCATGGCCGCGCAGTGCCCAGCCGGTCGTGGTTCCGAGATCGAGCGCAAGCACCGTGTCGGGGAGTACGTCTCCGTTCGTGGCCCGCGCTTCGGTGGCGGTTGTGGCGGATGTGGCGGGTTGTTCGGTTAACATCTCACGGGCGCGCGTGTGCGCACGCGTGACGGTTATATGGTCATAACCCGCCACATCCGCCATTTCCCTTGTTTTACTGGTCATTGTAGTCCCCCTCGAAAAGGTCGGTCTTGTTGTCCCTCACGGCGATCCCGCGAAACCCGCGCACCGTGCTGGTCTTGAATTTTTCGAAGCCGCGGGCGCTCAGGGTCTCCGAGAAGCGCTTCATCGAGCCGGCGTATTCTCCGTTCGCCTCCGCCCAGCTCTTCCAGCTGTTGAAAAGCTCGGTCGATCCGGACTCGAACGATGAGCTGCCGACATCGCAGCACTCCTCCAGCCACCGCCCGAGCGCGTCTTCTGCCTCGAAGTAATCCTCGGTCGCCGCCATCACGGCCTCGGGCGGGCGCAGTCCGGTCTCCTGCCACTCCAGGCAGCCCCGGAGCGCCCAAGCGAGGATGCCGTCACGCTCGGCCAGAAGCCTGTCGGACAGGCGGCGGTCGCGTTTGGCCGGCGGGATGGTGACCGTGAAGGGCACCATGTGCAGCCGTCGCTTCATTGCCTCGTCCACGTTGCGAATGGACGGCTTGTGGTTGCCGACGATCAGAAGCTTGAACTGCGGGATGAACTCGAAGAAGTCCTGCCGCATGAAGCGGGCGGTGATCTTGTCGCCGCCGGTGAGGGCCTTCAGCTTGCTTTCGGCCCAGCGACTTCCCTGTTCGGTCTCGATGGAGGTCACGATCCGCGCGCCGCGCAAGCCCGCCATGTCGGTCGGATGGCGGTCGCCATGGGTGGCCATGAACATGTCCATGGCCGCGACAGTCGCGTAATCGCCCATGATCGCGGTCAGCGTGTTGGCAAAGACCGATTTGCCGTTGGCGCCGGTGCCGTAGAGGAAGAACAGCGCGTGTTCGGTGGTCACACCGGTCAGGCAGTAACCGGCCATTCGGCGCAGATAGGCCTGCAGCTCGACATCGCCGCCCGTGACCGTGTCAAGGAACGCCTCCCATGTCGGACAGGCGCCCTTCGAGGCCGCGCCCGCGACCTTGGTCATGAAGAGCTGCGGATCGTGGGCGGACTGCGCGCCTGTGCGAAGGTCGATCACGCCATCGCCGGTGTTCAGAAGCCAGGGGTCGCGGTCCCAGATCTCGGTCGTGCTGGCATGCCTGCGATCGCTGCGGGCGAGCCGCTCGACAGCGGCCACAGTTGCGGCCGTGGACAGCTTGGTGCGAACACGCGCAGACGGTGCGCGGACCGCCGCCTCGCGGCAGACCTGGCGCGCGAGATCGAAGGCCTGCAGCGTGTCCTCGCGCCGCCAGACCACCCCGGTCCAGGTGAGCCACTGTCCCCATCCGGCCACGTAGCGCCAGCGATCCGCGTGCCTTTCTGCAAAGCGCGCCGCCAGCGCGTCCTCGCTGAAACGCACGGGTGTCGGGCCGTTATTGTCTCCGCCACCGCCATCGGCGCCCTCGGAAAGTTCGTCGTCGAAGGCCCCATTGCGCTCGAGATCGCGCTGCCAGAGACGCTCGGCTTCCTTTTTCAGCCTGTCCTCTGGCCAGGGCGGATCGATGCGGGCGAGGTTGTAGCTCTTGATCTCGTCCCAGGCCTCGCCCGGCGTGACGTGCCCTTCGCGGCAGCGCCGGACCCAGTAGCCGATGACGCGCGAAAGCGCATCGAAGCGGGTCGTGCCGTCGACGCCGCCTTCGCGAACCGGACGCCCGAACAGTTCCGGGACCGAGTCGCCTCCGCGACCGGCGCCGTTGAAATCGAGCGCGTCATCCGAGAGCCCCTCCATCGGCGGCATCGCCAGGATTGCCTCGGTGAGTTCGCCAAGGTCGTGATCGATCTCGGCGTGATCGACGATCTCGACGAGCCGTCGGCTGCCGCCTTTCGCGTGGATGCTGCCCGCGACGCGGATCGGCTGATGGGCGGATTTGAAGGCCGGATCGCCGCCGACCTTCGCGGCAATCGTCTGGCGCAGCCGGCACACGCGGGCGACGTCTTCGCCTTCCGCCGGCTCGGTCAGGCGCCAGTAGAGGTGCAGCTTGCGCTGACCCTCCGCCGTCACACCGCCCGAGGCCACGACCAGAGTGGGTCGCCCAACATGGCGTTCGAGATGGGCGCGTTTCGCCGCGATGTCGCCATGGTCGAGATCGACCAGCAAGACCTGCGTCTGCAGGATGTGCTCGGCGCGGGCATCGCCAGGATTCTCGACCGTGCCTGGCACGACGAAAAGCGCCATGTCCGCGTTCGCCGCCCAGCTCGCCTGGCGCGCAAGCATCTCGGCGAGCCTGTCGTCGGCGGGCAGAAACGGCGTGTGCGGAGGCGCGTCCGTCGCCCCCTTCTCGGCCAGCGCCCGCACCGGCACCAGATGCTCGCAATAGCCGAACACCACGCTTGCGTAGGTCGCGATCATGTCGCGATCCGGAGCGAGCGTCGTGTCGGGGCTGCACATTGGCGCGTCCGTCATGCCCAGCACCTCTCCTTCCAGGCACAGAAGCGGCATTCGAAATGCTCGGGATCCTCCGTGTGCCGGGGCAAGAGTTCGCCCGCGTCGCAGGCGCGCAGGATCCGCACCGCCTTGTCGCTGGCGGACTGCGCGCGTTCGGCATCGAACGGGACCAGCTCGTGCCAGATCTCGCAGCTGTCCTTGTTGATCGCGGTGAAGAGCGCCGGCGCATCGGTGAGCCCGAGATAGGCCTGATAGAGCGCGATCTGCGCCGCATAGATCGGCTTGGCCTTGACCACGCCGCGCCTGGCGATGTCGCGCCAGTTCTTCGCATTGGCCGACTTGCACTCCCAGAGCGCCGGAACCGCCATGCCGTCTGGCGCGGCCACGATGACGCCATCCGCATGCCCCTGCAGGCGACCGCCAGCGGCGGAAAACCCGAACTGTTCGCCATGGCGGTTGCGCGTTCTGAGATCGAAGCCGGCCTTGCGCAGCCAGCCGATCGCGAGCTCCTCGAGCACATGACCAAGCGCGAAGATGCGCAAGGAGCGCCCGGTAAATTCCGCGCCGTCGTCCTTCGGCACCTTGAGATATTCGTATTGCAGCCGTCGCTGGCAGGCATCGCCCAGCCGGCTGCCCCCGAGATAGTCGCGCGAAGGTCGCTCGGCGTTCTCGGCTGTCAGGGCGGTATCGATGAGAGCGTTCACCACGTCCGCGAAACCGGGTTTCTTCTCCCGATGGTTGAAGTCCAGAAGCGCCGCCATCAGAAGGGAATCTCCGTGTCGGACTTCGGTGCCGAGGTGGCCATGGCCTCCTGAAATCCGTCGATGGCGGCTTCGGCGAGCGCCCGGGCCTGCTCGGCCGAGAGTTCGTTGAAACGGGTCGCCCAGCCGATCTCGGCCATCAGCTCGCCCATGAATTTCATGGCGGCGTGAAGCGCTTGCCGCTCGCGCGCGTCCGGATCGATCATGAAACGCCTCCCGCGATGCGCGCGAGACGGATGAGAAACGTGGTGATGGAACCGCGCCGGGCGCGATCGAGAATTGCGATCATGGGGAATGCTCCAGCTGCCTGTCCTCACATACCGGCGCGGCTCTCGGCCTGTCGGATCGGCAGGATGGAACGTTTCATGAACACAATCTTGTGGCGAGCACGGCGCGCATCTATTTTCGCCTCACGAGCAGCTTGGCCGGAGCGATTCTGATGCCTTCATTCAATCCAAGAATTTTCACCAATCCCGATCGCCTGAAGCAAATTTCCCCGGACCGCCTGAAGACCTTCCTCTCCAGGTGGAACGGTTATTTCGTTGGTCGGGGCCTTGATCTTGCCGCCGCGCCCGTCGACGAACTGCCGCTCGAGGACATCGCCGCCATCCTGATGAACCCCGACGAGAACGTCCCCGACGCGATGGTCGATGCGCTCTATTACGTGCATGAGACCGCCAGCCACGAGAGCATGGAGGAATTGCTCGAACAGGCCGAGGCGGCAGGAATCGCGATCGACGCAGAGCACGAACCGACCGCGGCCGATGTTTCCGTCCAGATCTGGCTCGCAAACCCGATGCTCCTGCAACGCCAGCACGCGGAAACCGTGGCCTTCAAGCGCTCGAACTTCATGTATTTCGCGGGCTCGCGCTTGGCGAAGGCAAAGAAGGACTTGCCCAAAATTTCGGATGAGGTAGCGAAAACCATCCAGGATCGGATGGACGACTGGTTCGAGAAGAAGCGCCGGGGGCGAAACAGCCGCATCTTCGTCTTTCCCCGCGACGAAAAGATCTGGATCCTCGTCCGGCACGGCAGCCCCATGCGGCGCGAGGGCAAGCACGAGGACGAGGGTGAAGGCAGCCACGCCTTCTATCGCCCGCAACAGCACGACGTGCTGATCTACGACAGCGCCACCGACGAGATGGGCGTCAATGCCTCCACCAAGGGCGAGCGTGAACTCTACCTCAAGACCTTCGGCGAGCTCTTGTTCGGCAGCGACGCCTATTTCGACCTGGCGGAGCGTTATACGCTCGCACCGCTTCTCGAACACGGCCCCGAGGCGCTCGTCCACGACGACATCGATGGTATCGCCGGGGTGCGTCTGGTGGAATTCGGCCGCCGGTGGCCGGGCAAGGTCTCGGAGCTTGAAATCCGCAAGTCCGAGAACCTGTTCAAGGCGTTCGGCGAGAACTGGGAAAGGCGTCTGAACGGTGGGCAGTTCACGCACGCGACCTTCCGCTTCGCCTTCGAAGGCTCGAAACGCGAGCGTTCCGTGACCATCCGCCCAGCCAACATCGCCCGCTACGAGCGGCAGGAGGACGAACATCTCATCGAGGCCTGGCTGCGGGCGCGCGGCTTCTGGCGGGTTCCAGGCGAGGCGGACGAGGATGCGGATTTCGAGGTTCTGGAAAGCGCTTGACGATTTTTCGGACGCCGCCGCCAGCCGATGGGAATGGACGGCGACCATCGGGAACGAATTCGCAAGTGTCGAACATCTGCTGAAACAGGCAGGCCGGGTACGGGAACTGCCCTGTCCTTCGCCCGGCGGCGCGGGCTGTCCGCGCCGTGTCATTCACCATGCCGACGGCTCGATCCGCGCGGTCTGCGGCGACCGGCCCAGGGCCTGTGCCCATCTCGACCTCGATGCAGACGACATCGCCATTCTGCGCGTGGATCGCACCGACCTGGCGAAGCGCATCGCCCGGGCGCTTGGAGTTTCACCGCATCAGCCGGGGCGCGGCACGACCGGACCGGTCACCCGCATCGGAACCCACGACATCTACGCCGGCCGCGGGTTCCCGGTATTTCTCGCACTCCCCGGCCCTTCGGCCGACGCCGATCCTCGCCCTTTCGCTGAAGTGCTCGATACCCCCGGTCCACGGCTGCTTCTCACCCCCACGTCCGTATCGCTGCCCGATGCCTTGATCACGGCCCTCGACCGGGCCGGCGTGACGCGCATGGCGCTCGCGGACATCTTGATCGTGGATGATGGGGTGTTCGCGCCAGCCCGTCCGGCAACCGAGATGTTCGCGCCACTGCGTGACGCGGTTGGGCGCGACGCGGAGGACTCGGCACAGGGGCTGGCCTGGCCGCTTCCGCCCGATGCGCGCTGGGAAGACATCACCATGCGCTTCATCGCCAACGAGGTTCTGAATGTCACCTTCCGGGGCGAGACACGACGTTTCGAGCCCGATCAACTCGGCATGAAGAACGCAAAGAACGGCAAGCCGAAGGCCGTGTGGACCTATCTCAAGGCGTTCGCGCTGAGTGGCGGCCGGCTTGCGGTGCACAGGGGCAATCCAACGGAAACCTCGAAGCACCAGAAACAGAAGCAGGCCCTGTCCAAGGCGCTGCGCGACAGCTTCGGGATTGCCGACGAGCCCATCCCGACCGACGAGGGTAACTATGTCACCCGCTTCGTTGTCCGCGCGGATGATCTCGAACAGGGCCGCCAGGGTCAGCGCCAACGAAATTTCGCCGGGCGCCGCTGAAAAATCTCGAAAAAATCTGGGTTGTGAAACCGCCGGGGAGCAAGGCTCCTCGGCGATTTTTCTTCGTGCCGAAGCTGCTCCAACCGCCGTCCCAGCGAAATTTCGCCGGAGCCGGGTACTCGGGCCGCGTGCCCGTCCACCTGGACGAAGGCGAAAACCATGGAGCAGCTTCAACAGCTTACCGATCCCACCACCCGCATTTCCCGCAATATCCGCATCCGCGCAGCGCGCCTGGCGCGCTCGGGCGCCGTGCCGGGGCTCGATGCCGAGGACATCGAGCAGGAACTGCGCCTCGATCTGATCCGGCGCGCACGGAACTTCGATCCGGCGAAATCCTCCTTCGACACCTTCGCAGATCGCATCGTCGCCAATCGCGTGGCGACGCTTGCGAGCAGCACCATGGCCATGCACGCCGAACGGGCCATGCTCTGCATCGACGCGCCGGTCAGCGATGACGACGGGGGCCTGACCCTCTCGGACGTGCTGCCCGAGGCCGCCGCACTCGATCCCGTCGACGCGTTTTCGCTCGCCCACGGTCCCGGCCTGCGCGGCGATGTCGGCAGGCTCTTGGCCGCGCTCTGCCCGGCGACGCGGCAGGTCGCGTTGGCCGTCAGCCAGCTCAGCATCTCGGAGGCAGCACGCGCGCTCGGCGTTCACCGGAGCACGATCTACGAGCGTCTGGGCAGGATCCGCGAGATCGCCACCGAGATGGGCCTCGACGGGTATTTCGAGGCTGTCCCGACAGTTGCGGCCCCGCGCCGGTAAGTGAGGGCAAGCACTCAAGCCAATTCATGCCGGGCCTTCGGGGGAATGAAAGACCCTCAGGGAAACACCCCGACCGCGAGCTCCAGGGCGGCGTCGGGCCCGGCAGCCGACACCTTACGGACGAGCCCTGGGCAAGACGAAAAGGAGCAGCAGATGTTCAAATCCCCCCTCGAAAAACTCCGGCAGTCGACCTGGTTGGCGCCACTTCCCGATACCATCGCCATCCCGCCGCTGGCGGATCGCGCCGCGCGCACACGCCCGGTGGACCGCGCAAGCGTCGACGACATCGCCTTTGCCCTCGTCGCGCTCGAGGAAGAGCGCCGCAGCCTTGGCCAGACCATCATGGCGCTGGAGGACATGCTGCGCATGGCGCGGCGTCAGGGTGCGAAAGGCAGCGACAACGCCGTCGCATCCGCCGTCCGCGATCTGGAGGCGCGCAAATGAGCGCGCCCTTCCAACCCGCCCCGCTGAAGATCATCACCGCCGACGAACGCCTGCGCGAGACGCGCGGCATCAAGGGGGTGCTGACCGGCATTTCCGGCATCGGCAAGACCAGCCAGCTCTGGACGCTCGATCCCGAGCGCACCCTGTTCGTCAATCTCGAGGCCGGCGAACTGGCCGTTCAGGGCTGGCCCGGCGACGAAATCCGGGTCCGCGACTGGGAGCGCGCCCGCGACCTCGCCTGCTGGATCGGCGGTCCCAACCCGGCGATGCGCGAGGATCAACCTTACAGCCAGCGCGACTACGACCGCGTCTGCGCCGCCTTCGGCGATCCGTCCCTGCTCGACAAATACGACACGATCTTCGTCGACTCGATCTCCGTCGCCTCGCGCATCTGCATGCAGTGGTGCAAGGGGCAGCCGCAGGCGCAGTCGGATCGCAGCGGCAAGCTCGACCTGCGGGGCGCCTACGGGCTTTTGGGCCAGGAAATGATCGGCTGGCTCACGCATTTGCAGCACACGCCGCGAAAGAACATCTGGCTCGTGGGTCTGCTCGACCGGAAGATCGACGATTTCGGCAAGCCGTATTTCGCGATGCAGATCGAGGGCTCGAAGACCGGCCTTGAGTTGCCCGGCATCGTCGACGAGGTCATCACCCTCGCGGAAATCCGCCCCCAGGAAGGCGCGCCCTTCCGGGCCTTCGTCTGCACCACGATCAACGATTTCGGCTTTCCGGCGAAGGACCGCAGCGGCCGGCTCTCGATGATCGAGCAGGCCCATCTCGGCCGCCTGATGGCGAAGATCCGCGCGGGTTCCGGCGCGCAGGCGAGCGCCGATCTCGACTTCGATCTGCCGCAGCAGCCGGCCCAGACCAATCCCATGACGAAAGGAGCCTGACCCATGGCGGACAGCATGGATTTCAACGGCGCCGAGACCCAGGACGCCGCATTCGACCTCATTCCGGCAAACACCCTCGTCAAGGTGACGCTGAGCATTCGCCCCGGCGGCACCGGCCCCGAGGGCTGGCTCTCCCAGAGCCGCACCAGTTCCGCCCTCTACCTCAACACCGAAGCCGTGGTGCTGGAAGGCCCCCATGCCCGGCGGCGCATCTACACCCGCATCGGATTCAAGGGAAAAAGCGTCAACGAGCGCGGCGAGGACACCTATGCCAACCGTGGCCGCGCCCTCATTCGCGGCATTCTGGAATCGGCGCGCGGCATCAAGGCCAGCGACCAATCAGAGGTGGCACGCACGGCCCGGATGATCCGCAGCCTCGGCGATCTCAACGGGCTCGATTTCGTGGCCAAGGTCGGCGTCGAGAAGGACCGCAACAACCCCGACGATGCCGGTCGCAACGTGATCAAGGCGGCGATCGGCCCCGAACACGCGCAATATGCCGCCGTGATGGGGGCGGTGCCCTCGGCCGGCATGGCGGTGTCGCCGGCGCAGCAGACGCCCGCCGCACAGTCCGCTCCGCCGGCGCCGTCCCCCAGCGGCGCGCCGTTCTGGGCGCGCTGAGGGGAGGCGTTCATGATCCCTCGCGACTATCAGCGGGCGGCGGTCGATGCCGCCCATGACCGCACAGCCGAACACGGCAATACCATGCTCGTGCTGCCAACCGGAGCCGGCAAGACGGCCATCGCCGGCTTCTATGTCGGCGAACAGGCCGAACGGGACCGCAAGATACGAGTGCTGGTGCTTCAGCACACCGATGAACTCATCGACCAGAACCGATCGGCGATCGGGCAGATCTCGGGTCTCGACACCTCGGTCGTGAAGGCAGAACAGGATTGCTGGGAGGGCCAGGTGATCTTCGGCAGCGTGCAGACGCTCGCCCGGGAACACCGCCGCGCATCCATGCCGAAGCTGAGCCATCTGGTGATCGACGAATGCCATCGCGCGGCCGCCGCGAGCTATCAGGCGATCCTCACCCATGCGCGCCAGATCAATCCAGGCCTGAAGCTGCTCGGTCTTTCCGCCACGCCCGGCCGCGGCGATGGCCGCAGCCTGCGCAAGACCTTCAGCAATGTCGGTTACCACCTGCGGATCGGCACGCTCATCGCGCGCGGCCTGCTGGTTCCGCCTCGGACCTTCACCATCGACCTCGGGATCGAGAATGAACTCTCCGGCATCGACAGCACCGCCGGCGATTTCGACATGCGCCAGGCGGACAAGGTGCTCAATCGCGCTGTGCTCAACGAGGCCGTGGTCGAGCACTGGATGGACAAGGCCGCCGACCGGCGCACGATCTTCTTCTGCGCGACCGTGGACCATGCCTTGGCCGTGGCCGACGCGTTTCGGGCTGCGGGCGTTTCGGCCGAGACGATCGCGAGGGACATGCCGGCGCGGGCGCGCGCGAAGCTCATCGCCCGCTTCGACCGGGGCGAGGTTCAGGTTCTCACCAACTGCATGGTGCTGACCGAAGGCTTCGACAGCCAGCCCGTGGGCTGCATCGGCATCCTGCGCCCCATGCTGCACAAGGGCACCTTCATTCAGGCGGTCGGACGTGGCTTGCGCCGGGTGGATCCCGAACGCTTCCCCGGCATCGTCAAGACCGACTGCATCGTGCTGGATTTCGCGGGTGCGGCGCTCCGCCACGGCACGCTCGAACAGGAGATCGACCTCGACGAGGACGAGACCCCGCCCGGCGAGCGCCCGTGGAAGACCTGCCCCTCCTGCGAGGCGGAACTGCCGCTCGGCGCCTCCATTTGCGATCTCTGCGGCCACGTCTTTACCCGCGAAATCGGCGAGAAGCGCCTGCTGACCGCCTTCGAGATGACCGAGATCGATCTTCTGGATCGCTCACCCTTCTACTGGTGCGATCTGCATGGCGACGGCCAGGCGCTGATGGCCAGCGGCTTTCAGGGCTGGGCTGGCGTGTTCCATGATGGCACATTGTGGCATGCGCTCGGCCGGCCCAGGGGCCAGGCGATCCGCCCCCTCGCGGTCGGCACGCGGGTGCAGGCGCTGGCGGCAGCCGACGATTTCCTGCGCGTGACCGAAACCTCCAGCGCCGCCGCCAAGAGCAAACGTTGGCTCAACGATCCCGCCAGCATGCGGCAGATCGAACTGCTGAAGCGAACGGGTTTCGAGACGAGCGGCATGGATTTCGGGCTGTCGAAATATGCCGCCAATTGCCACCTCAACTTCCGCTGGAACCGAGCCGCGATCCGGGCGGCGGTGCTCCGCGACATGGGCCGTGCCGCTGCATGAAACGCCCCAACCCCCTGCCGCCCGACATGATGGATCCCGCCGAACGCCGCGCCGAATTGTGCCGCCTGCTGGCGCTCGGGCTCGTCCGCCTGCGACTGCGCAAGTGTGGGAAAGAACCCGAAATTACCGGAGAAATTCGCCTACACTCTCCGGCCAAGCAATGCCGTCATGCAACTCCAACTCAAGAGGAGAACGCATGACGACACAGGATCCCATCCCGGCGCGCCTCGCCGCGCTCAAGACCATGAAGACGCCGGAACTGAAGGCGCAGTGGCGCGAGCTGTTCGACAGCGAACCGCCGCCGTTCAATCGACGCTACCTGGAGAGCCGGCTGGCCTATCGGATCCAGGAGCTCGCCTATGGTGGCCTGAAGCCCGAGACGATCCGGCGGCTGGAACGGCTGGGCGAGGAACTCGACGGCGGTGACAAGAAGAAGCGCGGCATGCGCCTCGACCGTGACCGCCCCATCACCGGCACGCGGCTGCTCCGGGAGTGGCAGGGCGTCGAGCATGTCGTCACCGTCACCGCCGACGGCTTCGAATGGCAGGGGCGGCCCTACAGGTCGCTCTCCGCCATCGCCCGTGCCATCACCGGCACCCGCTGGAACGGCTGGGTGTTCTTCGGACTAAAATCGCGGAGGCGCGCATGAGCGAAGTGAAGATCAAGCGCCGCTGCGCCGTCTACACTCGCAAGTCCTCCGAGGAAGGGCTGGAGCAGGAGTTCAACTCGCTCGACGCGCAGCGCGAGGCCTGCGAGGCATACATCGCCAGCCAGCGCTCCGAGGGCTGGGTGCTGGTGCGCGACCGCTACGACGACGGCGGCATCTCGGGCGGCACGTTGGACCGGCCCGGCCTGCAACGGCTGATTGCCGACATCGAGGACGGGTTGGTGGACGTGGTCGTGGTCTACAAGATCGACCGGCTGAGCCGGTCGCTGGCGGACTTTGCGAAGTTGGTGGAAGTGTTCGACCGGAACGGCGTGACCTTCGTCAGCGTCACTCAGTCCTTCAACACCACAACGTCCATGGGCCGGCTGACGCTGAACATCCTGCTCAGCTTCGCCCAGTTCGAAAGGGAAGTGACGGCCGAACGGATCCGCGACAAGGTCGCCGCCAGCCGAAAGAAGGGCATGTGGATGGGCGGGGTTCCGCCTTACGGGTACCGCGTCGAAAACCGAAAGCTGGTCGTCGACGAGGAACGCGCGGAACACGTCCGCTGGATTTTCCAGCGGTTTCTGGAAATCGGTTCGGGCACGGAGCTGGCCCGCGAAGTCGCCAAGCGCGGCATCCGCACGCCGCGCGGCAACCGGATCGACAAGAAGTACCTCTACCGGATGCTGAACAATCGCGCCTACATCGGCGAGGCAGTCCACAAGGGGCAGAGCTACCCCGGCGAGCACCAGGCGATCATCGACCGCGAAACATGGGACCGCGTCCACGCCATCCTGAAGGAAAGCCCGCGCAAACGGGCCGCCCGCACCCGCGCCGAGACGCCAGCGCTGCTAAAGGGGCTGCTATACGGCCCCGATGGCGCGGCCTTCTCGCCAACCCATACCCGCAAGGGCGGAAAGCTCTATCGCTACTATGTCAGCCAGACCGTGCTGAAGCATGGCGCCGGGTCGTGCCCAGTCGGTCGGATTCCTGCCGGTGAGATCGAGGCCGCCGTCATCGACCGGCTCCGCACCGTGTTTCGCCAGCCCGAGATCGTGGCGGGCACATGGAAGGCAGCAAAGGCAGAGGACGGTCGTATCACCGAGACCGACGCCCGCACGGCGCTGCAGCAGCTTGACCCGCTATGGGACGAACTCTTCCCCGCCGAGCAGGCCCGCATCGTGGCGCTGCTGGTCGAGCGGATCGATATCGGTGCCGAGGGGTTCGACATCCGGCTGCGCGTCGACAGGCTCCTCGGCCTCGCGCGCGAGATGCTGGCCGGTGAAACGGGAGCGGCAGCATGAAACCCGCGCCCGAGACCATCACCCTGCACGTCCCTTTCCGCATCGCAAAGCGCGGCGGGCGCAAGGAGGTGCAGTTGCCCGACGGCGCGCCGGTGCAACGCCGAACCGACAACACCCTGGTCAAGGCCCTTGCCCGCGCCTTCCGCTGGAAGCGGCTGCTGGAATCCGGCGAGTTCAACACCATCAATGAGTTGGCCGAGCACGAAGGCATCGCGCCCTCCTACATGACCCGCGCCCTGCGCCTCACGCTGCTCGCGCCCGACATCGTCGAGGCGATCCTGGACGGGAAGCAGGGGTCGGAGGTGACGTTGGGGAGGCTGCTGGAGGGGTTTCCGGCTGATTGGGAGGGGCAGCGCGACGTGAAGCGTTAGCACTGTCAAGGCCAGCACAAACAATCCTTGAAAGGTTCTTCCACGCGTGATTTCTTCCGGTTGACCGTGACAACGTTTGCACAACCGATTTCACGCATCATTGGGAGATCATCTTGCCCGGCCCTCAAGTTGACAGATTGATAGAGCGTATCCGTCAAGCCCTTCCAAGATATGGCGATCTGGATGTCGCCGTTAACGAGGTCCGCGACGAACTTGACACGCTGGATCCCGGGTTGTCTCGCCGGCTGGTTGAAGAAATCCGTGAAGCCAAGGAAGTGGTTGCGCGGGAATTCGAAAGGATCGAAATTCTTCACACCCACTCGGTGATCCAAAAGCGGGCGCAATGGTATTTCGGGCCAAGGCCGACCGATCTTCACTGGCCCGCGTTGAAGAGCTACCTGCTCAACACCAGGAAGTGGCCCGAAGAAGACGTGACCGGGATAGACGATGCCTCGAACGAGGTCGTGTCACTTCTTGAAAACCCGCGTGATCCCGAGAAGCCCCAGTTTTCCTGTCGTGGGCTGGTGGTCGGACATGTGCAGTCGGGCAAGACCGCGAACATGACCGCCGTTATCGCAAAGGCTCTTGATGCCGGGTATGACACGGTGATCGTCCTTGCCGGTCTCACCAACAAGCTGCGGCATCAGACGCAGACGCGGTTGTTCAGCGACCTGGTCAGACGAAACCCGTTGAACTGGCACATACTTACCCCGAACGACATGGACAGGGATTTCCGCGCGCCTCCTCAGGGTGGTTTCCTGTCCCATTCCGACAAGGCGCAGCTGGCCGTCATCAAGAAAAACGTATCACCCCTGCGGGAACTCAAGACCGCCATCAAGGAAACGCTTCCGGCCGTGCTCCGCCAGCTCAGGGTTCTGATCATCGATGATGAATGCGATCAGGCCAGTGTCAATTCCGCTCGCGGCGAACTGGACATGACCGCGATCAATCAGCGCATCCGTGAACTCCTGTCGATGTTGCCCGCCGCAAGCTATGTGGGATACACGGCAACGCCATTCGCGAACGTTCTCATCAATCCCTATCGCGTCGACGGTCAGGAGCTGGACGACCTCTATCCACGCGATTTCATCACCGCACTCCCACGGCCCCGGCGCTATTTCGGAACCGAACGCCTGTTCGGTCGCACCCCGGAGGATCCTGAAAATCCGCGCCCCGAGGAGGAAGGGCTCGACATGATCCGCGAAGTGCCTGCGGAAGAAGAGCTTCACCTTCAGCCACGAAGCCGAAAGGAACGAGATTCCTTCCAGCCCGAGATGACGCCAAGCCTCGAGGACGCGATCCTCTATTTCCTTGCTTGCTGCGCTGCGCGCCATGCCCGTGGCGATGGTGAAAACCACATGACCATGCTGGTTCATACTTCAGCATATGTGACCGCACACGAACGGGTCGCCGCGCTCATCCAGGGGTGGGTTGATGTCCATCGAAGCGATCTGCTGGACAGAACCTCGGATCTGGCGAGGCATCTCTCGGATCTCTGGAAGCATGAAACGGGGCGGTTGCCGCCGGACATCACGGATGCGCCTCCGGTTTCGGTCGACCAGGTATTCGCGCACCTTCCCGAGGTTCTCGAGCGCCTGGAATTTCCCGTGGAAAACGGGGCGAGTGATGATCGGATCGACTACTCCGGCCCTGCCAGGACCTACATCGTCGTCGGCGGCTCGATCCTTGCACGCGGCCTCACGCTTGAAGGCCTGATGGTCAGTTACTTCCTGCGGTCAGCAAATCAGTATGACACGCTGCTGCAGATGGGGCGCTGGTTCGGTTACCGGCCTCGCTACGAAGACCTTCCGCGGATCTGGATGCCGAACGACCTCAAACTGAAGTTCAGGGCCCTCGCCACGGTGGAGCAGGAAATTCGCGACGACATCGAACAATATCGCCTGAGAAACCTGACACCAATGGAGATTGCGGTCAGAATCCGGGCCATTCCCGGCATGGCGATAACCGGCGCGACCAAGATGCGCCATGCGCGTCAGTGCGCGGTCAGCTACTGGGGCACTCACAAGCAGACCTTTCGCTTTGCGCATCGGGATGAGGCCTGGCTCCAGCAGAACTGGGCCGCCGGGTCCGAACTTGTCAGCCGCATTGACGCTCTTGGCTTGCGCGACAGTGCGGCCGACTCTTCGGGCCGCAGGCTCTGGCGCAAGGTGCCGAGGTCTTCCATCCTGCGGTTTCTGGAAGCCTACCGTATCGAAGGTACGCATACGGACCTGTCACCGGATCTTCTGATCCCGTTCATCGAAGGCGACGACCCTCGGCTGGCGTACTGGAATGTCGGCATTGTCGAATCTCCGCGTGGCATCCAGTCGGAAGAGCCCCTCGGAACGGCAGGGGCCGTGAAGTTGGTGCGCCGCGCCCGGCTTGACGATTCCGGTCCGATTGCGGACATCAAGGCGTTGATGTCGAAACGGGACGTGATCTTCGATTGCTCCGACGAAATTGACGCCGCGGGCAACTGGGACGATCTCAAGGAAGCGCGTCAGGACGTCCTTGAGCAGGTGCCCATGCTGCTTCTCTATCCGATTGAACGTTACTCGGCTCCGGAAAGGCCGAGCAAGGTTCGCGTGCCGCTCGACGCCGCGCGGGACGTGCTTGGCATCGGTCTCGTCTTCCCCGGTTCCGTCACCGAGGGCGGAAACTACGTTTCCGTCAACCTTCAGCCAATCTCTGCAGAGGAAATCGCCGAGATGGAACTGGAAGAGGCAGAGCAGGCGGAGGCGGCCGGTGTCTGAAACTGCCCTGAACGGACCTATCGGCGGAAAGTGGAATGTCCTCCGCGCCGGTGGGGGAAGCGATGGACTCGAGGTGCCATCGCTGCCTCTCGACGTCAGGACGGCGGGAGACCCTGTCCGTCTGGCCATCGGATCCGGCGGAGAGGCGAGGTTGCTCATTCCGCTTGGCCGGGACGACCATATGCCGATTGTTGAATCGGGGCCCGCCCTGAGCATCTCTGCTTGCATCTTGATGCACAAGGGGCGCGCCTTGCGCTTTCTCGACCTGACATGCCTGTCACCAGAACTCGAAACCGTGTTCGCGGAAGTCGTGGATGAGCTTCTCGCGAGGATTGCGGCCGGATCGCGCGTATCCGATGCCGTGTCAGACACGCTTGAGGACTTTCGGGCACTTCTTGTCCCGGCGTCCCGTCGCGCGCCCGAGAGAAATCAGGTTGCCGGTCTGGTGGCGGAACTTGTCGTTCTGAACCGTTTGCTCGATATTTCGGAAAGGGCCTGGCGCGCGTGGCGGGGACCTGCCGGAGATCGGCACGATTTCAGGACACGGGACACGTCGCTCGAGATCAAGGCGTCGCTTCGCGCGGGCACAAAAGTCATCACCATCAACGGGCTTGAGCAGATGGAACCCCCTACCGGCGGAAACCTGCACCTTCTGCACATGATCATTGAACCAGTCGCAGGCGGACTTCTTGGCATCTCGGCTCTGGGAAACCAGGCCCTTGCGAAGGCGGACGATCCGGCCGGTCTGCGCAAACTGTTGCATGCGACAGGATGCGATGACATCGAAGATCCGGCCTGGAACCGATACACATTCCGGCTGGATTCCGAACAGCTCTATTGCGTCGACTCCCGCTTTCCCCGCATTTCACCATCCGTCTTCGCGGAAGGGAGGGTACCTGCCGGCGTCGTCGACGCCACCTATCAGATCAACCTCGACAGTGCTGAAAGCAGCAAGGCTCCCCCGGAACGCCTGGGCATGTTGTTGCAAGAGCTTGCATCATGACAGGAACGTCCCTCGAACTGTATTCCGAACCCTACGGCTCCACCGGGAACATCGGAGAAAATTTTCGCAAGCTGCTTGGAGCTCCAACCCTCGATCCATTGCAGACGGTCATCAGGGAGTCCGTGCAGAACATCGCGGATGCCGCAAGGCTGGGAAAGGGCCCTGAAATCTTCATCAGGATCAGAACGCTGGAAGCCTCTCAACGCGAAGCCCTTGGAAGTCGCGTGTTCGCAAGCCTGCCTGTGGAAGAATCATCCAGAGACCAGATCCGTTCCACGCTTGATCTTGACCCGCTCGTCGTTCTTGAAATCTGCGATTTCCGCACCGTTGGCCTGGGCGGGCCGACCCGCTCTGACCGGATCCCCGTGGGAACGAAACAGACGAATTTCATCGATTTCCTGCGCAACATCGGCACGCCTCGGGATACCGAGAAAGGGGGCGGCACCTACGGTTTCGGGAAGGTGGCTCTCTACAGGGCAAGCGCCTGCAGCACGATCCTTGTCGACACACTTCCACATGTCACGGGCCCCGATGGCCGTCGATTGATCGGTTGTCATGTCGGCCGTTCGTTCGACATCCCCGAAGACGGAATGTTGCGTCGGTTCACCGGCCGACATTGGTGGGGCGCTCTGGATCCCGAGGATGGTGTGGCCGACCCCCTGTCGGGCGCCGCCGCTCACGAACTCGCGGATGCGCTCGGACTTCCTGATCGCCGCCGTTTCGGGAGCGGGACGAGCATTATGGTCGTCGGTTTCAGGACTGATGATGATGATCTGCGCGTCGCCGCCAACCGGATCGTGGAATCATTGCTGTGGAACTTCTGGCCCCGGATGATGGAGGACGTGCCTGCATCACGGCGTTTCCGCTGCATGGTCATGCTTGAAAATGAGGAGATCCCGGTTCCGGCTCCCGAGAGCCTCGCACCGTTTGATCTGCTCTGCAAGGCGATGAGAGCGGCGCGAAGTGGCCAGGGTAATGACGTGCGCAGGATCGAGTCACAAAGGCCGGCGAAATTTCTTGGAACACTCGCCATCGAGAAGGGACTAAGGTCGCCACGGCGCCACTTCGTGCCAACCGACCCTGTTGTGCCGGATCAATTGCGTCACATCGCGCTCATGAGACCCGTCGAGCTTGTCGTGAAGTATCTCGAAGGTCAGCCGCTCCCCGATGAAAGGCTCGAATGGGCCGGTGTCTTTCTTGCAAGCGACGAGGACGAGGTCGAGCGCGCCTTCGCAGACGCCGAACCGCCGGCTCATGACGACTGGATTCCGGACAACCTGCCCAAGGGAAACGCAAAACGATATGTGAACATCGCACTGCATCGCCTTCGTGAAGCGGCTTCGGAAATCGCCCTTTTGCCGGCTCGGTCGGCAGGAAGCCGCAGTGACGGCCCACCCCTTGCACGGCTGGCGGGTCGGCTGGGTTCGGCACTCGAGAATGTCGGCGGAGACGGTGCCGGCCGTCGTCGCAGCAAGGGAGGCGCGGGAGGTACGCGTCCCAGACGTGCCAAAGCCTCGCGTCCCGTTTTTGTGCGCCTGGAGGCTGACGAGGAGGGCAAGATCGCGGTCTTTTCGACTGTCGTGACCCAAGACCCTGCGAAGAAAGGCATCGCCCTGCAGGCCAGCGCAACCGTTGCCGTCGAGGGGGCGGGGCTTTCCCGACGCGACGAGGACACACCACATCCCGAGGTGCTTTCGATCACATGTCTGGCTGACATGACACGCGCGGAAGGCGCCACGTTTGATCTGGCTGGGCGCGAGGGAGAGCTGGAGATTGCCGTACGCCTTCCCGAAGACTGTGCTGTTCTGGCCCATGTCGATGTTCTCGAAGAGGAAACCTCGCCATGAAACGCACGATCGCCTTCCCTTTCCTTACGCTTTCGGAGGCTGCCGTGGACGCCTCGGCGTGGGAGGTTTCCCTGGATGGCGACGAATGGCATGAAGCTGGCGATTTCCTTCCGGATTGGGATCCTTCGCAAGGCATCCACATCCGCCGCTGCCTTCGCCTTGATCCGGAAATTGCCGCAAGGGAACTGGCCTTGCCGCCCGACGATCTGCACCTGCAGATCGGGCTGCGGGTGGGCACCGGCCAGGGGCGTCTGCCCAGGCTTGTGATCGATCGGCATGCGGAGCGACTGAATATTGAAGATCCGATCTGGAACTTCAGCACCGTCATCGACGCACGCATGCTGTCGCTCGTCCTTGATCTGCAGACCCAGATCACGCTGGCAACCGCACCTCATGCGCCCGGGCCTCTGTCTCCGGCGTTGCCCGGTGATCGCTTGTGGTCGGATATCATCCGGATTCGCCTTGAGGGTGAGGAGCCGCGTTTCCCGATCGAGACCGTGGATCTGTCCCGGATGCTGGGGGGCATGATCTCAGGCGATGCTCCGTGGTACCTGCACTGGTCTCCCCGCGACTGGAATCGCGATTTTCACGGCGCGGTGCGGCTCTACCTGAACAAGGATGCAACAGCGTTCATCGAACGGGTCGAGGCCGAAGACCCGCAGACGCTCCAGCTTCTTCTGGCTGATGTCATGAGTCAGATCTGCGAACGGTTTGCTGCCGACGGCGATCTCGACTTCGACGAGATCGAACCGGGAACGCTTGCGGCACAGGCCGCAACATGGCTCCGAAAGGCGTGGCCCGGAAAGGACATCGAATTCATTCGCTCGCTTCTCGAGAGTCGGCCTGGGGTCTTCCGTTCCGCCTTTCTTGCGCTCGCCGAACTGGTGGAGGCATAAATGATATTGCTTCTTCCAAGATTGCCCGCACCGGCCTGCGAAAGGCTCGTAAAGGAATTCCTGGAACGCGGGCCGGAGAGATGGGCGGGGTTTGACCCCACCAATCTGCCCGAGACGGTCAGGTTTGCCGCCACGGGCGGAAGTCGCGCGGAAGGTCAACATCTTGCCGATCTGCGATCTGGCCTCGAGGAGCTTGCCAGAAGGCGCGGCTTCGGACAGCCCGTCGATCGGCATGCGCTCGCCGCATTCGATGCCGATGCGGCGTCCTGGCTGGCGCAGTCCGACCTGTTCTCCACCGGCGAGGCCTTGCGTGACGACGTCTGGAGCTTTGTCACTGCAGTTGTTGCGCCAGACATCGTGCACTGGCGGTTCGGCCCCGCGATCGAGCGCTACACGGGCGGAGTCAGAAACACGTTTCAGCGATTGTGGATGCGCGGCCGCGCACTCGATCGGGGGCCCGGGCATCCAGCGCGATGGGCGCTTTTGACCGAGTTGACGGAAGACGCACTGGTCCAGATCACCGAACGCCCCAGCATCGGCGGAGATCCCGTGCTGTCGCTTGCCGTGGCCGAAGCCTGGCTTCGAGCGGCACGGATCAATGGCCGTGCCCGAATGGAAGACATCATGCGGAAGGCAGTCCTCAACGTTCGCATCCGCAACGAAATCAGATCTCTTTCCGATCTGCCGGCCGATGCCCTGTCGGCGGTTCTCGACGAAATATTCGGAATTGCCGCCGTCGCGTCGGCACAAGAGGCCGGCGCCACCAAGGAATTCGTGGAACCTGCCGGATCTTCCAGCGTGTCGCTCGCCGAGGCGGTTGAGCGGGTCCGCGTCGAAAGCGAACGCCGCGGCTTGCTGTCGCCGAAATCGCGCGCGGCCCTCGATGCCTTGAATTCCGGTCATCGACTATTGGGGCGAAAGGAGCGGAACGCTCTCGATCACTTGCTGACCAGACTCGCCGATGCCGACATGCTTTCTGCGGAGGTCGAGTCCATTCGGTCCGCCATGGCTGGCCCGTCGCTTCCTTCCCCGGATCCCGAAAGACCACGGAGCAGAAGCTGGGCAATCTGGCGCGCCAGGTAGGGCGGCACGGCGTTCCCGACCTGAACATATTGCTGGGTGCGGTTTCCCATGAAAAGATAGTCATCGGGAAAGGTCTGCAGGCGCGCTGCCTCGCGCACCGTCAGGCTGCGGCATTGCATCGGATCGGGATGGATGAAGTAGTGACCATCCTTGGAGATGTGGCTCGTCACGGTGGTCGATGGCTCATCAGCCAGCTGGACCCGGAACCGGTCATTGAACTTGCCGCTGTGCCAGTTGCGATGCTCCGGGCTCAGCGCAAGCGGAAAGTCGGCGGCCTTCGGGCTGCAACGGCGAACCCGTCCGAAGACGGCGGCAAAGAGGTAGCGGCCGAGATCCGAGGCCATGTGCCCTCGCGTCTCGTGCTGGGCAAGGGCGCGAAGCTCGGGCCGCTCCAGCCAGCGCAACAGGTCATCGTTCGATTTGCCATAGCCTTCAGGAAGGCGGGTGTCCTTCCGACGGCGCGGCGCATGCTTCGCCATTCGCCGCGCCGTCGCTGCAAATTCATCGCGGAGCGCCTCGCTCTCCCTGTCGTCATGGATGCTTGCGAGCAGATTTGCCGCGTCGACGACCACGTCACGCCAGGCCGCGGCATTGTCCGTGCTTCGGCTGATTCCGCTGCGCAAGGCGGGCATGGTGCCAATGGCATCATTGACGGTGCGCCTCTGCCCCGAGACGGGCAGGCTGGCCTGTGACGCCCTGGCGGCAAGGTCCGCTCTGACTCCGACGATGATGACCCGGTGACGGCGCTGCGGAACCCCGAACTCCTCGGCACGCACGATGAAGTCGGACGGCCGTTTCGCCTCGCGCAGGCGCGCCTTCCCGTCTTCGACGCGAATGGCCCGCAGCTCATACTTGTGGCCATGCCCCGTGCCGAGCGAAGAAAGATCCTCCATCAGCATCTCGAACACGAGACGGCTCTCGACTGTCGACGAAAGCATGCCCTTGACGTTCTCCATGACAAAGGCCGCAGGCCGGAGCCTGTCGAGAACCCGGATGTATTCGCGGAACAGGTAGTGACGTTCGTCTTCCTCCGGCACATAATCGGCCTTGCCTCGCGACCGCGCCCGACCCACGAGAGAGTAGGCCTGACACGGCGGGCCACCGATCAGGATCGTGTCGTCATATCTCGCCCGCTGCGTCACGATGGCCGCATCGATGACGGTCGCAGCTGCCTCGGTGCCCAGCTCCAGCGCACGCGCCTCCTCGGCGGCCAGCTTCCACACCTCTGCATCAACCTCTGACCAGTCCGGTTCAGGCACCCCACCTGCATGAAGATCGATGAATTCTCGCGGCAAGCTGCCGTGCCGCGCCCGGTACTCGCGCAGGAATGCGCGCAACGTGAGTGTCCGGTGGGCCGAGGCCTCCTTCTCTACCGAAATGCTGATCCGGAACGGCGAGTGGCCGTCCTTGACGACAGAAGCAAAACCCTCGCCCAGCCCGCCCGGGCCGGCGAACAGATCGACGATGCCGAAAGTGGGTGGCAAATCAGGCTCCTGACGAATTGCGGTCAGTCAGTGTATACCAGGTGCGGGAAAGAACGCCAGGACGGAAATGGCCGATATCGTCGATCAGCAGACCCGGTCGCGCATGATGGCGGGGATCAGGGGGAAGGACACCCGGCCAGAGCTGGCGCTCCGGCGGGCCCTGCATGCGCGCGGCTTCCGCTTCCGGCTGCATTCGAAGATCGTCCCCGGGCGACCGGACCTCGTTCTGGCGAAATATCGCGCCGTCGTCTTCGTGCATGGCTGTTTCTGGCATCGCCACGAGGGTTGCCGCTACGCCACCACACCCGCCACGCGCGCCGAGTTCTGGCGGAAGAAGTTCGCAGCGAACGTCGCTCGGGACAAAGCCGTTCGTGCCGCGCTGCGCGAAGAAGGCTGGCGCGTGGCGACAATCTGGGAGTGTGCCCTGCGAAAGCCCGAGCAAGTCGCCGTGGCCGCCGACCTGCTCTCGACCTGGTTGCGCGCCGGAACAGACACACTCGAAATTGGTGAACAAGAGGTTTCGGCTGCCTCCGAAGGGGGCGCGGTTACAGGCTTCTGACGCTCACGGCGCGAGGCTCAGCGCTGTGGCGACCCAGTGGAACCTTCGATCCGGGTTCCCTCTTGCAAGCAAGACCCGCATCGAAGTGTTCAGGTTGCGTTACAGATTTTTCTCTCTCAATCAGTGGCTTGGGAAAATTCACCAAATCCGCACAGTCATCAGGTCCAGAGAATACCGGCCCAAAGAGACCGCTTTCGGGGCACGTGGTACTGGGGCCAGTGCTCAGCCTCTCGGGCATAACCCTCGAAAACAACGGGAAAATCCGGCCGCGGCCGGATGAGGAGAACGCTTTCGCGAGGGCAAGTGGCGGAGAGAGAGGGATTCGAACCCTCGATACGGTTTCCCGTATACACGCGTTCCAGGCGTGCGCCTTCAACCACTCGGCCACCTCTCCGGGACAGCGATGCTGCGAACGAACACCACCGTGCATTTGCAATGCAGGGCTCATCTATTCGATCTGATCGAAAATGCCAAGATGGCATTGGGGGCTTTTTGAACAGGAGTCCACTTTTTCTTTGCACGGCGTTTCAGCCGGGTTGCCCCCGTGTCCGTTCCGGTGGAGAAACGGCGAGTCTCCTCCGTATGCTCTGTCGGTGTGGCGGAGCTGGCAGTGGAGATGGCGATCACAAGGATTTGTTTAACTCGTTCTCAGGTGATCTGCCCGTAACATTGTACAGAGCCCAGCGGAGATCTATATCTTTTAAGTGCTTAGGGTGGGAGATCCGCGCGGGAAGGCCGACGGGCCAGCGCGGACGCGAGGGCTTGTAACGGTCATGCGATTTATCTGTACGATCCTGTCGTTTTTCCTGCTCGCAATCGGCGTGGTTCTGGCCGTCGTGGATGCAACCCGCAGCATCGCCGCACACGAATGGGTCTTCACGCCGCTCTCCGACAGCTGGCAATCCGTTGCGCCGGGCCTGCTTGCAAGCGTCGAAGCCGCGCTGCGGTCGAGTTCGGCCACCGGCCTGTGGGACGCCGTCAATGCCTTCGTGCTGCAGGCTCCCGGGTGGGCCGTCTTCTTCGTCCTCGGTCTTCTGTTCATGCTTGCGGCAGGGCGCCGGAAGAAGCCGCACGAGTTCGCGCACGGCTTCCATTGATCTTGGGTCTCCCTGCTACCGGGGAGTATTTTCGCGAGTCAGGGGAGCATGATCACACTTGCGCCCGGAAGCGGAGTGATTCTGGCGGTGGTCTCGGATCGCGCCACCTGAAGGAGTGCGCGAGGCGTAGGGTCCAGGCCGGGACGTGAGGGGCGAACGAAAGGCTCGTGCAGGGACTCTTCCTGCAACCGCCCATGGGTGCGGGTCGGCTTTCCAGGAACTCCGGGTCGCTCCGGTCGTTGGTTTTTCGCGGTTCCGGACAGGAAACCGGTTCCGTTTCCTGTCATCAAACCGCTGTGGGAGATGGGTCAATGCTGTACTACGTTCCGGAACAGAAACTCAGGATGCCGAGGCCGGAAGAGGCGCTGCCGGGCAGGGCGGAGCCGATTCCGACGGCCCAATACCATTTCGTCAACGGCAGACCGCTGAAGGGGCCGTACCCAGAGGGCGCCGAAAAGGTGCTGTTCGGGATGGGATGCTTCTGGGGCGTGGAGCGACTCTACTGGCAGATCGAGGGAGTCTGGGTGACCGCCGCAGGCTATGCGGGCGGACTCACGCCCAATCCGACCTACGGGGAGACGGTGACCGGGCTTACGGGCCATGCCGAGGTGGTGCTGGTCGCCTATGACCCGAAGGCCGTCAGCTTCGAGACGCTTCTCCAGACGTTCTGGGAAGAGCACGATCCGACCCAGGGCATGCGGCAGGGCAGTGACATCGGCACGACCTACCGCTCGGCCATTTTCTGCACGACGGAAGAGCAGCTGAAGGCCGCTGAAGCCTCGCGGGAGATCTACCAGAAGGCGCTGACTGCGGCAGGCAAGGGAGCGATTACGACCGAAATTGCCATGGCGCCCGAGTTTTACTTTGCCGAGGCGGAACATCAGCAGTATCTTGCCAAGAATCCCGGCGGATATTGCGGGCTTCAGGGCACGGGTGTTTCTTGTCCAGCGCCATGGCGCGCTGCCTGAAGTGCGATTCCGCTGCAACCGAGGGGCCTTCCAGGCCCCTTTTCACATCCGTAATGCCATCAGTCCAACCCTGCGCAGGGGCGCGCAAAGCACTTGAACGCATTTCCTTCTGCCGTCAGGATGGGATAAAGCTCACCACTTGCGAGCGACATTCAAGGAATAGCAAATGGCCGACGTCGAACCAGTTCTGGAACATCTCGATAGCAACCTGGAGGCTAGCCTGAAGAGGCTGTTTGGTCTTCTCGAAATCCCCTCCATCTCCACCGACCCGGCTTACAAGATCGATGTCCGCCGCGCAGCCGAGTGGCTCGCCGAAGATCTCCGCAGCATCGGTTTCGATGCGAGCGTCCGTCCGACGGACGGCCATCCAATGGTGGTTGCCCACCATGACGGTGAAGGTCCGCACGTGCTTTTCTACGGCCACTATGACGTGCAGCCGGTCGACCCGCTGGAGCTGTGGGAGGACGATCCGTTCAAGCCGGCCATCAAGGAGGTCGAGCCCGGGCACAAGGTGATCACCGGTCGCGGCACGTCCGACGACAAGGGCCAGCTGATGACCTTCGTGGAAGCCTGCCGCGCCTACAAGGCGGTGCACGGCAAGCTGCCCTGCAAGATCACCATCCTGCTGGAGGGCGAGGAGGAATCCGGTTCGCCGTCGCTCGTTCCCTTCCTCAAGGCCAATGCCGAGGAACTGAAGGCCGATTTCGCGCTCGTCTGTGACACGTCCATGTGGGACCGCGAGACGCCCGCGATCTGCGTCGGCCTGCGCGGACTGGTGGGCGAAGAAGTGATCGTCAAGGCGGCCAATCGCGACCTGCATTCGGGCTATTACGGCGGCGCGGCTGCCAATCCAATCAGGATCCTGGCGCGCATTCTCGCCGACCTGCACGACGAGAACGGCGGCGTGACGATCCCCGGCTTCTATGACGGCGTGGAGGAGACTCCCACGGAAGTGCTACGCAGCTGGGAGCAGCTCGGCGAGGACGCCGAATCGTTCCTTGGCCCGATCGGGCTCAGCGATCTTGCCGGCGAGCGCGGCCGCTCGGTGCTGGAGCTGGTGTGGGCGCGGCCGACCTGCGAGTTCAACGGCATTTCCGGTGGCTACACCAGCGAGGGCTTCAAGACCGTCATTCCGGCGCAGGCCAAGGCCAAGGTTTCGTTCCGCCTCGTGCACAAGCAGGATCCGGCGAAGATCCGCGAGGCATTCCGCCAGTTCGTGCGCGAGCGCATTCCGGCCGACTGCTCGGTGGAGTTCCATCCGCATGGCGGCTCGCCGGCCATTCAGCTCTCCTACGACTCGCCGCTCGTGACGACGGCGCAGGCGGCGCTCACCGAGGAGTGGGGCAAGCCCGCGGTGGCGATCGCGATGGGCGGCTCGATTCCGATCGTCGGCGATTTCCAGCGCCTGCTCGGCATGGAGTCGCTGCTGGTGGGCTTCGGCCTTGCTGACGACCGCATCCATTCGCCCAACGAGAAGTACGAACTCAGCTCGTTCCACAAGGGACAGCGTTCGTGGGCGCGCATCCTTGCAGCACTGGCCAACAGGTGAACTCCGAATGATCCGCTTCCACAAGAACGACCTGCCGGACCTTCGCCATTACGAGAATGTCGAGGCGGTCGCGATTGATACGGAAACCCTCGGGCTCAACCCGCACCGGGATCGCCTGTGCGTCGTCCAGCTCTCGCCGGGCGACGGCACGGCCGATGTGGTGCAGATCGAGGCGGGGCAGAAGAAGGCGCCCAACCTGGTGGCGCTGCTGCGGAGCCGGAAGATCACAAAGATCTTCCATTATGGCCGGTTTGACATTGCCGTTCTGTATCACACGTTCGGCGTGACGACCGAACCGGTGTTCTGTACGAAGATTGCCTCGCGTCTGACCCGCACCTACACTGACCGGCACGGGCTCAAGGATCTGGTCCACGAGCTGCTCGGTGTGAACCTGTCCAAACAGCAGCAATCGTCCGACTGGGCCGCGGAGACGCTGACGAAGGAGCAGCTGGAATATGCTGCTTCCGACGTTCTGTACCTGCACAAGCTGCGCGAGATCCTTATTCAGCGGCTGAAACGCGAGAAGCGGACGGAACTGGCGGAAGCCTGCTTCCGCTTCCTGCCGACCCGTGCCAAGCTGGACCTCGCCGGCTGGGAGGAAGAGGACATTTTCTCGCACAGCTAGAGCAATTCAGATTTTCACGGCAACTCTGAAAAGCTCCAAGTCATTGTCTCGCCGCAGTCCGGGCGGAAGTCCGGTTCCCGCTTTTCCCGGAACTGCTCTAGACAGTCCAGCCGTGGGCAGGCGCGGGCCGCGCGATTTTTCGCGGGCGCGGGTGCAATCCCGGCGCCCGATTCCTCGGCCGTGTTCCCGCTCGTCGGCTGTTGCCGCCTCAGCAAGGACCGATGAAGCGGCCGCTGGTCCGCACCAGAGGGTGACGGCGCTCCAGGGTCGGAATGCAGTAATAGCGGCAGAATTCCGCTATGTTGTCGGCATTTCGGACCGCCATCTCCGGCGGCATCGGGGTGCAATAGACAACATCGCGGGTGAACTTCAGATAGTCATAGTCCTGAGCGGCGGCGTAACGGTGCGCCGCCTCATGGATGATGGTAGAGGCGATCTCGTTTAGCCGGTAGGAAGGCTCGAGATACTCGTCCGAAATGTGAATGTTGCCGAAAGCCTTCTTCCGGCCGTTGACGGTCAGCAGCACATCCGTGTCCTTGGCCTTAGATGGGTTCCGGCGTTGCAGAGACCGCACCTTCACATAGCCGAGGGTGTGGCGGAACTCGCCCTCGGGCTTGAAGACCTTCAGCGTCAGGGCACTGTTGAGACCTCTCTCGATCTCATCAAGCGTTCTCAGAAGGTGTCTGAAGCTCTTCCTGTCCTTGTCGACAAAATCCGAGGAGAAAAACTGGCGAAGCAGCCGGCGAACACGCTCGGGGCGACCGTCGCGATAGGCCTGCAGGGCGGCTTTGGTCTTCTCGACCATGTGAATGGCGAGATAAATGCTGTCTACCAGCCTTTGGGATTGCCAGGCATCCAACGGACGTGACTCCTTGGACTTCAGCCGAATGGAACCCTTCAGTGTCGGTCGCGCGAAATGAAACTGCATCACCCACGGAGATTTCGGGCGGAATGTAACCGTCATGGCATTATCAACCCTAGGTTGTTCATGAGCCGTCACGGTTATAGGCATGAATAGATTGTATGCTGTTTCGTTTGGCACACTCTCAAAAAGGGGCGGTACCCACGCATTTGGCGGGCTTAACCTCCCTTAAATCGCCATGATCTATCCTATAGGCGAGGGCGCGTGGATCTGTTGCTGCGCTTTGCGAGAGTGGTTGGATGGGCAAGAGTAAGAGTAGCAGGCGCGTGGAGCCGCGGTTCGACGCGCCTGAGGGCAGGGGCCGGACCTCGGCGCTGTCGCTGACGCCGGAAGATCGCGTTCTGCCCAGCAGCGGCAGCAAGAAACGCCGCAAAGCCTCCCGCAAATCCGCAAATCCTCGTCGCAAGAGGCGCGGGCTGTTGCGCGGTCTCGTCTACTGGTCGCTGGTTCTCTGCCTGTGGGCAGGCATCATTGGTGTGGGGATCATTGCCTATTACGGTGCGCAACTGCCGAGCGCCTCGACCTGGGCGATCCCGGACCGCCCGCCCAACGTGAAGATTTTGGCAGTCGATGGCAGCCTGCTCGCCAATCGCGGCGCGACGGGCGGCGAGGCGCTCACGCTGCGCGAAATGTCTCCGTACATCCCAAGGGCAGTCATCGCCATCGAGGACCGGCGGTTCTATTCGCATTGGGGCGTGGATCCGATCGGCCTGGCGCGGGCCGCTTTCCGCAACCTGGTCTCCGGCGACGTTTCGCAGGGCGGCTCGACGATCACGCAGCAGCTGGTCAAGAATCTCTATCTGCAGCCGGATCGCACCATCAAGCGCAAGGTGCAGGAGGCGCTGCTCGCCCTCTGGATCGAACGGAAGTACACGAAAGACCAGATCCTCGAGATGTATCTCAACCGCGTCTACTTCGGCTCCGGCGCCTACGGCGTGGAAGCGGCGGCGCGGCGCTATTTCGGCAAGTCGGCGCGGGACGTGAGCCTGGCGGAAGCCGCCCTTCTGGCGGGCCTGCTGAAAGCGCCCTCGCGGCTGTCGCCCGCGCGCGACCCGCAGGCAGCGGAAGCGCGTGCGCAGATCGTGCTAACCGCCATGCGCGAGCAGGGCATGATCAACGACAGCCAGCTCGCGGCGGCCATGAGCGCGCCGGCGGCCCGGGCTGCGGCCTACTGGACGGGATCGGAGCATTACGTGGCCGACCGGGTCATGGAGGAACTGCCGGGGCTCATCGGACCGATCGAACGCGATGTAGTGGTGGAGACCACGATCGACCTGCATCTGCAGAAGGTCGCCGAGAGGTCGATACAGAAGGCGATCGATGAGAAGGGCAAGGCGATGGCCGTATCGCAAGCCGCTCTCGTTTCAATCGACCGGGCTGGGGCCGTACGGGCCATGGTGGGCGGCTACGATTACGCCCACAGCCAGTTCGACCGAGCCTCCGAGGCGAAGCGCCAGCCGGGATCCGCCTTCAAGCCGTTCGTCTACATGGCCGCGCTGGAGCAGGGCCGGACGCCCATGAGCATGCGCAACGATGCGCCGGTACAGATTGGAAAGTGGAAGCCGTCCAATTTCCAGCAGAAGTATCTGGGTCAGATCACGCTGGCTGAGGCGCTGGCGCGGTCTTCCAACTCGGTGGCCGCGCAGTTGACCATGGAGGTGGGGCCGAAGTCCGTCATCGAGGTGGCGAGCCGGATGGGTATCGAGTCCAAGCTGCGCGCCGACGCTTCCATCGCGCTCGGTACGTCGGAGGTGACCCTGCTGGAGCTGACGGCGGCTTACGTGCCTTTCGCCAATGGCGGTTACAGGCCGGACATTTATTTCATCGAGCGGGTCCTGGATACGTCCGGCAAGGTTCTCTACCAGCGGCGGGATACGAGCCCGCCGCGCGTGGCCTCCGCCGAAATCATCGGCATGATGAACTACATGCTGGCCGGGACGATTTCTTACGGCAGCGGGCGCTCGGCGGCAATCGACTGGCCGGCTGCCGGCAAGACCGGCACGACGCAGGAGTCGCGCGATGCCTGGTTCGTCGGGTACACAGCCAATCTCGTCACCGGCGTGTGGGTCGGAAACGACGACAGCAAACCGACCAAGGCCACGGGATCGTCGCTGCCGGCCGGGATCTGGAAGGATTTCATGAGCGAGGCCCATCGTGGCCTGAAGCCCAGGCCGCTGCCCGGAGACTGGCAGCCGACGCCGGAAATCGCGCGATCCCCGTCATATCCCGCACAGGGATATCCCGATGCGCCGGGCGATCCCACCGCAGCCGGGCGGCCGGCGCAGACGGTGCCCCAAGAGGAACACCGCGGGCCGCTATCCATCATCGAGGCCATTCTGGGGCACTAGGCTGGTTCAAGGTTCCGCGGAGATCCTGCCGGGGTGGAAAACCACTCGCCCGTCGCAAAGCCACTTGGGGAAAGCGGTTAGGCGTTGCCTTGTCCAGCCAGAATGAACATTGCGCATAACTTGTCGGTCGGGAGGACGCAGGGTGCGAAGTTTTGCTTTTATTGATTGAGGTCTTTTGCTAGAGAGTAGCTCATAATACAAAGTAATGACTTGAGAATATTCAATAAGAGCAGGAGTAATGTAAGAGTTAAAAGATAATATTTATAAAGATAATTGCTCCTGATTTTAATGATTTTTTACGGAGATTTTCGGGGTATGAATGAAGCCATTTCATTCGTAAATAATATCGTTTGGAACTACGTCCTCGTATACATTCTCCTGGGTGTTGGTATCTTTTTCACTTTCCGTCTGCGGTTCATACAGATCCTCTATTTTTGGGAGATGTGGCGCGGCCTCCGCGCAAAGACCGGTGACCCAAAGGGCATTTCTCCCTTTCAGGCGCTCGCCATCAGTCTCGCGTCGCGGGTTGGTACCGGAAACATTGCCGGTGTCGCCCTGGCGCTCTACCTCGGCGGGCCGGGTACCGTATTCTGGATGTGGATCGTGGCGCTTCTGGGAATGGCCACAGCCCATGCCGAAAACACTCTCGCGCAGCTTTACAAGGTGCATGGGACCGACGGGCGCTACAGAGGCGGGCCTGCGTTCTATATCGCCAGGGGGCTGAATGCGCCGCGCGCCGCGATCCTGTTCTCCCTCTGCCTCGTCCTCAATTTCGGCCTCATTTTCAATGCAGTGCAGGCCAACTCCATCGCCGACGTCATGAAAGGCGCCCTCGACATTCCCAAGGTCACCACAGCCGTGGTGGTGGTCGTGCTGGTCGCGCTGTCCGTTTTCGGCGGGCTGCGGAACATCGTTAAGGTCGTGCAGGTCGTCATGCCGATGATGTCACTGGCCTATTTCGGACTGGCGGTGGGCATCATCGTGGCCAACTACGCGATCTTGCCCGACCTTGTCAGCGACATCGTTTCCAGTGCGTTCGGTTTGCGAGAGGTCGCAGGAGGCGTTGCCGGCAGCATGGCAGCGGCGGTGATGAACGGCGTCAAACGCGGTTTCTTTTCCAATGAAGCTGGCATGGGGTCGGCCCCCAACATCGCGGCCGTCGCGCGTCCGGTTCCGCATCATCCGGCTTCACAGGGGCTCGTGCAGTCGCTCGGCGTCTTCATCGACACGATCCTGATCTGCACCGCAACTGCCATCATCATCCTGCTTTCAGGGGTGTTGCAAACGGATACAGGCGTCAATGGCGTGCAGCTGACGCAGAAGGCACTGTCGGTCCACCTAGGCTGGGGCGGAACCTATTTTATGGCGGTTGCCGTATTCTGTTTTGCCTTTGCGGCCATACTCGGAAACTATACCTACGCCGAGAACGCCATGAATTATCTCGGGGCGAAATCGCGCTTTTCCCGGACGCTCCTGCGATGCCTGGTGTTGGTCGCCACCCTGTGGGGAGCAACATCCAGCGTGGAAATGGTGTTTGCCGTAGCAGACATCACAATGGGCATGATGAGCGTCATCAATCTCGGCGCGTTGATCCTGCTTTCCGACGCCGTCATCAAGGTGACCTACGACTACTTTCACCAGCGGAAGGTCAGCGCGGCGCCGGAGTTCCACCTCGAGCGCCTGCCGGAGATCCGGGGCACGGTTGACCACACCATCTGGTCGCCGCAACGGGCCTGAGGCCAACCAGCGGGTGCGGCATATCCGCATTTTGATCGAAAGCATGAGTGTAAAGATCAGGTTTCTATTGACAGCGCCGCATCCACGCTGTTTTGTGCTGGCGTCGCTTGACGTTCTTGATGTCTGGGCCTTGACCCCATTCCATCAAAGACGCGTGAGCCATTGTGTCCCCCCAATGGTTTCGCCAGCAAAGACAGGCCTGACACCGAGTGCGCTTGCGGCAGCATGGAACGTTCCTGAATGGCCTGGGAAATGCTCGTCTGCTCCTGCAACATCATCACTCAGCGAGAGATCGAAGACACCATCCGTCAAATGCTTGACGAGGATCCGTGGCAGCTGATCGTGCCTGCAAAGGTGCTGCATGCCATGAAGAGCAGGGGGCGTTGTTGCGGGTGCTTCCCGAACCTTGTCGAGACGATCATCCGGATCACGGAAGCGTATCATCGCGAGTCTGGCGCGACAGGCGCGGATGTCATAGCATACCTGGACAGGGTGCGAGAGCTACGCAACAAGTTCGGGAGCAAGTTTCATGAAAGGCGATACAAAGGTCATCGAGCGGCTTAACCAGGCACTCTTTCTCGAGCTGGGCGCTGTAAACCAGTACTGGCTCCACTATCGCCTGCTGGAAGACTGGGGCTACACGCTGCTTGCAAAGAAGGAGCGTGAGGAGTCCATCGAGGAAATGCACCACGCCGACCGGCTGGTCCAGCGCATCATCTTCCTCGAAGGCCATCCCAATCTGCAGACGCTTGCGCCGCTGCGCATCGGGCAGAATGTCCGGGAGGTGCTCGAGGCGGATCTCGCCGGCGAATACGATGCCCGCACGGCCTACAAGGAGTCCCGCGACATCTGCCATGCCGCCGGCGATTATGTTTCCATGAAGCTTTTCGAGGAACTGCTCCAGGACGAGGAAGGGCACATCGACTTCCTGGAGACGCAGCTGCAGCTTCTCGACTCGATCGGCGAAGAGAAGTACGGCCAGCTCAATGCCGCGCCGGCCAACGAGGCCGAGTAAGCTAATCCGCGGTGGATTGACGGAAGGGGGGCGCAAAGGCTGCCCTCCCTTTCAAAAGTCCTTTCCCGATACCTATCTGTCGGCGGTAACCAACAGGGCTCGAGCAGAGCGGGTGTTGCGGAAAAGGCTATCGCCGGTTGAATCCCTTCGACAGGCGGGCTTGTGCGCTTGCGGGGTTTCTTCTTTTCCCCGAACCTTCAAAGCGTTCGCCCGCTTGCCGGAAACCTGCTCTGCTGCTACACGCGCGGTATGACAAACACGCCTCTTTCACGCATCCGCAATTTTTCCATCGTCGCGCATATCGACCATGGGAAGTCCACGCTCGCCGACCGGCTGATCCAGATGACCGGATCGATCTCCGATCGCGAGATGAAGGATCAGATCCTCGACTCGATGGACATCGAGCGCGAGCGCGGCATCACGATCAAGGCGAACACCGTCCGGCTCGAATATGACGCCAAGGACGGGCAGCACTATGTGCTCAACCTGATCGACACGCCCGGCCACGTGGACTTTGCCTATGAGGTCTCCCGCTCGCTTGCGGCCTGCGAAGGCTCGTTGCTGGTGGTGGACGCGAGCCAGGGCGTGGAAGCGCAGACGCTCGCTAACGTCTACCAGGCGCTCGACAACAACCACGAGATCGTGCCGGTGCTGAACAAGGTCGACCTGCCGGCGGCCGATCCGGAGCGCGTGAAGGCACAGATCGAGGACGTGATCGGCCTCGATGCGTCCGATGCCATCATGATCTCGGCCAAGACGGGACTTGGCGTGGACGAGGTGCTGGAGGCGATCGTGCACCGCCTCCCGCCGCCGCGCGAGGGCGACATCAACAAGCCGCTCAAGGCGCTGCTGGTGGACAGCTGGTACGACCCCTACCTCGGCGTGGTGGTGCTGGTGCGTGTGATCGACGGCGAGCTCAAGAAGGGCCAGACCATCCGCATGATGGGCACCGGGGCGAAGTACCCCGTCGAGCGTGTCGGCGTCATGACGCCCAACATGGTGCTGGTGGACTCCCTCGGGCCGGGCGAGATCGGCTTCATCACGGCGTCGATCAAGGAGGTGGCGGACACACGTGTCGGCGACACGATCACCGACGACAAGCGGCCGGCCGCCGAACCGCTGCCGGGCTTCAAACTGGCCCAGCCAGTGGTGTTCTGCGGCCTGTTCCCGGTGGATGCGGCCGATTTCGACGACCTGCGCGCAGCGGTCGCGAAGCTGCGCCTCAACGACGCGAGCTTCACCTACGAGATGGAGACTTCCGCTGCGCTGGGCTTCGGTTTCCGCTGCGGCTTCCTGGGGCTGCTCCACCTCGAGATCATCCAGGAGCGCCTGGCGCGCGAGTTCAACCTCGACCTGATCGCCACGGCGCCGTCGGTCGTCTACAAGATGAACCTGACGGACGGCACCACGATCGACCTGCACAACCCGGCGGACATGCCGGATCCCGTGCGGATCGCCTCGATCGAGGAACCGTGGATCCGCGCGACAATTCTCACGCCGGACGAATATCTCGGCAACATCCTCAAGCTCTGCCAGGACCGCCGGGGCATCCAGGTGGACCTGTCCTATGCCGGCTCGCGGGCCATGCTGGTCTATGATCTGCCGCTTAACGAGGTGGTGTTCGACTTCTACGACCGGCTGAAGTCACTGTCGCGCGGCTATGCCTCGTTCGACTACAACCTGACCGGCTACCGTGAGGGCGACCTCGTGAAGATGTCGATCCTGGTCAACGGTGAGCCGGTGGATGCGCTGTCGATGCTGGTGCACCGCTCGCAGGCGGAGCGCCGCGGCCGCGCCATGTGCGAGAAGCTCAAGGAGCTGATCCCGCAGCACATGTTCCAGATTCCGATCCAGGCTGCGATCGGCGGACGCATCATCGCCCGCGAGACGATCCGCGCGCTGCGCAAGGACGTGACGGCCAAGTGCTACGGCGGCGACGTGACCCGCAAGCGCAAGCTGCTGGAAAAGCAGAAGGAAGGCAAGAAGCGCATGCGGCAGTTCGGCAAGGTCGAAATCCCGCAGGAGGCCTTCATCCAGGCGCTCAAAATGGAGGATTGAGGCGGACGCTGCACTCCGTCGTCTTGCACTCCGGAGCGGCTGATGTATATTTTCACTTAAATGGAATGGGGATTCTCGTTCGGCGTTTGGCCTCGGTTTATCCGAGGCCTTTCGCTTTCTTAGGGGAACGTCTTAAGAGAACCGGCAAGCAGTTTCTTCTTAATGATGTCAAAGGAACGGTTTGTTTGACGCGGTCGAATGCACCTAATGCCAATAGGTCGCGCAACCAAGTCTGCCAACTGGAGCCCAATAGAATTGCTGGTCTTGGGAATGATCTTCAAATCCAACCCTGTGAACCCTGAACGAGCTAGATAGTGTTGGCCGGCCATAATCCGGCGGAATTCCAACTCTAGGATTCGATCTTCATGCCCCCCACCGGCTTTACCCCCTCGCTGCTCAAACAATATATGTGTCAGCGTACCACTCTGACCCTTCTGGGCAAGAAAAGCAGAAAGTCGTTCGATACAAAACAACAGGGCCAGGTGATAAGGATTGTCTGGGTTCCTGTATCTGGATCTGAGGGCGTCCTTTCTTATTACTGCCGCAATGATGGTCATGGGCGTGCTTGCAATTATTGATGTCAATTCGCCAATGAACTGTTCTTTAATGTGCGGTGTCTTTAGGAACTCAAAGGGAGTTAAGTCCTTTCGAATCTCTCTTTCATGTAGAACAAGGGCGTCGTGACCAAACCAGTTCAGTTTGAACGCCTGCACTCTGGGGCACACTTGCTCCACATAATCCGTCTTCGAGAATACACAGAAGGCCAAGACGAATACAGGAAACTCGGGATTGACTACCTCAAGATTGTGGTCACCGCTTTCATCGACAAAAACGATGTAATCACTGAATTGCATTTGCCCCCCTCCACCCCATCGAGGAAATTAGTGATGAAACTGTCCCGGTAACCAGTCAACGTCATCATGTGATGGTGAGGGAGAGCCTTAATAACCCCGTTCCCGATCCACCAGGTTGCTGAGGGGTTCGCCGCGCTCGTAGGCTTCCATCTGGGTGAGCATGAGCGGGGCGAGGTGGTCGGGGTCAGAGGCGGCGGCCTCGTGCGGCGTCACGACGATGCGCGGATGCTGCCAGATCGGGCTTTCCTCCGGAAGCGGCTCGCGCTCGAAGACGTCGAGACTCGCTTCCTTCAGGATGCCCTCGTCCAGTGCGCGAAGAATATCGGCTTCCCTGTGCACGCGGCCGCGGCTCGCGTTGATGAGGCAGGGGCCTCCTAGGGGGCCGTTCTGGCGAAGGCGGGCCAGCACGCTGTAGTTCACCATGCCTTCAGTCGCCGGCGTGAGGGGCAGCAGAATGACGAGAATGTCCGTCCTGTTCAGGAAGGGCGTCAGGCCGTCCTCACCGGTATAGCTTTCCACACCCGGCACGTCGCGCGGGGTACGGCTCCAGCCCGCCACCCGGAATCCGATGGCCAAAAGCTTTTCGGCAGCGGCGCGGCCAAGCGCGCCTAGTCCCATGATGCCCACGGTCACTTCGCTGGCGGTCGGCTGGGAAAGGGATTCCCAGACGCTCTGCGCCTGCAGCTGGCGGTAGGCAATCCCCTGGCGGTGATGGTCCATCACGCGCCAGACCACATATTCGGCCATGTGCTGGGTAAGGTTCGGCGCGACCACGCGCACGATCGGAACATTGGCATGCAGATCATGGACGTCCGGGTCGGACATGATGTGGTCAACACCAGCGCCGGCGGAGAAAATGATCTTCAGGTTGGGCAGGCGCCGCAGAAGGCCGTGCGGATAGCGCCAGAGAACGGCGTAGTCGATGGTCGGGTCGACCTCGCCCGAGGGCTCCAGAACGACATTGCGGCCATCCTGGCTCAGCATCCTGCGCCAGTGGTCGGCATTCATCCCATGGGCTGTCAGGAGGACGCGGCCCTTGACGCTCTTCAAGGTTCCTGACGGAACCGCTGAGGGCTGGGTGGACATGGGGATCACCTATTCGTTCACGACGCCCACGGGGGCAGTCTCGATGTCGAAGGCCGCGGCGATCAGGGCGCGGGTGTAGTCCGTCTGCGGAGCAGTGAAGATCCGTTCGGAGGGTCCCGTCTCGACGACCTGCCCGTTGCGCATGACGATCACCTCGTTGGCCAGCGCCCGCACGACCTTCAGGTCATGGCTGATGAACATATAGGCCAGATTGTGCCGCTTCTGCAGGTCGCGCAGAAGGTCCACAACCTGGGCCTGAACGCTCATGTCGAGCGCGGAGGTTGGCTCGTCCAGCATCACGAAGCGCGGCTTCAGCACCATGGCGCGGGCGATGGCTATGCGCTGGCGCTGGCCGCCCGAGAATTCGTGCGGGTAGCGGAAGCGGACGGCAGGGTCGATGCCGACTTCCTCGAGAACCTCGACGACCATGCGGTCGCGATCGGCGGCGGAGAGACCCTTCTCGTGGATCTTCAGGCCCTCCTCGATGATCTCGCTCACCGACATGCGGGGGCTGAGCGAGCCGTAGGGGTCCTGGAATACGATCTGGATCTCGCGGCGGAGCGGGCGCATGTCGCGGAAGCTGCGGCCGTCGATGCGTTGGCCGCGGAAAGTAATCTCTCCCTGCGAAGAGATCATCCGGCAGAGGGCCAGGCCGAGCGTGGTCTTGCCGGAGCCGGATTCGCCCACGACGCCCAAGGTCTGGCCGGCGCGCACCGTCACGTCGACGCCGTCCACGGCCTTCACGTGGTCGACGACCTTTCGCAGGAAGCCTTTCTTGATGGGGAACCACACGCGGATGTTCTTCCCCGTCATCACCGTCTCGGCGTCGGGGTCCGCGGCAGGCGGCTCGCCCTTGGGTTCCGCCGCCAGCAGGTGACGGGTGTATTCGTGCCGCGGATTGGTGAAGATCTCTGCGGTCGGGCCGCTTTCGACGATCTTGCCCCTCGTCATCACGCAGACACGGTCGGCGATCTTGCGGACGATGCCGAGGTCATGGGTGATGAAGAGCATGGAAAGACCGCGCTCGCGCTTGAGCTCGGCCAGGAGCTCGAGGATCTGCGCCTGAACGGTCACGTCGAGAGCGGTCGTGGGCTCGTCGGCGATCAGCAGCTTGGGCTCGTTGGCGAGCGCCATGGCGATCATCACGCGCTGGCGCTGACCGCCCGAGAGCTGGTGCGGGAAAGCGTCGAGCCGCTTCTCGGGCTCGCGGATGCCGACCTGGCGCAGCAGTTCCAATGTGCGCGCGCGTGCCTTCTCGTTGCTCATGCCGCGGTGAAGCTTGAGGACCTCGCTGATCTGCCGCTCGATGGTGTGGAGCGGGTTGAGCGAGGTCATCGGCTCCTGGAAGATCATGCTGATCTCGTTGCCGCGGACGGCGCGAAGCTCGGGCTCCGGCGCCTTCATGAGATCCATGCCGCCAAAGTGGATCTCACCGCTCGGATGGCTCGCGGGCGGATAGGGGAGCAGTTTCAGGACCGATAGTGCGGTGACCGACTTGCCGGAGCCGGATTCTCCGACCAGCGCGAGGGTTTCGCCCGGCAGTATGTCGAAGGACACGCGATCGACGGCGAGGCTGGTCTGGCCGCCCTGCGTGAAGGCTACGGAAAGGTCGCGGACCGAGAGAAGGGGCTGGCTCATCGGAAGGTCTTCCTCGGGTCAAATGCGTCGCGCACGGCCTCACCAACGAATATCAGCAGCGAGAGCATGATGGAGAGGCTGAGGAAGCCGGTGATGCCGAGCCACGGGGCGTTCAGGTGCCGCTGGCCCTGGCGAAGGAGTTCTCCGAGCGACGGCGAGCCGGGCGGCATGCCGAAACCCAGGAAGTCGAGGGAGCTCAGCGTGGTGATCGAGCCGTTCAGGATGAAGGGCAGGAACGTGAGGGTGGCCACCATGGCGTTGGGGAGGAGATGGCGCAGCATGATGGTGCGGTTGGAGACGCCAAGCGCACGTGCCGCCGCCACGTACTCGAAGTTGCGGGCGCGCAGGAACTCCGCGCGCACGACGCCAACGAAGGCCACCCAGGAGAAGAGCAGCATGATGCCTAGGAGCACCCAGAAGCCGGGCGGCAGCACGGCCGCGATGATCAGGATAAGGTAGAGGACCGGAATGGACGACCAGATCTCGATGAAGCGCTGAAAGAGCAGGTCGGTCCAGCCGCCGAAATAGCCCTGCACGGCGCCGGCGGACACGCCGATCACGGCCGAGGCAAAGGTGAGGATGAGGCCGAACAGGACGGAAATCCGGAAGCCGTAGATCACCCGGGCCAGCACGTCGCGCGCCTGGTCGTCGGTGCCGAGCCAGTTCCAGTTGCCGATGGTGCAGTTCGGATCGTCGACGCCGAGCGGATAGCGGCTGCAGCGCTCCTCCTTGGTGTAGAGCCAGGACGGTTTCGCGGGAGCGGCACCCGGGATCTCGTTGTTGACCGTGCGGTAGGAATAGCGGATGGGCGGCCAGATCATCCAGCCATTGGACTCGATCTCCTCCTGGATGAAGGGGTCGCGGTAGTCGGTGACGGCCAGGAAGCCGCCGAACTTCTCCTCCGGATAGTCCACCAGAACGGGGACGAGAATCTCGCCCTTGTAGGAGGCGATCAGCGGCTTGTCGTTGGCCAGGAACTCCGCGAACAGGGAAAGGATGAAGAGGCCCAGGAAAATCCAGAGTGACCAGTAGCCACGGCGATTGGCCTTGAAGTTCTGCCAGCGCCGCTGATTGAGCGGCGAAAGAAAGGGCCGGCGAACACGGTTTCTGACCTGCTCAACCTCAGCTTTTGCCTGAATTTCGGACATTCAGACATCCCTCCGTTCAAAGTCGATGCGGGGGTCGATCAGCGTGTAGGTGATGTCAGAAATCAGGCTCACCAGCAGTCCGAGCAGCGAGAAGATGTAGAGCGTGGCGAAGACCACCGGATAATCGCGGTCGATCACCGAGCGGAAGCCGAGGAGTCCCAGACCGTCGAGCGAGAAGATGCTCTCGATCAGCAGCGAGCCCGTGAAGAAGGCCGAGATGAAGGCACCGGGAAAACCCGCGATGATGACGAGCATGGCGTTGCGGAACACGTGCCCATAGAGCACCTGCCGTTCGGACAGGCCCTTGGCGCGGGCCGTCACCACGTATTGCTTGCGGATCTCGTCCAGGAACGAGTTCTTGGTGAGCAAGGTCGTGGTGGCGAAGGCGGAGAGCACCAGCGCCGTCAGCGGCAGGGTCAGGTGCCAGAAATAGTCGACGATGCGCTGGGGCCAGGACATCTGGTCCCAGTTGTCCGAGGTGAGGCCGCGCAGCGGGAACCAGTCGAAGAAGGAGCCGCCGGCAAAAAGCACCATCAGCAGCACAGCAAACAGGAAGCTCGGGATCGCGTAGGCGACAACTATGACGCCGCTGGTCCATACGTCGAAACGGGAGCCGTCCTTGACGGCCTTGCGGATGCCCAGGGGGATCGAGATTCCGTAGGAGATCAGCGTGATCCATAACCCAAGGGATATGGACACCGGCATCTTCTCGATGATGAGGTCGATGACGGAGATATCGCGGAAGTAGCTCTCCCCGAAATCGAAACGCAGGTAGTTCCATATCATCAGCAGGAAGCGCTCGTGCGCCGGCTTGTCGAAGCCGAACTGCTTCTCCAGCTGTTCGATGAAGCGGGGATCGAGGCCCTGCGCGCCGCGGTACTTGGAGCTGGAAGCGGAGGTGTCGAAGGTCTGTCCAAGGTCCGAGGCCTGGCCGCCACCGATGCGGGAATCGGCACCGTTCGCCTGGCCGGTGATCTGGGCGATCACCTGCTCGACGGGGCCGCCCGGAGCAAACTGCACGATGATGAAGGACACAAGCATGATCCCCAGAAGCGTGGGGATCATCAGCAGGAGACGGCGGAGGATGTAGGCTCCCATCAGTTCGCCACTCCATCCAGGCAGGCGCAACCGCCAACCTTCACTGCCATCGGGCGAAACGCCTCGTCCGCTTGCCGCATATGCCCTTGAACCAACCCGTCACTTGCCAATGGCCTTCGCCTTTTCCTCGTCGTACCACCATAACGCTTCCACCGGAAAGCCATAGTCCGGCTTCGGCTCGCGAAACCCGAACTTGTCCCAGAAGGCGACACGACGATTCGCCGAGCCCCAATTTGGAATCCAGTCCAGACGCGCACGCAAGACCCTGTCGAGACATTTCATGGCAATAGTGAAATCTTGGCGATTGTCGGCACGGGCGGCGATGTCGACCAGCTGGTCGACGGCCTCGTCGGCCATGCCGACATAGTTGTTGCTGCCCGGCAGGTTTGCCGTGCTGGAGTGGAAGAACTGCATGAGCGTGTCGCGGGTCGGCGTGGCGCCAAGGGAGAAGGCCACGTCGATCATGTCGAACTCGAAGTCGATCAGCCGAAGCTGATACTGTGATGGATCGACCTGGCGGATGGTCGCGTCGATACCGATCGAGCGAAGGTTGCGGATGAAGCCTGGCGAGATGCGCAGGAAGGTCTCGTCGTTGACCAGATACTCGACCGTGAAACGCTCGCCCTTCTCGTTGTGGAGGAACCCGTCTTTCAGCGTCCAGCCGGCCTCGTGCATCAGACGGGCGGCTTCGCGCAGGTTGCGGCGATCGTTGCCGGTGCCGTCCGTCGTGGGCTGAACGACAGCTTCGCCGAAAGCCTCTTCCGGAATCTTGCCGCGTAGCGGCTCAAGGATGGCCAGTTCCTCGGGGCCCGGCAGCCCTTCCGCCTTATAGGGCGAGCTCTCGAAGGGTGACTGGTTGCGCCTGTAAAGGCCGTAAAAGATGTTGCGGTTGATCCACTCGAAGTCGAAGCAGCGGGCGATCGCCTGGCGGACGCGCAGGTCACGGAAGCGTTCCCTGCGCTGATTGATCGCCTTGCAGTAGAAGCTGGGACGCTGGTCTTCCGGGAACTCGCGCTTGATGACCCGTCCGTCGAGCACGGCCGGAAAGTCGTATTCGGTCGCCCAGACCGAGGCGGTGAACTCGCCGCGCCACTCCGTCTCGCCCTTCTTGAAGGCCTCGAAGGCGGCATTGCGATCGCTGAAGAAGTCGATGCGGATGATGTCGAAAAGATAGAGGCCGTTGCGGAACGGGAGATTCCTGGCCCAGTCGTCTTCCACCCGTTCGTATTCGATGAAGCGGCCGGCGGAGAAACGCCCCACCCGGTAGGGGCCGGAGCCCAGAAAGGGCTGGAGGTGCCCGCTGTCGAACTTTTTCGTCGCAAGTTCCTTCTTTGACAGGATCGGGAAGGTGGAGGCGGCGAGGATCGTCCGCTCCGACTGCTGTCCGGAGAAGGTGAGGCGGAATTCGCCGTCGCTCAGGGCTTCGGCGGCGGCCATCTCGGCCAGGATGAGCTGGAAGGTGGGATGGCCGTCGCGCTTCAGGAGATCGTAGGAGAAGGCCACGTCCTCCGCCGTGATCCGCGAGCCGTCATGGAAGCGGGCTTCCGGCCGCAGCCTGAAGGTGAAGCTGTTGCGGTCCTCGGAAATGGTCACGGTCTCGGCCACCAGCCCGTAAATGGTGTCCGGTTCGTCGAGGCTGCCGCTCATCAGACTGTCGAAGCACAGCTCCATGCGGGGCGGCGCGCTGCCGGTGCGCACGAAGGTGTTCAGCGTGTTGAAGGTGTTCGTGTTCTGGTTGAACAGCCAGTCGCCGGGCTGCAGCCGTATGATGCCGCCCTTCGGCGCATCGGGATTGGCGTAGTCGAACTGCTTGAAGCCGGCCGGGTACTTCAGGTCGCCGAAGGCGGACAGGCCGTGGACGGGCGTGTTGACGGGCGTGGCGGCAAAGATCGGTCTCGTCATGGCCGAGGCCGCCAACGAGGCCGCCCCTGTCAGAAACAGACGTCGCGTGAGACCCAACATGACGCTCACCTCTTGGCCGGATCTATCCACCAGGAGTCAATGTCAATTCCGGTATAGGCCGGCTGCTTTTCCGGAATGCCGAACTTGTTCCAGTAGGCCATGCGGATCGTCGGCTGGTAGTACTGCGGGATCGTGTAGTAGTTCCAGAGCAGCACACGGTCGAGCGCGTGGGTGAGCGCCACCAGTTCGTCGCGGTCCGTGGCGTAGATGATCTTGTCCACGAGGGCGTCCACCACCGGATCCTTGATGCCCATGATGTTGCGGGAGCCCGGCGTGTCGGCGGCCCTGCTGGTCCAATAGTCGCGCTGCTCGTTACCCGGGGAATTGGACTGCCCGAAGACCCCGGTGACGGCGTCAAAGTCGAAGTTCTGGACGCGCTGGATGTACTGGGAGGCATCCACGATACGGAGGGTTGCGTCGATGCCGAGCTTGCGCAGGTTCGGGATGAGGCCGTCCGTGATGATCTCCGCGGTCTCGCTGGCACCAAGAAACTCGATCCTGAACGGCTCGCCGGTTTCCTTGTTGACAAGCTTGCCGCCGCGGGTCTCCCAGCCTGCCTCGTTCAGGAGACGGATGGCTTCGCGCAGATGCTGGCGCTCCGACGTGGGCGTGTCGTTGACCGGCAGCTTGAACTCCTGCGTGAACAGCTCCGGCGGGAGCTGGTCGCGGAACTCCTCCAGGATCTCGAGCTCGCGCCCCTGCGGAATGCCGCCGGAGGCGAGCTCCGAGTTCTCGAAATAGCTGCCCAGGCGCTTGTTCAGGCCGAAGAAGTGCTTCCGGTTCTGGTCCTCGAAATTGTAGGCGAGCGTGAGGGCCTCGCGCACGCGGCGGTCAGCGAACTGCGGACGGCGCAGGTTGAAGACGAAGGCCTGCATGGGCTGAACCATGCCGCTCTTGAACTCGCGCTTGATGACCTTGCCTTCCTTGACGGCGGGGAAATCGTACTCCGTTACCCAGCGGCGGGTGGACGTTTCGCGCCGGATATCCTCGATGCCACCCTTCTTGAAGGCGAGGAAGGCGGCGTTGTCGTCCTGAAAATAGGTGTAGCGGCGCTGGTCGAAGTTGTTGCGGCCGATGTTCACCGGCAGGTTCTCGCCCCAGTAGTCCTTCACGCGCTCCCAGGTGATGTCGTTACCCGGGCGGAACTGGCCGATCTTGTACGGCCCGCTGCCGAGCGGCGGCTCCAGGGTCGGCTGGGAGATGTCACGCTTCGTTCCGTCCGGCCTCACGCCTTCCCACCAATGCTTGGGCAGCACGGGCAGGTCGCCCATGATGTGCGGCAGCTCGCGGTTGCCGGCCTGGTCGAAACGGAACTCGACCTCGCGATCGGAGAGAGCGACAGCCTCCTTCACGTTTGCGAAGTAGTGCATGTGTGAGGGACTGATCTTTTTCAGCGTCTCCAGCGACCAGATCACGTCCTCTGCGGTAATGGGCTTGCCGTCATGCCAGCGGGCGTCCGGGTTCAGCCTGTAGGTGGCGGAGGAGAAGTCCGGCGGGTACTTGAAGGCCTCAGCGATCAGGCCGTGGCTGGTGCCCGGCTGATCGGGCGACTGGGCCATGAGCGTCTCCCACAGCAGGCCGCCGAAATCGGAAAGTCCGGCCGCGGGAGTGCCCCGCACGATGAACGGGTTGAAGCTGTCATAGGTGCCGAAGGCAATCTGGTGCAGCGTACCGCCCTTGGGGGCGTCGGGATTGACGTAGTCGTAGCGCTCGAAAACGGCCTGTTCCGCATCAGGATCAATGAGCGAACTGGTGGTGCGCCATTCATCCTCGGCGCGTCCTCCGGTTCCTGCCAACAACACAAGCAGTCCAGCAAGTGCAGCCTTCCTGAAAGCAGCGGTTGCCGTTGCGTGCATATGATCGCTCCCAGATTGTCGACCCGAAAACAGTAGATCATTCACGGCAGAAGGCAAATGCCAAACAGCAACAAAAAAGCCGACCAAAGGCCGGCTTTTTCAAAGCTTTGTGAGATCGCCCGTTCACTGCGCCGACTGGGCCGGAGCCTCTTCGGCATTGCCGCCGTCGGTCTCGGGAGCAGCTTCCTCCTGCGGTGCAGCTCCCTGCTCGGTGGCGGCCCCATCGTTATCAGCCGGAGCAGCTTCGGTTGCCGGTGCCTGCTCAGCAGCCGGAGCTTCCTCCGCCGGAGCAGCCTGCTCGGCCGGAGCGGCTTCCTCCGCGGGAACGGCTTCTCCCTCAGCGCCCACTTCCGGGAGCGGAGCCGGCGAATCAGCCTGTTCGCGCAGGTAGGCGATCAGGTCGGCGCGCTCCTTGACCTTCTTGAGTCCCGCAAAGGCCATGGCCGTACCCGGGACGAAACCCTTCGGGTTGGCGATGAAATGATCGAGATTCTCGTAAGTCCAGGTCTTGCCGCCCTCGGCAAAAGCCTGCATGCCAGCCGAATAGCTGAAGCCCTCATGCGAGGCAACCGGACGGTCCACGACGCCCCAGAGGTTGGGGCCGACCTTGTTCGCGCCGCTCTTGTCGTCGGTGTGACAGGCCGCGCAACGCTTGAAAATGCTGGCGCCGTTCGCGGCGTCAGCCGACGCCAGAAGCGGCAGCACCGATTCGGGAGCACCACCGGAATCCGAGCCGGCCGAAGCGCCGCCGTCTTCCGAAGCGACGATTGCATAGCCGGGAGTTTCCGGTGCATGCGAGCTGAAGATCGCGTCTGAAACTAGGCTGACGGAAAACACGACAAAGACTGTGCCGAGGACCGCGCCTAAAACCTTATTGAGCTCGAAAGAATCCATACGCCCTGAGGCTCCTTCTCCACACGCTGCAAGTAACCTGCCGCCGAAATCAAACGGCTACTGGTCCTCACTCAACCGCTGCCTGCAAAAATTGCGCGGAAACTAGGTCTTTTGCAAATGGCTTGCAACACCTATAAGACCTTTCATAACTGCTACTTTTTGCCACTTTGCTCCAACCCAGAACCAGAAGCAACTCCATGACCATTCTCATCTTGATCCCAGCGCGGATAGACTCGACGAGGCTTCCCGGCAAGCCCCTGGCGGATATCGCCGGCAAGCCGATGATAGCCCAGGTCGCAGCGCGTGCGCTAGAGAGCAAGGTTGGCCGCGTCATCGTGGCCACCGACTCCGAGAAGGTGGCGGAAGCTGCCCGGGCAGAGGGCGTGGAAGCCATCGTCACCAAGGGCAACCATCAATCCGGCTCTGACCGGATCTTCGAGGCCCTGCAAACCGCCGATCCGGAAGGCAAGGCCGAGATCATCATCAATCTTCAGGGCGATCTGCCGACCATCCCGCCCGAGGACGTGCGGGCCGTGCTGCGACCGCTCGAGAAACCCGACGTGGATATCGCGACCCTGGGTGTGGAAATCACCGAGGAAGAGGAAAAGACCAATCCCAACGTCGTGAAGATCGTCGGCGTGCCGGTGACTGATTCGGGTGAGCGTCTGCGCGCCCTTTACTTCACGCGTGCGACCGCGCCCTGGGGGGACGGGCCGCTCTATCATCATGTTGGCATCTATGCCTACCGTCGCGCCGCGCTGGAGAAATTCGTCTCGCTTCCCGCGGGAACGCTTGAGAAGCGGGAGCGGCTGGAGCAGCTGCGCGCGCTGGAGGCGGGCATGCGAATCGACGCGGAGATCGTTCAGTCCGTGCCGCTAGGAGTCGACACGCCCGAGGATCTCGAGAAGGCGCGCCAGATGCTGGCGAAGAAAGGATAAGAATGGGTCCGACGAAGACGAACAGGATCGCCTTCCAGGGAGAGCCGGGGGCGAATTCCGACACGGCATGCCGCAACATGTTCCCCAACATGGAGCCGTTCCCATGCCCCACGTTTGAGGATGCTTTCATCGCGGTCGAGACGGGCAAGGCCGATCTCGCGATGATTCCCATCGAGAACACGCTGGCCGGGCGGGTCGCGGACATCCACTACCTGCTGCCGCGTTCCAAGCTGCACATCGTGGGCGAGTATTTCCTGCCGATCCAGTTCCAGCTGATGGTGCTGCCGGGCGTGGACATCTCCGAGATCAAATCGGTGCACAGCCACATCCATGCGCTTGGCCAGTGCCGCAAGATCATCCGCAAACACCGGTGGAAGCCGGTCGTCGCCGGCGATACGGCCGGGGCGGCGCGTCAGGTGGCGGAGGAAAAGATCCGCAGCCAGGCGGCGCTCGCGCCGCGGCTGGCGGCCGAGCTCTATGGGCTGGAAATCGCCCTGGAAAATGTCCAGGACGAAACGAACAACATCACCCGTTTCGTTGTGCTGTCCAAGGAGAAGCGGTGGGCGGAGCGCCGCTCTCCCGACCAGGCGATGCTGACGACGTTCATCTTCCGCGTGCGCAACGTGCCGGCCGCGCTCTACAAGGCGCTGGGCGGGTTCGCGACCAATGGCGTCAACATCACCAAGCTGGAAAGCTACCAGCTCGGCGGACGGTTCTTCTCCTCGCAGTTCTACGTGGATGTGGAGGGTCACCCGGACGACCGCAGCGTGCAGCTGGCGCTGGAAGAACTCAGCTTCTTCTCGCGGGAGGTGCGCATCCTCGGCGTCTACGAGGCGCATCCGTTCCGCCGCGAACAGTCGCAGATGGATGACGGTGCAGACTGACCTGTTGCGTCAGGCTGAAACGAAAACACGAAGGCGACCCGCGCCTCATGTTGAGAGCCTCCGACGGAGACCGTCGTTGGAGCTTTCCGGAACCGCGCCTTGCTTCGCGCGGTTCCAGACGGAAGACCGTTCCCGATTTCCCTGGGAGGGTTCTAAGCAATTGTTTTGTCGCAGTCCCGGACGGAAAACCGGGTTCCGCTTTTCCTGGGACTGCTCTGGTAGCGCTTGCGGAGAAACTTGCGGTCCAGCGAGAAATAGCCTCCGCCGAAGGCCGCAAAGAGAAAGGCGATGCCGGACCACAGAATGGACAGCAGCACGGACTTGGCCTGCGCCAGCTCGACGAAGCTCCGGCCTCCATCGGCGAGAAGGGCATAGCCTTCGCGCGTCAGCAACCCGGCCGTGGACGTGACGGCAGTGACGCCTTCCTGCGTCAGCAGTTGGGTTCCGAAGGGATAGGTCAGGTGATACCAGAGGGTGACGAGGAGCATGACCCCGACGGCGAGGGCAGCGGGCCTGGTGTAGAGATCCAGGGCAAGCAGGGCTCCACCCAGCACCAGAATGACCAGCAGGACGATTGACCAGACGGCTCCGGGATGGAAGCCGATACCGTCAAAGAAGGCGGTCATGCCGAGCGGATCCTTCATCAGTGGGATGCCCTGGATGACAAGGGCGGCTCCCGTTGCGAAACGCAGAGCTGTCCAGGCCAGCGGCTGGGCGACATTGTCGTAGAATGTCGCCATCCGTGGGAAGTACAACTCCTTCTTGGCATTCGTGAATGGTAGCACAGTGGCCATACCTCAACTCCTGATTATGCGACCTGGCCGCAACATGCGACCTGCGCAAAACGGTGAGCGGAGCCGAGGCGCGCGACAAGGAACGCCGACAGAGCTTTACGCGAGATGAGAGGCGGAGAAACGTTCCTTTACGCCGTAGCCTGGCCGGCCCAGAGTGCGATGAGGTAGCGCGCGATCGCGCCGCGCGTGGCGGCGCGCAGGCCGTCCGGGTGGGTGCCATCGAGCATCTGGAGAACTTCGGCGCGTGAGAACCAGCGGCAATCCTCCAGTTCCGCCGTATCGCGCTCGACTTCTTCCGTTTCGGCCTCGGCGATGCAGCCGATCATCAGCGAGAAGGGAAACGGCCACGGCTGGCTCGCCACGTAGCGGACAGGTCCAACGCGGACGCCGGATTCCTCGAAGGTTTCGCGGCGCACGGCCGCCTCGATGGTCTCGCCAGGCTCCATGAAGCCGGCGAGACAGGAGTACATGCCAGGCGCAAAGCGGTGGCTGCGGCCAAGCAGGCAGCGGTCGCCCTTCACGGCCAGCATGATTACCACGGGGTCGGTTCGGGGGAAGTGCTCCGCGCCGCAGCTCACGCAAACGCGGCGGTAGCCGCCGCTGCGCATCTCGCTTCTGCCGCCGCAGTGGCCGCAGAAGCGGTGGGTGTTGTGCCAGGCCAGAAGGGCGGCCGCCTGGGCGATCGCGCCGACCGTTTCCGCAGGCAGGTGATAGGTGCTGTAGGTGCCGCGAAGGTCCACTGCCTCGACGCCGCATTCTGCCGGAACGGTCTCCGGTTGGATCGGCGCGGCGAGGACCGGCCCCGACGGGGCGGTGCCGAGAAGCACCGTTTCGGCCAGGTCGGCGCCAAGGGCCCGGGCCTCGTTTTCGGTGAAGAAGGCATCGGGCGGCGTTCCCGTGCGGATGCAGACCTTTCCTTCCCCGGCGAGCAGGAAACGGGCCCGGTCATCGGCAAGCGCGATGCGGATGGCGTCATCCGTGCGCTTCTCGGAGCGCGTGTCGATCACGTTGCCAGTAAAGGCCAGCCATTCGGCCGCGGTCCTGGATTCGGAAGGGAAAAACGTCATGCCGCCCCCGCACGCTTCGGGAAATGTCTTGTTTTCAGAGGTGATTGCGGATCTCGGCAACCAGACGGGCCAACTCGTCCGGCTGGTAGGGTACGCGCTCGCCAAAGCCCCAGACCGGACCAGGCCAGCAGAGGTCGCCCTCGTTGCGGGCAATGACATGAACGTGCAGCTGGCGCACGATGTTGCCGAGGGCGCCAACGTTGATCTTGGTGCAGCCGGTCATGTCCTTCAGCGCCTTGGACACCAGATTGGTCTCGAAACTCAGCAGGGCTTGATCGAGCGGAGTCAGGTCGTGCGGCTCCTCGATCCCGGGGCGCATCGGGATGAGTAGCAGCCACGGCCAGCGGGCGTCGTTGCGCAGCCGCAGCTGGCAAAGGCCGAGATTCGCGACCAGGACGCTCTCGGTCTCCAGCCGGCTATCCAGTTCAAACGCAGGCGCTGAGCCCTGTGGGGAAATGTGTTCGCTCATGGAAAATCAGGCTAGTGTGAGTGCGAAATAGCTGCAAGCTAATTTGCGTGCGCACTTGCATTTCTCCGCGCGATTGACGATATGGAGCGTGGGAGGTTGGCGGTGGACGTGTCACTCGCCAACCGGGTCAGGTCCGGAAGGAAGCAGCCCTAACGAGCTCGGCGCGGGTCATTCAGCCAGCCTCCCACTTCGGCTTCAGGCAGCATCGGTTGCCTCTTTCGCCCAAGCTAGTTGACGCGACCACCCGTTCATGGGGAACAATCGCAAAGCCACCATGGAGAGCGCGACCGCATGAATGACGCCGGGCAGACTGATTCCAGCAAGGCCGGCGGCTACCGGGTTCTGGCCAGAAAATACCGCCCGCGCGACTTCTCCGGACTGATCGGCCAGGAGCCGATGGTGCGCACCCTCAAGAACGCCTTCGCCACGGGCCGCATCGCCCAGGCGTGGATGCTGACGGGTGTGCGCGGCGTGGGCAAGACCACGACGGCGCGAATCCTGGCGCGCGCGCTCAATTACAAGACGGCGACGGTCGACCATCCCACGATCGAACTCACCGAATTCGGCGAGCATTGCGAGGCGATTCTTGAAGGACGTCATGTCGACGTGATCGAGATGGACGCCGCCTCGCACACAGGCATCGACGACATCCGCGAGATCATCGAACAGGTGCGCTATGCGCCGGTGTCTGCCCGCTACAAGGTCTACATCATCGACGAGGTGCACATGCTCTCCACGGCGGCCTTCAACGGGCTGCTGAAGACGCTGGAAGAGCCGCCGCCTCATGTGAAGTTCATCTTCGCCACCACCGAAATCCGCAAGGTTCCCATCACCATCCTGTCGCGCTGCCAGCGCTTCGACCTGCGCCGCATCGACGCCGGGCTCATCAAGGAGCACCTGGCGCGGATCGGCGAAGCCGAGGGCGTGCAGGCCGACGACGAGGCGCTGGCGATGATCGCGCGCGCCGCGGAAGGTTCGATGCGCGACGCCCAGTCGATCTTCGACCAGGCGATCGCCCATTCCGGCGGTCATGTCACGGCCGAGACGGTGCGCGATATGCTGGGCCTTGCCGACCGCGCCCGGGTGATCGACCTGTTCGAGCACCTGATGAAGGGCGACGTGGCGGCGGCGCTCGCCGAGTTCCGCGCGCAGTATGACGTGGGTGCGGACCCCGTGACGGTGCTGACCGACCTTGCAGAATTCAACCACCTCGTGACCCGCCTGCGCTTCGTTCCCGAAGCCGCGCAGGACAGCGCCCTGTCGCCGGAAGAGCGCAAGCGCGGCAGCGAGCTTGCCGGACAGCTGTCGGTACGGGTGCTGTCGCGGTCGTGGCAGATGCTGCTCAAGGGCATCCAGGAGGTGCAGAACGCAACCCGTCCGGTGGCGGCTGCCGAGATGGTGCTGATCCGCATCGCGCATGCGGCTAACCTGCCAACACTCGATGAGGCGCTCAAGGCGCTGCAGAATGGCGGGCCGGGCGGCGGCGCGCCTTCCTTCCCGGGGGGCGGGGGAAATGGCGGCGGCTTCGCCCCTGGCAGTGGCGGCGGCGTGAACGCCGTCGGATCCAGCTTCGTGACCAGCGGCGGCGGTGGCGGTCAGACGATGCGTCTGGTGCAGTCCATGCCGGAGCCGGTGCAGCAGACCGCGCCCGCACGGCCTGCCGAAGCCGAAAACGCGCCCGAGGTTCCGGTGCGGTCGCTCGCGGACATCGCAGCGCTGGCTGAGTCGCACCGCGACATCGCCTTCAAGATCCTGTTCAAGCGGCACGTGCGGCTGGTGAGCATCGAGCCGGGACGGCTGACGGTCAATCTGCTGCCGGAGGCGCCCAAGACACTGCTTGGCGACCTGACCAACAGGCTGCTTAAATGGACCGGCCGGCGCTGGGTCGTCTCGGTGTCGAACGAGCCGGGCGGGCCGACCCTCTGGGAAGAGGAAAACAGCCGGCGCGAGATGGCGATCGAGGATGCCCGGTCCGATCCGACGGTCGCCGCTATCCTGAAGACATTTCCCGGTGCGAAGATCGTCGACGTGCGGATACCGGATGCGGCAGCCCATGACGCGATGGAGGGCGAGGACATGCCCGCCCCCGGCTTCGATGCCGACGACGAAGACGAGTAATCATTTCATTGAGATGCGGAGAATCAGATGCGTGACCTTTTTGGCATGTTGGGCAAGGCCAAGGAAATGCAGGCCAAGCTCCAGGCGATGCAGGAAGAAATCGCCAACATGGAAATGGAAGGCCAGGCCGGTGCAGGCGCGGTGAAGGTCACGCTGTCCGGCAAGTTCGAGATGCGGAAGCTCGACATCGATCCGTCGCTCCTCAAGGCGGACGAGGCGGAGATTCTCGAAGACCTGATTCTCGCCGCGCACAACGACGCGCGCGTGAAGATCGAGGCCGAAATGCAAAGGAAAACGCAGGAGATGGCGGCGGGGCTGCCGATTCCGCCCGGCCTCAAGCTGCCGTTCTGATCGGCGGTCAGCCATAGCGTTTCAGGGCGGCATAGATGCCGCCCATGCTTTCATGAAAGCTTGAAGAATTCCCATGTCCAAGCGTATCGCAGGCCCGGAAATCGAACGCCTGATCCAGCTTCTGGCAAAGGTGCCGGGGCTAGGCCCGCGCTCGGCGCGCCGGGCGGCGCTCCATCTCATCAAGAAGAAGGAACAGCTGTTCACGCCGCTCACGGCGGCGATGGGGGATGCGCTGGAGAAGGTGCGCGTCTGCTCCACCTGCGGCAACGTCGACACGGTGGATCCCTGCACGATCTGCAGCGATCCGCGGCGTGATCCCTCGACGCTGATCGTGGTGGAGGACGTGTCCGACCTCTGGGCGCTGGAGCGCGCGGGAGCGATGAATGTGCGCTACCATGTGCTCGGCGGCACGCTGAACCCGCTCGACGGCGTGGGGCCGGACGACCTCAATATCGCGGGGCTCGTCAGCCGCGTTGCGGCGGGCGGCATTTCCGAGGTGATCCTCGCCGTCAACGCGACGGTCGAGGGGCAGGCGACCGCGCACTACATTACCGACCAGCTCTCCGGCCTCGACGTGAAGGTGACGCGGCTCGCGCATGGCGTGCCCGTGGGCGGCGAACTCGACTACCTGGATGAAGGCACATTGACCGCAGCTCTCAGGTCGCGGACAACATTCTAGACATGTGAACCGGGGGTGACTGCAGGGTTCGACGGGCTCATGCTTCGGCAAGCTCAGCACGAGGGGAAGCAGAGCGCAGAAGGACCGGCTCACGCAGCACGCCTGCAACATGGCGGGGGGAAGAGAGGAAGAGCGGGATGCGGAAGGGTTGGAAGGCTTTCGTACTGTCCGTTGCCATGATCTGCATGGCGCTCGTTCCCGCATCCGCACAGCACGCCATCGAAAAGCAGTTCCAGCAGTGGCTCAGCTCCGATCTCTGGCCGGAGGCGCGGGCGCGCGGCATCGACGAGCGCGTGTTCCAGCAGGCGTTTGCAGGCGTGAAGCCCAATCTGAAGCTGCCGGACCTTGTGCTGCCGGGCAAATCAGCGCCAACGGGCAGCGAGGGCCAGCACCAGGCCGAATTCCGCCCGCCAGCGGCCTATTTCGAGCCGATCGGTGGCATCGTCTCGGGCGGGCGCGCGCGGCTCAAGCAGTACGGGGCAGTGCTCGATGCGGTGGAGAAGCGCTTCGGCGTGCCGAAGGGCATCGTGCTTGCCATCTGGGGGCGCGAGTCCGGCTTCGGCGGGGCGAAGATTCCGCACAATGTCTTCGAGGTGCTCGGGACCAAGGCGTTTCTCGCCACTCGCAAGGCGATGTTCCGTGAAGAAGTGCTGGCGGCGCTCGAGATGGTGCAGAAGCGCGGCGTGAGCCCGCAGGCCATGCGGTCCTCCTGGGCCGGGGCGCTTGGCCAGCCGCAGTTCATGCCGACTTCGTATCTCAAATATGCGGTGGATTTCGACGGCGACGGCAAGGCGGACATCTGGAACTCCGTGCCGGACACACTCGCCTCCATCGCCAACTATCTCGCAGCCCACGGCTGGCAGAAGGGGCGCGACTGGGGCTTCGAGATAAACCTGCCGGCGCATTTGTCATGCACGCTCGAAGGGCCCGACCAGGGCCGCCGGATCGCCGACTGGACGGCGATGGGTGTCACGCGCGTCTCGGGGAAGCCTTTTCCGCAGCACGAAATGGCGGGCGAGGGCTACCTGGTGCTGCCGGCAGGTCGGCACGGCCCTGCGTTTCTCGTGACGCCGAACTTCTATCGGCTCAAGGACTACAATGAGAGCGACCTCTATGCCCTGTTCGTCGGGCACGCGGCGGATCGGATCGTTTACGGCGACATCCGCTTCGTCACGCCATGGGGCAAGGTGGAAGGCTTCAGCCGCGCGCAAGTGGCGGCGATGCAAAAGCGGCTCGAACAGTTGGGCCATGACGTCGGTGGCGCTGACGGGCTGGTAGGCTTCAAAACGCGGCGTTCCATCGGGCTTTGGCAGGAGCGGGCCGGACATGCGCCGACATGCTATCCGGACAGCGCGCTGGTCAGACAGATACGATAACCATACACGCCGGAAATTCCATTCGCCGCCGCAGAATCTGTTGCGAACATAACTTTTATATGTCCTTTAATCGTCGCTGACCGGCGAGGGTTGCCGATCGTCTGTACAGGTATCCAGTACAGCGGTGGGATTTCACGATTGATGTTCCGGCAAGGGGAGAGGTTTGCTGTGAGTATCGCGCGGAAGCTCAAGACGTTCGTGCCATTGGGGTTGGGCCTCCTCGTTCTAACCAGCTGCGTGGTCGAAGAGGGACCCTATACACCCCGCCCAAGTGTGCCAAGAGCCTGCATTCCGGAGTACAAGCCAGTTTGCGCCGAACGTGATGGTGAACGCCGCACGTTCGACAATGTCTGCTACGCCCACAGGGAAGGGTACAAGGTCGTATACGAGGACCAGTGCCGGTACGGGTGGGATCCCCGTCCGTGGCCAGCGCCCGGGCCGACGCCTCCGCCTCCGCCGCCCCCGCCTGCGCCTCCGCCCCAGCAGATGTGTACCATGGAGTACCGTCCCGTGTGCGGCGAACGCTATGGCCAGCGCAGGACGTTCAATAACAAGTGTCTAGCCGAGAACGAAGGGTTCCGCGTCCTTTACAACGGACAATGCGTGGGCACCCGGCCGTCCTCGGGCATGTCGCCCGGGTTCTCACCGGGCTTCTCATCCGGGTTCTCTTCGGGAATGTCCAGATTCTCGTGTGACGTGACCGAAAACCGGCCGGTCTGCGCCGAGCGGCTTGGTCATCAGCAGAGCTTCCGCAACGCCTGCCAGGCCGAACGGTTCGGCTACAAGGTCATCTACGAGGGCGACTGCCAGCGCTGACATATCCTGATGCCGCTGGGCGCTTCACTCCCCGGCGGCATCCGCAGACGGAAACGAAGAGGGGCACAGGCGAGTGTTGCCGCCTGTGCCCGATTGCTTATGTCGCTCCCCATGCGTCTGACGGTCGCTCGATCCGGTGATTCAGCTTCAACAGGTGGGCGCGTATCGGTGAGGCGTTGCCGGGCGCCCCGCATGCGACGGTGCGCCCTCTGCTTTTTTTGCCCGGCAATCGAGAAACGCATTTATTATCATGAACGGTAATTTGTACCTAAGCCTCTGATAATCAATAATAATTTACGCGCAGGTCGATGCGGGCCAGTATCCCCGCCGGTGGGGTAGGACAGGAGGAGGTGATCAGCGTGCGTCTCTTCCCAACTTTTCGACGGTTCGTTCTGGCTGGGCTGACCGTTTTCGCGCTCGGCGGTTGCGCGGTATTGCTTGAGGACGATGAACCTCAAAGGCGGCGCGGCCCGGTGGCCTGTACTTTGGAAAACAGGCCTGTGTGCGCGGTGTTGCCCGGGGACTATCGAACGTTTCCCAATGCCTGCGTGGCGAGATCGGAAGGTTTCAATATTGTACACAGCGGGCCATGCCAGCGCGGCTGGAGCCGCAGGCGCTGGCACCCATACGACTACTGAGGCGGAGAATTCCGGTCAGGATGCGGCAATGCGCTCCAAAGCCCACTGGGCGAGCGGTGTCTGGGTGTAGGTGATGAGACCGCCTATGCCCAGCGCAACGCCATAGGGGATGCCGGCTTTCGCATCCGCGCAGTGACGCAGCAGAATGTTGTTTGCGGCCAGCGTGGCGAGTGTGGAATGGCGGAAGCGCAGGATGGCCAAGGTCAGAAGACCGCCGAGGACCGCCGCCGTCGCCAGGTAATTGACCAGAGCCAGATCGAATCCGAACCAGAGCGCAGTGGACGCCATCAGCTTGGCGTCGCCACCGCCCATGGCTCCGAGGGCAAACAGCGTGAACGTAACCAGCAGTATGGCAGAGCCTGCGAGTACGTGCATTCCGATCTCCGACAGCGGCATGCCGGAAAGGATTGCGAGGATAAAGAAGGCACCCACCAGGGTCAGAGACACGCGGTTGGTGATTGTCATCGAGATCAGGTCCGAGACTGCGGCAAACACCATGCAGAACGGGAAGATCAGAAATACCGCAGTTTCAAACATGTCACGCCACGCAACCGAACTCGAACTAATTACAATGGACCGTGATACCTGTGCCTATTAAACAAGGCCACCGCCCAAGGGCGGTGGCCTTCGTCACGAGGATTAGTTACCGGCGTTGTCGATCGCCGTGCCAATCTCGGTGAACTTGTCGCTAATGCTGCCGCCGAGCAGCTGCAGGGCGCCAATGATCACAACAGCGATGAGGGCTGCGATCAGGCCATATTCAATAGCGGTAGCGCCGGATTCATCCTTGGCAAAACGAGCAAACAGCTTCGTCATTAGAGTGCTCCTTCAAGCTCGATTAACAGCACTTCCGTGGGCTTCTTGGGGCCGATCGAAAGCTCCCTCACCATAGGAAGCATCTGTTGCGAGGCACTTAAGAAATAGGATTACTCAATTATTGCTGCAAGCCCGAACGATTCCTGGTTAATTTTTTTATACCGAGAAACAATTTGCCCCGTGACGCATCCCCCGTGCACGCATTATGAATACGGGTTTGTATAACAGCGCAGCTCCGCGCAGCTACCCCGGAGGCTACGCGATATGGGCCCCGCTTGCAGGTCGGTTGGGCTGCCGGATCTCCACCCTTGCGCTTCTTAAGAAGAGATTCACGACTCTCGGCAATCATGGCCCACACATCTCGGTGGGGTGAATAAGATGGCGGGATATACAAGGGCTGTGTTCGCGCTTGTCTGCGCGGTTATGGCGGCAACGTTCTTTCCGGCAGGCGCGCGCGCTGAGATCATCACGATCGTGATGAACCAGGCAAAGATCATCAAGCTGCCGAAGCCTGCGGATACGATCGTAATTGGCAACTCCGAAATCGCCGACGCCACTGTCCAGGACGATGATACCATCGTGCTGACCGGCAAGGGATTCGGACAGACCAACCTGGTTGTGTTCGATGACGATGGCGAGGTCATCATGGATTCCCAGCTGGCCGTCGCCAGGCAGATGGACAATTCCGTACGCGTTTACCGCCCGGGCAACATCCAGACGCTGTACTGCTCGCCATTCTGCGAAGGATCGTTCAGGACCTCTGCCGAGCAGGAGTCCGACAGCGTGATGGCCCGCTGACGGGCTTCCGGGGGACGTCATGAAACCGGCCCGGCCTGTGCAGGTGAGGGGATGGCGCCGCTCGAAACTGGCGGCGGTGCGCCTGTTCGCGCGGGATCGCAGCGGCGCGGCGGCGCTGGAGTTCGCCATCCTTGCCCCGCTGTTCTTCATAATGCTGTTCGCCATCTTCGAGTGCTGCATCACGTTCGCCGCAAAGCAGGTCATCACAAACGCGACGGACGACCTGGCCCGCCAGATGCGAACGGGGCGGATCAGGACGGACGACGTGACGCCGTCGTCGCTGCACCAGATGTTCTGCGACCGGATGCCCGCGTTCTTTGCCGAGGGATGCCCCGGGCTGCGCATCGATCTGCGCACCTTCGAGACGTTCGAGGAGATCGTCGCGGAGTTCGACAAGGGGATCATTCCGGCAGGCTACAAGGCGGATCTGGGTCCGGCACTGTCCAAGAATGTCATGCGTGTCTTCTACGAGTGGCCGGCGATCATGACGCTCATCACCGATCGCATGACCGACCCCAAGGACGGCAAGTCGCTGCTGTTCGCCACCGCCACCTGGCAGAACGAGCCGTTCGGAGAGAAGTAGGTTGACCGATGGGCACGATCACTGAGGCAATCGGGCGGATGCGGCGGTTCCTGAAACGGGAACAGGGTTCGGTGGCGGTGGAGTTTGCACTGCTGGCGCCGCTCATGATCGCCATCTTCATCCTGACCATGGAGATGGCCCAGGCCATCGACGTCAGCCGCAAGCTCGGCCGAATGACCGTGCAGATCGGCGACCTCATCACCCAGCAGGCAGAGGTGAAGAGGGCCGATATCCAGTCAATTGCGCTGATCGGCCGTGCGACGATGCAGCCCTACCGGAAGACCGTTCCGGCGGTCCGGGTGACGGCCATCGACATTACCACGGGCAACCAGCCGAAGGCGACGGTTGCCTGGTCGCGTTGCTACAACAGCTGTTCGCAGCTGCCGGCCTTTGCCAAGGGTGCGGAGGTGCCGCTTGCCGAGGAACTGCTGGTCCCCGGCATGTTTCTCGTCCGTGTCGAAACGGAGCTGAACTATCAGCCGATCGTTGCCTGGTCCGAGGGGGCAAAGAAGCTGCTGGGCCTGATGGCGCTCGACAACATCGTCATGTCGGAAACGGTAGACCACCATCCGCGCATCAGCACCAAGATCCCGTGCTCGGACTGCTAGTGACGGAGACTTCTCAGAGGGTCTGAGACGTTCCTGCCGCTGGTCCGCTATCGTTCCGTTCGGAATGCGGCTTTCTCTCTAGGAACCGCTGTTTAGCGTGATTTCCGTACAAGCGCCGAACTGACCGCATTGCGGCAGGTCTGCGACAGGCGAGGCGGCCGGCCGGGGCCGCCAGAGGGTCGGGCGGCGGCCTGCGCGTCAGTCGTCGATGATCTCGCCCGGGTAGACACCCCAGATCAGGTCCTGCTGGATCCAGCCCTCATGGCTGCCGAATCGCATGAGACACCAGGCGCCGTCGCATTCCTTCACGTTGCCGAGGGCGCCGGGCTCGACATCAGCCACGCGGCGGGCATTGGGAGCTGTGGAGGCGACGAGCGGAACGGTACTCTCCTTGTCCTTCAGCCAGGGGGCGACGATGCCCGTCCGGTTGCCGGAAAGAAGCGCCTGATTTACCCAGCCGTCGGTGCCATCGACGTCGCGGATGCGGCGCCAGTTGTCGAACTCCTGAATGATTTCCACAGGAAGGCCCGCCTTCGTGTACATCCAGCTGACGGCATAGTTGGTGCCCGGTCCCACGCGAAGGTTCACGCGCGCCGATTTGAGGCTGACGAACCGCGGGATGGGCAATCCGCTGGATCCGACCTTGATTGACGAAGACCCGTCGGATTGCGCCAGGGCGGGAGTACTCCCCAGCCCGGCCGCAACGAGAAAAGCCGAGAGCAAACCACCAATGATCTTGCGACGCCGCATTTCCTGCTCCTGCCAGCGTGGAGCGGCGCAAGCCCTATGCCCCCTGGACATGATCAGTGCAGCCCCACGCAGAAAACCATGCCTTTTCCTTTGTCTTGACTGTGCTTGCTTGCTAGACATCATCGCCTTGTGGCGACACAGGACCGGCTTCGCCTTGCACTATTTCCGGTCTCGGTTAAAGAGGTCTGAACGAAGAGGGATTGAGCTTTCATGTCAGGTCGCAAAAAGCCTCTGGTCGTCATCACTCGCAAGCTCCCCGATCAGGTGGAGACGCGGATGCGCGAACTGTTCGACGCGCGGCTGAACATCGATGATCGCCCCATGTCTCAGGCCGACCTGGTCGCCGCGGTCAAGGAAGCCGAGGTCCTGGTGCCGACAATCACCGACCGAATCGACGCCGAACTCATCGAGCAGGCAGGTCCCCAGCTGAAGATGATCGCCAACTACGGCAACGGCGTGGACCATATCGACGTTACCGCCGCCGCCGCGAAGGGGATCGTCGTCACCAACACGCCGAACGTGCTCAATGAGGACACGGCGGACATGACTATGGCGCTGATTCTCGCGGTGCCGCGACGCCTGATCGAAGGCGCGGAAGTGCTGCGCCACGGCGACAAGTGGGCTGGCTGGTCGCCGACCTGGATGCTCGGCCGCCGGGTCTGGGGCAAGCGGCTCGGAATCGTCGGTATGGGCCGAATCGGCACCGCGCTGGCGCGGCGCGCCAAGGCCTTCGGCATGTCGATCCACTACCACAACCGGCGGCGCGTCGCGCCGCTGATCGAGGACGAACTGGAAGCGACCTACTGGGACAGTCTCGATCAGATGCTGGCACGCATGGACATCATCTCGGTCCACTGCCCGTCGACGCCGGCGACCTACCACCTGCTTTCGGCGCGGCGGCTCGCCCTCATGCAGCCGACGGCCTATCTGGTGAACACGGCGCGCGGCGACGTGGTCGACGAAAGCGCGCTCATCCAGCTCATCGAGGAAGGCAAGATCGCGGGTGCCGGACTGGACGTGTTCGAGCACGAGCCAGCCATCAACAAGCGGCTGCTGAAGCTTGCGGAACTGGGCAAGGTGGTGCTGCTGCCGCACATGGGGTCGGCCACGATCGAAGGCCGAATCGACATGGGCGAGAAGGTCATCATCAATATCCGCACCTTCTTCGACGGCCACCGGCCGCCAGACCGCGTCATCCCGCGCAAGTCCTAAGCCCGGCGAATCGCCTTGCGATCGGCTGAACCGGAGGCCGGCGCCCGCGGGAGTGGCAGCGCGTGTCGGCAGGTTCGCGCCACGGCCGTTTTCGGACGCTGTTGTCGCTTCTAACCGGAAGCAGAGCGGCGGGATTTGTAAAGAATGGTCTCGAATCGCGCCGAGAGGCCGTCATAGAGCAGCAGGCGGCCGACCAGCGGCTCGCCCGATCCCGTGATCAGCTTGATCGCCTCCATGGCCTCCAGGGTGCCAATCACGCCCACCAGGGCGCCGACGATTCCCGCTTCAGCGCAGCTCGGGACAAGCCCCTCCGGTGGAGGGGTTGGAAAGAGGTCGCGGTAGGAGGGATTCGGGCGACCATCCTGGCTCTGCTCGTAGGGCTTCAGAACGGTGACAGAGCCGTCGAAACGCCCGACGGCGGCGATCACGAGCGGGATGCGGGCCGCCTCGCAGGCGTCCGCGAGAATGTAACGGGCGGCGAAATTGTCGGAACCATCGACTGCGATGTCGTAGCGACTCACGATCGGACCGGCGTTCTCCTCAGTCAGACGAAGCGCGTGAGTTTCCACTGTCACATGGGGATTGAGCCGTCGAATCGCCTCGGCCGCACTCTCGACCTTGGACCTGCCCACGGATCCGGTGGAATGGATGACCTGGCGCTGAAGGTTGGAGAGGGAGACCCGGTCGTCGTCAACGATGCCGATGGTACCGACGCCCGCGGCGGCAAGGTATTGAAGAACGGGGGAGCCGAGGCCGCCGGCGCCGAGCACCAGAACGCGGGCGCGCTTGAGCTTCTGCTGGCCCGCGCCGCCAATTTCCGGCAGCACGATGTGGCGGGCGTAACGTTCCAGTTCCTCGTCGGAGAATGGTGTGTCGCTCACAGCGGCGCCCTCCCAAGCTGCCTCATCATGCTTCCTGGATCGTGCCGGCGGAAACCCGGAAGAACTGGGCCTTGCCCGCGAGGCTGGAGAAGAGAAGCGGCTCCGTCCCGGTCATGAAGGCCTGGCAGTTCAATTCCTCCAGGATCTCGAACAGGGCGGCGCGGCGGTCCGCATCGAAATGGGCGGAAATCTCGTCCAGAAGGAGAATCGGCGCCGAGCCGGAGAGTTCCGAAGTCAGACGGGCGTGCGCGAGCACAAGGCCCAGAAGCAGCGCCTTCTGCTCCCCCGTGGAGCAATTGGCGGCGGGCATGGTCTTGGGCTTGTGCCAGACCAGCATGTCGGAGAGATGAGGGCCCTCGAGCGTACGGCCGGCGGCGCGATCGCGGTTGCGTTCGCTCATCAGACGGGCGCGGAACTCCTCCTCCACCTCCACGGCTGGCCTTCCCTCAAGGCAGCTTTCCACGAAGCCGGAGAGGGCGAGTTCGGCCTTCGGGAAAGGGCCGGATGGCATGCGCTCAAACATGGAGGTCAGCAGCCGGAGCATTTCGACGCGGGCGGCGGCAATGGCCACGCCCGTTTCTGCCATCTGCGTCTCGATGGCATCGAACCAGGCGTCGTCGCGGATGTCGTCGGCGAAGAGGCGGTTGCGCGCGCGCATGGACTTCTCGTAGTCGAGCGTGCGCCGCCCGTGGGCCGGGTCGATCGCCAGTACCATACGGTCGAGGAAGCGACGGCGCTCCGACGACGGGCCGGTGAAGAGCGAATCCATGGAGGGCGTGACCCATATGACCCGGAGCCATTCCAGAAGCGCGTCGGTGTTCTTGGCGGGTTCGCCATTGATGCGAACGCGGCGGCCGCCCTCAGTCCCGGGGACGATGCCCGTGCCTATGCTGCAGTCGCCGAAGGGCCCTTCGATCTCCGCGTGAATGGTAAAGCCGTCAGGAGCTCCCTGGCGGACGACCTCATCATGGCGGGCGCGGCGAAGCCCGCGTCCGGGCGAGAGGAAGGATACGGCTTCGAGAAGGTTCGTCTTGCCGGCGCCATTCTCGCCGGTCAGCACAATCGCACCAGGCTGCAGCGGCAGGGACAGCCGGCTGTAGTTGCGGAAATTGGTCAGGGTCAGCTTGCTGACATAAACCTGGGCCGGCCGGAAGTCCGGCGCGGCCGCTTCAATCGCTTGCGTTGTCACACTCGCATCGGCATCAGAACATACAGCACGCGCTCATCCGCCGGGTCCTGGATCAGAGTAGGCGATCCCGCATCCGCGAACAGGAAGCGGGCGTTTTCTCCCGACAGCTGTGCCGCCACGTCGAGAAGGTAGCGCGCGTTGAATCCGATATCAATCGGCTCGGCCTCGTAGAAGGCCGGCAGCTCGTCTGTGGCGCTGCCCGAATCCGGGTTGTTGACGGTGAGAGTCACCTGGCCGTTGGAGATGGACAGCTTCACGGCGCGGCCGCGCTCGGTGGACACGGTGGAGACGCGGTCCACGGCGGCGGCGAAGCTTGCCCGGTCGACAACCAGCTCCTTGTCGTTGGTGGTCGGAATGACGCGCTGGTAGTCCGGGAAGGTGCCATCGATCAGCTTGGAGGTGAGCACCACGCTGCCGATCTCGAAACGGATCTTGGTGTCGGACAGCTGCACGGAGACGGCAACGTCCGGCTCGTCGAGCAGCTTCTGAAGCTCGCCCACCGTCTTGCGCGGGATGATGATGCCCGGCATGCCCTCCGAGCCGGCCGGAGCCTCGATCTCCGCACGGGCAAGGCGATGGCCGTCGGTCGCGACGGCGCGCAGCATGAGCTTGCCGTTGGCCTCGACCGTGTGCAGGAAAATGCCGTTCAGGTAATAGCGGGTTTCCTCGGTCGAGATCGCGAACTGCGTCTTGTCGATCAGCAGCTTCACCAGATCGGACTGGACCTGGAAGGCATGCGAGAAGTTTCCGGCGGACAGTTCGGGGAAATCCGCCTGGGGCAGGCACTGCAGACGGAAGGTGGACCGGCCGGCGATGACCGACATGGAATTGCCGCTGTCATCGGTCTTCAGCATCACCTCCGCGCCGTCCGGAAGCTTGCGCACGATGTCGTAGAGCAGATGGGCCGGGACGGTCGTGCCGCCACCCTGTTCCACGCTCGCGGGAACCGCTTCCGTCATCTCGAGATCAAGGTCGGTCGCCTTCAGCTCGAGACTGCTTCCCTCGGTCGTCAGCAGCACGTTCGACAAGATCGGGATCGTGTTGCGGCGTTCCACCACGCGGTGAACGTGGCCGAGGGATTTCAGAAGATTGGAGCGTTCCAGAATTACTCGCATGACTGCCGAATCTCGCCTGGATAGATCAGAAAGGGCACTTGCGTGCCCCTCCACATGGCCTGAGGCCTAAGTTGATGCAAACTGACGGGAAAAGGGCCAAAACGCAAGCCCGAGGCTGCAAAAGCGACCATTTTCCACGGAGCAAGAAGCAGATTTCAATGACACAGCCGCCCGCCCGAAAGACATCGGCGCGGGCGGCTGCGGTGTTTCCATTTCAGTGGCAGGCGGGCCTCAGGCCTGCTCGCTGATGAGACGCTTCAGCAGCTCGATCTCCTGGGCGAGCTGGCGATCTTCGCCGAACAGGCCCTCGATCTTGCGGACCGCATGCAGAACCGTGGTGTGGTCACGTCCACCAAAGCGGCGGCCGATTTCCGGCAGAGACCGCGGCGTCATGACCTTGGCCAGGTACATGGCCACCTGACGCGGCTTGACGATGGTGCGCGTGCGGCGGTTGGACAGCAGCTCGGTCTTGGAGACGTTGTAGTGGCGCGCGACGATGCGCTGGATGTCCTCGATGCGAACCCGGCGCGCCTCGCCACCGCGGGAAACCGGTCCCAGGATCTCGTCGATGCGGTCGAGGGTGATTTCCTGCTCGAAGGAATGGCGGAACAGGAGCTGGTTGAACGCGCCTTCGAGATCGCGGCCGCTGCCGGTGATGGTGCTGGCAACGTGTTCAAGGACCTCGTCCGGGATGTTGAGCGACGGGTCGTCCTGACGCGCCATGGCCAGGCGCTGCCGGAGCATGGACAGGCGCATCTCGTAGTCGGGCGCGCCGATCTCCAGCGAGACGCCGCCATTGAGACGGGACTTCACGCGCGGCTCAAGCGATTCCAGCTCCGAGACCGGTCGGTCAGCGGCGACGACCACCTGACGGGCGCTGTCGAGCAGCATGTTCAGCAGGTGGCAGAACTCGTTCTGGATCGACTTGCCCTGCAGGAACTGCAGGTCGTCGATGATGAGCAGGTCGATGTCGCGCAGCTGCTCCTTGAGGGTGAGCGCGTTGTTGTCGCGGATCGCGGTGGCGAACCGCCACATGAAGTATTCGGCGGTGAGATAGACCACGCGCGACTGCGGACGCGCCTTGGCGGAGGCCGCCGCTATGGCCTGCAGGAGGTGGGTCTTTCCGAGACCGACCGAGGCATGCAGGAAGAGCGGGTTGAAACGGACGGCTCCAGGGGCCGATTCCGCCACCGTGCGCGCGGCTGCGCAGGCAACGCGGTTCGACGGGCCCTCGATGAAGGATTCAAACGTGTAGCGGCTATCGAGAGGAGAACCGAGCACGTTCGGGCGCGCCTGGGACTGCTCCTGACGGGGAGCTGCCGGCGGCGTCTGCGGGCGCGCGTTGAGCGCCGCGGTGCCGGAAGAGAGCGCCGAAGATGCCGCAGGCAGGACCGGCTTGCGGACCGGGGCGGGCTGGGGTTCCTGGCGCGTCATGACCTGGCGAGTCGCCGTGCGGACCACGACCTCAACCCGCAGAACCGACGGATCCTCCGCCTGCCACAGCTCCGTGATCAGGTCGAGGTAATGGCCGTTGATCCATGCACGCAGAAATGCCGTCGGAACGGAAATGCGGACAACGCCCTTGGATGCCTCGGCAAGCTTCATCCGGCCAAACCAGCTGGAGTAGACTTCCGTTCCCAGGCGAGCCTTCAGCTGCGCGCGAACTCTTTCAAAGGTAGCAGATGCCAAGCTGCAGTCTGCCTCTCGCGCCGTATCCGATGATGGATACCCGCTACCAATTTCCCTCTCAACGCCGCTTTGCATCCTCGTCGTCCCTGTAAGAAATGCTCTTGTTATAAACGGGCGCGTCAACCGACACGCAAATTACAAATGGGGGTTCGCCCGTCCCTGTTTTCACTCTTATTCAAAGCCCTTTCGTGACATACGGTACGTCTCTCCGGTCTTGACCCTCATCCAACCAGAGGGGGTACTGCTTACAGACATCAGAAGTCTCACTATCCAGCAAACAAAACGACCCCATGCAGTGGCGAGGGCCACGCATCAAATCGCTCTGTGTGACTATTTATTTCCCGGGCTCGCTGGCCACCCTGAGGTTGAGAAGACCTTAGCTAAAACAGCCCGCAAAGGGCAAGTCCGGGGAAGCGTGAATCTTTCCTCTTGCTGCCCGCCGCGGGGGCCAAAAAGTCGCGTCCCGCGGATGTCTCGCTTGTTAAGCTGTTTGGATTCAACGGGCTTTTGAAGTGGCGCCGGCGAAGGGACGCGAGGCGAACAAAAATTGAAAAAAATCGCTTGACTCGCGTGTGGAAACATCTGCCCACTGAGTCCCTGTTGAACCTGTGGATAAAGTGTCGTAAGTCGTTGATTGTACATGTGTAATTCAATTTCCCCGGTCTTTGGGAGGGGAGGGGATCCGTCCCTCTGAAAAAATACCAAAGAAGGTAAATTGGCTAATAATCATTAACTGATCTGAAGCGGGAAATTATTGCCCAAAAGAAAACCCGGCCCACATCTGGACCGGGTTCTCGTGATGCCGAAATCGTCTGAAACTTATTACGCGCTGAGCGTCTTCACGCGATGCGCCAGGCGAGAGACCTTGCGGGCAGCCGTGTTCTTGTGAATGACGCCCTTGCTTGCGGCGCGCATCAGCTCCGGCTGAGCGAGCCGGAGGGCGTTCTCCGCAGCAGCCTTGTCGCCAGCGGCAATCGCCTCTTCGACCTTGCGAACAAAGGTACGAACGCGTGAACGACGGTTCTTGTTCACTGCAGTGCGAGCTGCGATCTTACGCACTGCCTTCTTGGCCGAAGTGGTATTGGCCATGTATCCTCTCTCATCTCTCTCTAAGAGCCGGGGCAAGTGCAAACTGCAAACCGGCGGCGCAAAAACAAACGGGCGGCACGGGCCACCTCAGTTGCGGAGACTTATAGAGGAGCTTTCCCGCGCCGTCAACGCCTTGAAATGACTCTGATTGCGGTTTCTGGACGCTGGGGCGCGCGGGTTGCAGAGGGTCCGCGTGCCATCCGGAGGGTTCGCACCCGCACGTATCAAGCTGGCCCAGGCGAGGCGGATTGTGCGGGCGCCGATCTCAGCGCTGGCAGGACGGGCAATAGAAGGTCGAGCGGCCGGATTGGACGATGCGTCTTACCGTGCCGCGGCAGTCGGCGTGCGGGCAGGGGTGACCCTCGCGATCGTAGACGCTGAATGTGTGCTGGAAATAGCCAAGGGAGCCGTCCGCCTGCCGGTAGTCGCGAAGCGACGAGCCGCCGGCGGCGATCGCGTCGGCGATGACGTCGCGGATTGCGGTGGCGAGTCGCTCGCTGCGCCGGGTCGGCCTGCCGCCCTTGCCGGCGATGGTTCCCGCCTCCCTCAGTGGCGAAAGACGGGCGCGCCAGAGCGCCTCGCAGACATAGATGTTGCCGAGCCCGGCGATGAGGGTCTGGTCGAGGAGCGCGGCCTTGAGAGGGGCCTTCCTGCCGGCCAGAAGGGCGGACAGGAGAGCGCCATCAAGGCTATTGCCGGTGGGCTCGACACCCAGGCCACGGATGAGCGGATGTTGCTGCAGCTCGGTCTCGGAGGTGAGCAACATGAAGCCGAAGCGGCGCGGGTCGTTGTAGGTTACGGTCACGCGGCGGCCGTCGGCATGCTCGAGCGCAAAGACGACATGGTCGTGGACCGGGTTCTTCGAGCGTTCGTAGTGGAAGTCGCCCGGCGTGAGCGAATCCTCCTCCCAGTCGATGCGGTAGGATCCCGACATGCCGAGGTGCGAAATCAGGACGCCGCTGTCGTCGAGGTGGAAGAGAAGGTATTTTGCCCGGCGGGAAATGCCAGTGACCGTGCGGCCGGTGAGCCGTTCGGCGAAGCTTTCCGGAAAGGGGAAGCGCAAGTCGGGGCGGCGCTGTTCCACGCGCAGGACACGCGCGCCTTCCATCGCGGGCTGCAGGCCCCGGCGTACGGTTTCGACTTCAGGCAGTTCCGGCACGATCAGACAATCCGTTGGAGGCGTTCTTCCATTCCGTCCGCCGCGATGGCCGGGCGGTGGAGTCCGTTTAGCGCGAGTTGGGCGACGGGGGTAGGGGGACAGCAGACCCTTTCCCCGTTGCGGCACTGTGTGCCACCGCAGGAAAGCTGGCGCGGCCGAAGGAGGTATAGCCTATTCTCCCGGCTGGCGGTAGCCCGCGGGAGGGGGAGACTGAAGCTGCACGGGCTCGACCACTGCGGCAGAGACTGGTGAGGCGGGCAAAGGCGTCTCCGGCACAGGCTCGATCTGGTGCCGGCGCAGGTTGCGCTCGGAGCCCACACGGGAGAGCAGCACCACCGGCAGCAGCGCAATCACAACGATCATCAGCGCGGAGATCGAAGCATCCTCGTAGGTGCCGCGGGCTGCCTCGCCATAGAGATGGGTGGCAAGGGTCTCGACGTTGAGAGGGCGCAGGAGCAGGGTGGCCGGCAGTTCCTTCACGCAGTCGACGAAGACCAGGAGGGCCGCGGCGGCGAGGCCGGTCCTGGTGAGGGGCAGGTGGACGCGCCGCAGCGTTCCGGAAGGGGTTTCGCCAAGCGTGCGTGAGACTTCATCGAGCGACTGGGGAATGCGGCTCAGGGCCGCCGCCATGCCGCCCGAGGATATGGCCATGAAGCGCGCCGAATAGGCATAGACGAGGGCAGCACCGGAGCCAAGGAAGATGAGACCGGTGGGGACGCCGAACCAGGAAGTTACAAGGCCATTGACGGTTCTATCTATGCCGCCGAGGACGACCACGAGGCCAATGGCGATGACGGTGCCAGGGGCCGCATAGCCCACCGCCGAGAGGCGGAAGGCAGTGGAACTGTAGAGGGCCGGCCGGATCCGCGCCGCATAGGCGGTCGCGCTGCCGAGCGCGAGCGTCATGACGGTGGCGGCGGCGGAGAAGATAACCGTTGCCGTGACGATGGAGGCGAAGCGCGGCGGAATGCCGGCATAGTCGAGGCGGGCCCAGGCTTCCGTTACCAGGTAGAGCGCCGGGGCCGCGAAGCCCGCCAGCACGGGAAAGAGGCAGAGGGCGAGCAGGACGAAACCCATCGGCCGGGAGACCTGCTGCCGCTCGAAGCTTCGGGCGCTGCGGGTGCTTGCCGCAAAGCGCTGGCGGCGGCGCGCGTATTGCTCGAGTGCCACGACGGCCATGACCACCACCAGCAATGCGAGCGCGATCTGCGAGGCGCCGGGAAGGTCGGAACGCGTGACCCAGGTGGTGTAGATGGACACGGTAAGCGTGCGCACGCCCAGGAATTCGGCGGCGCCTACGTCGTTCAGCGTCTCCATCAGGGCAAGGCTGATGCCAACGGCCACAGCGGGGCGAGCCAGCGGCAGAGCCACGCGCCAGAAGACGGCCCGGCGGGACACACCCAGCGTGCGCGCCGCCTCGATGAGGCTCGCGGGCTGGGTCAGGAACATCGACCGCGTGGCGATGTAGACATATGGGTAGAGCACGAAGGAAAGAACAAAGATGCAGCCCGCCATGGAGCGGACATCCGGCAGGCGGAACTCGCGCGGGCTCGTGTAGCCCAACAGTGCGCGGATCGTGCTCTGGACCACGCCGATCGGGTGCAGGATGTCGAGATAGGTATAGGCGACAATGTAGGTCGGAACCGCCAGCGGCAGGAGCAAAGCCCATTCCGCCACGCGGCGGCCCGGAAACTCGTAAGCGGTCACCAGCCAGGCCGCACCCGTGCCGATGAACGCCACCAGAATGCCGACACCGCACAGGAGAACAAGCGTGTCGCGCAGCGACACGGGCAGGATGGTGGAGAAAAGGTGACTCCACAGACCGCCGGACCCTTGCAGGGCCTCGAAGGCCAGCGCCAGAAAGGGCAACACCACGGCAGCAGCCGTGGCCCCGGCCGCGATCAGCCAGAGGGCTCCGGACCGCCATGTCGCCGTGCGCATGCTACCCCGTTCCACCATCGCGCAAACCCGCGAGGGCAGCCGCAGGGCTGCCCTCGCCATTCTTCACTCAGTTGTCGAAGCCAACCTTGTCCACGAGCTCGCTGGCCGCCTTGCGGTTGGCGACGATCTCGGTCAGCGGTTTGGCATCCACGTTCAGCTCGCCAAGCTCCGCGATGATCGGATCGGCGGCCACGCCGGGCTTCACCGGATACTCGAAGTTCGCCTTGGCATAGATCTCCTGCGCCTCGTCGGAGACCAGGTACTCGAGCAGCTTCACGGCCTCGTCACGGTTGGGCGAATGCTTGGCCACGGCCGCGCCGGAAATGTTGACGTGGGTGCCGCCGTTCTCGAAGGTGGGCAGGATGACCTTGATCGCATCTCCCCAGGCCTTCTGCTCCTCGCCGCCGCGGCCGGAGCGCATCAGGCCGACGTAATAGGAGTTGCCTACCGCGATGTCGCAGATGCCGCCGAGGATGTCCTTGGCGCCCTCGCGGTCACCGCCCGCGGGCTTGCGGGCAAGGTTGCCCTTGAGGCCGGTGAGCCACTTCTCCGCCTCATCCGCGCCGTGGTGGGCGATGTAGGCCGCAATCAGAGCCGTGTTATAGGGATGCTGGCCGGAGCGGATGCAGAGCTTTCCCTGCCAGTCGGGGCTCGCAAGCTGCTCGTAGGTGATGGAGTCAATGTCGAGGTCCTTCGCAGCGTAAACGACGCGGGCGCGCATGGACAGCGCGAACCAGTTGCCGTCCGGGTCTCGCAGCTGCTCGGGGATCGCTCCCTTCAGGGTCTCGGAGTCGACCGGCTGGGTGAGACCCTTTTCAACCAGGTCGATGAGATTGCCGGCGTCGACCGTCATCAGGATGTCGGCAGGCGAGCTGTCTCCCTCGGAGGCCACGCGCTCGGCCAGGCCGTCCTTGAGGAACACCGTGTTGACGGTGATGCCGGTGGAGTTGGTGAAAGCGTCGAGCAGCGGCTGGATCAGGCCAGGCTCGCGGGTCGTGTAAATATTCACTTCGGCCGCCGGGGCCGCGTTCGCCGCAGCAAGCATCGAAGCGGCGGACAGAAGGGTCACGGTGAAACTGACGCGCATGAAACCAGAGCTCCCTGTTGGTTTACCGGCCCGGATAATCAAATGATGATATAAATAGTCAAGTTTTCTTGAAGGGCGCCCGATCACAAATTGTTACGGATTTCCCTACGTCCGATTACCTCTCACTGATCCCCCGGGCCGGGCATGGCGAAGGTGAAGACGGCCTCTTCCTCAATGCGGAAGCGCAGTTTGCCCTCCACTACGTCCACATGTTGGGTGGTGCGCATGATGAGCGGTGTGTCCAGTCCCTCGACATCCAGCTCCAGCTGCTCGATCTCGCCACGGAAGCTGCGCGAGCGCACCCTGCCGGTCATGGCCGTGCCGACGGGGCTCGGATAAACGGCCTGGGGGCGGATATAGGCCACGGCGCGGGTGCCGTCGGGCACGTCGAGCGAGCAGGGGAAGGCGCCCAGGACAGTCTGCACGCTGCCTTCGCGGTAAACGCCGGGGACGCGCGTGAAAGTGCTGAAGAATTCGGCCGAATAGGGATCGGAAGGCCGGTGGTAGAGCTCGCGGCCCGTGCCGATCTGCACGATGCGGCCCCCCTTCATGAGCACCAGTCGGTCGCCGGTGGACAGCGCCTCTTCCGGATCATGGGTGACGATGACGGCCGTCGTGTTCGTCCGGCGCAGCAGCGCAAGCGTGTCGCTGCGGACGCGTTCGCGCAGATCCCGGTCGAGGTTCGAGAAAGGTTCATCCATCAGCAGAACGGCGGGTTCGGGCGCGAGCGCGCGGGCCAGTGCGGCCCGCTGCTGCTCGCCCCCCGACAACATGTGCGGGTAGCGGTCGGCCATGGCGGAGAGCGCCGTGAGCGAAAGAAGCATCTCCGTCCGCTCCTTGGCCTTGGCGCGCGGCCAGCGGCGCAGGCCGAACATGACATTCTGCTCGATGGTGAGATGCGGAAAGAGGGCGTAGTCCTGGAAGACAAAGCCGATATTGCGCTGTTCGGGCTCGACAAAGACGCCGGGGCCCGCGAGCACACGGCCGTCGAGACGGAGGGTGCCGCTATTTGGGCGGTCGATGCCGGCGATCAGGCGCAACAGGGTGGACTTGCCGCAACCGGAGTGGCCCACGAGACAGACGATTTCGCGCGGGGCGATCGACAGGTCCATGGGGCCAAGGGAAAAATTCGGTCCCAGCCTGCGCGCGAGCGCCCTGATCTCCAGCATGGGGGCTGCGGATTGAGCGTTCTGAACCGGCTCCGACACCAGCATTTCCTCTCGGAACTTCGTTTCTGCGGGGCTATCTGAGTGGATTTTTCGAGTCAAGTATTTGATGCCACCACAGGCCGAACGCCAGAGCAGTTCCGCCGGGCTTCGCGGCGCCGCATGGCGGCGGGCCGTCACGGGTGGGGCGTATGTGACGCCGGAGCGGCGCGACGATAACGCGGGCTTCGTCAACCGCCGGGCGACAGTGCGTTCGCAGAGCTTACGTTGTGGCGAGGGGCGCGGGGCTCTAGATTAGCCGCGACACAGCTCGGGATGAGACACATGAAAAAGATCGGTTTTCTGTCCTTCGGCCACTGGACGCCTTCGCCCCAGTCGCAGACACGTTCCGCCTCCGACGCCCTGCTGCAATCCATCGAGCTTGCGGTGGCTGCCGAGGAGCTCGGCGCAGACGGCGCCTATTTCCGCGTGCATCACTTCGCCCGGCAGCTAGCCTCGCCGTTTCCGCTCCTGGCGGCGGTGGGGGCAAGGACCAGCCGGATCGAGATCGGCACGGCGGTCATCGACATGCGCTACGAGAATCCGCTTTACATGGCGGAGGACGCGGGCGCGGCGGACCTCATCGCCGGCGGGCGGCTGCAGCTTGGCATCAGCCGCGGCTCGCCGGAACAGGTGATCGACGGCTGGCGCTACTTCGGATACCAGCCGGCGGAGGGCGAGACGGACGCGGACATGGCGCGGCGGCACGCGCAGGTGTTCTTGGAGGTGCTGAAGGGCGAGGGCTTCGCCCAGCCGAACCCGCAGCCGATGTTCCCCAACCCGCCCGGACTGCTTCGGGTGGAGCCGCATTCGCCGGGTCTGCGCGACCGCATCTGGTGGGGTTCGGCCACCAATGCGACGGCGGTGTGGGCGGCCAAACTGGGCATGAACCTGCAGAGTTCGACGCTCAAGTTCGACGAAAGCGGCCAGCCGCTGCATATTCAGCAGGCGGAGCAGATCCGCGCCTTCCGCGACGCGTGGAAGGAGGCAGGCCACACGCGCGAGCCGCGGGTGTCGGTGAGCCGGAGCATCTTCCCGATCGTCTCCGATCTCGACCGCATGTATTTCGGCCGCGACAGCAGCGAGGACCAGTTCGGCTACATCGAGCCCGGCACGCGGGCGGTGTTCGGGCGCAGCTATGCGGCCGAGCCAGAGAAGCTGGTGAAGGAGCTTGCGAAGGACGAGGCAATCGCCGAGGCCGACACGCTACTGCTCACCATCCCGAACCAGCTCGGCGTCGATTACTGCGCCCACTGCATCGAAGCGGTGCTGAAATACGTCGCTCCGGAACTGGGGTGGAGGTAAGCTTCGCCGAGCGCGCCGAGGCGGCGGGGCAAGTACGCTGCGCTGGAATCTGGTCAAGGTAGCTGCCGCGCCTGCCGCATCGAAGCGGTACTCAAGCGCGTTGCGCTGGAACCGGCGTGGTGATGAGACGGGTTCGAGCGCCAATCGACGGGGCACATGCCGGAAGGCATGTGTCCCTCACGCATGCGCCGGGGAGCGGTCAGAGTTCCTGGGCAGATGCTTTAACGTTCTCTTCATGGCGGCTTTGCCGAGGCTCCCGACGGAAGGACGGATCTGGCGTTCGGAGACCAGTGCTCACGGGCCCAAAGCTGTTGCGATGCGATCAGACTGAAACAGCTGGGACAGCAAATGTCTGGCTGATATGATGGCGCACCCGACAGGATTCGAACCTGTGACCTCTGCCTTCGGAGGGCAGCACTCTATCCAACTGAGCTACGGGTGCGTGATCCGGCCCATGGGCCGGACGCGAACTGCCGCCTTCTTAACCCAACC
>Ga0207747_1000207_pt1 | contig 74388 bp, 86 predicted proteins | sample HigsolmetaGSP11D_FD_184839 | JGI IMG/M metagenome (GOLD analysis project Ga0207747, IMG submission 184839) | High solid enriched microbial communities from the Joint BioEnergy Institute, USA - SP1-1-D (SPAdes) | ecosystem: Engineered > Bioreactor > SSF (Solid state fermentation) > Aerobic >...
TTCCGCATTTTTATCACTTTGAAAGAAATTTTTATGTAACTGTTGCAAAATTCTGGGGTGGGGCGAGGGTATTCCGGATCCTAGAAGATCGAGGCGATAGGAAATCGGCGAAAATCAAAAAGAAATCAGCGGTAATCTAAAAATATCAGCGGCCGCCAACCTTGATACACCCCGGGGTACCCACCCCCCACATTTTAAACAAGTGCTATGATTGCCATCCGTACAAAAAGGAAAAGCTAAAAAATGGGCAGTTTGCTTAGTTGCATTTTTACGAGGATATCCTGTATAATTATAGTCAAATATAGTCAAAGTCAAAATATCACGTCAGGAGGTGACTTTGATGAAAAATATCTCTGACATCATCGAGGAATATTTAAAGCGTATATTAGAACTAAATGAATCTGAAATTCTGGAAATTAAGCGCAATGAGATTGCCGATAAATTCCAATGTGTCCCTTCACAAATTAATTACGTTATTAATACGCGGTTTACGATTGAAAAAGGGTATATTGTTGAAAGCAAAAGGGGCGGGGGCGGCTATATCCGGATTATGAAAGTGCGCCCTGAAAGCGATGCTGAATTGATTGACCAGCTTCTGGTGCATATCGGGAATGTCATCTCCCAGTCCAGTGCGGAAGCAATTATTCTCCGCCTTGTAGAGGAAGATGTCATTTCCAAACGGGAGGCAAAAATTATGCTCAGTGTGATGGACCGTTCCGTGTTGTATATCCAACTGCCCGAACGGGATGAGCTGCGCGCCAGAATACTGAAGTCGATGTTAACGACATTAAAATACAAGTAACGACAGAGGTGAGAAGCCGTGATTTGCCAAGAATGCAATGAAAGGCCGGCGACTATGCACTTTACAAAAATTGTAAACGGAACGAAAACGGAAATCCATCTTTGCGAAAAATGCGCACAGGAAAAAGGTGAAATGTTTTCGTTTGATTGGGGCAAAAGCTTTTCCTTCGATAACTTGCTCTCCGGCCTCTTTAATTTCGATCCTGCGATTCAAATTTTTAAACAGGAGGCGGCACCCAATCCCGATGTGCTCCGCTGCAACCATTGCGGGATGACTTTTAACCAATTTTTAAATACAAGCCGGTTTGGCTGCCCACACTGCTATGAGGCGTTCCAACACCAGCTGGTTCCAATTTTGCGGAGACTTCATGGCGGGAATATTGCGCATGAAGGGAAAATACCGGCCCGTATTGGCGGCGCCATTTATACAAAGAAAAAGCTGGCCCAGCTAAAAGAAGCGCTGCAGGCGGCGGTCGAGCGGGAAGAATTTGAAAAAGCCGCGGAACTCCGCGACCAAATCCGGGCGCTCGAAAGTTCTTCTTTAGGAAAAGGAGGAGAACAATAATGTCTCTGGAGCATTTTTTGCATGAAGCGTCCAGCTCATGGATGAACCAGGAAGGGCCTGATTCGGAAATCGTGCTCACTTCACGGGTCCGTCTCGCAAGAAATTTAAAAAATTACCGTTTCCCATCATTGTTTAGCAGTGAAGAAGCAAGGGAAATCGTTTCTACAATACAGCATGTTGCCCTGAATCATTTTCCGGATGACATGCATGCGGAATTTTTAAAAATGGATGAATTAAAGCTGCTTGAAAAAAGGGTGCTGGTGGAAAAGCACCTGATCAGTCCGCAGCTGGCGGAGGAATCGAACGACGGTGCAGTTATTTTGTCAAGTGACGAAGATATTAGTATTATGATAAATGAGGAGGATCATTTAAGAATACAATGTCTTTCTCCTGGACTTCAGCTGCATGAAACGCTTGAAAAAGCCGGCAAGCTTGATGACTTGCTCGAAAGTTGGGTGGATTACGCTTTCGATGAAACACTCGGCTATCTTACTAGCTGCCCGACCAATGTCGGGACGGGAATCCGTGCATCGGCGATGGTGCATTTGCCGGGGCTTGTGCTGACGCAGCAAATTAACCAAATCATTCCGGCGATCCATCAGCTTGGATTGGTGGTAAGAGGAATTTATGGCGAAGGAAGCGAAGCCATCGGGAATATTTTTCAAATTTCCAACCAAATGACGCTCGGAAAATCCGAAGAAAATATTGTTTCCGATTTGACAAGCGTTATCAAGCAGATCATCGCACAGGAAAGGTCGGCAAGGGAAGCATTGATGCAGACTTCAAACATACAATTAGAAGACAGAGTTTACCGTTCGTTGGGTGTGCTGCAAAACAGCAGGATTATCGAAACAAAAGAAGCGGCCCAATGTTTATCCGATGTCCGTTTGGGGATTGATCTCGGATATATTCAAAACATTTCGAAACATATTTTGAACGAACTGATGATTTTAACGCAGCCGGGATTTTTGCAGCTGTACGCCGGAAGGGCACTTCGCCCGTATGAAAGGGATATCCGCAGGGCTACACTGATAAGGGAGCGTCTAAGGCTTGAGGAGACCAAATGAACAGGAGGAATGACAGATGATGTTTGGAAGATTTACAGAAAGGGCCCAGAAAGTGCTGGCACTTTCCCAGGAAGAAGCCATCCGTTTGAAACATAACAATATCGGGACAGAACATATTTTGCTCGGCCTTGTCCGCGAAGGTGAAGGAATTGCTGCAAAAGCGCTGTACGGATTGGGGTTAAGTGCCGAAAAAATTCAGGAAGAAGTGGAAAACTTGATCGGCAGCGGCCAGGAAATTTCTCAAACGATCCACTATACGCCAAGGGCTAAAAAAGTCATTGAACTGTCAATGGATGAAGCGAGAAAGCTTGGGCACTCCTATGTTGGAACAGAGCATATTCTCCTCGGGCTGATTCGCGAAGGCGAAGGCGTTGCGGCACGCGTGCTGATCAATCTCGGCGTCAGCTTAAATAAAGCACGGCAGCAGGTGCTGCAGTTATTGGGTAACAGTGAAGCGTCGATGCAGGGCGGTGCGGCGGCCAGCGTAAGCACGCCGACACTGGACAGCTTGGCGCGCGATTTAACCGCGATTGCAAGGGAAGACGCCCTCGATCCTGTGATCGGGCGAAGTAAAGAAATCCAGCGCGTCATTGAAGTATTGAGCCGGAGGACAAAAAACAATCCGGTTCTGATCGGCGAGCCGGGCGTCGGGAAAACGGCGATCGCGGAAGGCCTCGCCCAGCAGATTGTCCATAACGAAGTGCCTGAAACGCTGCGCGACAAACGCGTGATGACGCTTGATATGGGCACGGTTGTTGCGGGCACGAAATACCGCGGCGAATTTGAAGACCGTCTGAAAAAAGTAATGGATGAGATCCGCCAGGCCGGCAATATTATCCTTTTCATCGATGAACTCCATACGTTGATCGGGGCCGGCGGTGCGGAAGGCGCGATTGATGCTTCGAATATTTTAAAACCGTCGCTTGCCCGCGGCGAACTGCAGTGCATCGGAGCAACCACATTGGATGAATACCGGAAATACATTGAAAAAGATGCGGCTTTGGAAAGAAGGTTCCAGCCGATCCAGGTCGACGAGCCGACGATAGAAGAGTCGATCCAGATTTTAAAAGGTTTAAGGGACCGTTATGAAGCGCATCACCGCGTCTCGATCACCGATGAAGCGATTGAAGCGGCCGTTAATCTATCGGACCGCTATATCGCTGACCGGTTCCTGCCGGATAAAGCGATTGACTTAATTGATGAAGCCGGATCGAAAGTGCGCCTGCGTTCGTTTACGACGCCGCCGAATTTAAAAGAGCTTGAGCTGAAACTTGAAGAAGTGCGCAAGGAAAAAGATGCGGCCGTGCAAAGCCAGGAATTTGAAAAAGCCGCATCGCTCAGGGATGCCGAACAAAAACTGCGCGAACAGCTGGAGGAAACGAAGAAAAACTGGAAGGCAAAACAAGGCCAGGAAAACAGCGAAGTAACGGTTGACGACATCGCGCTCGTTGTCTCCAGCTGGACGGGAATTCCGGTGACAAAATTGGCGCAGACGGAAACGGAACGCCTGCTGCACCTCGAAGAAATTCTCCATTCCCGCGTAATCGGGCAGGAAGAAGCGGTTCTTGCGGTGGCAAAAGCGGTCCGCCGTGCACGGGCAGGGTTAAAAGACCCGAAACGCCCGATCGGTTCATTTATTTTCCTCGGTCCTACCGGGGTCGGGAAAACGGAACTGGCGCGCGCTCTGGCAGAAGCGATGTTCGGTGATGAAGATGCCATGATCCGGATTGACATGTCCGAATACATGGAGAAACACTCGACTTCCCGTCTCGTTGGGTCGCCTCCGGGATATGTCGGTTTTGAAGAAGGCGGGCAGTTGACGGAAAAAGTGCGCAGAAAACCTTATTCCGTTGTGTTGCTCGATGAAATCGAAAAAGCTCATCCGGACGTCTTTAATATTCTCCTGCAAGTGCTGGATGACGGCCGGCTGACGGATTCCAAAGGACGCACCGTTGACTTTAGCAACACAATTGTGATCATGACGTCCAATGTCGGCGCGGATGCTTTAAAACGCAACAAGAGCGTCGGCTTCAGCATCCAGGATAATGTCGAAGCAGATTACAAAGACATGAAGGATAAAGTGCTTGAGGAATTGAAAAAGGCATTCCGCCCTGAGTTTTTAAACCGTGTGGATGAAACGATTGTGTTCCATTCGCTCGAGAAGAAACATTTAAACGAAATTGTCACTTTGATGGTGAAAGAATTGTCGAACCGGTTAAAAGAACACCGTATCGAATTGGTGTTGACAGATGCCGCAAAAGAGAAAATTGCGGAAAAAGGCTACGATCCGGAATACGGCGCACGGCCGCTGCGCAGGTCGATTCAGAAAAATATCGAAGACCGGCTTTCGGAGGAAATGTTGAAGGGCAATGTGAAAGAAGGGCAAAAAGTATTGGTCGATGTAAAAGACGGCGAATTTACTTTTACAAGTGTGGCAGAATCGGAAGCCGTATCGTCCAATTCTTGATGCCGTGATATTGAAGGGTACAATGGGGTTGGCGATTGTACCCTTTTTTTACGGCGGTGCTTTTTTATGTAATTTTAATAAATTGTCAAGATAATTTGTTTAAACTTTAACATAGACATAAGAAAAGGGGTTTAAAATGGCAAAAAAGACGGTGAAATTTGTTTGCCAAAATTGCGGCTACGAGTCGCCGAAATGGATGGGGAAATGCCCGCAGTGCAACCAGTGGAACCAAATGGTGGAAGAAATTAAGGCGCCGAAACGGAAGGGCTTTTTTTTACATACTGAGCCTGGAAGTGAAACCAAAGCGGCTCCTATTACGTCTATAGAGTCTAAAGAAGAAAAAAGGACGAAAGTGGATTTTTGGGAGCTCAACCGCGTACTTGGCGGCGGGATCGTGGCCGGTTCGCTCGTACTCATCGGCGGGGATCCGGGGATCGGAAAATCGACTCTGCTTTTGCAGGTATCGGCGCAGCTGGCAAAGCGTGCGTACAATGTGCTGTATATTTCCGGAGAAGAATCGGCGAAGCAGACGAAGTTAAGGGCGGACCGGTTAAAAATTGATACCGATCATTTGTATGTGCTGCCGGAAACGGACCTTTCGATGATCACACAGGCGATTGATGAGCTAAACCCCGGTTTTGTCATCATTGATTCGATCCAAACGATTTACCACCCGGAAATTACGTCCGCTCCCGGAAGTGTTTCACAGGTGAGGGAAAGCACGGCGCAGCTCATGCGGATTGCGAAAACAAAAGGGATCGCCATCTTTATTGTCGGCCACGTTACGAAAGAAGGGTCGATTGCCGGCCCACGGGTGCTGGAACACATGGTCGACACCGTGCTTTATTTCGAAGGCGAGCGGCATAACGCCTACCGGATTTTAAGGGCGGTCAAAAACCGGTTCGGCTCGACAAATGAAATCGCCATTTTGGAAATGAAAGAGTCCGGTTTGGAAGAAGTCCAAAACCCTTCCGAAATTTTTCTCGAAGAACGGACAAAGGGCGCATCCGGCTCCACGGTTGTTGCTTCGATTGAAGGCACTCGCCCTGTGCTCGTGGAAATCCAGGCGCTCTTGGCACCGACATTTTTCAATATGCCGCGGAGGATGGCGTCGGGTATTGACCATAACCGCGTTACTTTGATTATGGCGGTGCTTGAGAAAAGGGCTGGCCTTCTGATTCAAAACCAGGATGCGTATTTAAAAGTGGCCGGCGGGCTGAAAGTGGATGAACCGGCAGTCGATTTGGCGATTGCGGTAAGCGTGGCGTCCAGTTTTCGCGACCAGCCGACTAAAGCGGATGACTGTATTATCGGCGAGGTCGGGTTAACAGGGGAAGTCAGAAGGGTGTCCCGCATTGAGCAGCGTGTCCAAGAAGCGGCAAAGCTCGGATTTAAAAGGGCGATCATTCCGAAAAATAATCTGGGTGGATGGGCGCCGCCTGAGGGTATCGAAGTGATCGGGGTCTCCTCCATCCAGGAAGCCCTGCAAGTAGCACTGGGGGGATGAGATTGGAAGAAAAAGAGCCTTGCCAGAAGACGATGTCCGAAATTTTACAATTGATTGCGCCGGGCACGCCGATCCGGGAAGGAATTGATCATGTGCTGCGTGCCAATACCGGCGGGTTGATCGTGATGGGATACGATGACACGGTGAAAACTTTGGTGGACGGCGGATTCCACATCAACTGCCCGTTCAGCCCGAGTTATTTGTATGAACTGGCAAAAATGGACGGCGCCATTATTTTAAATGACGCGGGTACCCGCATTTTGATTGCCAATGCCCAGCTTGCCCCCGATTCCTCGATTCCTTCGACGGAAACGGGAATGCGCCATCGGACGGCCGAAAGAGTAGCAAAGCAAACGAAATCTTTAGTGATCGCCATTTCGCAAAGGAGGCATGTTATTACATTATACCAAGGAAGTGTCCGGTATACGCTGAAAGAAATCCCTGTCATGCTGACGAAAGCAAACCAGGCCATTCAGACGCTGGAAAAATATAAACTGGTGCTGGATCAGAGCATTGCCAATTTAACGGCATTGGAATTCGAGGACATTGTCACGTTTAATGATTTGCTCCAGGTAATGCACAGGATCGAAATGGTGCTGCGGATCAAAAAAGAGCTGATGGCGTACTTGAATGAACTCGGGACGGAGGGAAGGCTTGTCCGTTTGCAGATGAAAGAACTGCTCAATCATATCGAAGAGGAGGCGGTGCTCATTTTTAAAGATTACGCCTATGAGCCGGTACAGAAGCCGGCAGAGCTGTTGCGCCGTTTCCAGGATCTCGTTTCGTCAGAGATGCTGGAAGACCAAATCTGCATGAAGCTTTTGGGCTACAATCATGCGAACCGGCTGGAGGATATCGTTTATCCGAGGGGTTACCGCATCCTGCATAAAATTCCGAGGCTCCCCGCAGCTGTCATTGAAAACCTGGTACAGGCGTTCCGCAGTCTCTCCCGTCTGATGAAAGCGAGCGAGCGGGAATTGGATGAAGTGGAGGGAATTGGTGAAGTCAGGGCAAAAAAGGTAAAAAACGGCATCTACCGTATTAAAGAGCAAATGTTCATTGACCGCCAACTTTAAAAGAAAGAAGCGTGATCTTTATGAGGCCGGGATATTTCCGTTTCAGGGAGCAGAAGCCAATTGGGGCCGTGCTGAAAAATAATATTCAGGCGAACGTTTTAAACGATATTTTTTGTTTATAATGAATAAAGGAGGTGAAATTATGTTAAGGCGGCTTGTACAAATATGTTTCGTATTGGTCGGCGGCACGCTTGGCGTTTTCTTGTTGCCGGATTTATACAGGCTCATTGATTTTCATTATGTGTTGATTGCCAACCCGTATGTTTCAGCAGTGCTTGGAGCAATTATCTTTTATCTTATTTCTTTCTGGTCTATTAATTATATCGTTGATTTTGTCAATTGGTTTGAAGATTCTTTAGTCAAAGTCCCGATTACGGAAATTTTATCCGGAAGCCTGGGTTTGATTTTCGGCCTGTTTATCGCTTATCTAGCGGGAATTCCGTTTAATAAGGTGGGAATCCCGATTGTGAACACGATCGTGCCGATTATTTTGACTGTTCTCCTTGGCTATGTCGGGTTCCAGGTCGGCTTTAAGAAAAGGGAAGAGTTTGTAAATCTGTTCTTTAACCGCCAGCATAAACGGAAAGGCGGGACAGAGCAGGAAGGGCAGCCGCAGCAGGTAAAGAAGATGAAAATTTTGGACACAAGTGTCATTATTGACGGCCGGATTGCCGATATTTGCCAAACCGGTTTTCTCGACGGGCCGATTGTGATCCCGCTGTTTGTGTTAGAGGAACTGCAGCATATCGCCGATTCGTCGGATGCACTGAAAAGGAACAGGGGACGGCGCGGATTGGATATCCTGAACCGGATCCAGAATGAACTGTCGATTGAAGTGCAAATGTATGAAGGCGATTTTGAAGATATCCAGGAAGTTGACAGCAAGCTCATCAAACTGGCGAAAATGACAAACGGCATCGTTGTGACCAATGATTATAATTTAAATAAAGTATGCGAATTTCAAAAGGTGCAGGTGCTTAATATCAATGACCTCGCCAATGCTGTTAAACCGGTTGTGCTGCCCGGCGAAGAGCTCAATGTCCAGCTCATTAAAGACGGGAAAGAGCATCATCAGGGCATTGCCTATCTGGATGACGGCACGATGATTGTCGTTGAAGAAGGCAAAAATTACATCGGCAAGCGGATTGATGTGCTGGTGACAAGCGTCCTGCAGACTTCGGCGGGCCGGATGATTTTTGCCAAGCCGAAACTTTTGGAAAAGGCATTATAATGAGCATCCCGGGGGAGATTGGATTTGGCGGATTATGATGTGATTATTCCGGCGGCCGGATCGGGAAAACGGATGGGAGCCGGAATGAATAAATTATTTCTTGAAGTGAACAAGAGACCCCTTATTGCCTATACGGCGGAAGTGTTTTTAAAAGACCCGCATTGCAGAAAGGTCATTCTGCCGGTTCAGCCGCATGACATAGAAAACATGAAGCATGTATTGGGGAACATGCCGAATGTGGAAAAAATTTTTTTCGCAGAAGGCGGAAGCGAACGCCAATACAGCGTGCGGAACGGGCTGGAACTTGCCGAAAAAGGCGGGGTCATTCTTGTGCATGACGGCGCAAGGCCGTTTATCAGCGCAAAGATCATTTCAGAACTCGCCAATGTGGCGGCGGAAAAAGGGGCAGCCATTGCAGCAGTCCCTGTGAAAGACACCATTAAAAGGGCAAAAAACCATATCGTAACGGAAACGATTGAGCGCAGCAGCTTGTGGCAGGTGCAAACGCCACAAGCTTTTCGCGCGCCATTATTAAAACAAGCGCATGAAACTGCGGAGCGGGACGGTTTTCTCGGGACGGACGAGGCTTCGTTGGTTGAACGGATCGGCCACATTGTACATATTGTGATGGGAAGTTATGATAATATTAAAATTACAACACCGGAAGATCTTTATTTTGCAGAAGCAATTTTTAAAAAACTTGCCGGAAAAAAGTAGAAAGGGGGATGAATATGTTCAGGATTGGACAAGGGTTTGACGTGCATCAACTGGCAGAGGGCAGGCCTTTGATCGTCGGGGGTGTGGAGATTCCTTACGAAAAAGGCCTCATCGGCCATTCGGATGCGGATGTTTTGCTGCATGCTGTCGCGGATGCCTGCCTCGGGGCTATCGGGGAAGGCGATATCGGAAGGCACTTTCCCGATACCGACCCGGCTTTTAAAGGCGCGGACTCTTCGAAGCTTTTGTCCCAAGTTTGGCAGCTTGTCAAACAAAAAGGATACAAGCTGGCGAATGTCGATTGCACGATCATTGCCCAGCAGCCGAAAATGGCGCCGCATATTGAAAAAATGCGGGATAAGATTGCCCGGCTGCTGGAAGGGGAAACCGGGCAGATCAACGTGAAAGCCACCACCACGGAAAAGCTCGGTTTTACAGGGCGCGGGGAAGGCATTGCCGCGCAGGCCGCAGTGCTTTTGGAAAAGGCCTGACCGGTTTACTGTGGTTTCAGACGATGATACAATAAATTTGGACAAAACGTGACAGGTATAAAGGAGAATTGACATGACGAATGAAATTAGGGTACGGTATGCCCCGAGCCCGACCGGTTTTTTGCATATCGGAAATGCGCGTACAGCTTTATTTAATTATTTGTTTGCCCGCAGCCAGGGCGGCAAGTTTATTATACGGATTGAAGATACCGACCAGAAGCGGAATGTGGAAGGCGGGGTTGAAAGCCAGCTGAAATATTTGAAATGGCTCGGCATCGACTGGGACGAAAGCATCGATGTCGGCGGTGAATACGGCCCTTACCGCCAGTCGGAACGCCTTGACATTTATAAAAAATATTATGAAGACCTGCTCGAACGCGGTTTGGCGTATAAATGCTACTGTACGGAAGAAGAACTGGAAGCCGAACGTGAGGCGCAGCTTGCCCGCGGGGAAATGCCGCGCTACTCCGGGAAATGCCGCCATTTGACAGAAGAAGACAGGAAAAGGCTTGAAGCGGAAGGCCGGAAACCGAGCATCCGTTTCAAAGTCCCGGAAGGCAAGGTTTACACGTTCAACGATATAGTAAAAGGCGAAGTGTCGTTTGAATCGGACGGCATCGGCGACTTTGTCATCGTGAAAAAAGACGGCATGCCGACTTATAATTTTGCCGTTGCGATCGACGACCATTTAATGAAGATTTCCCACGTGCTGCGCGGGGACGACCATATTTCCAATACGCCGAAACAGCTGATGATTTATGAAGCATTCGGGTTTGAGCCGCCGGTTTTCGGCCATATGACCTTGATTGTCAATGAGCACCGCAAAAAACTGAGCAAGCGCGACGGCAGCATTATCCAGTTTATTGAACAATATGCAGAACTCGGCTATTTACCCGAAGCGCTGTTTAACTTTATTGCGATGCTCGGCTGGTCACCGAAAGGAGAAAAGGAAATTTTCTCGCGCGAAGAATTCATCCAAATTTTCGACCCGGCCAGGCTGTCAAAATCACCGGCGCTGTTTGACCGCCAAAAACTGGTATGGATGAACAACCAGTACATGAAAAAGCTCGATTTGGATAAAGTTGTGGAGCTTTCGCTGCCGCATCTTGTCAAAGCGGGGCTTGTCCCGGAAAACAGGACACCGGAAGAGGAACAATGGGTCCGCAAACTTATTGCGCTTTATCAGGAGCAAATGAGCTACGGTGCGGAAATTGTCGAACTATCCAAACCGCTTTTCTTTACCGATGAAGTCGAGTATGATGAAGAAGCCAAAGCGATTTTGGTGGAAGAACAGGTGCCGGAAGTGCTGGCTGCCTTCCTGAAAGAATTGAACCAGCTTGAATCATTTGAAGCGGGTGAAATTAAAAAGGCGATCAAAGCGGTGCAAAAAGCAACCGGCCATAAAGGAAAAAAACTGTTCATGCCGATCCGCGTTGCCGTCAGCGGCCAAACCCACGGCCCTGAATTGCAGAGCCTGATTGAACTGCTTGGCAAAGACAAAGTCAAAGAACGCCTGCAAAATTTAATTGGTTAACATTTTTGCAAAGATATAATATGATATGGTTAAAAATCGATTAGAAAAAGCGATGAGAAGGAGAAGTAGGAAAAGGATGCTTCAAAGAGAGAACCACCGCCGGCTGAAAGTGGTTTAAGCCCCTCCTTTTTCGAAATGCACCTTCGAGTCTGGATCTGAACGGCAAGCCAGTAGGATGCAGCGGGGCCGCCCGTTAACAGGAAAAAGTTGGGTTGGGGTAAATCCCACAGCCAAACAGAGTGGAACCGCGCGGAAAGGAGCGTCTCTGTCTTTTACAGAGGCGCTCCTTTCTTTAGGCTCTGCCCGGGATTCCGGACCCCGGCTGGAACCTTTACTTAAGGGAATGGGAAAATTACAAAAGAAAGGGGAGCTGTACATGTTTAAAAGGCTGAAGGAAGATATTGAAGTGGTTTTTGACCAGGATCCGGCAGCAAGGACTTATTTTGAAGTGATTTTGACTTATTCCGGGCTGCATGCCATTTGGGCGCACCGGATCGCACACTTTTTCTATAAAAAGAAATTCTTTTTCATCGCCCGTGTGATTTCCCAGCTGAGCCGCTTCCTGACCGGCATTGAGATCCATCCTGGTGCGCAGATCGGCAGGCGGTTTTTCATCGACCACGGTATGGGGGTTGTGATCGGGGAAACGTGTGAAATCGGGGATAACGTAACGGTTTACCAAGGTGTTACACTTGGCGGGACCGGAAAAGAAAAAGGCAAGCGTCATCCGACCATTAAAGACAATGTATTAATCGCAACGGGGGCAAAAGTATTAGGCTCCATCACCGTTGGGGAAAATTCAAAAATAGGGGCGGGGTCGGTTGTGCTGAAAGATGTGCCGCCCAATTCCACCGTTGTTGGTATCCCGGGCCGGGTCGTCGTGCAAAACGGCGTGAAGATCAAAAAAGATTTAAAACACAATGAACTGCCCGATCCCGTTGCCGACCGCCTGAAGAGCATGCAGAAGGAAATCGATGCTTTGCGGGGCGAACTGGAAAGGTTGAAAAAGGAAGGAGCACAAGTGTATGAGCATTCAGATTTATAATACATTAACAAGAAAAAAGGAGCCGTTTATCCCGCTGGAAGAGGGAAAAGTAAAAATGTACGTTTGCGGCCCGACAGTTTATAATTATATCCATATTGGGAACGCCAGGCCTGCGATTGTATTTGACACGGTCAGGCGCTATTTGGAGTTCTGCGGCTATGATGTGAAATACGTGTCGAACTTTACCGACGTGGATGATAAATTGATCAAAACGGCAAAAGAACTTGGGGAAGAAGTGCCGGTAATCAGCGAGCGCTTTATCCAGGCTTATTTTGAAGATATTACGGCGCTCGGCTGCAGGCATGCAGACGTCCATCCCCGCGTAACCGAAAATATGGAAGCGATCATTGCTTTTATTGAAAAATTGGTTGAAAAAGGCTATGCGTATGAATCCGGCGGCGATGTTTACTACCGCACGAGGAGCTTTCCGGAATACGGGAAATTGTCGCACCAGTCTATTGACGAATTGAAAGCCGGTGCGAGAATCGAAGTGGGGGAAAAGAAAGACGATGCCCTCGATTTTGCCCTTTGGAAGGCGGCAAAAGAAGGGGAGATCTCGTGGGACAGCCCGTGGGGGAAAGGAAGGCCGGGCTGGCATATTGAGTGCTCAGCCATGGCCAGGAAATACTTGGGCGATACGATTGATATCCACGCGGGCGGCCAGGATTTAACGTTCCCGCACCATGAAAATGAAATCGCCCAGTCGGAAGCTTTGACAGGCAAGCCGTTTGCCCGTTACTGGCTCCATAACGGCTATATCAATATCGACAATGAAAAAATGTCGAAGTCGCTCGGGAACTTTGTGCTTGTCCATGATATACTCAAGCGCCACGATCCGCAGGTTTTGCGCTTTTTTATGCTGTCGGTGCATTACCGCCACCCGATCAACTACAGCGAAGAATTGCTGGCCAATGCGGGAGCGGGGCTCGAGCGGATCAAAACATCGTATCAAAACCTCAAACACCGCCTCGGGACAAGTGCCAACCTGGCGGAAAATGATGAAAAATGGCTGGAGTCCGTTCAATCCCTACGGCGCCAGTTTGTCGAAGAAATGGATGATGATTTTAATACGGCAAACGGCATCTCTATTTTTTTTGAACTGTCGAAGCAGGCGAACTATTACTTGCGTGAAAAAAATACATCCGAGGTTGTGCTCAAGGCATTTATCAAAGAATTTGAAGCGCTCGCCGGCGTCCTCGGGCTGAAATTAGAAGAAGAAGAGCTGCTCGATGAAGAAATTGAAGCGCTGATTGAAAAGCGGAATGAAGCGAGAAAGATGCGCAATTTCCAACTGGCCGACGAGATCCGCGACAAGCTGAAAGAAATGAATATTATTCTTGAAGACACGCCTCAAGGAGTCAGATGGAGACGCTTATGATCCAAAAAAGCCGGGAGGGATACTCTCCAGATCCAAAACAATTGAACAGCCTTGCGCTTGCTTATATGGGGGATGCGGTATATGAAGAGTATATACGGCACCATGTCTTGCTGCAAGGGAAAACGAAGCCGAACCAGCTCCACCGGGATGCGGTCCACTTTGTTTCGGCCAAGGCACAGGCTGCGATTTTAAAACATCTGATGGATGGGCAGCTTTTGACGGAAGAAGAAATTGCGGTTGTCAAGCGGGGGAGAAATGCCAAATCTGGCACAGTCCCGAAAAATACAGATGTGCAGACATACCGGCATAGCACGGCTTTTGAAGCGCTGATCGGCTATCATTACTTGTCGGGCAACCGGGAACGGATGGAAACATTGATTGAAAAGGCGATCAAAATTGCCGAAGAAAAGAAAGGAGGGGCGCGCTGATGGACCAAGAATATATAGCGGGCAAAAACCCGGTGCTGGAAGCTTTGAAAGCGGGCCGGGAAATCAATAAAATATGGATTGCGGAAGGCTCGCAGAAAGGCGCGATGAAGCAGGTCATGGAACTTGCTAGGGAAAGGAAAGTCTACATCCAGTTTGTTCCGAAGCAAAAAATCGACCAAATGGCGGGCAGTGCGCATCAGGGCGTGGTTGCGCTCGTTGCCGCTTATAAATATGCGGAAGTGGGCGATATGTTCAAGCTTGCCGAAGGGCGGAACGAGCTCCCGTTTATCATGATTCTGGATGAACTTGAGGACCCGCATAACCTCGGGTCAATTTTGCGGACGGCGGATGCGGTTGGCGCCCACGGTGTGATCATTCCGAAGCGGCGGTCCGTGGCATTGACGGCGACGGTCGCGAAAGCTTCGACCGGTGCGATTGAGCATATTCCGGTTGCGCGGGTGACAAATCTTTCACAGACGATTGCGGGGTTGAAAAAGCAGGGGGTTTGGATTGTCGGGACAGATGCATCCGGAACCCTCGACTACCGGGAAATGGATGCAGGCCTGCCGCTTGGTATCGTGATCGGCAGCGAAGGAAGGGGCATGAGCAGAATTGTAAAAGAAGCGTGCGATTTTCTCATCCGCCTTCCGATGGCCGGGCATGTGACGTCGCTCAATGCCTCCGTTGCCGCCGGCCTGTTGATGTATGAGGTTTACAGGAAGCGCCATCCGCTTGGTGAATAAGATGAATATTTTGTTGGTGGATGGCTATAACATCATCGGCGCCTGGCCCGAACTCCAAAAATTGAAACAAAAAGACCTTGGCGCCGCCAGGGACAGGCTGATAGAGATTATGGCGGACTACCAAGGTTTTACGGATGACAAAGTCATCGTCATATTTGATGCATACGGGGTCAAAGGTCTGGAAAAAAAATACCGCCACCACAAAGTGGAAGTGATTTTTACAAAAGAAAATGAAACGGCTGATGAATGTATTGAAAAACTGGCCATTAAATTGAACAATATCATGACACAGGTTTATGTGGCCACATCCGATTACACCGAACAGTGGCAAATATTCGGCCAAGGCGCTTTAAGGATTTCCGCGCGCGAATTGCTCACAAAAGTGGAAATGATTGAACAAAAGATCAAAAAAAATGTAAAATCAATTCAAGAGGAGAAACCGGCAACAAGAATCCCATTAAGCAAAGAGGTCATGGAAATTTTCGAAAAATTGCGCAGGGGTAAGTAATGGGCGGTTGACGATTGAAAATTCTGTACTGTATAATAATTTTTATCTAATGCCGATGGGGGGATACATGTGAACCTGAATGTAGTTGAGGCAGCATATGAAGAAAGATACGGCATGATGCAGGACGAAGAGTTGGTTGAATGCATTCACAGCGGCGAAAGTGAAGCATTGGATTACTTGATTCAAAAGTACAGGAATTTTGTCAGGGCAAAAGCGCGCTCTTATTTTTTAATCGGCGCAGACCGTGAAGATATTGTCCAGGAAGGGATGATTGGATTATACAAAGCCATCCGCGATTATAAAGAGGACAAGCTTACGTCTTTTAAAGCTTTTGCCGAATTATGCATCACCCGGCAAATGATTACCGCCATTAAGACTGCCACCCGCCAAAAGCATATACCGCTTAATTCTTACATTTCTCTGGACAAGCCGATTTATGACGAAGAATCCGACCGCACCTTAATGGACGTCATTACCTGCGCAAGAATCTCCAACCCCGAAGAATTAATCCTGATTCGTGAAAAATATGTCAATATTGAAGATAAAATATCCGAGCTGCTCAGCGACTTGGAAAGGAAAGTGCTCGCCCTTTACCTGGACGGGCAGTCCTACCAGGAAATTTCAGAAGAATTGAACCGTCATGTAAAATCAATTGATAACGCTTTACAAAGGGTAAAAAAGAAACTGGAACGTTTTTTGGAAATGAAAGAACTGACATACTAAGCAGGCTGGCACGGAAATTCCCCGCTTGCTTGCAGGTGTTATTGACACGCGCTTTCCGCCGTGTTATGTTGGAGTGTAGTATTTTAAAATCAGGCTATGCTAAAATAATGTTGATGATCGTGAATTTTTGGAGTTCCTGCGGGAAAGCGGGCTATCGGGGCCCCGCAGCCCGTAGTTGTACGGGGAGGCCCGCGGTCGTGTCATGTGTGAAGCGGATTTCGCGATCATCAACATGCCTAAAATAAAATTTTGTAATAAATGGATTTACAGGCGCGGAATCCGCGGATCGTGCTGATTCCGTAATCTGCAAATTTTTAGACAGCTGGTGACAATATGCGAAAGAAAGTGGCGCTTGCCTGCTCCAGGTGCGGTTCGCGCAATTACACAACCGTTGTCCATGACAAACAGGCCAGGAGAATAGAGCTGAAAAAGTTTTGCAAACATTGCCAGGCGTACATTATCCACCGCGATACAAAATAATGGCGAACTTGAACTTATTTGGAGGTTTGAATACATGTCCATCACAAAGTTTTTCCGTAATGTATCTTCCGAGATGCGAAAAGTCAGCTGGCCGACCCGCAAAGAGCTGGTCAAATATACCATTACGGTCATTGCAACTGTTGCTTTTTTAACACTATTTTTTGTTGTGATCGATTTGGGGATTTCCGCAATCATCCGGTGGGCTGAAAGTACGCTGTAAGATTATTAATTTTCTCTTGAATAATCCTTGTTTAATCATGGTATAATGGAAATATCATAAGCAACGACTCTAACCCGGTTAACGGGTTTTTTCATTTGCTGAAATTTTAAAAGACCAGTAGGGAGGGACGGACATCAAGTCCTAATAAATGGAAAAAAACTGGTATGTTGTGCATACGTATTCAGGTTATGAAAATAAAGTAAAAGCCAATTTGGAAAAACGCGTGGAATCCATGGGGATGCAGGATAAAATTTTCCGCGTCGTTGTGCCGGAAGAAGAAGAAGTCGAAGTAAAAAACGATAAGAAAAAAGCCGTCAAACGGAAAGTATTCCCCGGTTATGTCCTTGTGGAAATGGTCATGACGGACGATTCGTGGTATGTTGTCCGGAACACGCCCGGAGTAACGGGTTTTGTCGGTTCATCAGGCTCGGGATCGAAACCGACGCCGCTTCTGCCGGAAGAAATCAATACCATCTTAAAACGGATGGGAATGGAAGAAAAGCGGGCGGATGTCGACTTTGAAATCGGCGAACCCGTCACGGTAAAAGAAGGGCCGTTTGCGAATTTTGCCGGCAAAATCATTGATATGGACCGCGACAAAGGACGGGCGAAAGTGATGGTCAATATGTTCGGGCGGGAAACTCCGGTTGACCTCGTTTTTGAGCAAATTGATAAAATATAATCGGATAAAAACTTGAAATCCCCATCAGTAGATGATAATATGTTATAAGTCAGTATGTTCTTTAGCAGATGCGCCCTGAACAGGGAGGCGAAGCAGTGCGGAACAGCTGTGGATGCATACGGCGCTGCGGGTTTTGTCTGCCGGAACCGGGCCTATGCTTGAACAGACACTGAACAATTCATATCATCTTTATTTTAAATAGAGAGATTTGTTTGTTTGAGTGGGAGGGCGAGTCCCCTATTACCACATCACGGACTTAAGGAGGTGTGTCTCGTGGCTAAAAAAGTAGTAAAAATTGTTAAATTACAGATTCCTGCCGGAAAAGCAAACCCTGCACCACCTGTTGGTCCTGCACTGGGTCAAGCCGGCGTCAACATCATGGGATTTTGTAAAGAATTTAACGCACGTACTGCAGATCAAGCAGGCCTGATTATTCCTGTTGAAATCACGGTATTTGAGGACCGTTCATTTACATTCATTACGAAAACCCCGCCAGCTGCGGTTTTGCTGAAAAAAGCTGCCGGCATTGAGTCCGGTTCCGGCGAGCCGAACCGCAATAAAGTGGCGACGATAAAACGTGACAAAGTACGTGAAATCGCGGAAACGAAAATGCCTGATTTAAATGCAGCAAGCGTTGAAGCGGCTATGCGCATGGTTGAAGGCACTGCGCGCAGCATGGGGATTGTAATCGAAGACTGATCCATGCGCGAAAAATGGTTTCTGTCCAACGGGGTTGCGATGCGAAAATGTGCTCGCAACCTTTTTCGTGGGAGGTTTATCCGTTAAAACCACAATTGAGGAGGAAAAAAGAATGGCAAAAAAAGGTAAAAAGTATGTTGAAGCTTTGAAATTGGTTGACCGCTCCAAAGCTTACCCGGTGCAAGAAGCAATTGAACTCGTGAAAAAAACAAGCTATGCAAAATTCGACGCAACGGTTGAAGCTGCATTCCGTTTAGGTGTAGATCCGAAAAAAGCGGACCAGCAAATCCGCGGCGCTGTTGTGCTTCCGAACGGAACAGGTAAAACCCAACGCGTGCTCGTTTTTGCGAAAGGCGAAAAACTGAAAGAAGCAGAAGCAGCCGGTGCCGATTATGTCGGTGATACGGATTACATTAATAAAATCCAGCAAGGCTGGTTTGACTTCGATGTTATCGTCGCAACGCCTGACATGATGGGCGAAGTCGGTAAATTGGGCCGCATCCTCGGGCCGAGGGGTTTAATGCCGAACCCGAAAACCGGCACTGTAACATTTGATGTTGCAAAAGCGGTTCAGGACATCAAAGCCGGTAAAGTGGAATACCGCGTTGACAAAGCGGGAAATATCCACGCCCCGATCGGAAAAACATCTTTCGAAACGGAAAAACTCGTCGAAAACCTTACGACTTTATTTGAAACTTTGGTGAAAGCAAAACCGTCTACTGCAAAAGGCACTTACATGAAAAATATTTCTGTTACGTCGACAATGGGCCCTGGTGTAAAAATTGACCCATCTTCTTTTGCAGTTAAATAATCCCTTTGACATGCCAAACATGTCTTGATATAATGTAAACTAGCTTAAAAAGAAAACATTTGTACCGTAGACAGCAGGTGCCATCCGGCTTAATGTCCTGCCGAGGTAATGCGTATAGAAAACCGGCCTGTTTCAGGCTTGTGTATGCATAAAACCTCCATGTCTCGGATATGGAGGTTTTTGTTTGGTATGAATGTTCATCAAGAATATCTGTAGGAGGTGTCAAGATGAGCAGTGCAATTGAACAAAAGAAACAAGTGGTGGAAGAAATCACCGAAAAATTTAAATCAAGCGTGTCCACTATTGTTGTGGATTACCGTGGCTTAAACGTTGCTGAAGTCACCGAACTGCGTAAACAGCTCCGTGAAGCAGGCGTTGATTTCAAAGTTTACAAAAACACTTTGACACGCCGTGCTGTGGAAGCTGCCGAGCTAACCGGCCTGAATGATGTCCTCACCGGCCCGAACGCGATCGCATTCAGTGCCGAGGACGTTGTAGCACCTGCGAAAATCTTGAGCGATTTCGCGAAAGACCATGAAGCTTTGGAAATCAAAGCGGGCGTGATCGAAGGCAATGTTGCAACCGTTGATGAAATCAAAGCCCTTGCATCGCTTCCTTCCCGCGAAGGCCTGCTTTCGATGCTGCTTAGCGTGCTGCAGGCTCCGATCCGCAACCTTGCACTTGCGGCGAAAGCTGTTGCGGACCAAAAAGAAGAACAAGGTGCTTAATTTGAAGTTTACAGGATAAAAAATATTGATATTAGGAGGATTTAGAAATGACGAAAGAAGAAATCATCTCTGCTGTCAAAGAAATGACAGTTCTTGAATTGAACGAACTTGTAAAAGCAATTGAAGAAGAATTCGGCGTAACTGCTGCTGCACCGGTTGCTGTTGTAGGCGGCGCTGCAGGCGGAGATGCTGCTGCAGAAAAAACTGAATTTGATGTTGTATTGGCTGAAGCCGGTGCACAAAAAATCAAAGTCATCAAAGTTGTCCGCGAAATCACAGGCCTTGGTCTTAAAGAAGCGAAAGAACTTGTTGACAATGCTCCAAAACCGCTTAAAGAAGGCGTATCGAAAGAAGAAGCTGAAGAAATTAAAGCGAAACTTGAAGAAGTTGGCGCCGGCGTAGAATTGAAGTAAGAGCCTTTTAGAAAAAAAGCCCGCATGAACGCGGGCTTTTTTCAACATCTCATTTTCTCCTGTAATGACCTCAACCCTCTAAGAAAGCGTGGGACGATATGGCTGAACATTACTATTCGCAACACCCTGAAGTAAAGAGCAACCCGATGGACTGGGCCTTTACATTAAGAGGGCATTCCTTCCATTTTCAAACAGACCAAGGCGTTTTTTCGAAAAAAGAAGTGGATTTCGGTTCGCGTGTATTAGTCGAGCGCGTCACGCTGCCGGAAGCGGACGGGCCGATTCTTGATTTGGGCTGCGGCTACGGCCCGATCGGTTTGGCGCTGGCAAAATCTTTCCCCGGCCGCGAAGTCCATATGGTAGACATTAACGAACGGGCGGTTGAACTGGCAAAGAAAAACGCCGCCAATAACCATATTTCAAATGCTTCCATTTACAAAAGCGATATTTTTGAAAACATCAGAGCCGATCAGTTCGCGCTCATCGTGACCAATCCGCCAATTAGGGCCGGCAAGCAGCTTGTCTATCGGATGTTTGAGGAAAGTTTTCGGCATCTTGTAACAAACGGGGAACTTTGGGTGGTCATCCAAAAGAAGCAGGGCGCCCCTTCTGCAAGGAAAAAATTAGAACGGTTGTTTGGTGGAGTCGATTTGATTGGCAAAGAAAAAGGGTATTATGTTTTTAAAGCCAAAAAAATTTGACTCTCATTTTGTTGTATGTTAAAATCATAAAATGCCAATAGATTATTTTTCTTTATACAATCTAAAATGTATTTGTCAAGTATATATTTTGGGTTAATTGGAAATGACTTATAAAATCATAACTCGTCATGCGATATGTGGTTTTTCATAAAAAACCCTTTTTCTTTTTGTCTTAGCTTCATGTTGTTTGACGAAAGATGCAAACAAAACGCTTGATTTGAGGGGTGAATCAGTTGTCACATCAACTAGTTCAGTATGGACGGCACCGCCAACGCAGAAGTTATGCGCGTATTAAAGAAATTTTAGAGCTGCCAAACCTAATCGAGATCCAAACCTCATCTTACCAATGGTTCCTTGACGAAGGTTTGCGTGAAATGTTTCAGGACATCTCCCCGATCGAGGATTTTGCCGGAAACCTTTTTTTGGAATTTATTGATTACAGCCTCGGCGAACCGAAATACTCAATCGACGAATGTAAAGAGCGTGATGTTACTTACGCAGCCCCGCTCCGCGTAAAGGTGCGCCTTATCAATAAAGAAACCGGTGAAGTGAAAGACCAGGATGTATTTATGGGCGACTTCCCATTAATGACGGAAACGGGGACTTTTATCATTAATGGTGCAGAACGTGTCATTGTATCCCAGCTCGTCCGTTCCCCTAGTGTTTATTTTAACAGTAAAATGGACAAAAACGGGAAATACGGCTACAGTGCAACCGTCATTCCAAACCGCGGCGCATGGCTTGAGTATGAAACGGATGCGAAAGATGTTGCCTATGTCCGCATCGACCGTACGAGAAAGCTGCCGATCACCGTTTTGCTCCGGGCGCTCGGTTTCGGTTCCGACCAGGAAATTATCGAGTTAATCGGCGATAACGAGTTTTTAAGGAATACGCTCGAAAAAGATAATACCGACAGCACTGAAAAAGCGCTTCTTGAAATATACGAACGACTCCGCCCGGGCGAGCCGCCGACAGTTGAAAACGCGAAAAGCTTGTTGATCTCGCGTTTCTTTGATCCGAAACGTTATGATCTGGCAAATGTCGGCCGATATAAAATGAACAAAAAGCTTCATATGAAATTCCGTTTGTTCGGGCAGCGTTTAGCCGAAACCCTGGCTGACCCCGAAACCGGCGAAATCATTGCGGAAGAAGGAACGGTTTTAGACCGGCGTACGCTTGATAAAATTATCCCTTATCTTGAAAACGGCTTAGGTTTTAAAACATACAGCCAAGTTGGCGGTGTTGTTGATGATGATATTACGCTGCAGTCCATCAAAATTTATGCCCCGATCGACGATAATGAGAAAGTCATCAATGTAATCGGAAATGCTTATGTGGATGAAAGCATCAAACACATTACACCTGCAGACATTGTGGCTTCCATCAGCTATTTCTTCAATTTGCTGCACGGCGTCGGCGATACGGATGATATCGATCATCTTGGGAACCGCCGTTTAAGGTCAGTCGGTGAATTGCTGCAAAACCAATTCCGCATCGGCCTGTCGCGGATGGAACGCGTTGTCCGTGAAAGAATGTCGATCCAGGACATTAACACGATTACGCCTCAGCAGCTGATCAATATCCGCCCGGTGATCGCGGCCATTAAGGAATTCTTTGGCAGCTCGCAGTTGTCGCAGTTCATGGATCAGACGAACCCGCTGGCGGAACTGACCCATAAGCGCAGGCTTTCCGCACTCGGACCCGGCGGTTTGACACGTGAACGCGCCGGCATGGAAGTGCGCGACGTCCACTACTCGCACTACGGCCGCATGTGTCCGATTGAAACGCCTGAAGGACCGAATATTGGGTTGATCAACTCTTTGTCGACGTATGCCAAAGTCAACCGCTTCGGTTTTATTGAAACGCCATACCGCAGGGTTGACCCAGATACAGGGCGTGTAACGGAACATATCGACTATTTGACGGCCGATGAAGAAGACAATTATGTCGTGGCCCAGGCGAATGCACAATTGGATGAAAACGGCTATTTTGTCGATGATGAAGTATATGCGCGTTTCCGCGGCGAAAACATTGTCGTTAAAGCGGACCGCGTCGATTACATGGATGTTTCGCCGAAGCAGGTTGTATCTGCTGCGACAGCATGTATCCCGTTCCTTGAAAACGACGACTCAAACCGTGCGTTGATGGGTGCGAACATGCAGCGCCAGGCCGTTCCGCTCATGCAGCCGCATGCGCCGATCGTTGGCACCGGCATGGAGTATGTGAGTGCAAAAGACTCGGGCGCGGCTTTGATCTGCAAGCATGATGGCATTGTGGAACATGTGGAAGCCCGCGAAATTTGGGTACGCCGCATCATCAATGTGGACGGCCAGGAAGTGAAAGGCGATCTGGATAAATATCGTCTTCAAAAATTCAAGCGCTCCAACAACGGCATGTGCATCAACCAGCGCCCGATTGTGAAAAAAGGCGACCGTGTTGAAAAAGGCGAAATCTTAGCTGATGGCCAATCGATGGACCACGGAGAACTGGCCCTCGGGCAAAACGTGCTTGTTGCTTTTATGACATGGGACGGCTATAACTATGAAGATGCCATCATTATGAGCGAAAAACTCGTAAAAGAAGATGTTTACACATCTATCCATATAGAAGAATACGAGTCGGAAGCCCGCGATACGAAGCTTGGGCCGGAAGAAATGACCCGCGATATCCCGAACGTCGGCGAAGATGCTTTGAAAAACCTCGACGAACGCGGCATTGTCCGAATTGGTGCTGAAGTAAAAGACGGCGATCTGCTCGTCGGGAAAGTCACCCCGAAAGGCGTTACAGAACTAACGGCGGAAGAACGCCTGCTCCATGCCATCTTCGGCGAAAAGGCCCGAGAAGTGCGTGACACATCGCTCCGGGTTCCACACGGGGGCGGCGGTATTGTCCTCGATGTCAAAGTCTTTACGCGCGAAGCAGGGGATGAGCTCCCGCCTGGTGTGAACCAGCTCGTCCGCGTTTATATCGTGCAGAAACGGAAAATCCACCAGGGCGACAAGATGGCCGGGCGCCACGGAAACAAAGGGGTTATCTCCCGGATTCTTCCGGAAGAAGATATGCCTTTCCTTCCGGATGGAACGCCTGTCCAAATCATGCTCAATCCGCTCGGCGTGCCTTCTCGGATGAACATCGGGCAGGTGCTTGAACTGCATCTTGGCATGGCGGCGAAAAAACTCGGCCTCCATGTGGCGACTCCGGTATTTGACGGTGCGCGCGAAGAGGACGTCTGGGAAACGATTGAAGAAGCCGGCATGGCGCGTGATGCGAAAACTGTGCTTTACGACGGGCGTACCGGCGAACCTTTCGATAACCGCGTATCTGTCGGGATTATGTATATGATTAAACTCGCCCACATGGTAGACGATAAATTGCATGCCCGTTCGACAGGGCCTTACTCGCTCGTTACACAGCAGCCGCTCGGCGGTAAAGCACAGTTCGGCGGCCAAAGGTTCGGGGAGATGGAAGTATGGGCGCTCGAAGCTTACGGTGCCGCCTACACGCTCCAGGAAATCCTCACCGTCAAATCGGATGACGTCGTCGGCCGCGTAAAAACTTATGAAGCAATTGTAAAAGGGGAAAATGTCCCTGAGCCTGGTGTGCCGGAATCGTTTAAAGTGCTGATCAAGGAACTTCAAAGCTTAGGGCTGGATGTGAAGATCTTATCCGGGGACGACGAAGAAATTGAAATGCGCGACCTTGAAGACGATGATGACCTGAACCAGGCAGATACATTGAACATTGCCCCTGAATCAAAAGAAGAGCCTGAAGGGATCGGGGCGTCCAAAGAATAATTGCTGGAGTTTACGTGGAACAGAAAGAGAGGCCATCGTCCGGATTGTATGGAATCCGTACAATCCGGCTTCTATTTCTGTTTCTTCTGTATGTGTTTTAAGGTACTAACCTAAAGACGAAAGGGAGGCTGGCCCCTTGCTGGACGTAAATAATTTTGAGTACATGAAAATTGGTCTTGCTTCACCGGATAAAATCCGTTCCTGGTCATACGGTGAAGTCAAAAAACCGGAAACCATCAACTACAGGACATTAAAACCTGAAAAAGACGGGCTTTTCTGCGAACGTATTTTCGGCCCGACAAAAGACTGGGAATGCCATTGCGGCAAATACAAACGCGTCCGTTACAAAGGCGTTGTCTGCGACCGCTGCGGTGTGGAAGTGACAAGATCGAAAGTGCGCCGCGAAAGAATGGGCCATATCGAACTTGCTGCGCCTGTTTCACATATATGGTATTTCAAAGGGATTCCTAGCCGGATGGGGCTTGTGCTTGACATGTCCCCGCGCGCTTTGGAAGAAGTGATTTACTTCGCATCTTATGTTGTCACCGAAGCAGGGGATACTTCTTTGGAAAAGAAACAGCTCCTTTCCGAAAAAGAATACCGTGCTTACCGTGAAAAATACGGCAACAAATTCCAGGCCGGCATGGGTGCGGAAGCCATTAAAAAACTGCTGCAGGATGTAGATGTCAATAAAGAATGCGAAGCGCTAAAAGAAGAGCTGAAAGTTGCGCAAGGCCAGCGCCGCACACGTGCGATCAAGCGCCTTGAAGTGCTCGAAGCCTTCCGCAATTCAGGCAATAAACCGGAATGGATGGTTTTGGATGTCCTTCCTGTCATTCCGCCTGAACTGCGCCCGATGGTACAGCTGGAAGGCGGGCGCTTTGCCACATCTGACTTAAATGATTTGTACCGCCGCGTCATCAATCGGAACAACCGTTTGAAACGCCTGCTGGATCTTGGTGCGCCAAGCATTATTGTTCAAAACGAAAAACGCATGTTGCAGGAAGCAGTCGACGCTTTGATCGATAACGGCCGTCGTGGACGCCCGGTAACAGGCCCGGGGAACCGCCCGTTAAAATCGCTTTCCCATATGCTGAAAGGGAAACAGGGCCGTTTCCGCCAAAACTTGCTCGGAAAACGGGTTGACTATTCCGGCCGTTCGGTTATCGTTGTCGGCCCGAATTTGAAAATGTACCAATGCGGTCTGCCGCGTGAAATGGCGATTGAATTGTTCAAGCCTTTCGTTATGAAAGAACTCGTCGAAAAAGGCCTGGCCCATAATATTAAAAGCGCAAAACGGAAAATCGAACGTCTGCAGCCGGAAATCTGGGATGTGCTGGAAGAAGTCATTAAAGAACACCCGGTACTCCTGAACCGTGCCCCGACACTGCACAGGCTCGGGATTCAGGCATTTGAACCGAAGCTTGTTGAAGGGCGCGCAATCCGCCTGCATCCGCTCGTATGTACGGCTTATAACGCGGACTTTGACGGCGACCAAATGGCTGTACACGTCCCGCTGTCGGCAGAGGCACAGGCGGAAGCGCGTTTGCTAATGCTTGCCGCACAAAACATTTTGAACCCGAAAGACGGGAAACCGGTTGTTACGCCGTCCCAGGACATGGTCCTCGGCAACTACTACTTAACGCTTGAACGTGAAGGGGCTGTCGGCGAAGGCTCTGTCTTTAAAGATGTAAATGAAGTGTATATGGCCTACTATAACGGCTATGTGCATTTCCATACACGGATCGCCATTCATGCCGGTTCGCTCAACAATCCGACTTTCACGGAAGAGCAAAATAAAAAGCTTTTGATTACAACTGTCGGGAAAGTGATCTTCAATGAAATCTTGCCGAAGAGCTTCCCATACATTAATGAGCCGACTAAAACAAACTTGGAAGAAAGGACACCTGACAAATATTTTGTCGATCCGTCTATTGACGTAAAAGAACATATTAAACAGCAGCCTTTAATCCGGCCGTTTATAAAAGGATTCCTCGGAAGCATTATTGCCGAAGTGTTTAAACGGTTCAAGATTACGGAAACTTCCAAGATGCTGGACCGCTTAAAAGACCTTGGCTTCCAATATTCTACAAAAGCCGGTATTACTGTCGGCGTATCCGACATCGTCGTTTTGGGAGAAAAAGAGGAAATCCTCTCGGAAGCCCAGAAGAAAGTCGATACAGTTATGAAACAGTTCCGCCGTGGTTTAATTACCGAGGACGAACGTTATGACCGCGTCATTTCGATCTGGAGCGAGGCAAAAGATACGATCCAGGGCAAATTGATGGAATCCCTTGATAAACGGAACCCGATCTTCATGATGAGCGATTCGGGTGCGCGGGGAAACGCATCGAACTTTACACAGCTTGCCGGAATGCGCGGCTTGATGGCCAACCCGGCCGGACGGATAATTGAATTGCCGATCAAGTCCAGTTTCCGTGAAGGTTTGACCGTACAAGAATACTTCATCTCAACGCACGGTGCTCGTAAAGGCCTTGCCGATACGGCGCTTAAGACTGCGGACTCAGGTTATCTAACCCGTCGCCTTGTCGATGTGGCGCAGGATGTCATCGTCCGCGAAGACGACTGCGGAACCGACCGCGGGCTTTTGATCGGAGCGTTGAAAGAGGGCACGGAAATTATTGAATCCCTTGAAGAACGCTTAACAGGCCGTTATTCAAGAAAAACGATCAGACATCCTGAAACCGGGAAAATCATTGTCTGTGAAAACGAGTTTATCACGGAAGACATTGCGAAGGAAATTGTCGACGCCGGTTATGAAAAAGTCTGGATCCGCTCGGTATTCACCTGCAATACCCGCCATGGCGTATGTAAAAAATGCTACGGGCGCAATCTGGCAACCGGCCAGGAAGTCGAAGTCGGTGAAGCGGTTGGGATTATTGCGGCCCAATCGATCGGCGAACCGGGTACCCAGCTGACCATGCGTACATTCCATACCGGAGGCGTGGCCGGAGAAGATATTACCCAAGGTCTTCCACGTATCCAGGAATTGTTTGAAGCCCGGAATCCGAAAGGCCAGGCAGTCATTTCCGAAGTGGACGGGGTTGTCACTTCCATCAGCGAAGGACGGGACCGCCAATACGAGATTGTCATCCAGGGCCCTGTTGAAACCCGCACATATATCGCACCTTACACTTCCCGCCTAAAAGTGGCGGTGAATGATGAGGTCAAGAGGGGACAGGAACTGACGGAAGGTTCCATCGACCCGAAAGACCTGCTGCGTGTAACAGATGTGACGACCGTACAGGAATACTTGTTGCGGGAAGTCCAAAAAGTATACCGGATGCAAGGGGTTGAAATTGGCGACAAGCACATTGAAGTAATGGTCCGTCAAATGCTGAGAAAAGTAAGGGTGCTGGATGCCGGCGACACGGATGTCCTTCCGGGTACGCTGCTTGACATCCACCAGTTCGGCGAAGCAAACGAAAAAGCTTTGCTTGAAGGCAACCGCCCTGCAACAGGACGCCCGGTATTGCTCGGGATTACAAAAGCTTCCCTGGAAACCGATTCGTTCTTATCGGCGGCCTCCTTCCAGGAAACAACCCGGGTGTTAACGGATGCGGCCATCAAAGGCAAACGCGACGAATTGCTCGGGCTGAAAGAAAATGTCATTATCGGGAAACTCGTTCCTGCCGGTACAGGAATGACCCGCTACCGCAAAACAATTCCCGAAGTCATGAAGAAAGAAGAGGAAGTGCCGGCAGAAACGGAATAAAAAGAAAAGCGGAGGGCGACATTATTCGGCGTACGGATTTGATTTGGCCTCTGACTTAAAGGAAACACGGTGAGCCTATAGGTGAACCGATGTTGACTTATCGCAGGGAAGAGGCCGGAAATCCGCTAGCCCAATAACACCCGCAGCTGGACAATCGAAAAGCGGAGGTAAATCATAAGTTAGACATGGAGTGGCTGCGCCGGTTTTTCCGGCGTGCCATTCTTATGATGTTTTTTTACATGAATGTTGACTTTGGATTTTCAAAGTGATAATATATTCAAGGTGCTCCTATCAATACCTGTATACTTTGGAGGATACTGCAATGTCTTATGAAAAAGTAAATCAGGCAAAGAAAATTATTGTAGGAACAAAACAAACAGTAAAAGCTTTAAAGGCTGGAAATGTTGATGAGTTGCTTGTTGCTGAAGATGCTGATCCGAACGTAACGGGCAAAGTCATCGCCATTGCCGAAGAATTCAATGTGCCGGTTACCTATACCGAGTCAAAAAAACAGCTCGGGAAAGCATGCGGCATTGAAGTCGGAGCTGCAGCTGTTGCACTCATTTATTAAACATTTTTTGCGCATTGACGCAAAAGTTTGTTTTTACCATTAAATGAACCACCTGGATGTGTGGGCTTAAATTGTTCGAAGGGAGGAAAAACAGATGCCTACAATTAACCAATTGGTGCGCAAACCTCGTAAATCCAAAATCGAGAAATCAAAATCACCTGCGCTGAACAAAGGCTACAACAGCTTCAAAAAAATCAATACCGACCTTGCTTCACCACAAAAACGCGGAGTATGTACCCGTGTTGGTACAATGACCCCGAAAAAACCGAACTCGGCGCTTCGTAAATATGCCCGTGTCCGTTTAACAAACGGGATTGAAGTAACGGCGTACATTCCTGGCATCGGCCATAACCTGCAGGAACACAGCGTTGTGCTGATCCGCGGCGGCCGTGTAAAAGACCTGCCTGGTGTCCGTTACCACATTGTCCGCGGTGCGCTTGACACTGCCGGTGTTGACAGCCGCAAACAAGGCCGTTCCAAATATGGCACGAAAAAACCTAAAGAAAAGAAATAATAAATCTATAACAACCGCTGAAAGGAGGATCATTTCATGCCACGTAAAGGGCCTGTAGCAAAACGAGACGTATTACCGGATCCGATCTACAATTCCAAGCTGGTAACACGTTTAATCAACAAAATGATGATCGATGGCAAGAGGGGGAAAGCCCAAACCATCCTTTATTCCGCTTTTGATATTATTCGTGAGCGTACTGGCAAAGATCCAATGGAAGTTTTTGACCAAGCATTGAAAAATATCATGCCTGTTCTTGAAGTAAGAGCACGCCGTGTAGGTGGTGCGAACTATCAGGTGCCGGTTGAGGTGCGCCCGGAACGCCGGACAACTTTAGGGCTTCGCTGGCTGGTAAACTATGCCCGCCTCCGCGGAGAAAAAACGATGGAAGAACGCCTCGCGAACGAAATCATGGATGCAGCGAACAACACAGGCGCTGCAGTGAAAAAACGCGAAGATACGCATAAAATGGCCGAAGCAAACAAAGCGTTCGCTCACTATCGCTGGTAATATTCCAATACTCCTAAATTACACCTAAAGGAAGGAGAAAAACGAGATGCCAAGAGAGTTCTCCTTAGAAAAAACTCGTAACATCGGTATCATGGCCCACATCGATGCCGGTAAAACCACAACAACCGAGCGCATCCTTTATTACACCGGCCGCATTCATAAAATCGGCGAAACGCATGAAGGTGCGTCTCAAATGGACTGGATGGAGCAGGAACAGGAACGTGGGATTACGATTACGTCCGCTGCGACAACTGCGCAGTGGAAAAACCACCGCATCAACATCATCGACACTCCGGGACACGTGGACTTCACAGTTGAGGTTGAACGTTCGCTCCGTGTCCTTGACGGTGCGGTTGCCGTTCTTGATGCCCAGTCCGGCGTTGAGCCCCAAACAGAAACCGTTTGGCGCCAGGCAACAACTTACGGAGTTCCCCGTATTGTATTCGTCAATAAGATGGATAAAATCGGGGCCGACTTCTTATTTTCGGTAAGTTCCCTGCATGAACGCCTCCAGGCAAACGCGCATGCGGTCCAATTGCCTATCGGGGCCGAAGACAGCTTCGAAGGCATCATTGATTTGATTGAAATGAAAGCCACTTTCTACGGCGATGATCTCGGCACGAAAATCGAAGTCCGCGAAATTCCGGAAGAGTACAGGGAACAAGCGGAAGAATACCGTGAAAAATTAATTGAAGCAGTTGCTGAAATCAATGAAGACATTATGGAAAAATATCTTGGCGGCGAAGAAATTTCGAAAGAAGAATTGAAAGCCGCCATCCGGAAAGCAACTTGTGATGTTGAGTTTTTCCCGGTATTGTGCGGTTCCGCTTTTAAAAACAAAGGTGTCCAATTGATGTTGGATGCAGTTGTCGATTATCTTCCTTCCCCGGTTGATGTGCCGGCGATCAAAGGTACGTTGCCGGATTCCGGTGAAGAAGTCGTAAGGCATTCCAGCGATGACGAGCCATTCTCGGCTTTGGCATTCAAAGTCATGACCGACCCGTTCGTTGGTAAACTGACTTTCTTCCGTGTATACTCGGGTACGTTGAGCTCCGGTTCTTACGTCCAAAACTCGACAAAAGGAAAACGCGAACGTATCGGGCGTATTTTGCAGATGCACGCAAACCACCGGAAAGAAATCGACATGGTTTATGCCGGGGATATTGCAGCTGCTGTCGGCTTGAAAGACACAACAACCGGTGACACGCTTTGCGATGAAAACAATCTCGTTATCCTTGAATCGATGGAATTCCCTGAACCGGTTATCCAGCTGTCGGTAGAACCGAAATCGAAAGCAGACCAGGATAAAATGACAACCGCCCTGCAAAAACTTCAGGAAGAAGACCCGACATTCCGTGCGCATACGGATCCTGAAACCGGGCAAACGATCATCGAAGGTATGGGTGAGCTCCATCTTGATATCATCGTTGACCGAATGAAACGCGAATTCAAAGTAGAAGCCAATATCGGTGCTCCGCAAGTTGCATATCGTGAAACTTTCCGCAAATCCGCACAAGTCCAAGGTAAATTTGTACGCCAATCCGGCGGCCGCGGGCAATACGGTGACGTTTGGATCGAATTCTCGCCAAACGAAGAAGGAAAAGGCTTCGAATTTGAAAATGCAATCGTCGGCGGTGTTGTTCCGCGCGAATATATCCCGGCGATCCAATCCGGTTTGGAAGATGCGATGCAGCGCGGCGTTTTGGCCGGCTATCCTTTGGTTGACATTAAAGCAAAACTTTATGACGGTTCTTACCACGATGTCGACTCAAGTGAAATGGCATTTAAAGTTGCAGCATCCCTTGCGCTAAGAAATGCAGCGGAAAAATGTGACCCGGTACTGCTTGAACCAGTCATGAAAGTGGAAATTGTCATTCCGGAAGAATATCTCGGGGACATCATGGGACAAGTTACTGCCCGCCGCGGACGCGTGGAAGGAATGGAAGCACGCGGAAATGCGCAGGTTGTCCGGGCGATGGTGCCGTTATCCGAAATGTTCGGTTATGCAACGGCGCTCCGTTCAAGCACCCAGGGACGCGGAGTCTTCACGATGCACTTTGACCACTACGAAGAAGTGCCGAAGTCAATCGCTGAAGAAATCATCAAAAAAAATAAAGGTGAATAATTGATTTATTGCCTTTATTGAAGTATAACTACTACTAGATTGGTTAATCACGCTTTAAAGTTGTTGTCGCAGCTTTAAAGCAATATATATACTTTCTAATCCAAAATATTAAGGAGGATTTCCTGATGGCTAAACAAAAATTCGACCGTTCTAAAGAACACTGTAACATTGGTACAATCGGTCACGTTGACCATGGTAAAACGACTTTAACCGCTGCAATTACCGCTGTTCTTGCAAAACAAGGTAAAGCTGAAGCGAAAGCATATGACCAAATTGACGGTGCGCCTGAAGAACGCGAACGCGGGATCACAATTAATACTGCACACGTTGAATATGAAACTGAAAAACGCCACTATGCACACGTTGACTGCCCTGGACACGCTGACTATGTTAAAAACATGATCACAGGTGCAGCGCAAATGGACGGTGCAATCCTGGTTGTATCCGCAGCTGACGGCCCAATGCCTCAAACTCGCGAACACATTCTTCTTTCCCGCCAAGTGGGCGTTCCTTACATCGTTGTATTCCTGAACAAATGCGACATGGTGGACGACGAAGAATTGCTCGAACTTGTTGAAATGGAAGTCCGCGACCTTCTTTCTGAATACGACTTCCCTGGCGATGAAGTGCCGGTTATTAAAGGTTCTGCTTTGAAAGCTCTTGAAGGTGACCCTGAATACGAAGCAAAAATCCTTGAATTGATGGATGCTGTTGATGAATACATCCCAACTCCGCAACGTGACACTGATAAACCATTCATGATGCCTGTTGAAGACGTATTCTCCATCACAGGCCGCGGTACTGTTGCAACCGGCCGTGTAGAACGCGGACAATTGAAAGTCGGTGACGTTGTTGAAATCGTAGGTTTGAGCGACGAACCAAAACAAACAACTGTAACCGGCGTTGAAATGTTCCGTAAAATTCTTGACTATGCTGAAGCTGGCGACAACATCGGTGCACTTCTCCGCGGTATTGCACGTGAAGAAGTACAACGCGGTCAAGTTTTGGCAAAACCGGGATCCATTACCCCGCATACAAAATTTAAAGCACAAGTTTACGTTTTGACGAAAGAAGAAGGCGGACGCCACACTCCATTCTTCTCTAACTATCGTCCGCAATTCTACTTCCGTACAACGGACGTAACCGGCATTATCACTCTTCCGGAAGGCGTTGAAATGGTAATGCCTGGCGATAACGTTGAAATGAGCGTAGAATTGATTTCGCCAATTGCGATCGAAGAAGGAACAAAATTCTCTATCCGTGAAGGCGGCCGTACAGTAGGCGCAGGTTCCGTTTCTTCTATCGAAGCCTAATCGAATATTTGAATCAGAAGGCAGCCGGAGAAAAATCCGGCTGCTTTTTTTGATGCATTCTTTCATGGTTTTCGGGTGTTCGACACGATATTGGATATCCGCAGTAATTATTGCCAAAACTTAATGATGCTGCGGGGGCTATGTATAATAAAGAAAGCTTTGAAACCGGCGGAACATCAAGATTTATGTTGCATTCGCTTATGATTTTGTGTATAATGATTGATGTTGGTCTTTGACTGCGATGAAGTGGGAGGTTGCTGACACACCCGGCCACTTTGCCATGGCGCGTGTGCCAGGAAAATTTCCATGGAGAATGTCTATTAGCAAATAGGCGAAAAAGGAGGGAAAATAATGGCAAAACAAAAAATCCGCATTCGTTTAAAAGCATATGATCACAGAATCCTTGATCAGTCTGCAGAGAAAATTGTAGAAACAGCAAAAAGATCCGGTGCGAGCGTCTCCGGCCCGATTCCGCTGCCGACAGAGAAGTCCGTTTATACGATCTTGCGCGCTGTACACAAATACAAAGATTCTCGCGAACAATTCGAAATGCGTACACACAAACGTCTGATTGATATCGTAAATCCAACTCCGCAAACTGTTGATTCGCTGATGCGGTTGGATCTGCCATCCGGCGTAGACATTGAAATTAAACTTTAATGATAAATTTGATACACATAACAGGAGGTGTGACTGATGACCAAAGGAATCTTAGGAAGAAAAATTGGTATGACCCAAGTTTTTGCCGAGAACGGTGATCTTATTCCTGTGACTGTTGTTGAAGCAACGCCAAATATTGTGCTTCAAAAGAAAACAGTTGAAACAGACGGTTATGAAGCAATCCAGCTCGGATTTGACGACAAACCGGACCGTTTGGCAACCAAACCTGAAAAAGGCCATGCCGCAAAAGCCAATACGGCACCTAAGCGCTTCGTTCGTGAGTTTGACGGAGTAAATACTAGCGATTTTGAAGTTGGTCAAGAAGTCAAAGTTGATATTTTTGCAGAGGGTGACCTCGTAGACGTAACCGGAATTTCCAAAGGGAAAGGATTCCAGGGTGTTATTAAACGCCACGGGCAATCCCGCGGACCAATGGCACACGGTTCCCGTTACCACCGCCGTCCAGGTTCGATGGGCCCGATTGCGCCAAACCGTGTATTTAAGCAAAAAGCGCTCCCTGGACGCACCGGAGGAGAACAAGTAACGGTCCAAAACCTGCAAATCGTGAAAGTCGATACAGAACGCAATTTGCTTCTTATTAAAGGAAACGTTCCTGGTCCTAAAAAATCTTTGCTTAAAATCAAAGCAGCTGTGAAAGCAAAATAACTGTAAAGAAAGGAGGAAACAGGAATGCCAAAAGTAGCTTTATACAACCAAAACGGTTCACAAGTCGGTGAAGTGGAATTAAAAGACGCTGTATTTGGTATCGAGCCGAATGAACATGTTTTATTTGAAGCGATCATTATGCAGAGGGCTTCGTTGCGCCAAGGAACCCATAAAGTAAAGGGGCGTTCTGAAGTCAGCGGCGGCGGACGCAAACCGTGGCGCCAAAAAGGCACAGGCCGCGCACGCCAAGGGTCCATCCGTGCACCGCAATGGCGCGGGGGCGGTACTGTATTTGGGCCTGTTCCACGCAGCTACAGCTACAAACTTCCGAAAAAAGTACGCCGTCTTGCAATTAAATCCGCCTTATCTTCGAAAGTACAGGAAAACAATATTTTGGTTTTGGACGCATTAAACTTTGACGCGCCAAAAACGAAAGATTTTGTTGCCGTTTTGAAAAACTTGTCGGTAGATAAAAAGGCACTTGTCGTGACAGATGTTTTAAACGAAAATGTTGCATTATCCGCACGTAACATTCCTGGTGTGACCGTCGTTGATGCAGCAGGCGTAAATGTTTTGGATGTCGTCAGCCATGATAAATTAATCATGACGAAATCCGCTGTTGAAAAAGTAGAGGAGGTGCTTGGTTAATGGATGCACGTGATGTTCTGAAGCGCCCCATCATTACTGAACGTTCAATGGAATTGACGGCTGAAAAGAAATATACTTTCGACGTTGACGTGAAAGCGAACAAAACGCAAATCAAAAAAGCTGTCGAAGAAATTTTCGGCGTAAAGGTTGCGAAAGTAAACGTAGCAAACTACAAAGGCAAATTTAAACGCATGGGCCGTTTTGTTGGCTATACAAACAAGCGCCGTAAAGCGATCGTTACTTTAACGCCAGACAGCAAAGAAATTGAAATTTTTGAGGTTTAATTTTTATTGATCAGACTGAAGAGGAGGGAAAAACATGGCGATCAAAAAATACAAACCGACCTCTAACGGGCGTCGCGGCATGACTGCTTTGGATTTTGAGGAAATTACGACGGATACACCCGAAAAATCCTTGCTGGCTCCGCTCCACAAAAAAGCAGGCCGCAACAACCAAGGGAAGTTAACTGTTCGTCATCATGGCGGCGGTCATAAGCGCCAATACCGGATTATCGACTTCAAACGCGATAAAGATGGTATACCAGGACGCGTTGCCACAATCGAATATGACCCGAACCGTTCATCCAATATTGCATTGATTCATTATTTAGATGGTGAAAAACGATATATTATCGCACCGAAAAATTTAACTGTCGGTATGGAAGTCATGTCCGGCCCTGATGCCGATATTAAAGTAGGGAACGCACTTCCGCTTTCCGAAATTCCAGTTGGTACCGTGATCCACAACATCGAGCTGAAACCTGGTAAAGGCGGCCAATTGATCCGTTCCGCAGGCACATCTGCCCAAGTGCTCGGTAAAGAAGGCAAATATGTGCTTGTCCGTTTAAATTCAGGTGAAGTGCGCATGATTCTGGCTACTTGCCGCGCAACGATCGGCCAAGTGGGCAATGAGCAGCACGAGCTTGTAAACATTGGTAAAGCAGGCCGCAAACGCTGGATGGGTGTCCGCCCAACTGTCCGCGGATCTGTTATGAACCCGAACGATCACCCGCACGGCGGTGGTGAAGGACGTGCTCCGATCGGGCGCAAATCCCCAATGTCACCATGGGGCAAACCAACGCTTGGTTACAAGACACGCAAGAAGAATAACAAATCCGATAAATTTATTGTACGTCGTCGTAAAAAATAATGCGGTTGGACTACGGTTCGCTGGCTGAACCGTAGCGCAATCTTGAAAGGAGGATCGGCCATGGGTCGCAGTTTAAAAAAAGGGCCTTTTGTTGATGACCATTTGATGTCAAAAATCGAAAAGCTGAACGAATCCAACAAAAAACAAGTCATTAAAACGTGGTCGCGCCGTTCGACAATTTTCCCTGCATTCGTCGGCCATACAATTGCCGTTTATGACGGGCGCAAACATGTTCCTGTTTACATTACGGAAGACATGGTAGGCCACAAGCTCGGTGAATTCGCACCGACACGCACATTCAGGGGTCACGCAGGTGACGATAAGAAAACAAGACGCTAACGAGAGGAGGGCATTCCAATGGAAGCAAAAGCTGTCGCGAAAACAGTCCGTATTGCTCCTCGTAAAGCACGCCTGGTTATTGATTTAATTCGAGGAAAGCAAGTGGGAGAAGCACTTTCGATTCTTAAATTTACACCAAAAGCTGCTTCGCCGGTTATTGAAAAAGTTCTCAACTCTGCAATTGCGAACGCAGAACACAACTACGATATGGACGTGAATGAACTTGTTGTGGCGAAGGCTTATGTTGATGAAGGGCCTACGCTCAAACGTTTCCGCCCGCGCGCACAAGGGCGTGCAAGCCAAATCAACAAACGTACGAGCCATATTACGATCGTAGTATCAGATCAGAAGGAGGGATAATGAGTGGGTCAAAAAGTAAATCCTATCGGTTTGCGAATCGGAGTGATTCGTGACTGGGAATCTAAATGGTATGCAGAAAAAGATTACGCCGATCTGTTGCACGAAGACATCAAAATTCGTGAGTACATTGCAAAACGCCTCGCTGATGCTTCTGTTTCCGGTGTGGAAATTGAACGTGCCGCAAACCGTGTAAACATTACAATCCGTACGGCAAAACCTGGGATGGTCATTGGTAAAGGCGGTTCAGAAGTAGAAGCATTGCGTAAAGCACTGAATGCTCTGACCGGAAAAAGGGTCCACATTAATATTGTTGAAATCAAAAAAGCAGACATCGATGCAAAATTGGTTGCGGAAAACATTGCCCGCCAGCTGGAAAACCGTGTTTCTTTCCGTCGCGCGCAAAAACAGGCAATCCAACGTGCCATGCGTGCTGGTGCGAAAGGCATCAGGACACAGGTTTCGGGACGTTTGGGAGGCGCGGATATCGCCCGTGCAGAACACTACAGCGAAGGTACTGTTCCGCTTCATACGCTTCGTGCGGATATCGACTATGCGCATGCTGAAGCCGACACAACATATGGAAAACTTGGCGTGAAAGTATGGATTTACCGTGGAGAAGTCCTTCCTGCCAAGAAAAAAACTGAGGAAGGGGGAAACTGATCATGTTAATGCCTAAACGTGTGAAATACCGCCGTGAACACCGCGGGAAAATGCGCGGCCGTGCAAAAGGCGGCACTGAAGTGGCTTTTGGCGAATACGGTTTGCAGGCATTGGAAGCTTCCTGGATTACAAACCGCCAAATCGAAGCTGCCCGTATTGCTATGACACGTTATATGAAACGTGGCGGTAAAGTATGGATTAAAATCTTCCCTCACAAACCATATACAGCTAAACCGCTTGAAGTCCGGATGGGTTCCGGTAAAGGTGCGCCTGAAGGTTGGGTAGCCGTAGTTAAACCTGGTAAGATTTTGTTTGAAATTGCCGGGGTTCCCGAAGAAGTTGCACGCGAAGCTTTGCGCCTTGCCTCACACAAGCTTCCGATCAAATGCAAGTTCGTAAAACGTGAAGAAATTGGTGGTGAATCTAATGAAAGCTAAGGAAATTCGTGACTTGACCACTGCCGAAATTGAACAAAAAATTAAATCGCTGAAGGAAGAATTGTTCAACCTTCGCTTCCAGCTTGCGACCGGACAATTGGAAAACACCGCCCGCATCCGTGAAGTTCGCAAATCGATTGCCCGTATGAAAACTGTCATTCGTGAAAGAGAAATTGGAATTAACAACCGATAATGGGAGGAGGTTCGCGATACATGAGTGAACGCAACCAACGCAAAGTTTATACCGGCCGTGTGGTATCCGATAAAATGGATAAAACCATCACTGTCCTTGTAGAAACTTACAAAAAGCATTCTCTGTACGGCAAACGCGTAAAATACTCGAAAAAATTCAAGGCGCATGATGAAAATAACGAAGCAAAAGTCGGCGATATCGTAAGAATCATGGAAACACGCCCGTTATCTGCTACAAAACGTTTCCGCCTTGTCGAAATCGTTGAAAAAGCAGTCATTATTTAATCTATATCAGTTCGGATTACGGTGATTCCGAAGGGAGGTAAACGAGTATGATCCAACAAGAAACCCGTTTGAAGGTGGCTGACAATTCAGGTGCACGTGAAGTTTTAACGATTAAAGTGTTAGGCGGTTCCGGACGGAAAACCGCAAATATCGGCGATGTTATTGTTGCTACGGTAAAACAAGCAACACCAGGGGGCGTTGTTAAAAAAGGTGACGTGGTGAAAGCTGTTGTCGTACGCACAAAGAGCGGAGTGCGCCGCAGCGACGGTTCCTACATCCGCTTTGATGAAAATGCATGCGTCATTATTCGTGACGACAAGAGCCCTCGCGGTACGCGTATTTTCGGGCCTGTTGCACGCGAATTGCGCAACAACAATTTCATGAAAATCGTATCGTTAGCTCCGGAAGTGCTTTAATCTATCAGTTTGATGACAATCAAGGAGGTGCGATTGTAATGCATGTCAAAAAAGGCGACAAGGTGATGGTGATCTCCGGCAAAGATAAAGGGAAAACCGGCACCATCCTGGCAGTATTCCCGAAAAAAGACCGTGTCATTGTGGAAGGCGTGAATATCGTGAAAAAACACTCGAAACCTTCCCAGGCTAATCCGCAAGGCGGGATTATCGATATGGAAGCGCCAATCCACGTATCCAATGTCATGTTGCTTGACCCGAAAACAAATGAGCCGACTCGTATCGGTTACGAAGTAAGAGATGGCAAAAAAGTACGTGTAGCAAAAAAATCCGGCGAAGTTTTAGATAAATAGTTTGAACATGAAGGGAGGTACACGACATGAACCGCCTAAAAGAAAAATACGAAAAAGAAGTTATTCCTGCTTTAACAAAGAAATTTAACTATACATCCGTCATGCAAGTGCCTAAAGTTGAAAAAATCGTGATCAACATGGGTGTTGGTGACGCAGTCCAAAACGCAAAAATGTTAGACAATGCTGTTGAAGAATTGACTTTAATTTCCGGCCAAAAACCGGTTGTAACAAGAGCGAAACGTTCGATCGCAGGTTTCCGCCTTCGCGAAGGGATGCCGATCGGCGCAAAAGTAACCCTCCGCGGTGAGCGCATGTATGAATTTCTGGATAAATTAATTTCTGTTTCCCTTCCACGTGTGCGTGACTTCCACGGCGTTTCCAAAAAATCTTTTGACGGCCGCGGCAACTACACACTTGGTATTAAGGAACAACTGATCTTCCCTGAAATCGATTATGATAAAGTCAATAAAGTGCGCGGCATGGACATCGTCATTGTCACAACTGCAAACACGGACGAAGAATCACGTGAACTGTTAACTTTACTCGGAATGCCATTCCAAAAATAATAGCTCTTGCTAAAGGGAGGCGAAAACGTGGCTAAAAAATCAATGATTGCGAAACAAAAACGCGAACCGAAGTATAAAGTGCAAGCTTATACACGGTGCGAACGTTGCGGCCGACCACATTCCGTCATTCGCAAGTTTAAACTTTGCCGTATTTGTTTCCGCGAACTTGCATATAAAGGTCAAATTCCTGGCGTGAAAAAAGCCAGCTGGTAAAACCCGAATTTGGGAAGGAGGTAAACATAATGGTCATGACTGATCCAATTGCAGATTTGCTTACCCGCATCCGCAATGCAAACACAGTGCGTCATGAAAAATTGGAAGTACCGGCTTCCAAGATCAAAAGAGAAATCGCTGAAATTTTAAAACGCGAAGGCTTTATTCGTGATGTTGAATATATCGAAGACAATAAACAAGGGATCATCCGGATCTTCCTGAAATACGGCGCAAACAACGAACGCGTTATTACAGGGATCAAGCGCATCAGCAAACCAGGCTTGCGCGTTTATGCGAAAGCTGACGAAATTCCAAAAGTGCTGAACGGCCTTGGCATTGCGATTGTTTCTACATCGCAAGGCGTTTTAACTGACAAAGAAGCCCGCAAAAACAATGTCGGCGGGGAAATTTTGGCATACGTATGGTAATCATTTGACGTTGAACGGAGGTGTAAAACATGTCACGTATCGGAAAAAAACCGGTTGAAATCCCATCCGGAGTTACGGTTAACATTAACGGAAATACTGTTACGGTAAAAGGGCCAAAAGGCGAATTGACCCGCAGCTTCAGCCCGGATATTGCCATTTCTGTTGAAGGAAATGTCATCAACGTAACGCGCCCTTCCGACAGCAAAAACCACCGCGCACTGCACGGGACAACCCGCGCTTTGCTTGCGAACATGGTGGAAGGTGTATCGAAAGGCTTTGAAAAATCATTGGAATTGGTCGGGGTCGGGTACCGTGCCCAAAAACAAGGCAAGAAACTTGTCCTGAACGTCGGGTTCTCCCATCCTGTAGAGTTTGAACCGGAAGAAGGCTTGGAAATTGAAGTTCCTTCCAATACGAAAATTGTCGTAAAAGGCGCAAGCAAAGAACGCGTCGGCGCATTTGCCGCGAATATCCGCGACGTTCGCCCGCCTGAGCCATACAAAGGCAAAGGTATTCGCTATGAAGGCGAATATGTACGCCGAAAAGAAGGAAAAACCGGTAAGTAATGCTGCTTAGGATGAGAAAGGAGTGAATTCAATGATCACAAAGCCGGATAAAAATCAAGTACGTAAAAAAAGACATGCACGCGTCCGCGCGAAATTAAGCGGAACTGCTGAGCGTCCGCGCTTGAATGTTTATCGTTCGAATAAAAACATTTATACCCAATTGATTGATGATGTCAACGGCGTAACATTGGCCAGCGCTTCTACGCTCGACAAAGAGCTGAACCTTGAATCGACCGGCAATATTGAAGCTGCCCGGAAAGTTGGGGAATTGATTGCCAAACGCGCGCTTGAAAAAGGTTTGAAAGAAGTTGTTTTTGACCGCGGCGGATATTTGTACCACGGCCGAATTAAAGCCCTTGCCGATGCAGCCCGTGAAAACGGACTCCAATTTTAATCATAAAGGAGGGAAAACATTACATGCTACGTATTGACCCAAACAAACTTGAATTAGAAGAACGCGTTGTTACGGTTAACCGCGTTGCCAAAGTCGTGAAAGGGGGGCGCCGTTTCCGTTTCTCCGCACTTGTTGTTGTAGGTGACAGAAATGGCCATGTCGGCTTTGGAACAGGTAAAGCACAAGAAGTACCGGATGCGATCCGCAAAGCAGTTGAAGATGCGAAGAAAAACCTTGTTGAAGTACCGGTTGTGGGTACAACGATCCCTCACGAAGTCATCGGCCACTTTGGTGCAGGGAAAATTTTGCTGAAACCTGGTTCGCCTGGTACCGGTGTTATCGCTGGCGGCCCTGTGCGTGCCATTTTGGAACTGGCCGGGATTGCGGATATTACATCCAAATCCTTAGGTTCCAACACGCCGATTAATATGATTCGTGCGACGATGGCCGGCATTAAACAACTGAAACGTGCGGATGAAGTTGCAAAACTGCGCAATAAATCTGTTGAAGAACTATTAGGTTAAGGAGGGAACGCTAAATGGCAAAATTAAAAATTACCCTCACCCGCAGTGTGATTGGCCGCCCGCAGGACCAGCGCGATACGGTAAAAGCGCTCGGTTTGCGTAAAGTCAACCAAACTGTTGAACACGAAGACAATCCCGCTATCCGCGGTATGATCAATAAAGTATCCCATCTTGTTTCTGTTGTGGAACAATAATCACTGATCTAAAAATAAGAGGAGGTGCAACCATGAAACTTCATGAATTAAAACCTGCAGAAGGATCCCGTAAAAAACGCAATCGTGTAGGCCGGGGCATTGGTTCAGGCAACGGCAAAACTGCCGGTAAAGGCCATAAAGGGCAAAATGCGCGTTCCGGCGGCGGTGTACGCCTTGGTTTTGAAGGCGGCCAAACGCCTTTATTCCGCCGTTTGCCCAAACGCGGCTTTACAAACATCAACCGTAAAGAATATGCCATTGTGAACCTGGATGCTTTAAACCGTTTTGAAGACGGAACGGAAGTAACGCCTGCCCTTTTGCTGGAAACGGGCGTTGTCAGCAAGGAAAAATCGGGCATTAAAGTACTTGCGGACGGAAAGCTTGAGAAAAAGCTGACTGTAAAAGCGCATAAATTTTCCTCTGCTGCTAAAGAAGCCATTGAAGCTGCCGGCGGTACTACTGAGGTGATTTAATGTTTAAAACAATCTCCAATTTTATGCGTGTGGGTGAGATAAGAAATAAAATTATTTTCACCCTCCTCATGCTGGTAGTATTCCGCATAGGGGCTTTTATACCGGTTCCTTACGTGGATGCATCAGTATTGAATGCTGCCACCCAAAATGGCTTGGTCGGCTTTTTGAACACCTTTGGGGGCGGTGCGTTAAAAAACTTCTCTATTTTTGCAATGGGAATTATGCCATATATCACGTCATCCATTATCGTGCAGCTTTTACAGATGGATGTTGTGCCGAAATTTGCCGAGTGGGCAAAACAAGGTGAAGTGGGGCGTCGTAAGCTGAATGAGTTTACACGCTATTTTACCGTTATCTTGTCTTTAATCGAAGGGTTCGGGATGTCCTACGGCTTCAATAACTTGGCGCAGGGGGCACTGATTACAAAATCCGGTTTCGGGGCATATTTGATCATCGCCCTTACGCTCACTGCCGGTACCACTTTCCTGATGTGGCTCGGCGAACAAATTACGGCAAAAGGCGTCGGAAACGGGATTTCCATTTTGATAATGGCCGGCATTATTGCCGGGATTCCCACTGCAATTAACCAAATTTACGCACAACAAATTGAAAATGCCGGATCGCAGCTGTTTTTGAAAATTGTCCTGTTGGCTTTCTTGGCATTGATCGTATTGGCCATTGTGGTTGGGGTCATTTATTTTCAGCAGGCATCGAGAAAAATTCCGATTCAGTATGCACAGCATATTTCATCCGGAAGAACTACTGTCGGGCGCCAAACCACACATCTGCCGCTAAAAGTGAATGCTGCCGGCGTTATTCCGGTCATCTTTGCGATTTCGTTCATCATTGCGCCGCAGACGATCGCATCGTTTTTCGGATCCAGCGATGTGGCCAGCACCATACAATGGATATTCGATTATACGAAACCGGTCGGGGCATTGATTTATGTGGCTTTGATTATTGCTTTTACTTATTTCTATGCATTTGTGCAAGTCAATCCTGAACAGCTTGCCGATAATTTAAAGAAACAAGGCGGCTATATTCCGGGAATCCGCCCGGGGAAGAATACGCAGCAATATGTTACTTCGGTTTTATACCGTCTGACTTTTGTCGGGTCGATTTTTCTAGCGGTTATTGCTATTCTTCCGGTGATCTTCACCAATGTGGTCGGGCTGCCTGCTTCAGCCAGAATCGGCGGCACAAGCCTGCTCGTTGTCATCGGGGTTGCGCTTGAAACGATGCTGCAACTGGAAGCTCAATTAGTGAAGCGCCATTACAAAGGCTTTATTAAATAAAATTGGTTTTGGGGCATTCCTTGTTCCTGAAGCCGATATCAGAGATTGAGGGGGCTGTACCGATGAATTTAGTGTTAATGGGCCTTCCCGGTGCCGGTAAAGGGACCCAAGCCGAAAAAATCATTGAAAAGTATTCCATTCCTCACATTTCAACCGGAGATATGTTTCGGGCAGCAATCAAGGAAGAAACTGAATTGGGTCTTAAAGCCAAATCCTATATGGATAAAGGCGAACTGGTTCCCGATGAGGTCACGATCGGCATTGTGCGCGAACGGTTAAGCAAGGATGACTGCAAAAAAGGCTTCCTGCTTGACGGGTTCCCAAGAACGATTGCCCAGGCTGAGGCTTTGGAAGACATTTTAAGCAGCCTTGATAAACATCTTGATTATGTGATCAATATTGAAGTAGATAAAAGCATCTTGACGGCGCGTTTAACCGGCCGCAGAATCTGCCAAAGCTGCGGTGCAACATACCATCTGGAGTTTAATCCGCCTAAAGTGGAAGGTGTGTGTGACAGGTGTGGCGGCCCGCTCTATCAACGGGCTGATGACAATGAAGCAACTGTGCAAAACCGCTTGGATGTGAATATTAAACAAACCCAGCCGCTTCTTGATTATTATGGAAAAAAAGGCTATTTGCGGAATGTAAACGGCCAGCAGGACATTGAGAAAGTTTTTTCCGATATCGACCAACTGCTGGGCCAATTGGCTGACCGTTAAGTACTCGATGAATTCATGAGAGCCAATAAAATCAGTACGGCATTAAACCCATTCATGGAAAAAGGCAGTTTTGCCGCCATACCGGTTTTGGATGGAATTGGCGAAAAAAACTTTTCAAGTTAGATGCATTTTCCGGTTCAAAGGGTTATAATGGTTTTCGTGACGATTTTCACCGTTGAATGCTTACAGAATATTTGATGGGTGAAATTGCGGCTCCAATTCATTTTGGCGATATTCTTCTTCTAAAATATTCTGTTGGAAATAGATGAGGAATGCTGCTTCCTTATTCAGGATGTCAGCGAACGTCATTCGAACGTCTCTCATGCAATTCAATTTCTTGCAAATGGCTTTCTATCGTTCGCGTGTATGCCGGACATGGGATTGGTCAAGACTGACAAGAAGAACCATTTATACCTGATGGACCGACTATACAGCCCTCGCCAGTCCCTCCGACCAGTTGGATTGCGCCGGAATCACGGACGCCGATTCCTGCTGTAATCCGTTGCGTTCGTCATGTTGACATGCAAGGAGCTTCGGCGAGCCTTATAGAGTTGAGGTTTTCGGAAAGGTATTATGCTAGGTCCCAAATGTTAGAAGAAGGGAGAAGAGTTCGATGGCGAAAGATGATGTCATTGAGGTTGAAGGCATTGTCAGTGAAACTTTGCCGAATGCCATGTTCAAGGTAGAATTAGAGAATGGTCACACTGTTCTGGCGCATGTGTCGGGGAAAATCCGGATGAATTTTATCCGTATTTTGCCGGGCGACAAAGTAACAGTTGAACTGTCTCCGTATGATTTAACGCGCGGAAGAATCACATACCGGTTTAAATAATTTTTCCACATGACACGAGGGTTTTTCGGTGCAACGGCAAGTATGCCCGGGGATCCGTTTCCCAAGATACCGGGTCTGTACTCCGCTATATTAAGGAGGTAGAACAATGAAAGTAAGACCATCTGTAAAGCCGATCTGTGAAAAATGCAAAGTCATCCGCAGAAAAGGCAAAGTAATGGTAATTTGTGAAAATCCGAAACACAAACAAAAACAAGGATAATTTAAAGGAGGTGCACCTATATGGCACGTATTGCTGGTGTTGACATTCCACGTGATAAACGTGTTGTTATTTCTTTAACATACATTTATGGTATCGGTAAATCAACCGCACAGAAAATTCTTGCTGAGGCCGGAATTTCCGAAGATACGCGCGTCCGCGATTTAACGGAAGATGAAGTAAACCGTATCCGTGACATCGTTGACAAGCTGAAAGTGGAAGGGGATCTTCGCCGTGAAGTTTCTCTGAACATTAAACGCTTGATGGAAATCGGATCTTACAGGGGACTTCGCCATCGCCGCGGCCTTCCTGTACGCGGGCAAAACACGAAAAATAACGCCCGTACCCGTAAAGGCCCTCGCAAAACGGTTGCCGGCAAGAAGAAATAATGAGCAAAGGAGGTTGCTAAAATTATGGCACGTAAAACAAATACTCGTAAACGCCGTGTGAAAAAGAATATTGAGACTGGTGTCGCTCATATTCGTTCCACTTTTAACAATACAATCGTCACGATCACTGATGTGCATGGGAATGCTGTTGCATGGTCCAGCGCAGGTGCTTTAGGATTCAAAGGTTCGCGTAAATCCACTCCGTTTGCTGCCCAGATGGCTGCTGAAACAGCTGCAAAAGCTTCGATGGAACATGGGATGAAATCTTTGGAAGTTACCGTAAAAGGACCTGGTGCAGGCCGTGAAGCCGCGATCCGCGCACTACAGGCTGCAGGACTTGAAGTAACAGCCATTAAAGATGTAACACCTGTTCCGCATAACGGGTGCCGCCCGCCAAAACGTCGCCGTGTTTAATTTTTTTGTATAGATTTTGTGTCGTTGTCTATAATGGGATATGATGCATAATCTGCAAAAAATATGATTTGAATGATCCAGTTGTTGTGCACAAGAGGGAATGCAAACATGGGGAATTTCGAATAGGGCTCTTCCTTGGGTGCTATACGGGGTTTCGACGTTTTGAAGGAGGGTAAATTTGAATGATCGAAATTGAAAAGCCAAAAATTGAAACGGTTGAGGTTAGCGATGATGCTACTTATGGCAAGTTCGTCGTAGAACCGCTTGAGCGTGGATATGGTACTACTTTGGGTAACTCCTTACGTCGTATCCTATTATCCTCACTCCCGGGTGCCGCTGTCACTTCCATCCAAATCGATGGCGTGATGCATGAATTCTCAACAATTGAAGGCGTCGTAGAAGATGTTACAACCATCATTTTGAACCTCAAAAAGCTGGCTTTAAAAATTTATTCCGATGAGGAAAAGACGCTTGAGATCGATGTGAAGGGAGAAGGCGTTGTGACAGCTGCCGATATTACGCATGACAGCGATGTGGAGATTTTAAATCCGGATCTCTATATTGCGACGGTTGCCGAAAACGGGCATCTTCACATGCGCATGACAGCCAACCAAGGCCGCGGCTATGTACCCGCTGATCAAAATAAGCGGGAAGACCAACCAATTGGTGTCATTCCAATAGATTCTATTTATACTCCTGTTCAACGCGTGAGCTATCAGGTTGAAAATACACGGGTAGGACAAGTGAGCAACTATGATAAGCTCTCATTAGATGTAACGACTGACGGAAGCATCGGCCCGAAAGAAGCGATCGCTTTAGGCGCCAAAATTTTGACTGAGCATTTGAACATCTTCGTAGGACTGACGGACGAAGCGCAAAACGCCGAAATCATGGTGGAAAAAGAAGAGGACCAAAAAGAAAAAGTGCTTGAGATGACCATCGAAGAACTTGATCTTTCGGTTCGTTCTTACAACTGCCTGAAACGCGCGGGCATCAATACTGTCCAGGAGTTGGCCAACAAGACGGAAGAAGACATGATGAAAGTGCGCAACTTGGGCCGCAAGTCTTTGGAAGAAGTTAAAGCGAAGCTTGAAGATTTGGGCTTAGGCTTGCGTAAAGACGACTAAGCTGGTCGAAAGGCAACGACTAATAATCCAACATAAGGGAGGGAAACTTCATGCCTTACAGAAAGTTAGGACGCACAAGCGCCCAACGTAAAGCATTGCTGCGCGATTTAGCAACAGACCTTATCATCAACGAACGCATCGAAACAACTGAAGCACGTGCAAAAGAATTACGCTCGGTTGTTGAAAAATTAGTTACGCTTGGAAAACGCGGGGATCTTCATGCCCGCCGCCAGGCTGCTGCATTTGTACGCCACGAAACGGCTGATGCAGAAACGAAACAAGATGCTGTTCAAAAATTGTTCTCGGTAATCGCACCGCGTTATACGGAACGCCAGGGCGGATACACCCGGATTATGAAAGTGGGTCCGCGCCGCGGGGATGGCGCACCGGTTGCCATTATCGAATTCGTCGAAGAAGACGAAAAAGTAAGCGAATGATCATGACAAGGGCTGGACAGTTTGGAAGTATCTTAACTGCTTCTCTGCCCTTTTTCTATAATGAACGATTGATTACCGCGGGGTTTGCGGGGCAGTAACGCCAAAACAAAGCGGATTTCGCGGTAATTCACCATCCTTGATACGATCCAGCCTTCCTTAAAAACGAGTGTTACGATGGGCATGTTCGCGTGACCCGTCTAGCTCCTTGCACCTCTCTTTTTTTAATCTTGTTTGCGCGGGTTTGTTAACGTCTACACTGAAGAGGGGTGCAGGCTTTTTTATTATGGGGATATTTTTCCCGCCAAACAGCCGGGTCATACGGTAAAATAGACAATAAGCAGGAAGTTTTGCTTATGATCGTTAGCAGCATGCTTTACCGCAGGTAGACAAGGCTTACCGAGGAGGAATCCAACATTGGCAGAAGGCGGAAACGCAGTCATTGACATCCATCAAGTTTCCTTTCGTTACCCGGAACAGGAAACTTATGCGTTAAAGGATATTTCTTTTCAAGTATATGAAGGCGAATGGCTGGCCATCGTCGGGCATAACGGTTCCGGAAAGTCGACGTTGGCCAGGTTGCTGAACGGTCTGCAATTTCCCGAAACGGGGTCCATCACGGTTGGCGGGCTCCCTTTGTCTGAGGAAAACGTGTGGGAAATCAGGAGGCGGGTCGGCATGGTTTTCCAAAATCCGGACAACCAGTTTGTCGGCACAACCGTACAGGATGATGTCGCGTTCGGCCTCGAAAACCACGGCGTCCCGCGCGACATCATGGTGGAACGCGTCCATGACGCCCTGGAACGCGTGCGCATGTCCGCCTTTTTGGACCGTGAGCCGCACCATTTATCGGGCGGCCAGAAGCAAAGGGTGGCGATTGCCGGCATTATTGCGCTGCAGCCGAAAGTCATCATTTTGGATGAAGCGACTTCAATGCTCGACCCGGTTGGCCGGAAAGAAGTGCTGGGGACAATCCGAGAGTTAAAAAGTGAAGTCGGCCTGACCGTCATTTCCATCACTCATGATTTGGAGGAAGCTGCCCAGGCCGACCGGATGATCGTGATGAACCAGGGGCAGGTGTACAAAGAGGGCGTGCCGCGTGAAATTTTTCAAATGGACGAAAAGCTGATAGCACTCGGTTTGGATATTCCGTTTCCAGTGAAAATGGCAAAAGCGTTAAAAACAATCGGGTTTGATTTTCCTATGATTTATTTAACAGACGAAGAATTGGTGGATGCACTATGGACATTGCACTTGAGCAAGTAGAATACCGTTACCAGCCGAATACGCCGTTTGAAAGGCTTGCGCTCCATAATATTTCCCTCGAAATTCCGTCGGGCCGCTATATCGCCGTGATCGGGCATACCGGCTCGGGAAAGTCGACGCTGTTGCAGCATTTAAATGCCCTGCTGCAGCCGACAAAAGGAAAAATCACCATTGGGGACCGAGTGATCGATGCCGGCAAAAAAGAAAAAAACTTAAAAGCCATCCGGCAAAAAGTCGGGATTGTTTTCCAATTTCCGGAACACCAGCTGTTTGAGGAAACGGTTGAAAAGGATATTTGTTTCGGGCCGATGAATTTCGGCGTGCCGGAAGACGTGGCAAAAAAGCGGGCAAGGGAATTGATCCGGCTTGTCGGGCTTCCGGAGGACATCCTCGCGAAATCGCCGTTTGATTTATCAGGCGGGCAGATGCGGCGTGTTGCCATCGCCGGGGTGCTGGCAATGGAACCGGACGTCCTCGTTTTGGACGAGCCGACTGCAGGGCTTGATCCGCGCGGGCGCCGGGAAATGATGGACTTGTTTTACGAACTGCACCGGGCAAAACATTTAACGACCATTCTTGTTACCCACAGCATGGAAGATGCGGCCGCGTACGCGGATGAACTGGTGATTTTGCACCATGGCGAACTGAAACGGAAAGGCCCCCCGCGCGAAATCTTTTCGGATCCGGAAGAGCTTGAAAAGTGGGGGTTAAGCGTGCCGGATATTGTCCGCTTCCAGTCGACGCTGGAGAAAAGGCTGGGCAAAAAGCTCGGGAAAACCTGCCTGACAGCGGAAGAGCTCGCCGAAGAACTGCAATCGCTTTTGAAACGGGGTGGGCGTTGATGATGGAAAAAATGATTTTCGGGCGCTATATTCCGGGCGATTCCGTCATTCACCGGATGGATCCGCGCTCGAAACTGATTTTTGTCTTTGTTTTTATCTGTATCGTGTTCCTGGCCAACAACGCGGTGACATATGCGATTTTGACGGCATTTACAATGCTGGTAATGCTGCTTTCGAAGGTGCCCGTCCGCTTTTTTATTAACGGTTTAATGCCGATTTTGTGGCTTGTTGTGTTTACATTTTTCTTGCAGCTTTTCTTTAACCGGGAAGGGCAGCTTGTTTTCCATTATGCGTTTATCCGTATTTACAGCGAAGGGATTCGGCAGGGCGTGTTTATTTCGCTCCGGTTTTTGCTTCTGATTTTTTTGACGTCGCTTTTGACGTTGACTACTACGCCGATTTCGCTAACGGATGGGATTGAAATGCTGCTTAGCCCGCTCCTGAAAATTAAATTTCCAGTGCATGAACTTGCTTTGATGATGTCGATTTCGTTAAGGTTTATCCCGACCTTGATGGATGAAACCGAAAAAATCATGAAAGCGCAAATGGCAAGGGGCGTCGATTTCTCGGGGGGCAGCCTGAAAGACCGGGTCAAGGCCATCATTCCTTTATTGATTCCGCTGTTTGTCAGCTCGTTTAAAAGGGCGGAGGAGCTCGCGACCGCGATGGAAGCGAGGGGTTACCAAGGCGGGGAAGGCAGGACAAAATACCGCCTGCTCGTCTGGCGGCCTGCTGACACCCTTTCCTTATGTTCTCTCGCGGCAGTGACGGTTCTGCTTGTGTTATTCCGTGACGGGGGGATTTTATGAGCAGGATCAAATGCACGATCAGCTATGACGGTTCCGGTTTTGCCGGCTACCAGGTCCAGCCCGGGCAGCGGACGGTACAGGCGGAACTGGAAAAGGCGCTTGCCTCCATCCATAAAAGCCGGCCGGTCAAAACGGCAGCTTCCGGACGGACGGATGCCGGCGTACACGCGATGGGCCAGGTCATACATTTTGATACCGATCTTTCCATCCCGGAGGAGAAATGGCCGGCTGCTTTAAACAGCCTGCTTCCCGATGACATTTCGGTTTTAAAAGCGGAACGCGCACAACCGGATTTCCACGCCCGCTTTTCGGCAAAAGAGAAAGAGTACCGCTACCGGATTTATTTCTCGGATGTCCGCAGCCCGTTTAAGCACCATTACGCCTGCATGGTAAGGTTTCCGCTGGACATGGAAGCGATGGAAGAAGCGGCGGAGTCTGTACTCGGCACCCACGATTTTACGAGTTTCTGTTCGGCGAAAACGGAAGTGGAAGATAAGATCCGCACCTTAAAAGAAATTGAGTTTTTGCGCAAGGAAGGCGAACTCGTCATCCGGTTTACCGGCGACGGTTTTTTATATAATATGGTCCGGATCCTGACCGGCACTTTGCTTGAAATTGGCAGTGGGAAACGGGCGCCCGGGGAGATGCGCAAGATTCTTGAAAAACGGAACCGGATTTTTGCGGGTAAAACGGCGCCGCCGCAAGGGTTGTATTTATGGAAAGTGTCTTACGGCGGAACCGGTTGAGGCCGCATCCAAAAAGGTTTGTAAAAACAACCGTTCCGGGCGTAACATTTGCTTGACATTCTTGCCCCAAACCGATATTATATCATATGGTATTGTTTTTTTTACTCCACGATAAGCCCCGGAAACTTATTCGTGTTGATGACAATAGATCATGAGTGTTTTGCGATTATTTTTTAGGAGGGTAAACTCATGCGTACGACTTATATGGCAAAAGCAAATGATGTTGAACGTAAATGGTACGTAGTGGATGCATCAGGCAAAACCCTTGGGCGCCTTGCTTCTGAAGTCGCATCTATTTTACGTGGCAAACATAAACCGACTTTCACACCGCACGTGGATACGGGTGACCATGTGATCATTGTAAATGCATCGAAAATCGAATTGACAGGCAAAAAATTAACGGACAAAATTTACTACCGCCACAGCCAGTTTGCAGGCGGCCTGAAACAGCGCACGGCAGGCGAAATGCGTGCGAACTACCCGGAAAAAATGCTGGAACTTGCAATCAAAGGTATGCTACCAAAAGGTTCCCTTGGGCGCCAAATGTTCAAAAAATTGCATGTGTATGCAGGACCAGAGCATCCGCATGAAGCACAGAAACCTGAAGTCTACGAACTTCGCGGATAATTTTAAAAGGAGGGCATTATTTTGGCACAAGTACAATACACCGGAACTGGACGCCGCAAAAGTTCTGTTGCACGTGTCCGCTTAGTTCCTGGAAACGGCAATATTACGATTAACGGACGCGACGTAAAAGATTACATCCCGTTCGAGGCTTTAATCGAAGTCATTAAACAACCATTGAATATAACGGAAACAGCAGGCAGCTACGATGTTTTGGTAAACGTAAAAGGTGGCGGCTTCACCGGACAGGCCGGCGCAATCCGCCACGGCATTGCCCGTGCATTGCTTGAGGCTGACCCTGAATACCGCGCAACATTAAAACGCGCAGGGTTGCTGACCCGTGACGCACGTATGAAAGAACGTAAAAAATACGGCCTCAAAGGCGCCCGCCGCGCACCGCAGTTCTCGAAACGTTAATTTATTTTACGACGAAGGCTCCCGGACCACATTTGGTTTGGGGGCTTTTTCTTATGCTTGGGAAACAGCTTGAAACTGGGGCTGTGCGCCTTGCCCGGTTCAGAGAAATCGGCGGAAAACGTGGGGGAATCGGCGGGAGTTCCGGAAAAATCAGCGGTAATATCAAAAAAATCGGCGGAAAGGTGCAGGAAATCAGCGAAAAGTTGAAAAAAGGCGGAGAAGAGTGCCCGCCCCTATGCATCATTCCTAAAAAAAGAGCGATAAAAGTAAGAAACAATGGCCAGGGCGCCCCGCTTGGTTCAGAGAAATCGGCGGAAAACGTGGGGGAATCGGCGGGGATCCCAGAAAAATCAGCGGTAGTACCAAAAAAATCGGCGGAGTTCCTACAGAAATCAGCTGAAATTTCTTTTGCGTCATCCCTAAAATAAAAAGGGAAGCCCGCCCATGCAGGATTCCCCTTATTTTCAATCTCCCAACGCTTCCACGACTTTTTCCGCGGTGCTTTTGCTCGATTGCGGGTTTTGGCCGGTGACCAGGTTGCCGTCGCGGATGGAGTGGTCCGTCCAGTTCGGGCTCACCTCGAAGTCGGCGCCTTTTTCACGCAGTTTCGATTCCAATAAGAACGGCATATGTTGGTCGAGCTGCATTTCTTTTTCTTCGCTGTCGGTGAAAGAGGTTACTTTCTTTCCTTTTACGATCGGTGTGCCGTCTTTGTATGTAACATTCACCAGCCCGGAAGGACCGTGGCATACCGCGCCGATCACTTTGCCTTCTTCCGCAAATTGCTGCAATACGTATTGCAATACTTCACTGTTTGGAAAATCGAACATCGTGCCGTGGCCGCCTGGCAGGAATACGGCATCATAACCTTCTGCATGTTCTTTTGTCAGCTTTTCGGTATTTTTCAATTCCGCTTCGGCTTCTTTCCACTCCGGTTTTCTTTCATTGATGCTGTTCGGATCGAGTGCGACTTCCCCACCTTTAATGCTGGTTACTGTCACATCGTAGCCTTTTTCTTTGAACACTAAATAAGGCACCGCAAATTCTTCAAGCCAAAGGCCGGTTTTGTGGTCATAGGTAATCTGCGTATGGTTTGTAACGACCATTAAAATCTTTTTGGACATCTTAGCCCCTCCTTAAAAATGCATCATAATATATTTTTTCTGCTGCGGGGTTCATTATACCAGCGGGTTTCCCCGTGAAACAATGATCTGATCATTGCACCAATTCCCTGATCGTCTTCCCGTCCGCCAATGAAGGCTCCGGTACGCCCATCATGCCATAAATTGTCGGGGCGATGTCAAACATATGCCCCGTTTAAGCGGGATGCCCTTCCCGTACACAAGCAGGAATGTGCGCAAATCGCTTCTTTTCGAATTGCCACCGTGGTTCCCGGGTTCGGACGGCGCATGGAAATCGGAATCATCATGTACCCCCTCGCGGCAACAAGGGTCACATCGCCGGCGTACGGATGGTGGAACCATTCGCTTTTTTTGCTTTGTGTCTTGATGACTGCCTCGTACGGTCGCTCCGGTTTATTTTTCAGAATACAAGGTAAACAGCTGTGATATCTTTGGCATCGGTCCCTTTTTTCATCATTTTATATAAATTCGGCAGTTCTTTTTTATGCTCATGGATATAATCGATTTTCATGCCATAAAAAGATTGGACAATGATCATTCCTTTTCCGGAAGCAGCCGATGGGCGGGTCGGCACAATTGCGGTTACAATGGCTGCCAGTATGGTAAAAATAACTGGTCGGCTAAATCGTTTCATCCAAAACGCTTCCTTTCAACAGTAGTAAAATCCTATATCCCGTATTCAAAAGCGGTAAACAGGCATGGTCCTTCCGCAAGCCATTTATTAATTCTTTTTTAAGATTCTATTTTTATGATGGTTGATGAGGATAACAAACAGCGGCTGCATTTAAAAAATGCGCCCGGGAATGTGCAAATGGTCACGAACCGGACTGTATATTCAGGGGCCAAAATATAAAGAAACGGGGCAGATCTTATCATGTAAAGAATCATCGTCTGCACCAAGTTGGGAGCTGTTACAGGTGGCGTATATTGCATGGGCGGTCGCGTTACTGTTTGCCATGAATATCGGGGCAAGCGGAGCAGCTGCTTCTATGGGAATTGCATATGGTTCGGGAGCGGTGAGCAAAAGGGTGGCATTATTTTTGTGCGCTGCAGGCATCTTGCTCGGGGCGGTATCCGGAGGCGGGGAAGTTGTGAAAACGCTCGGCTCGGATATTGTGCCGGAACATATGATTTCGGTGCCTGTTGCCATCATCATTCTTGCTGCTGCCACACTTTCTCTGTTTATTGCCAATATGGCCGCTGTTCCTTTATCGACAAGCGAAGTGACCGTGGGTGCGATTGTAGGTGTCGGAATCGCATACAAAGTACTTTTTGTAAAAAGTATTTTAACGATTGTGTTCTATTGGATTGCGGTACCAATTATTGCATTCCTGCTCGCTTTTTGCGTTGGGCGGCTTGTCACAGCTGCAAAAAAGTTTGCCGTTAAAAAAAGTTGGAAAAGGATCCTGCCGTTTTTCGTTATTGCCACAGGGCTTACGGAAGCTGTTTCTGCCGGCATGAACAATGTCGCCAATGCGGTAGGGCCGATTGTTGCGGCAGGACTGATGAGCGTGCGGGAAGGAATTTGGATTGGCGGGCTGTTTGTCGCATGTGGCGCACTTTTACTTGGCAGCCGGGTACTGGAAACGAACGGAAAGAAAATTACCGAGATAAGGTTGTTGGAAGGGAGTGCTGTATCGGGGCTTGGCGGCACTTTGGTGATCATCGCCTCGCATCTTGGGCTTCCGGTGCCGCAAACGCAAATCACGACATGCAGCATTCTTGGAATCGGTATGTCAAAAAAGGGGCTGCGCATTTTTGAAAAAAAGATCACCGTACGGTTGCTGAAAATTTGGTTGATCTCGCCGTGTTTTTCACTCGTCATCTCCTATAATCTTGTAAAAATTTTTATTGATTTTGATTTTTATTCCATCATTTTAGTCGGGAGTGTTTTCATTGCCACAATCGGCCTCGCCAGTTTCAGGATGCCGGTAACCCGGGCAGTGTTAAGCAAAAAATCAACCAAAGTCAAATTAAAAAAACAATACAATGCTGAAAGGTAGGGAAAAGATGTCCAGTTTTTTGAATTTTTTCCGAAAAAAGAGAATGCATAATAGGGCGGTGCTGATTTTGGGAAACGGCCGTTCAGGCACATCCGTCCTCACCCGCTGTTTAAATTTTATGGGAGTGGACCTTGGGAACGATAAAATGCTCGGCCCGAATAAAAAGATCAACCCGAAAGGCTATTTTGAAAATGAAACCATTATTCATCTCCATAAACAATTAGGGGCGGTTTTGCGCTTCAGGCCGTCACCGGAAGGCTATGAAAATAGCCCTCAAGTGGTGCCGATCAAAAATAAAATAAAGGATTACGTGTACGAGCAGTTCAAAGACAAAGAAGTCTGGGCGTGGAAAGACCCGCGCACCAATGATTATCTCGCATTATGGAAAGATATACTGGCAGATTTACGCGTAGAACCAAACTGTGTGATTGTTGTCCGCAACCCGATTGATGTTGTGGCTTCAAATGTCAGGGCGTGGAACCGCGATGAAACATGGGCGCTGAGGCAATGGCAGTTGCGTACGTTGTTTTCCATCCGGGATACATACGGCTTAAAGCGGATGATTGTGTCGTATGAAGAACTTTTCAATCATACACTGGAGTGCCTGCGCAAAATTTCCACGACACTCGATCTGCCGTGGCCGGAAGACGAGGCGGAACTGAAATGCAAAATTGAATCTTTTATTGATCCGAAATTGCAAACAAGCAACAGCAACACGAGTTTGGAGGACTTTATAAATCATGGGGATGTTACCCAGGATGTCAAAGATTTATATTTGCTCGCCCTTGAAGGGACCAAATCCCAGGAAGTCTTCCAGTCTAAAGCATACCATGAGCGGGTTGAAAAGCTGTATCAGGATTATTTGAATGATTATGGTGTGTTGCACCGTGATCCTCCAAAACCGGAAAAAAATAACTGCCAAAATAGTCTGTTTAATGTTAAAATAGAGTATAAACATTAATCCTATCTTTTTTATAGGAAAAATATTCATGAGTGGAGGAATTTTGGAACATGGCATTTGCAACGAGCGTCCCGCATGGCGGTGTTTTGGTGAACCGCGAAGACAAAAGTGCGGAGGCTTTGAAACAAGCAAAAAAAAATCAGACACTGGTCGTTTCCGACTGGAGCATTTCCGATTTGGAACTGATCGCCATTGGGGGGTTCAGCCCGTTGACCGGTTTTATGGGCCAGAGGGATTACGAAAGTGTCGTTGAAAACATGCGCCTTGCAAACGGACTGGTCTGGAGCATCCCGATCACGCTTCCCGTCACGGAAGAAGAAGCGGAAAGGTTTGCAATCGGCGAAACGATTACATTGAAAGGTGCGGACGGCGTCATTTACGGCACGCTCCAACTGGAAGAAAAGTATACGGTTGATAAAGAACGGGAAGCAGAGCTTGTGTATGGCACAACCGATGCGGCGCATCCAGGGGTCAAGCGCCTGTATGAAAACGGCGGCGTGTATCTCGCAGGCCCGATTACGCTGCTCAACCGCCCGAACCACGACCAATTTGCAGCCTATTATAAGGATCCGAAAGAAACGCGGGAAATGTTCGCATCTCTCGGCTGGAAAACGATTGTCGGCTTCCAGACGCGCAACCCTGTGCACCGCGCACATGAATATATCCAAAAAAGCGCACTTGAAATTGTGGACGGCCTGCTGTTGAACCCGCTTGTCGGTGAGACGAAAAGCGACGATATCCCGGCCGACATCCGGATGGAAAGTTATGAAGTGATTTTGAAAAATTACTATCCGAAAGACCGCGTACGCCTTGTCATTTATCCTGCCGCCATGCGTTATGCGGGGCCAAGGGAAGCGATTCTCCATGCGCTTGTCCGCAAAAATTACGGATGCACCCATTTCATTGTTGGGCGTGACCATGCCGGCGTGGGCGACTATTACGGTACATATGAGGCGCAGGAATTAATCAGCACCGTGGAACATGAGCTCGACATTACGATATTAAAATTTGAACATGCCTTTTACTGCACAAAATGCGGCAACATGGCGACGACAAAAACTTGCCCGCACGGCAAAGAAGACCATATTCATTTGAGCGGGACAAAAGTGCGTGAAATGCTGCGCGCGGGCCAAAAACCGCCAAAAGAATTCTCGCGCCCGGAAGTTGCCGAAGTATTGATCAGGGGCATGAAAGCGCAAGAAAGATGACCTTGAAAATTTTTTCTATTAAGTAAAAAGGAGGAAATCCAATCGCATGGCGAAAGCGACCAATATTACGTGGCACGAAGCCAAAGTCAAAAAGGAAGACCGCCGGAAGTTGAACGGGCATGGAAGCGCCATCCTTTGGTTTACCGGTTTATCCGGCTCGGGGAAATCGACTTTGTCTGTTGCCGTGGAACATGAGCTCCACAAACGGGGGATCCGTACCTACATTCTGGACGGGGATAACATCCGCCACGGTTTAAACAAAAATCTCGGATTTTCCCCGGAAGACCGGAAAGAAAACATCCGCCGCATCGGCGAAGTGTCAAAACTGTTCGTAGATGCAGGCATTATGGTACTGACCGCATTTATTTCGCCGTACCAGGCAGACCGGGACATGGTCCGTGAACTGGTGGAAGGCCGTGAGTTTGTCGAAATTTATGTGAAATGCCCGCTGGAAGTGTGCGAAAACAGGGATCCGAAAGGCTTGTACAAAAAGGCACGCAGCGGTGAAATTAAAAACTTTACCGGTATTGACGCGCCTTATGAAGCGCCTGAATGCCCGGAACTCGTTGTAGACACGAATCAACAACCTTTGGAAGATTCCGTCAAACAGGTTATCCAATATTTGGAGGAAAACGATTATATTGAAAAGCAGCCGGTCCGTCTTTAATCCGGCTGTACCACGGCATGCAGCATGTTCCTCTGCTGCATGTTTTTTAATTGGCGGTGTAAAAATATGCATTAAAATGCTGGAAATATGCAAAAATCTATTTTCAACCGAAAATTTTTGTGCTATTGTATGGACGTTGTGCTTTTATCCTGTGAAAAACGTGGAGATATGCTGTTAACAGGGAACAAACGAAATGGAGGTGTTCCTGATGGATACGAAACAAGATTCCGGGCTTAACCGGAGTTTAAAGGCGCGGCATCTCACCATGATTTCGCTCGGCGGTTCAATTGGGACAGGACTGTTTCTCGGAAGCGGCGCCGCCATTTACCAGGCGGGCCCGGGGGGTGCACTGCTCGCCTATTTGGTTATCGGTGTAATGGTTTATTTTATTATGACAAGCCTCGGGGAACTGGCATCTTTTATGCCGACAAGCGGCGCATTCAGTACATATGCGACCCGCTTTATTGATCCGGCGCTCGGCTTTGCGCTCGGATGGAACTACTGGTACAGCTGGGCGATCACCTTGGCTGCGGAACTTTCGGCATCCACGCTCGTCATGAAATTCTGGTTTCCACACAGCCCTTCTTGGATGTGGAGCGGCCTGTTTTTGCTTGTCATTTTTCTGCTGAACATCCTTTCCGTCAAAGGCTACGGCGAAGGGGAATATTGGTTCTCCTTTATTAAAGTGGCCACGATTATCATTTTTATCGTGGTCGGCACCTTGATGATATTCGGTATTATGGGAGGCAACGCAATCGGTTTTAAAAACTTTACGGTTGGGGATGCGCCTTTCCATGGCGGGGCGCTTGCCGCACTCGGCGTCTTTATTACGGCAGGGTTCTCTTTCCAGGGGACGGAAATTGTCGGCGTCGCAGCAGGGGAAAGCGAAGATCCGCGCAAAAATGTACCGAAAGCGATCAGAAGCGTGTTTTGGCGGATCCTTTTGTTTTATGTGCTGGCTATTCTTGTCATCGGGCTGGTCATCCCTTATACGACAAAAACATTGCAGAGCACAAACATTATGGTGAGCCCGTTTACACTCGTCTTTAAAAAAGCCGGGCTCGCATTTGCGGCTTCGCTCATGAATGCAGTCATTTTAACGGCCGTATTATCGGCGGGCAATTCAAGCTTGTATGCTTCGACGAGAATTCTATATGCGATGGCAAAAGAAGGGCAGGCCCCGAAGTTTTTCGCTAGGCTCAATAAACGCGGCGTGCCAGTTGCGGCGCTCGTGGCCACAACGATTGTCGGCGCACTCGCATTTTTGGCATCTGTCTTTGGGGACGGCGCCATTTACATTTGGCTATTAAACGCAGCCGGTGTCACGGGCTTTATTTTCTGGCTCGGGATTGCCGCCAGCCACTACCGCTTCCGGAAAGCGTATATTGCGCAAGGGCACTCGGTCGAGGAGCTGCCTTTCCATGCCAAATGGTATCCGTTTGGCCCGATCTTTGCCCTTGTTGTCGGACTGATCGTCATTTTGGCGCAGGATTACCAGGCGTTCCTCGGCGGCCAAATCGATTGGATGAGCGCACTCGCGGCATACTTGGGCATTCCGTTGTTTGTCATCATGTGGCTCGGCTATAAAATTGCAAAGCGGACAAAAGTTGTGCCGCTAAAAGCATGTCGGATCGATTTGCAGGAATTCGAATGAGAAAAAGGGCACAAAAGGGCACTGTTCTATAAAAATGGGATGAATTTGAGTTGGAAGAAGGAGTACAGTCCTTATACAGCGGGATGTTATGTAAACTTAAAATACGCCTGTTTTATTTATCCGCGAATTAATCCTATATATCCACGCATTTTCCGCGCTGTTGGGTTGGAAATCATTATATGGTATGCTCGCCCGGCATTCGTTGAACAATACCCATAAGGAGTGGGTATAGATGCATGAAGTCATTACCACCCTGTCTGCAAAAAGACGGGAGAGGCAAATCAGATATGAACGCAATCTGCTCCGGGAGCTCCCGATCGAAGCTTTGAAAAAAAGCTTTCAATCCCATTTTGATTCATTCCGGATCAACGGGGGAGCCCGGATGGAGCAGAGCGTCGAAGAAGGCTGCTATGATGTGGCCATCGAGGCATATTTATTGGGCGGCCACTACAGCCGCTTCGGCTACTACGGCGAACCGTTGGAGCAGGCCAAAAAACGGTGTGAAACCGAGTTAAAACATATTACGGATACACTTTACAACTTCTGGCTCTACTGGACGTTCGGCAAAGATACCATGCAGGAATCGATTTATTATACATGCGAACAGTTTACCGACTACTGGTGGACGTACGGCTTTAAAAAAGGCGAACAAAGGCGGAAACTGCGGCTTCATTAGGGGGGCCGGCTATAGGCGGCCCCCTCTAAGTTTGTTGCCGGCCCGCCGATTTTTTTCGGAATTCCGCTGATATTTTTCGGATTAACGCCGATTATCCGACAAAGTTTCGCCGATAAAGAAAGTTTTTTCGCTGATACCGATTTTCTAACAGCAAATAAAGGGAGAAGGCATATGAATTTAAAGTCTAATTCCAAGGCAGTTCTCTCTAAAAAGATCGACCCGCCGATTTTTTTCGGAATTCCGCTGATTTTCCGAAAGGTTCCGCTGATAAAGGAAGCTTTTTCGCTGATAAATTTTTCAAGACAGATGCGGGCGGGAGATACGATTTCCGCTGCAGTTCTTTTCTGCCGATATTTTTAAATTACTGCTGATGTTTTGCCAACTTCCGCTGAGAAAGAGAGATTTTCCACAGTAAAACGGGAAACCGTTTGAGTTCCAACCTTAAAAAAGTTCTATTTTCCTTTCTTGTCCCATAACTATCAGTAAGGACAAGGAGAGGGAGATTGAGATGAAACGGAAGATCAAAATCGCGGGGTTTTTGCTCGGGGCCGCCCTTTTATTTTTGCTTCTGCAGTTTGAATTTTTCCAAAAAGATACATGGCGCCCATGGAATTTGCCGCTTTCCGGAAAAATCATTTATTTGGATCCGGGGCACGGCGGTCCGGACGGCGGCGCAACCGGCGATGAGGTGCTGGAAAAAGATGTCGCCTTAAATGTCGCCAGCAAAATCAAAGATTACCTGCAGCAGCAGGGGGCGCTTGTCATCATGACGCGCGAAACGGACACCGACCTGGCCGATAATGAAACAAGAGGCTACAGCCGGCGCAAAGTGGAAGATTTAAGAAAGCGGCTTTCCCTCATTAACCAATCGGAAGCTGATCTGTTTATCAGCATCCATTTAAATGCAATTCCGCAATCCCAGTGGCGCGGCGCACAGACATTTTACTTCCCAAGCATGGTCGAGAACAAAAGAATTGCAACTTTCATCCAGGCTGAATTGATACGGAACCTTGAAAATACAACGAGGGTTTCGAAAACATTGTCCAATGTATACCTGTTAAAACATGCGAAAAAACCGGGCTGTCTTGTTGAAATCGGTTTCCTTTCCAATCCGGAAGAACGTCAGCAACTGAAATCCGACGAATACCAGACAAAAGTGGCCGCATCCATTTATGAAGGGATTATGCGGTACTTTACGAAAGAAAAAGATTTAAAATGACGGCGCCATCCAGCAAGCCGATCCAGTCCATAAAATCGTCAAATTATGGTATACTGGATTCAGGCTGGAAACGACTTCATTCAAGGATGGTGTGAAAAATGTTGACGGAACAACAAGTGTATGATGCGATAAAAGGGTTTGAAGATCCTTTTTTACATAAAACGCTGGAAGAAACAAAAGGGATTGTCGAAATCAAAATCAAAGAGGAAATCCAGCATGTCAGCGTAAAAGTCGCCATTGCGAAAACCGGCACGAGGGAACAGCTGCAATTGCAGATGGCGATTGTAAAAGCACTGAAGGGAATCGGCGCCAACACGGTCGGCATCCGTTTTGGCGAGCTTCCGAAAGAAACGCTTGACCAGTTCCGGGATCTGCTGAAGGAAGACAACCCAAATCCGCTTGGCTCCGCCAAAACTGAATTTATCGCGATCGCAAGCGGCAAAGGCGGTGTCGGAAAATCAACCGTATCCGTGAATTTGGCGGTTGCCCTCGCCCGTCTTGGGAAAAAGGTCGGCCTGATTGATGCCGATATATACGGATTCAGCGTGCCGGATATGATGGGCATTATGCAGCGCCCGGTTGTCCGCGGCGAAAAAATCATCCCGGTCGAACGGTTCGGGGTAAAAGTCATTTCAATGGGTTTCTTTGTCGAAGATAATGCGCCGGTCATTTGGCGCGGCCCGATGCTCGGCAAAATGCTGAACAATTTCTTCAATGAAGTGGAGTGGGGGGACTTGGATTACCTGCTCCTTGATTTGCCGCCTGGAACCGGGGATGTTGCACTCGATATCCATTCGATGCTGCCGCGCTGCAATGAGATCATCGTGACAACCCCGCACCCGACAGCCGCTTTTGTTGCCGCAAGGGCAGGGGCGATGGCATTGCGGACGGAACACAATTTATTGGGTGTCATTGAAAATATGTCTTATTTTGAAAGCAAGGTTACCGGGGAACGCGAGTATGTGTTCGGCCGCGGCGGCGGGGAAAAATTGGCCGAGGAGCTGCGGACGGAACTGCTTGGACAACTGCCGCTTCAGCAGCCGGATTGGAATGAGCATGATTTTGCGCCGTCCATTTATGCCGAAGATCACCGCATCGGCAAAATTTATACGGAAATAGCCCGGAAGATTGTCGATAAACTGAAAAAATAAACATATTGCAAAGCGGTGGGGCAGCATCCCACCGCTTTTTCCGGCAGCTCATTTTTTCCCGGCCGTTTCTTTGGCGGCTTTCCGTAAACTGTCCTCCATTTTCGCTTTAAATAAAGGATCATTAAACGTGTCGACCACAACACTTTGCATTGTTTTCCGCATCTCTTTGCTTTTCAGCATATTGCGCACTTCTTTTTCATAAACCGGATCTTTTAAAACGTCGATCATCATTGCCTGGTAATCCGGATCTTTCATTAAACTTTTCAGCAATGCTTTGTTTTCGGTTTTCATGCTTTTGGCAACCGCTTCGGCAAATTTCGGGTCTTTCATCGATTCTTTCCAAAAATCCATGCCTTTTTGGGAGGTTAACGTTTTTTCGATCGTTTCTTTGACATAGGCCTGGTCAATGACAAGATTCTTTTTCATGTCATCGCTCGTGATGATATCTTGCAGTGCTTTTTTGCCTTCGTCGGTTTTCAATATATCAATGACCATTTTTTTCGTCTGGTTATAATCTGTCTGCCCGCCCATTGCGGCATTGCCGGAGCAGGCGGCAAGGGCAGCGCACAGGGGGATGAGGAGCAAAACAATAATTTTCTTCATGCTTTTGGCTCCCTTCTTCATTCTATCTTTAATATGGGGAGATTTTTTCGTTTTATGCGCGGGAGGGTAAATGCTAGATTTTTCAAACAATTATTTGGTACAATCTAAGTACAAAAGCATAAAAGGGGGATGGGCGTTGACAAGCCGGAATTGGGTTCGTTTCTTTTTTGCCGTACTCGCACTCGGCGGGGTGTCGTCCGGGATATTGGGGTTTTTGATCCGCTGGCCGGAACTGGAGCCTTATGTTGCCCGTATGGATCTGTTATCGATCGTCGGCGCGTTTTTCTGGTTTGCAGGTGTCGGGTTGATTTTCAGCTTGGTCAGCCAGGTCGGCTTTTTTGCTTATTTAACGGTGCACCAGCTTGGGCTCGATATTTTCCGTTCGCGGATGGTGTGGCAGGCAATCCAGCTTGTGGCAGCCTGTTATGTGCTGTTTGATTTTGTGTATTTCCGGGCGGATTTCCACCAATCGCTTTGGTTCGCGGCGGTGGTCCTGGCTGTTTCTTTGGCGGCTGCATTTGCCAAGGCAAAACAGGCTAAAAGCGCAAGTGCGTTCATTCCCGCCCTGTTTTTTATGGTGGCGGCAACGATATTGGAGTGGGTGCCGGCTTTGCGCGTGAATAATCAATCATGGCTGTATTTAATGTTTTTTCCACTTTTGATCTGCAATGCTTTCCAGCTCCTTGTTCTTCCGTATTTTTTAAAGCGTTCCCAAAAAGAGAGGGAACAGAAAGCAGCGATGAAGGCCGCAAATTAAAAAACCGGATTGCTGCGTGTCGGCATCCGGTTTTTTGGCAGGGGGCCCCGTTTTCTGTTATGGTATTACTTTCGTTTTCGTTTCGCCGTTTGCGATCATTTCGGAGACGGCGATGAATTTTCCTTCGTGCGACAGGTTGCGGATGATGGTTGGCAGGGCTTTGTTCGTTTGTTTGGCGGCATCGGAAGCATGGAGCAGGACGATGTCGCCGTTTTTTGCTTCACTTGCTTTTTCGATGATTTTATCGGTGCCCGGGTTTTTCCAGTCATCCGTGTTGATGCTCCAATGGACAACCGTGAGCCCCAGTTGGTTGGCTATTTTCAATGTCGTTTTGTCAAAATGGCCGGTTGGGGAACGGATGAGTTTCACGTCTTTTACTTCAAGTTTTTTAAACACTTCCTGCGCCTTCAGCATATCGCTTCTCACTTTGCTCGGCTCCGTATCGGTATAATCCACGTACGCATAACCGAGGCTCCCGATCTCATACCCGGCTTTTTCGATCATTTGGACAATATCGGGATGTTGCTCGGCCCAAGCCCCTGATAGAAAAAATGTAGCGGATTTCACGCCGTTTTTTTGCAGCGTTTTAATGATTGGGACGGCTTTTTCATCCCCCCAGCCGATATTAAAGGTAAGCGCAATCCCCTTTTCCCCTTTAAAAACCGCTTTTGGGGCACCGTTTGCTGAAAAAGCGGCAGTTTGCGCCAGCATTTGGGTATATAAAAATACAGCGGTAAAAAAGGACACAACGATGATGAAAAGGTACTGTTTCCATTTGCGTGTATGCGACTCGGTAGAATGCATCAGTCAACCCTCCGTTACAGACAGTGCTTGTTTTATTTTATGCGCAAAATTTCCGGGAATATGCAATCAAAAGTTTTCATGATATTTTCCTTATATTTGGCAAAGATAGTGTTACTACGAACAGAAAGGGTGCATGCGGGTGTTAGGATTGGTTGTACATGAAAATGAACTGCTGGAACTGCAGTATTTATTAAAAAGGGAGATGGAAGAGATATTATACGACTTGAATGACCAAAGGATCGAGCGGACCGTAAAGAGGGCGATGAAGGAAAGGTACCGGATCTTATTCAGGCTCCTGACAAAAGTGGCGCCCCAAAGCGAATATGCCCAATTCGCCATTCCCCCGAGGCGGGAAAACGAACGGTAAAAGAAGGGTGTCTCAAAAGCCGGTTCACAAACTTTTGGGATACACCTGTTTCAAGGCACATCTCCAAGGGGCCATTCAAATGACTGTAAAGGCCGTTCCAAGGGAAAAATCAAGCCCGAAACGCATTACAGGGTTGATGAAGACCATTTCCATAAAAAACCCCCGTTCAACTTGTCTTTATAAAAATTGTAAAAGTCAAAACTTTAAGCAAACAGGGCTGCCAAAGTCCACTTTGGCAGCCCTGTTTGGATTATTGTTCACGTTTGCCGAAAAAAGTCAATAGGTTTCAGGAGGGAAATTTTTGCAAAAATAAATTGTCAAATAATATTCGCATGATCTTAAACAATTTGTCACACAGCTCCTATCTGTACCTTAAAAAGATTAAATATAATATAAGTGTAATGATAAAGTATCGGAAAACGGATAAGGAGGGAATGTTGGGAAATGAGTGAGTTAGTATTGGCACGTGCCCAGTTCGCAACGACGACATTGTTCCACTTTATTTTCGTGCCGCTTTCAATCGGTTTGGCTTTTATTGTCGCGGTAATGCAAACGCTTTATTTGGTGAAAAAGAAAGAAATCTACCGGAAAATGGCGAAGTTTTGGGGAACTTTTTTTCTCATCAATTTTGCGGTCGGTGTTGTCACCGGGATCATCCAGGAATTCCAATTCGGGATGAACTGGTCGAGCTACTCTAGGTTTGTCGGGGATGTATTCGGCGCGCCGCTTGCGATTGAAGCGCTGCTAGCGTTCTTCATGGAATCGACTTTCATCGGCCTGTGGATTTTCGGCTGGGACAGGCTGCCGAAAAAACTCCATCTTGCCTGCATCTGGCTTGTTTCGATCGGGACAATGCTGTCGGCGCTCTGGATTATGGCCGCAAACTCATTCATGCAAAACCCGGCCGGCTATACGATTCATAACGGCCGCGCGGAAATGAACGATTTTGCCGCTGTGATTTTGAACCAAAAATTACAGGTTGCCTATCCGCATATTATTTTTGGCAGCCTCGCAACGGGTGCTTTCTTCATTGCCGGCGTTTCGGCTTGGAACTTGATTAAGAAAAAAGAAGTGGCCTTTTTTAAACGCTCTGTTTCCATTGCACTGATCATCGGGTTGATTGGCGGGATCGGCCTCGCGTTTTCCGGCCATGACCAGGCACGTTATCTGGTCAGGGTGCAGCCGATGAAAATGGCGGCGGCGGAAGGTCTGTGGAATAATAGCGGGGATCCTGCGCCATGGACGCTTTTTGCTGTCATTGATACGAAAAATAAAAAATCGGTGGATAAAGTTGAAATCCCATACTTACTGAGCTATCTGTCCTACGGCAAATTTTCCGGGGAAGTCAAGGGTATGAACACGCTCCAAAAAGAATACGTGCAGGAATACGGGGAAGGGAACTATATCCCGCCTGTCAAAACAACGTTCTGGAGTTTCAGAATTATGGTCGTGGTAGGCGGCATCCTCATTTTGTTCAGCCTGATCGGATTGTATTTAGTGTGGAAGAAAAAAATCGAAAACAGCACGCGTTTCCTGAAATGGCTGTTCCCGGTCATGTTCCTCCCGACGATCGGCAATTCGTTCGGCTGGATCATGTCTGAAATGGGGCGGCAACCTTGGGTCGTCAACGGCTTGATGAAAACAAGCGCGGGCGTTTCGCCGAATGTTTCGGCCGGCGAGATCCTGTTTTCGATTATTGCATTCTCGCTAGTTTATACGCTTTTGGCGGTTGCGATGGCCTACTTGTTCATCCGCGTTATTAAACAGGGCCCGCAGGCAAAACCGATGGAAGATATCACTGCAACGGATCCTTTCAATACAAGGAGGGTTGGATAATGCAGTTAAATGAATTATGGTTTGTGCTCGTTTGTGTATTGTTTACCGGGTTTGTATTTCTCGAAGGTTTTGATTTCGGCGTAGGCATGAGCACGAAATTCCTCGCAAGAAATGAAACGGAAAAGCGGGTGTTGATCAATACGATCGGCCCGTTCTGGGATGCCAATGAAGTGTGGCTCTTAACGGCGGGGGGCGCAATGTTTGCCGCTTTCCCGAACTGGTATGCAACGCTTTTCAGCGGATACTACCTTGCATTTGTTATCCTTTTGCTTGCGTTGATTGCCAGGGGGGTTGCATTTGAATTCCGCGGCAAGCTGCAAGCAAGCAAGTGGAAGAATATATGGGATTGGTCGATTTTCCTCGGGAGCATACTGCCGCCGTTTTTGCTCGGCGTGTTGTTCTCGGGGCTCATTAAAGGTCTGCCAATTGACAAGTCAATGACGATGCATGCCGGATTTTTCGATATCGTCAACCTTTACACTATTGTCGGCGGTATTGCCTTTGTTGTCCTCGTTTACTTGCACGGTCTGATGTTTCTCACGCTGAAAACGGAAGGCGAACTCCGCGAGCGCGCCGGGAAAGCCGCGATGAAAATGTATGTCGCAGCCGGTGCAGTCGTCATCCTGTTTACTATACTAACAGCGGTTTTCACAGACGCCTTTGTGAAACGGGGAGCAATTTTAATTCCGCTCTATGCGGTCGCGATCGTGCTGTACCTTGCTTTGTACCCGCTGCTGCGGAATAAAAAAGAAGGCTTGAGTTTCACGGTAACCGGGCTGGTTTTAATTCTTGTCACGGCTTCGTTTTTCATCGCGCTCTTCCCGAACGTGTTGATCAGTTCAACGGATGTGGTGAATAACCTGACGCTGTACAAAGCTTCGTCCAGCCCATATTCATTGAAAGTTATGACGATTGTGGCATTGACAATGGTACCGATCGTGCTGGCGTATACAATCTGGAGTTACTACGTTTTCCGGAAACGTGTCACGCCGCATGAGCTGCATTATTAAGTATGTGAAAAATGTTAAGCCCGGCAAAGCTTTGCTGGGCAAGTAAAAAATGTACTAGGACGCGGTCGAAAAAGCGCGCCCGCCACCCACCCGGGGAGCAGATTTCGGGCAAACCGGGTGCTTTTCATTTTATGACAGGGCTTTTAGGGAAAGCTCGCGCGGATTTTCGCAATCAAAAGCATGCCGGCATCACCTGGCGTGCAGGCAAGGAGCTGGTGCGGATGGATAAACATTTGTTGCATTATAAAGGAAGCATCCAGGCGATGTTTTTGGTCGGATGCCTGACATTGGTCCAGTCATTCGCAGTGATTGTGCAGGCAGTGTATTTGGCCAAAGCGATTGTCCATTTGTATAAAGGGGCGCCGTGGCAGGAAGCGCTGGCCGAGTTCGGAATCTTTTTTGCCGCCCATATCGTTAGGCATTTTTTGCAGTGGGCGAAATCGCGGATTGCATTCCGCTTTGCCAACCGTACATCCCTGCATTTCCAGAACTTGCTTGTACAAAAGCTTTTTCGAATCGGGCCGCGCGCGATCAGCAGGCACGGTACAGGGAATCTTGTAACGCTTTGTCTGGAAGGCATTCCGCAATTCCGTACGTATTTGGAGCTGTTTATTCCGCGGTTTATCTCCTGCATGTGCATCCCTGCCGTCCTCTTGGCCTATTTTTTCCTCACAGACATCGAAACAGGCATCATTTTGCTGCTTGTCATGCCGATTTTGATTGGATTTTTGATTTTGCTCGGGCTTGCCGCGCAAAAGCAGAAAGACGCAAGATGGGAAACGTACCAACTGCTTTCCCGGCATTTCGTCGATTCGTTAAGGGGGCTTGTGACGCTAAAATTTTTAGGGCGGAGCAAAGGCCATAAAAAAGCGATATGGGAGGTCAGCAACAAATACCGCATTGCCACGAACCGGACACTTCGGATCGCATTTTTATCTTCGTTTTCATTGGACTTTTTTTCAACGTTGTCTGTCGCGGTCGTGGCGGTTGAACTCGGGCTCAGGCTGATCAACGGCCATATCGGTTTTGAGCCAGCCTTGGCGCTTTTGATTTTGACGCCGGAATATTTCATGCCGGTCCGCGATCTTGGCAGCGACTACCATGCGACAATGGACGGGAAAGAAGCGGGCGAGAAAATCCACCGCCTACTTGCGGAAAAAGAAGATTTCGGAACCGGCCTGTCTTTCCCAATCAAGGCTTGGAATGAGAACAGCATCTTGTCGGCTGAAGGGCTTGAAAAACGATCGGAGGAAGAAAACCGGGCGATTTTGCATGATGTCGATTTCAGCGTCCGCGGGTTTAAAAAAATCGGCATTATCGGCGTTTCAGGTTCCGGTAAGTCTACGCTCATTGATTTGTTGTCCGGATTCTCCACTCCTGAAAGGGGCCGCATCAAGTTGGACGGGATGGAGGTTCCGCATCTGTCATTCCCGGAATGGCAGCGGCAGGTGAACTATATCCCGCAGCACCCGTATATTTTTTCCGGAAGCGTACGCGAAAATATCGCTTGGTACGCACCTGATGCGCCGCTTGAAAAAATTGAAGAAGCGGTCCGGACGGCAGGATTGTCTGAATTGGTCGCAAATTTACCAAACGGATTGGATGAGATGATCGGCCAGGGGGGAAGGGCATTAAGCGGCGGCGAAGAACAGCGGATTGCGTTGGCGCGCGCATTGTTGGATGAGCGGCCGGTGATGCTTTTGGATGAACCGACCGCTCATTTGGATATCGAAACCGAACAGGAGATCAAGCGGTTGATGCTGCCGCTGTTTGAAAACAAGCTTGTCTTTTTTGCCACCCACCGCCTGCATTGGGTGAAAGAGATGGATCTGATTTTGGTGATGGACGGCGGCAAACTTGCGGAATGCGGCACATACGAAGAACTGTACCGAAAGAAAGGCGCCTTTTACCAATTGGTAGAGGCGCAGCGGGGAGGCGCGGAAAATGAAGTACTTCAATCAGTATATTAAGCCATATATCCGGCAGTACAGGGGGCTTATGATATTAACGGTGCTGCTCGGTATCCTCACCTTTTTGGCTTCTTCCATGCTGACCTTTACTTCCGGGTATCTAATTACAAGGGCTTCGGAAATGCCGGTGACGATTCTGTTGATTTACGTGCCGATTGTCGGCGTGCGCGCATTTGGAATCGCACGGCCTGTTGCCCGTTATCTCGAACGCCTTTCCGGGCATAATACGGTGTTAAAAATTCTTGCCGACATGCGCGTCAAACTGTATGAAATGCTCGAACCGCAGGCGCTTTTCATCCGCTCCCGCTTCCAGACGGGCGATCTGCTCGGGACGCTTGCCGATGACATTGAACATTTGCAGGATGCCTATATCCGCACCATTTTCCCGACGGTTACCGCATTATTTTTATTTCTGTATTCGACTGTGGTGCTGGCTGTGTTCGACTGGCTGTTTGCTTTGTGGATTGCCGTTTGTTTAGGCGTGATTGTGTTCGTATATCCGCTTGTATCATTGTATCTCATGAAAAAACGGCAAATTGAGCTGAAAGAAACGCAAGGCATCCTGTACTGCACAATGACGGACACTTTATTTGGGATTCGCGACTGGATCATCAGCGGGAAAAAAGAACGGTTTTTCAAACAGTTTTATGAGGACAGCAGAAAAAGCCACGAGATTGAGAAAAAGATGTCTTATTGGAACCACTCGCGCACGTTCCAGCTGCAGGCCATCTCGGGCGCCATTTTAATTTTTGTCGGCATTTGGGCGGGGCATGCCGCTTTGAACGGAGAGATTGCCCCAACGTATATCGCTTCTTTCACGCTCGTCACGTTGCCGATATTAGAAGGGATGATCCCGGCTGTGCCAGCGGTTGAAAAGATTACAACATACAAAGAATCGTTGCAGCGGATTGACGGGATCCGCGGGTATTTGCCGGAAGAACCGGGGGAAAAAATGCCTTTGGATACCGGCGGGAAAGCAGATATCCGACTCGAGCATGTTACGTATTATTACGAAAATGAAAAGGAAGCAGCGCTTAAGGATGTCTCGCTCATCGTCCCGCACGGGCAGAAAATTGCGCTGCTTGGCAAAAGCGGTGCCGGCAAATCGACGCTTCTGCACCTGTTGGTCGGGGCATTGAGACCTGACAGCGGTACGGTTACGATCGGCGGGCACGCCCCGGCCGATTACGGGGAAGCCATCCACAAACAGGTCAGCGTGTTGAACCAGAAACCGTATTTATTTGCGACAACGGTGGAAAATAATGTTGGCCTCGGGCGGGCGGACGCCACGGTGGAAGAAATTGAAGCGGCGATCAGGCAGGTGAAGCTCGGCCGTTATATCGACACGCTTCCAAACGGCATCCATACGCAAATGGAGGAAACCGGCCAGCGCTTTTCCGGCGGTGAACGGCAAAGAATTGCCCTTGCACGGATTTTGCTGCAAAATACGCCGATTGTCATTCTGGATGAACCGACAGTTGGGCTTGATCCGCTGACGGAAAAAGATTTGCTCGATACGATATTTGATGTTTTGCACGACAAGACGGTGCTTTTGATTACGCACCATCTTACAGGGCTTGAAAAAATGGATCAGATCATCTTTCTCGATGATGGAAAAATTGCAATGCAGGGCACGCACGCGGAACTGATGTCAGGAAACGCGCGCTACCGGCAGCTGTATGAAATGGACCACGGGGTGGGATAAGGCCACCCCGTTTTTTTCAGGGTATGGACTGGTTACGAGCTTGCCGTCAGTGCGTTCCGTTTTTCCGCGGCGGGGAATCGGATCGTTTCGGCAATGGTTGCGGGGCATCCTTTTCATGAAATTGACACATTTATTGTAAGCGTTAATATTTCGTTCTTTTTCACAACATACTACACTATAAGTGTACCGAATTGGAGAGGGGTGATTCCAATGCAAACGTTTGGCTTTATAGGCAAAGTTGCAATCGTAACCGGTGGCGGAGGGGGAATCGGGCGCAGCATGCTTAAAACTCGCTGAGGGCGGAGCAAAAGTCGTTGTCGCAGATCTATCCGAAGAAATGGGTGAGGAAACGGTAAGAAGAATCCACGAAATCGGCGGAGATGCGATTTTTGTCCGAACCGATGTATCCAAATCGGAAGATGTCCAAAGTTATGTACGGGCCGCACTCGATACTTACGGAAAAATTGATATTCTATTAAACAATGCCGGATGGGAAGGGAAAATGATTCCGCTCGTTGACTATCCGGAAGAAGTATTTGATAAACTGATGGGCATTAATGTTCGCGGTGTATTTCTGGGGATGAAATATGTCCTGCCGCATATGATCAGGCAAAAAAGCGGTGTAATCGTCAATACGGCGTCAGTTGCCGGTATGGTCGGAACATCGGAAATGGTTGCATACGGCGCCAGCAAACACGCGGTCATCGGCATGACGAAAACCGCAGGCATTGAAGCAGCCCCGTCCGGCGTCCGTGTCAATGCGGTCTGCCCGGGTGTTGTGGATACGGAAATGATGAGAAAAATTGAAGGCGGTTTTGCAAGGGGAGATACAGCGGCTGCCGAACAAACAAGGCAGCAAATGGCCGCAGCCGCGCCAACCGGCCGTTATACACAACCGGAAGAAGTGGCGAATGTCATGCTCTACCTTGCATCCGACCTATCTTTCCGTGTTGTCGGCCAAACGATCGTCATTGACGGCGGTGCTGTCCTTTCATAACGGCATACTGTATATGTAAAGCACGAAAAAAGCCTTTCACGAAGGATGAACAGTGGCAATGCAGGAGGGGAACGCTCCGGAAGCGCAGCTTACTTAAACATTGTGGCACAACTCCCTAATCGCAAATATATATTATAGAAATGCATCACTCCGGTTTCCCTCCCCGCACGACAGCGAAAATTTTTGCAACGGGAAAAGTAGTTGACACGAAGTTGTGATCTTGGTATATTAGTAAACGTCGCTGCTTCAACGGGAAGACGGCAAGATAAAAAAGTGTTGACAAATTGGTCGGATCTTGATATAATAAAAAAGCCGCTGTCATAAATAGATGGCATAGATTGATCCTTGAAAACTGAACAAAACGAAACGTCAATTTTCTAACGAGCTTTTATCAAACATCTTTTATCGAGAGTTTGATCCTGGCTCAGGACG
>Ga0207747_1000211_pt1 | contig 73981 bp, 65 predicted proteins | sample HigsolmetaGSP11D_FD_184839 | JGI IMG/M metagenome (GOLD analysis project Ga0207747, IMG submission 184839) | High solid enriched microbial communities from the Joint BioEnergy Institute, USA - SP1-1-D (SPAdes) | ecosystem: Engineered > Bioreactor > SSF (Solid state fermentation) > Aerobic >...
TTGCCAATCCTTCTTCGTGTGAGCACCAAGTCAATGTCTTTTGAGACTCAACCGCAGTCCCCCGCGGCCGCCCAAAACCAACACCCCCAGCACCCACACCTATCGGCTGTTCAGTTTTTAAAGAGCGATTGCCACGGCACCTTGCCTGCTCGGTTTGAAGGCTTGGTTGCGGGGGCAGGATTCGAACCTACGACCTTCGGGTTATGAGCCCGACGAGCTGCCAGACTGCTCCACCCCGCGTCCGTGACAGAAGCGGAATTATGGGGGCTGCCCGGTTTCCTGTCAACCCTCTGAGAGGAGGTTCAGGTCAGAACAGCTCCATCTGTTCCGCGCGACCGGGTACCTTGAACCGCGACGTGTCCAGCGACACGCTGCGCGCGTTGAGACCCAACCGCCGACAGGCTTTGTCAAAACGCTGGGCCAAAAGTTCCGCGTATGTGCCAGTACCCGTCTGGCGTTCACGCCAGCGCGAATTGTACGCCATTCCGCCTCGCATATCACGTACCCGTGCCATGACGCGCTCGGCCCGCAGGGGGTAATGCTGCGCCAGCCACTCCTGGAAAAGGTCCTTCAACTCGTGCGGCAGACGCAGCACGACGTAGCCCGCCCGCTGCACGCCGGCTTCCCGCGCCGCCTCCAGGATGGTCTCCATATCCTGATCGTTCAGGAAGGGGATGACGGGCGCCACCATCACGCCGCAGGGGACGCCGGCCTCGGCGAGGCGCCGCAAGGCCTTCAGCCGCCGGTACGGGGCCGACGCGCGGGGTTCCAGCCTGCGCGCCAGCTCCGCGTCCAGGGTGGTCACGGACACGAAGGCGTGCGCCAGCCCCTTGGCCGCCATCGGTGCCAGCAGGTCGAGGTCGCGCTCGATCAGCGCCGATTTGGTGATGATGCCGACGGGCTGGTTGAATTCGGCGCACACCTCGAGCACAGCACGTGTGATACGCAGTTCGCGCTCGACCGGCTGGTAGGGATCGGTGTTGCCGCCGATCACGATGACGTCGCAGCGGTAGCCGGGCCGCGACAGCTCTTCGCGCAGCAGCGCCGCGGCATTCTCTTTGGCGTAGAGCCGGGTTTCGAAATCCAGGCCCGGCGACAGGCCCAGGTAGGAATGGCTCGGCCGCGCGTAGCAGTAGATGCAGCCGTGCTCGCAGCCCTGGTAGGGATTGATCGACTGGCTGAAGGGGATGTCCGGCGAGTCGTTGCGGGAGATGATGGAGCGGGCCTGACGCAGCGTGACCTGCGTCTCGGGCGCTTGCCCCGGCGCTTCCCAATAGGCGTCTTCGTCTACGACACGAATGTCGCGCTCGAAGCGCCCTTGCGGGTTGCTCACCGCACCCCGGCCCTTCCAGACGATCGGACGTTCCATACCTCGCCTCAAACGAGACTACTGTATGGAAGTATAGTCCCTCTGTAGCGGCTCGCTAGATGATCCAGCGCGAACGCAAGTCGCGGCGCGCCGTTTCGTCGTAGCCGATCGCCGCCAGCACTTCGTCGGTGTGTTCTCCGAGCGCGGGGCCGCAACGGCCGATGTCGCCCGGCGTCTCGCTCAGTTTCGGCACCACGCCGGGCACCGCCACATCGGCGCCGTCGGGGAGCCTCGTACGCTCGATCATGCCCCGCGCGAGGAACTGCGGGTCCTTGACGATGTCGGCGATGCTGTAGATCTTGCCGTTCGGCACCTGCGCTTCGTTGAGCACCGCGAGCACGTGCTCCACCGGGTGGCTCGCCACCCATTCGCCGATGACCGCGTCGAGCTCGTCGGCGCGCTTCACGCGGCCGGCGTTGTCGGCGAGCGTAGGATCTTCCGCCAGATCCGGGCGGCCGATGGCCTGCATCAGCCGTTTGAAGATGCTGTCGCCGTTGCCGCCGATCACCACAAACGCGCCGTCCTGCGTGACGTACGTGTTGGAAGGCGCGATGCCGGTAAGCGCCGTGCCCGTGCGTTCGCGCACGATGCCGTACATGTCGTATTCGGGCAGCGTGCTCTCCATCATGTTGAACACGGCTTCGTAGAGCGCCACGTCCACCACCTGCCCCTTGCCGCCGTTCACGTCGCGATGGCGCAGCGCCATGAGCACGCCGATCACGCCGTGCAGGGCGGCGAGCGTGTCGCCGATGGAAAGGTTCATGCGCACCGGCGGGCGGTCGGGGAAGCCGGTCACGTAGCGCATCCCGCCCATCGACTCGCCCACCGCGCCGAAGCCCGCCTGGTCCTTGTAGGGGCCGGTCTGGCCGAAGCCGGAGAGCCGCAACATGACCAGCCCCGGGTTGTCGCGCGACAGCACGTCGTACCCCAGGCCCCACTTCTCCAGCGTACCCGGACGGAAATTCTCGATCACCACGTCCACGCCGCGTGCGAGCCGGCGCACGATCTCCTGACCCTCGGGCGTTCGCAGGTTGGCCGTCACCGATTTCTTGTTGCGCGCCATGACGTGCCACCAGAGCGAGGTGCCGTTATGGAGCTTGCGCCAGGTGCGCAGCGGATCGCCGCCCGGACCTTTGTCCGAAGCGGGCGGCTCGATCTTGATCACTTCGGCGCCGAATTCCGCCAGGGTCTTGCCGGCGAACGGACCGGCGATCAGCTGTCCCAGTTCCAGTACCTTCAATCCAGCCAACGGTTTCGCACTCACGCTTCCCTCCGCTCGTAGAACGCTTGCGCCAGCGTGCCGAGATCGACGTACTCCAGCTCGCCGCCGACCGGCACCCCGCGCGCGATACGCGTGATCTTCAAGCCGCGTCCCTGCAGCATTTCGTGAATGTAATGCGCCGTCGCCTCGCCTTCGTTGGTGAAATTGGTGGCGAGAATCACTTCCTTGACGATGCCGTCGCTCACGCGCCGCTGCAGCGCATCGAGCCCGATCTCCTTGGGACCGATTCCGTCGAGCGGCGACAGCCGCCCCATCAGCACGAAATAAAGCCCCTGATAGGCGAGCGTCTGCTCCATCACCGCCTGGTCCGCCGGCGTCTCGACGACGCACAGCAGCGAGGGATCACGCTTGGGCGAGGTGCACAGCGCGCACACCTCCTCCTCGGTGAAGGTATTGCACTTCGCGCAGCGCCGGATGCGCTGCAGGGCGCGGTCGAGCGCCAGCGCCAGGCGATGCGCGCCCGCCTGGTCGTACTGCAACAGGTGATAAGCCATGCGCTGCGCCGACTTCGGCCCCACGCCGGGCAGACAGCGCAGTGCCTCGATCAGTTCGTCGAGGCTGTTGTTCGTGCGGCTCAACTTAGAACGGCATCTTGAAACCGGGCGGCAGGCCGAGCCCCGCGGTGAGGCCCGCCATCTTCTCCTGGATGGTCGCTTCGACGCGGCGCACCGCGTCGTTCACGGCCGCGGCGACCAGGTCTTCCAGCATGTCCTTGTCGTCGGAAAGCAGCGAGGGATCGATGGTCACGCGCTTGACGTCGTGCTTGCAGGTCATGACGACCTTCACCATCCCGGCGCCCGACTGACCTTCCACTTCGATGGTCGCAAGCTGCTCCTGCAGCTTGCGCATGTTGTCCTGCATCTGTTGGGCCTGTTTCATCAGGCCCGCGAGCTGTCCCTTCATCATGACTGCTGTCCTTGTTGCAGCGGTTGCACGGATTCGATGGTAGCGTCGAAGCTGCTCAGCAGCTCGCGCACGAACGGATCGTCGTTCATCTGCCGGCTCGCCTTGTCCAGCCGGGCGCGGCGTTCGTTCTCGGCAATGGCGGCGACGCTGGCGCCCTGAGTCTGGCCGGTCTGGAACTCGACCTGGACCGGACGCCCCAAGGCCTCCGCCAGCGCGGCCTTGATCCGCTCGATCGACGCGGGAATCAGCAACGGCTTCGATTCGTTGCCGACCCGCAGCACGAACTTGTCGCCGGTTCGCGAAACGAGCTCGCTGCGGTCGGCGAGCTGCCTGGCCGCGCCGGTCACCCTGAGCCGGCTCACGAGTGCCGGCCAGTCGTCGTTGCCGCTCGCAGACGCGGGCGGCACGGCAGCAAGATGACCGCTCGCGGGCTTGGCCGGCGCCTGCCGCGCGGGCGAAGGCGGCACCGGTGCGACGGCCTCCTCGCTCTGCGGCGCGAAGGCGAGCATGCGCATCAGCGTCATGGTGAAACCCGCATACTCGTCCGGCGCGAGCGGCAGATCCTGCCGCCCCTGGATGGCGATCTGGTAGTAGAGCTGCACGCTCTCGGGATCGAAGCGGCGCGCGAGCGCGACGAGGCGTTCGCGCTCGGCCAGATCCTCCGCCAACGCGTCTTCGGCCAGTTGTGCCAGCGCGATGCGGTGCAGCAGCGTGGCGAGCTCTGTCAGCGCGCCGTCGAATGCGATCGAACGCGCCTCCATTTCGCCGGCGATGGCGATCATGCGCGAGGCATCGTTGTCCGCCAGCGCTTCGAGCAGCTCGAACAGATAGGCGGTGTCGACCGTGCCGAGCATGGCACGCACGGCCGCTTCGGTCACCTCGCCGCTCGAATAGGCGATCGCCTGGTCGAGCAGGCTCAGGGCATCGCGCATGCTGCCGTTGGCCGCCTGGGCGAGCAGCCGCAGGGCGCCCGGTTCCGCCAGCACCCCCTCCTCGCCCATGATGCGCTGCAGGTGCGCGGCGATCACGCCTTGCGGGAGTTGCTTGAGGTTGAACTGCAGGCAGCGCGACAGCACCGTCACGGGAATCTTCTGCGGATCGGTGGTCGCAAGGATGAATTTCACATGCTCGGGCGGCTCCTCCAGCGTCTTCAACATCGAGTTGAAGGCGGAGTTCGACAGCATGTGCACTTCGTCGATCACATAGACCTTGAAGCGGCCCCGTGTGGGCGCGTACACGGCGTTCTCCAGCAACTGCCGCATTTCGTCCACCTTGGTGTTGGTGGCGGCGTCCACTTCGAGCAGATCGACGAAGCGGCCGGCATCGATCTCGGTGCAGGCGGCGCAGGTGCCGCAGGGGGTCGCGGTGATGCCGGTCTCGCAGTTCAGGGATTTGGCGAGGATGCGCGCCAGGGTGGTCTTGCCCACACCGCGCGTACCCGTAAACAGATAGGCATGGTGCAGCCGCTGCTGTTCGAGCGCGTGCGTGAGTGCCTTGACGACATGCTCCTGGCCTACCAGTGTCGCGAAACTGCGCGGCCGCCATTTCCGGGCGAGAACTTGATAGGACATCGTCTGACTCAGCACGCGTGGAAAACGGGTGGCGAGCCTGAACCCCGGCACTTGCAGGGAGTAGCTATGGCTGCTTCCTTCCGGACCTGACCAGGTTCACTACGCTGCAATGCGGGGAGGCCCGCCCTTGATCTGCCGCCGCCGGTCGCGACGGCAAATGTCCGCGCAGTTTAGCACGCGCTAGGCACTTGCCGGTTTGGTCGGCACGCCAAGATGCAACGGCGCCTTCAGTTTCTCCGGCAGCACGCGCCCCATCCGGGCGCGGCGGCCGACGTAATGCTCGAACCTGGCGCCGGACAGCACGAGCTCCTTCTCCTTACCCCGCAGCGTCCCCTTCACCACCACCGCGCGTTCGGACGTCACGACGGCCGCGACGAGTTTCTCCTTCTCTTCCAGGCCCATGAGGATCAGGCCGCGGCCCTTGCTCATGTAGCGCAGCTCTTCCAGGCTGTAGGCCAGCAACCGCGGCTCCTCCGCCAGCGTGACGACCATCGCCTTGTCGGAAGGCTCGAACATGAACGGCGGGATGGGCGTTTCGCCCTCGTCGACGCTCAGGAACTCGCGGCCCGCACGGCGGTTGGAAATCATGTCGGCGATCTTGGTGTAGAAGCCGTAGCCGCCGGTGGTGCCCACCAGCACGTGGGTGTCGGGTTTGCCCGCCACGCAATACATGATCTTCGCGCCGTCCTGCACGTCCACCAGCGAGGAGGCCGGCACGCCGTCGCCGCGCGCGGGCGGCAGTTGCGCGGCTTCCACGGTGTAGGCGCGGCCCTTGGAATCGAGGAACACCACCGGATCGACGGTGCGGCACTGGATAAGGGCCTGCAGGCTGTCGCCCTCCTTGAAGGACAGGGTCGAGGGATCGACGTTCCAGCCCTGCCGTGCGCGCACCCAGCCGTTCTTGGAGAAGATCACTGTGACCGGCTCGTCGATCACCGGCGTCTCGATGGTGGCCTTCTCCGACTCCTCGATCTTGGTCCGGCGTTTGTCGCCGAAAGTCTTGGCGTCCGCCTCGATCTCGGAGATAACCAGTTCCTCCAGTGCCTTGCGCGAATTGAGGACCTTCTCCAGCCCCTTCTGCTCGGCGCGCAGGTCCTTGAGCTCCTGCTCGATCTTGATGTGCTCGAGCCGCGCCAATTGCCGCAAGCGGATCTCGAGGATGTCCTCGGCCTGTCGCTCGGTGAGTTTGAAGGCCTTGATGAGCTCCGCCTTGGGATCGTCGGCGTTGCGGATGATCTTGATCACCTTGTCGACGTTGAGCAGCACCAGCATCCGCCCTTCGAGGACGTGAATGCGGTCGAGCACCTGATCGAGACGGTAGCGGGTGCGCCGCGTCACGGTGGCGAAGCGGAACTGCAGCCACTCGTACAACACTTCGCGCAGGGATTTGGTGGTGGGCCGCCCGTCCAGCCCCACCATCACCAGGTTGATCGGGATGTTGGTCTCCATGCTCGTCTTGGCGAGCAGGAGATTGATGAAATCGTCCTGATCGACGCGCGAGGTCTTCGGCTCGAACACCAGGCGCACCGGATTGGCGCGGTCCGATTCGTCGCGCGCCTTGTCGAGCATCGACAGCATGAGCTGCTTCTCGCGCTGCTGCTCGGCGCTGACGCTCTTCTTGCCGGCCTTAGGCTGGGGATTGGTGATGGCTTCGATTTCCTCCAGCACCTTGCGCGCGGACGTGCCGGGCGGCAGTTCGGTGACGACGAGCTGCCACTGGCCGCGCGCGAGCTTCTCGATCGTCCAGCGCGCCCGCACCCGCACCGAGCCGCGCCCCGTTTCGTAAGCGGCCTTGATCTCGGCGCGCGGCGTGATGATCTGCCCGCCGCCCGGGAAATCCGGCCCCTTGATGTGCTTCATCAACCCGGCGACGCTGATCTCGGGATCGCGGATCATCGCGATCGCGGCGGCGGCCACCTCGTTGAGGTTGTGGGGCGGAATCTCGGTCGCCATGCCGACCGCGATGCCCGAGGAGCCGTTCAACAGCACCACCGGCAGCCGCGCCGGCAGCACCACCGGCTCCATGCGCGTGCCGTCGTAGTTGGGCGCGAAATCGACCGTGCCCTGGTCCAGCTCGCTCAGCAAAATCTCGGCGAACCTGGTCAGCCGCGCTTCGGTGTAGCGGTATGCGGCCGCCTCGTCGCCGTCGCGCGACCCGAAGTTCCCCTCGCCGTCGATGAGGGGATAGCGCATGGTGAAGTCCTGCGCCAGGCGAACCAGCGCGTCGTACACCGACTGGTCGCCGTGCGGGTGGAAGCGGCCCAGCACGTCGCCGACCACCGCCGCCGACTTCACGCGCTTGCTGCCCGCGCGCGTGCCGTTGTCCCACATCGAATAAAGGATGCGGCCCTGCACCGGTTTCTGGCCGTCGCCGATGCGCGGCAGCGCACGATCCTTCACCGTGCTGACGGCGTATTGCAGGTATTGCAGCGCCGCGTAGCGCCCGAGCGGCAGGCTGTCGCCGAACTCCTCGGACATGGGCGCGAAATACGGCGGCAGACGGCCGCCGCCGTTCGAGCGCCGGGCGTCGGCCTTGTCGTTCGCCTGTTTGGTCTCGGGCCGTTCCTCGACGGCGCCGAAAAGATCGTTCTGATCGCTCATGTGTGTTCAGCCGAAAGCGGGGAGCCGGTCAGGAAATGTCGGCGTCCACCAGGTTGCCGTAGGTCTCCATCCATTCGCGGCGCAGCGCGGCGTTCTCACGCGCCATCATCATGTCGAAGATCTCGCGGTCGGTCGTCAGCATGCCGTCTTCCACACGCACCGGCAGCATGCGCCGGGTGGCGGGATTGAGCGTGGTTTCCCACAACTGTTCGGCGCTCATTTCGCCCAGGCCCTTGAAGCGGCTCACCGTCCAGCTGCCCGGGCGGACGCCTTCGTCGACCAGCTTCTGCTCGATCGCCGCCAGTTCCTGCTTGTCGAGCGCGTAGAGCTTGCGCGCCGGCCGTCCCTTGCCGCCCGCGGGCACGTCGATCCGGAACAGCGGCGGCTGCGCGACGTACACGTGGCCGCGCTCGATCAGCTTGTAGAAGTGGCGGAAGAACAGCGTGAGCAGCAGCACCTGGATATGCGCGCCGTCCACGTCGGCGTCCGCCATGATGATGATCTTGTGGTAGCGCAGGCCGGAAAGATCCGGGTTGTCCTCCGGCTTGTGATGATCGACGCCGATGGCGAGCGCGATCGCTTCGATCTCCTTGTTGGCGTACAAGGTGTCGGCGTCGTCCTGCCAAGTGTTCTTGGGCTTGCCCTTGAGCGGCAGGATCGCCTGGAATTCCTTGTCGCGCGCCTGCTTGGCCGAACCGCCCGCCGAGTCGCCCTCGACGATGAAGAGCTCGTTGCGTTCGGGATCGTCGGAGGCGCAATCGGTGAGTTTGCCCGGCAGCACGGCGACGCCCGAGAGCTTGCGCCGCTCGACCTTCTGCGCCGCGCGGGTGCGCTGCATCGCCTGGCGGATCACCAGCTCGGCGATGCGGCGTCCCTCTTCGACATGCTGAGACAGCCACAGCTCGAAGGGATCGCGCACCATCTGCGCCACCAGCTTCACGGCGTCGCGCGAAATCAGCTCGTTCTTCACCTGTCCCTTGAACTGCGGGTCGAGCATCTTCACCGCGAGCACATAGGAGGCGCGCGACCAGACATCCTCGGGCACGATCTTCAAGCCGCGCTGGCCCATGGCGTGGTGTTCGATGAAGTTGCGGATGGCGTGGTAGACGCCCTCGCGCAGCCCCGCCACATGCGTGCCGCCGTGGCGCGTGGGAATCATGTTGACGTAGGACTCGTTGACGGTATCGCCTTCGGGGGTCCAGGCGATGGCCCACAGCGCGCCCTCGCCTTCGGCGAAACTGTCCGACTCCGTCTGGGCGGTGATGTAGCGCTCGCCGAAGAAAGGCTGCGCCACGGGATCGTTCTCGGCCATGGCATTGGCGAAATAGCCTTTGATCCCCTCGGGGAAATGCCAGGTCTGCGTCTCGATCCTGTCGCCTTTTTCGATGCCAAGCGTGAAACGCACACCCGGCAGCAGCATCGCCTTGGCGCGCAGCAGCGCGGCGATGTCGGCGACCGCGATCTTAGGGCTGTCGAAGTATTTGGGATCGGGCCAGAAGCGCACGCGCGTGCCGGTTTCCTTCGCCGGCACGGTGCCGACCTTCTTGAGCGGCTCCTTCACCTTGCCGTTGTCGGCGAACACCAGCCGGTAACGGGCGCCGTCGCGCTTGACCTCGACTTCCAGCCGCTTCGCCAGCGCGTTGGTCACGCACACGCCCACGCCGTGCAGGCCGCCGGCGATGCGGTAGGCCGCATCCTTGTCGGTCTTGCGGAACTTCCCGCCCGAGTGCAGCGTGGTGAAAATGACCTGAACCGCCGGAATCTTCTTCTTCGGATGGATATCGACCGGGATGCCGCGCCCGTCGTCCTCGACTTCCGCCGAACCGTCCTCGTAGATCGTCACCGATACGTTCTTCGCGAAGCCCGCGAGGCCCTCGTCCGAGGCGTTGTCGATCACTTCCACCAGCGCATGGTTGGGATTGACCGGGTCGGTGTACATCCCGGGGCGCAGCAGGATGGGCGACAAGTCCTCCAGGACTTCGATGTCTTCGGCACTGTAGCTGGCTGACTTCGTGGCCATCGTCTTTTTGGTATCCAACAGATTGGCGGCGAAAAATGAGGCCGAATGATAGCGCCAACCTCCGCCGCCTGAGTCGGCAAAATCCCCACCGCGGAAAAACAAGCGCTTAGCCGACATGGCGCAAATCAATCCGCGCGCCGGGTCGCTTGCGCTACAGTCGCGCGCATGAATGACCCGGACACGCTACTGGACTGGCAGGACGGTCAGCTGCGCTCGCTGCGCTACGGCGACGTGTACTTCTCGCGCGACTCCGGCATCGACGAAACGCGGTACGTCTTCCTGGCGCAGAACCGCCTGGCCGAGCGTTTCGGAGCCTTGCGTCCCGGCGACCGTTTCGTCATCGGCGAAACCGGTTTCGGCACCGGGCTGAACTTCCTGTGCACCTGGAAGCTCTGGGCGCAATGCGCGCCGCGCGGCGCCCGGCTGCATTTCGCCAGCATCGAAAAACACCCGCTCACCCGCGAGGACATGGCACGGGCACTGTCGCTGTGGCCCGAACTCGCACCGCAACGGGAAGCGCTGCTGCGCCGGTACCGGCAGTTGCCGCCGGGCTGGCATCGCTTCCATTTCGATCCGGGCGTGGTTCTGACCGTCGCGGTCAGCGACGTCGCCGAAGCGCTGCCGCAACTGGAACTGCAAGCGGATGCCTGGTACCTGGACGGCTTCGCGCCGGCACGCAATCCCGAAATGTGGTCGTTCGAAGTGCTGCGCCACATCGGCGCGCGCACCAAGCCCGGCGGCACGTTCGCCACCTACACAGCCGCGGGTGCGGTGCGCCGCGGCCTGGAGGCTGCGGGTTTCGCGGTCGAACGCGTCAAAGGGCACGGCGCCAAGCGCGAAATGCTGCGCGGCGTCCTGCGCGAAGCATCGCAACAGCCGGACGCCGCTCCATGGTTCCGACGCCCCGAACGCGCCTGGACCGAACGCCGTGCCATCGTCATCGGCGGCGGCCTTGCCGGTACGAGCGCGGCTGCGAGCCTCGCCCGGCGCGGCTGGTCGGTGGTGCTGATCGAACGCCACGAGCGTCTGGCCGCCGAAGCCTCTGGCAACCCGCAAGGCATCCTCTACACCCGGCTCGCGGCGCAGGCGACGCCGCTGCGCGAGCTGGTGATCGGCGGTTACGGCCATACGCTGCGGCTGCTTGCAACCGCTGCGCTAGCGGAAACGGAACGCTCGCACTGCGGGTTGCTGCAACTCGCCTTCGATACGGAAGAAGCGGCCCGTCAGCAGAAATTGCTGGCGCAGGACTTCCCTTCCGACTTCCTGCGCGGCGTGAACCGGGAAGAGGCTTCGGACATCGCAGGCGTCGAACTCCCCTTCGGCGGACTTTACTTCCCCGAGAGCGGTTGGACCGATCCCGCTGCCCTTTGCAGAATGCTGGCGGCACACGACCACATTGACGTGCGTCTGCACACCGAAGCACTTGCCTTGCGGCGCGAAGGCGAACAATGGGCAGTGCACGGGCCGCGCGGTTGTATCGAAAAAGCGCCGGTGCTCCTCCTCGCGACAGCGCGCGACACGCTCGCGTTCGAGTCTGCGCGCCATCTGCCGCTCAAGACCATCCGCGGTCAGATCAGTCTGATCCCCGAAACGCCGGCGAGCAGCCGGCTGCACACGGTGCTCTGCGGCGAGGGCTACATCGCCCCGGCGCGCACCGGCTGGCACACGCTGGGCGCCACACACAAGTTCGAGGATGTCGGAACGGATGTACGCGCGGACGAGCATCGCGAGAACCTCGCCATGCTGCAGACGCTCGCACCCCCACTGCATGCGGCACTCGGCGGGTCGGCGCTCGACTGCGACACGCTGCCCGGACGGGCCGCCGTCCGCGTCAGCACGCCGGACTATCTGCCGCTCATCGGTCCGCTGGCCGATGCCCAGGCCTTCGCCGGCGCCTACGCGGCCTTGCGTCACGATGCGCGCCAGCGTCCGGACACGCCCTGCCCCTGGCTGCCGGGCTTGTACGTCAGCACCGCGCACGGTTCGCGCGGGCTCATCACCGCACCGCTTGCGGGCGAAATACTCGCCGCCTATCTGGAAGACGAACCGGCACCGGTATCGAGCCGGGTCATGGCAGCGGTGCATCCCAACCGCTTTCTCGTGCGCGCCCTCATTCGGCGGGAACGTTGAGCAAGGACAGATCGAAACACCCGGCAAACGTCTCGGACGCCGTCCCGGGCGCATAGGGAAAATCGGCGAGCAAGGGTGCCTGCAGGCGTTCGCGCAGCGCTTCGAGATTCCGTTCGGTGCGCTGCATATCGGGATCGACGCGATTGGCGACCCAGCCCGCAAGACGCAAACCGCGCGCCAGAATCGCTTCCTGCGTCAGCAAAGCGTGATTGATGCAGCCCAGCCGCATGCCCACTACAAGCACCACCGGTGCCCCCAGCCGCCGCGCGAGGTCCGCACCCGTTTCGCGCGCGTTGAGCGGTACCAGCCAACCGCCGACGCCCTCGACGATCACCACATCCGCAAGCGTCCGCAGTTCGCGATAGCGCGCTTCGATGTGCGCGAGGTCGATGGTGACGCCCGCCTCCGCCGCGGCGATGTGCGGCGCGATCGGCGGCTGGAACAGATAGGGACACACCCATTCGCGCGGCGCTTTCACGCTGCTCGCGGCACACAGAGTTTCCACGTCCTCGTTCAGGCCTTGCGCATCGCAGCCCGCCGCCACCGGCTTCATGCCCACCGTGCGCAGCCTGCGCGCGGCAAAAGCGTGCAGCAAGGCCGCAGCGACGCGCGTCTTGCCGACCTCGGTATCGGTGCCGGTGACGAAGAGGTTCATGGCGTCGCGTCCAGCGCCTGCAAGGTGCCGGCAACGAGAAACTCGAACTCCTCGTCGCGCAGCACATAGGGCGGCATGAAATAGACGGTGCCGCCGAGCGGCCGCAACAGCAGTTCGTGCTCCAGCGCGGCAGCATGGAAGCGGCGCGCGAAGCTCGCGTCGGCGTCCGCGACATCGAACGCCCAGATCATGCCGGTGCGACGGAAGTCGCGTACGCGCGGATGGGCACGCAACGGCGCGGCGAGCGCATCGAAGCGTTCGGCCGTCGCACGATTGTTCTCGATCACGCGGTCCTGTTCGAAGATGTCGAGCGTGGCGAGCGCCGCACGGCAGGCGAGCGCATTGCCGGTATAGGAATGCGAATGCAGGAAGCCGCGGGTAACGTCGTCGTCGTAGAAAGCCTCGTAAACCCGGTCGGTAGACAGTACGACCGAAAGCGGCAGATAACCGCCGCTCAGTCCCTTCGACAGACATAGGAAGTCGGGCTTGATCCCGGCCTGCTCGCAGGCGAGGAAAGTGCCCGTGCGGCCACAGCCCACCGCGATCTCGTCCGCGATGAGATGCACCTCGTAGCGGTCGCACAGCTCGCGCACCCGGCGCAAATACAGCGGGTCGTACATGGCCATGCCGGCGGCGCACTGCACCAGCGGCTCGACGATGAAAGCGGCCAGTTCCTCGTGATGCTGCGCGAGATAGGCTTCGAGCACCTGTGCGCAGCGTTCGGCGTAGTCCGCGGCGCTTTCACCCGGTGCCGCCCGGCGCCAGTCCGGGCTCGGTACCGTGGCCTCCACTCGCAACAGCGGCGCATAGGCGTCCTTGAACAAGGCCACGTCGGTCACGGCTAGCGCGCCAACGGTTTCGCCGTGATAGCTGCCGGCCAGACTCAGATAGCGCCGTTTGCGCGGACGTCCGCTGTTGCGCCAGTAATGGAAGCTCATTTTCAGCGCGACCTCGACCGCGGATGCGCCGTCCGAAGCGTAGAAACAGTGGCCGAGCCCGCTCAGCCCGGCGAGCCGTTCCGAAAGCCGCACCACCGGCTCGTGGGTGAAACCCGCGAGCATCACATGTTCCAGTTCCTCCAGTTGCTCCCGCAGGGCCGCGTTGATGCGCGGATTGGCGTGACCGAAGAGGTTCACCCACCACGAGCTGACCGCGTCCAGATAGCGGCGGCCGTCGAAATCGTAGAGCCACACGCCGCTGGCGCGGCGGACCGGTACGAGCGGAAAACGCTCGTGCAGCTTCATCTGCGTGCACGGGTGCCAGACCGCAGCGAGGCTGCGCCGAAGCCAATCCTCGTTCTTCATGCCTTCATCCCTCGTGCCGTGCCGTACAGCAGTTCGTACGTGGCCGGCAGTCCTCTTTCGGTGCGCAAGCGCTCGTATCGCGCGATCATCGCCTGCCAGCGCCCCTTGCCCGTCAGTCCGCGTGCGCGGCCTGCGGTAGCGTTGCCCGCACCGATGGTCTTGATGGAACGCATCAGCGCCGGCACGTCGGGGTAGTGCAACACCGTTTTGCGCGATTCGAGCGCGATGTCCCGGAAGCCTGCCCGCAGAAGCGCGTCTTCGATCTGCGCGGCGCCGGGAAAACGGCTGACATGGGTATAGCCGTCGTCGAAAGCGGCGCGCAGTTCGCCGAGCGTCGCCGGACCGAAAGTGGTGAACGCCAGCAGCGCACCGGGTCGCATCACCCGGGCGAAATTCCCGAACACGGTGTCCAGGTCGTTGCACCACTGCAGCATGGCGTTCGACCACAACAGGTCGATGCTCGATTCGCGCATCGGCAGGTGCTCGGCGTCCGCGCAGACGTAAGCGGGTCCGGTACCGCATTCGCTGCGCGCCTGCAGCACCATGGCCGGCGCGAGATCCAGACAGTAAAGCGCCGCCTCCGGCCAGACCGACGCGAGCAGCCTCGCGCCGTAACCGGTGCCGCAACCGGCATCGAGGATCGTCTCCGGTTGTACGCCGCTCGCCTGCACATGGGTCAGCAGTCGTTCCGCGGCGCGGCGTTGCAGACCGGCGGCGCTGTCGTAACGGGCGGCGGCACGGTCGAAGGCCGTGCGCACGCGCTTGCGCTCGAGCAGCGTTTCGTTCAACACCTCATTCATCGAGAAACCGTCGGATTCTTTCCGCGCAGGCCGCGGCACGCGAAAGCGGCAGCGCGTGCCCTGCGCCCTCGTACACCTGCAGCGCCGCCCGCGGAAGCGTTTCGCTCAGCCAGCGTGCCGCGGCAAGCGGCGTGATGGCGTCACGCTCGCCGTGCAGCAGCAGCACCGGCTGCTGCAAGGCGCGAACGCGCTCGCGCACATCGCCGGCGGCGAGCACGTTCAGGCTCGCTTGCAGCGCATCCGGCGCGGCTTGCGCCCGGTTCGCGTAGATGCGCTTGGTCAAGCCCTTGCTGTCCTCCTCGCCCTCGGCCTGCAGGGCGCTGAAGCGGCGCATGAGCGCATCCGGGTTCTGTCTCAGCTCGCGCACGAAGATTCTCCATACCGCAGGCGCGACACCATGGGGCCAGCCGTCGGCGGCGAGGAATCGCGGCGTGGCGCCCAACAGCACCAGCTTGCGTACCTGCAGCGGCTTCTCCAGCGCCCATTGCAGCGCGACGAGGCCGCCGAGCGACCAGCCGATCACATCCACTTCCGCCGGCGCGCTTTCGCTCAATGCCTGCACGACGGTGTCGAGATCGTAGGGCATGCACATCGGCGCCGCGCCGTAACCCGGCAGCGCCGGCGCATACGCCTCCCGTCCGCGCAGATTTTCCTTCACTGCCGTCCAGACGTCCGGGCTCATAGCCCAGCCGTGCAACAACGCTACGGCGCGCGTCATGACAGGCTCTCGGCGCAACGCCGCAGGACTTCGACGAGCCGGTCCACCTGCGCCTCGCTATGCGCCGCAGACAGCGAAATGCGCAGCCGCGCCGTGCCCATCGGGACGGTGGGCGGGCGGATCGCCGGCACCCAGATCCCGGCATCGCGCAGGAGCCCGCTCAACGCCAGCGCGTCTTTGCTCTCGCCCACCACCAGCGGCTGGATGGCGGTCTGCGAAGGCAGGAGCCGCCAGGGCAGATCGCGCAGGCCTTCGCGCAGGCGCTGTACGAGTTTGCGCAGATGCGCGCGCAAATCCTCGCCCTGCTCGATCACGTCCACGCTCTTCAGCACCGCCGCCGCCACCATGGGCGGCGCGGCGGTGGTGTAGATGTAGGTGCGCGCCCGTTGCACAAGCCATTCGATGACTTCTTCCTGCGCGGTGACGAATGCCCCTGCCACGCCGACCGCCTTGCCGAGCGTGCCCATGTAAATGATGCGCGGGGAGCGCAGGCCGAAATGCGACAGGCTGCCCCGCCCGCCCTCGCCCAGCACGCCGAAGCCGTGCGCGTCGTCGACCACCAGCCAGGCGTCGTGCGCCTCGCACAGCGACAGCAGTTGCGGCAGCGGCGCGATGTCGCCGTCCATGCTGAACACCGCGTCGGTGACGACGAACTTTTGCTTCGCCTTGGAAGACGCCAACGCGGCAGCGAGCGCGTCGACATCGCAATGCGGGTATTCGACAACCTCGGCGCGCGTAAGCGCCGCGCCGTCGATGAGCGAAGCGTGGTTCAGTTCGTCGGCAAATACGGCGTCGCCACGGCGCGGCAGCGTGTGCAGCAGCGCCAGGTTGGCCATGTAGCCGGTGGAGAAATGCAGCGCGCGCGGAAAACCGGCGAATGCCGCAAGCCGCCGCTCCAACTGTTCGTGAATTGCCCAGTGGCCCGAAATCAGCGCCGAGGCGCCGGCGCCCACGCCGTAATGCCGCGCCGCTTCCTGCGCGGCCTCGATCAGCGCGGCGTGGCGGGACAGGCCGAGGTAGTCGTTGCTGCAGAACGCTAGCAGGCGGCGCCCGCCGATCACCACCTCCGTGCCGTCAGCCGCCTCGATCACCTGGCGCCGCCGCCGCAGGCCGCGTTGTTCGAGCCCGGCAAGCTGCCGGCGAAGCTCTTGCATGGACGAAATCGCTTGATCCCTGTGCAGGCTTCGGATTCTAGCCGACGCCCGAGGGCTCTAGAGGACGTCGAGACCGAGGTCGAGAATGGGCGCGCTGTGGGTCAGCCAGCCGGCGGAGATGATGTCCACGCCGGCGGCCGCGACCGCCTGCACGGTGGCGGCGTTGATGCGCCCCGAGGCTTCGGTGACGGCGCGGCCGCCGACGCGGCGCACGGCCTCGCGCAATTGCTCGGGACTCATGTTGTCGAGCAGCACCGCGTCCACGCCCGCGGCCAGCGCTTCGTCGAGCTGCTCGAGGGTATCGACTTCGACTTCGATCTTGACCAAATGCCCGACCGCCGCGCGGGCGCGCTCGATGGCGATCCGCACCCCGCCCGCCACGGCGATGTGGTTGTCCTTGATGAGCACCGCGTCGTCGAGACCGAAGCGGTGGTTGGCGCCGCCGCCGGCGCGCACGGCGTGCTTCTCCAGCGCGCGCAAGCCCGGCGTGGTCTTGCGGGTGCAGGTGATGCGCGCCTTGTGCGGCTTGGCGGCTTCCACCAGCGCGGCGGTCGCCGTCGCGATCCCGGACAGCCGGCACACGAAATTGAGCGCCACGCGTTCGGCACCGAGGATGGCGCGCGCATCGCCCTCCACTTCCAGCACCGCTTCGCCTGCGGCGACACGGTCGCCGTCCCGTTTGCGCCGTGTGAGCGAGACGCGCTCGTCCAGCAAGCGGAAAGCGATTTCCGCGCACTGCAGGCCGGCGACGACGCCCGGCTGACGCGCGACCATTGCCGCACGCATGCGCGTGCCGGCGGGAATGACGGCGGCGCTGGTGACGTCGCCGGCGCGGCCGAGATCCTCCCGCAGCGCTTCACGGACGAGCGGCTCGACGAGCAAATCGGGGAGCGCTTCGACCGTCATCTCACACCGCCACGCGTTGGGCTTGCAGCGATGCGACCCGCTGCTCGAGGTCGGCCAGGGTGAGCTCGATGTGGCGCGCCCACGCCTCCTGCGTCTCGGGATAGTCGCTGCGGCAATGCGCGCCGCGGCTTTCGCGGCGTTCCAGCGCGGCGACGGCAATGAACGCCCCGGCGAGTGCCGCGTCGGCGGTTGCACTGTCGCCGTGCGCGAGTTCGCTCAATCGCAGCGCCGCGGTACGCAGCCCTTCGGCGTTGCGCACCACGCCGACGTGCTGCGTCATGATGCGCCGCACCTCGGCCATCGTGGCCGCGTCGAAGGGACGCGGTTTCGGATCGGGCATCGCAAAGGGGCGCATACGCGGCTGCGGCTGGCTGCCGGCAATGTCCTGCGCAATCCAGCGCGCAAAGGCGAGTCCTTCGAGAAGCGAGTTGCTCGCCAGACGGTTCGCTCCGTGCAAGCCTGTGGCGGCGACTTCGCCGCAGGCCCACAGGCCTTCGATGCTGCTGCGGCCGCGCTCGTCCACCGCGATGCCGCCCATGTGGAAATGCGCCGCGGGCCGTACCGGAATCGGCTGTTTGACCGGATCGAGCCCGGCCTCCATGCAGAGCGCGTAGACAGCGGGAAAGCGCGCGGGAAAACGCTCGCCCACGGCCGTGCGCGCATCCAGGTACACGTCGTTGCCGCCTTCGATCTGGCGCCAGATCGCGCGCGCGACCACGTCGCGCGGCGCAAGTTCGCGCCCCGGCACCGATTCCATGAAACGCTCGCCGCGCTGGTTGACGAGGATCGCGCCCTCGCCTCGCAGGGCTTCCGTCGCGAGCGGCATGGGATCGCGGCCCACCGCGATCGCAGTGGGATGGAACTGCACGAATTCGACGTCGCGCAACACCGCTCCGGCGCGCGCGGCCAGCACGAAACCGCTGCCCACGGAACCGAGCGGATTGGTGGTATGCGTATAGAGTCCGCCGACGCCGCCGGTCGCCAGCACCAGCGCGGAGGTGGACAGGAAGAACGGCGTCCCAGCGCGTTCGCCGATGACACCGCGCACCGCGCCGTCCTCGGCCAGCACTTCGGTGACGCGCACGTTGTCGATCACCTCGATGTGTTCGGCGCGCTGCACCGCGCGGATCAGCGTCTCGATGACCACGCGTCCCGTCGCATCGCCGCCGGCGTGCACGATGCGCCGGCGCGAATGCGCCGCTTCCAGGCCGAGCGCGAGACGGCCGTTCTCGTCACGGTCGAAGGGCACGCCGTAGCGCAGCAGATCGTCGATGCAGGCCGCTGCTTCGCCGGTGACGCGGGAAGTGATGTGCGGATCGCCGACGCCGGCCGCAGCGGCGAGCGTATCGGCCGCGTGCAGGCGCGGCGAGTCGTCCGCGCCGAGCGCCGCGGCGATGCCGCCCTGGGCCAAAGGCGTGGAGGCTTCGGTACCGAGGGGCGCCTTGACCAGCAGCGTGACGGGCATGGGCGCCAGCTTGAGCGCCGTCGCCAGCCCCGCGATGCCACCACCGACGATGACGATGCGGGAAGGACGTAGGTTCATGGTGATGGCCTTTTGCGTGAGCGCGAGCCTCGGGTGCGCTTATTTCACTTCGAGCATGCGCTCGATCGCACGGCGGGCGCGCGGGGCGATTTCCGGGTCCACGGTCACTTCGTGGGTCATGGTTTCCAAGGCGCGGCGGATGTTCTCCAGCGTGATGCGCTTCATGTGCGGGCAGCGCTGACAAGGCCGCACGAATTCGATGTCCGGGAACTGCACGGCGACGTTGTCGCTCATCGAGCATTCGGTGATGAGCACCACGCGTGACGGACGCTTCTCGCCGACGTAGTCGATCATGCCCGCGGTGGAGCCGGTGAAATCGGCGGCCTTCACCACTTCCGGCGGGCATTCGGGATGCGCCAGTACCACGACGCCCGGGTACAGCAGACGGAAACGCTCGATGTCATCGACCGTGAAGCGCTCGTGCACTTCGCAGTGGCCGGCCCAGGCGATCACCTCGACCTTGGTCTGCGCCGCGACGTTCTTCGCCAGGAATTCGTCGGGAATCATGATGACGCGCGGCACGCCGAGGCTCTCGACGATTTTCACCGCGTTGGCCGAGGTGCAGCAGATGTCGCTTTCGGCCTTCACCGCCGCCGAGGTGTTGACGTAGGTCACCACCGGCACGCCCGGATATTTCTCGCGCAACAGGCGCACGTCGGCAGCGGTGACGGAATCGGCGAGCGAACAACCCGCCTGCATGTCGGGGATGAGCACCTTCTTGTCCGGGCACAACAGCTTCGACGTCTCCGCCATGAAGTGCACGCCTGCCTGCACGATGACTTCGGCGTCGCATTTCGCCGCCTGGCGTGCCAGCGCGAGACTGTCGCCCACGAAGTCGGCGACGGCATGGAAGATTTCCGGTGTCTGATAGTTGTGCGCCAGGATGACCGCGTTGCGCTCCTTCTTCAGCCGCAGGATCGCGTCGATGTCCGGCGCGTACTTCGGCCACAGGATTTCCGGCACCACGCTTTTCACGCGTTCGTAGATGGGCGCGGTACGCTCCGCGATCTCGGGCGTGAAACGCTCCGTGTAACGAAGCGCGGTCGACTGCGCTGCGGCGGTTGCGGTCATTATGCTCACCTTGAGTATATGTAGCGAACAATAAAACCGAGTTACACTCGGTTGACGTTATTCTAGCCCTGAGAATAAGACCGTCAAGAGCCGCGCCGCGCTATTTTCGACTTGTCCGAAGTGCCCCGCAATCCCGTGTTTGCGCAAGGGTTTAAAGGGGAAACAACGTAAATACAGCGCCTTAGTTCAACTGCGCACCACCGGCAGGCGGATGCCGCCCGTCATACCCTCCAGCAGCGCCTCGCTGCGAAAGCGCACCAGGCGTGCGGGCCGTCCGCCGGTCTCGGTGGTATACGCCCCTGTGTCCTCGACCAGTCCCTGCCCTTCCACCAGGCGCCGGAAATTGGGCTTGTGCAGGCGCACGCCGGCGAGCGCCTCCACCGTGCGTTGCAGATGCAGCAGCGGGAACATCTCGGGCATCAGCTCGAAGACCACGGGACGGTATTTGATCTTGCCGCGCAGCCGCGTGATCGCCGTGGCGAGAATGCGGCGATGGTCGGCGAACATCGGTTCGCCCGCGCTAATGGGCTTGCCAGAGGTTTTGCGGCCGTCGCGGTGCGCTTCCGGTACAAGTCCCGCTTCGTATAGCAGCTCGTAACGGTCCAGCACCGGCTCCTCGTTCCACGGCCGGTTGCGGTTGCCGAAGGTACGCCGCACGCGCGCTTCGCGCAGTCTGCGCTGCGAAGCGTCCTCGGCCTGCGCGACCCAGGCCTTGAGCCCGGCCGCGATCTCGTCGAGGATGGGCGGCCGCCCGTTGCGCCAGTCTTCCCAGGGAAAGTAGCGGTACCAGTTGCGCCACTCGGCGTCCGGCGTGCCCGGCGGCTGCGCTTCGGGCACCAGCGCTAGATAGCCGATGGACAGCGAGCGGGTATTCGCCCCCGTCGCAGCGCTGCGTCCGCTGTCGCCGAAGGTATAGAGCTGCTCGACATAACCGAGCGTCTGGCGCGTCTGAGTTTCCACCCACGCGCGCAAACCCGCTTCCAGCGTGCGATGACGGGGTTCGAGCGGACCGGAGGGCAGCGCATCGGCCTTATCGGTCCGGATGGCGAGGACCTTGGGTTGCTCGTCGTCGACCGTGACGATCACCGCGCTCAGGTCGACGGAGATGGATTGCTGCGTCGACCGCTCCTCCGCTGCGAGACGCTCCGCAATGCTCATTGTTTGTCCTGCTCATTTTCGCGAAGCGCCTATTTTACCGGCCGTGCGACGGCCGGGCTCACCGGCTGCGCGCCGGCGCAGTTTTCAGCCTAGCGCTTGACGCGGAGCGTGCCTTCCCAGCGGCAGCTCCAGGACATGCAGCGATAACGCTGGCGCGGCGACAGCACGCTGGCGAAGCGGTCGATCATCCGCCGCCGCACCCGGTAAACGTCGCCCTGGCACCACGGGCAACGGACGTCCTCCGCCGCATGCACCGATCTGCCGCGCGACGCCCCGAACCCGCCGCGTTCCGAAATCTCCTCCGCCAGTGTATTGAGCAGATTGCCGAGGCCCCACCGGCGCCCGCCCCCGTTGCGCGGGCCCTCCGCATCCGGATAAACGTTGCCCTTCGCTGTCATGATCACTTCCTCCTGCTACCTTTGCTTCTGCCGTGCAAAGTGTCCGGAAAGCTGACGTGCAGTCCGCAAGAATGGTGCCCGTCGCTTCCTCCGATTTCATTACAGTACAGGCGGACTACCATGGAAAGGCCTCGTTCATTGCTGCAAAGCTATTTAACAACCGCGTATCGCGTGTACGGCGCGCGGCGCAGCGAGCGTTTCGAACTGCGCGTGAGCGTGCGCGAGCCGCGCCTCACGCTGCTGTTGCATCGCCATCGCGCGCGCAGCGCGGCGTTCATCACCGCCTGGCATCCGCGCAGCAGGCCGCGCCCGCGCGGGATGAACGAAGCGGCGCAAAAGCGTCTGATCGCGGAGCTGAAACGGCTGGGATGCATCGTGCTTCCGGGAGAAGGCATCGGCACCGACGGGCAGTGGCGCGAACCGAGCGTGCTCGCGTTAAGACTCGACCGGAAGAACGCGAAGCGGCTGGCGCACCGCTATCGTCAGAACGCGGTGCTTGTCTGCGACAGGCGCGGGATTCCGCAACTGGTGCTGCTGGCCGATTTGCTCCGTCACGGCCCGGCTGACCGCGCAGATCAACCCGGAGCGCCGGCTTGACAACCGGCCGCACCGGTACTTCTTTCCGCCCAGCGTGCGCAGGCAATGAGCCGGATATGCGCGAGGGGCATATCGTCGCGCGTCGTACTCTCGTTCGCCGTCTCCGTTGTGCGCGGAGTTTCAGGGGTGCAGAGGCTCAGTCGATGCGCCCCTTACGCGCCGCCGCGGTGCGCCGGCGCGAGCAAAGCGCGCCCAAGGCGGCACGGCACCACTAAGCGCGGTTGCGGCGCCATTCCCACGGGGGCACCGGCAGCGAATCCGACCACAGCCCTCGCCTGGCGCGGCGTGCCTCCGCCTCCAGGCTGCGCAACGCCGGATCGCGCGCATAGCGAACGTACACCCAGGCCATGCCGCGGCGCACTTGCTCGGCGTTGGCATCGACGCCGTCGCAATACACGCGCGCCACAGTGCGCCCGTATCGGTCTACATCGACCGTCTTGAGTTTCACCGGCCGCTTGAAACACAGCTCGGCCAGCGATTGGCGGGCGCGCGCCGAACGGTTGCCGGCGCTCCGGCGCGTCGATCTCTGCAAGCCTGACTCGGATCTGCTGCCGCGCGCATAACGCTGTCAATGTGTCGCCGTCTTGCACGCCGACCACGGTGCAGGCAACAACTGCCGAAACCGGCAGGCAAAGCAGCGCGGCAGCGACGAATTTGCGAACGCCGCGCATGCGCTTACGGTTCGATGGGTTCGTTGCCGGGCAAATACAACTGGCGGGAGAACAGGTGGCATTCTTAGCGCGCAACCCGTTGGTTACGCGCTAAGAATTTGAATTCATTGGCGGAGAGAGCGGGATTCGAACCCGCGGTACGCTTTTGGCGTACACACGCTTTCCAGGCGTGCACCTTCGACCACTCGGTCACCTCTCCGGAAAAGAGGCGCGGATTTTACCTCAGCCTGCGGCTCAGAGCACCTTTCCCGGATTCATGATGCCCTGCGGGTCCAGGGTGCGCTTGAGCGCCCGCATGAGCTCCATTTCCAGCGGCGACTTGTAGCGCAGGATTTCGCCGCGCTTGTACTGGCCGATGCCGTGTTCGGCCGCGATGCTGCCGCCGTAGCGGTGCACACTGTCATGCACGATGCGCGTGACTTCCGGCTGCTTCGCCATGAAAGCCGCTTCGTCCTCGCCCGGCGGGTGGGCGACGTTGTAATGCAGGTTGCCGTCGCCCAGATGGCCGAAGGTCACCATGCGCACGCCCGGGAAGGCCTGCCGCAGCAGCGCGTCGGTTTCGTCCAGGAAATCGGCGATGCAGCCGATCGGTAGGGAGATGTCGTGCTTGATGTTGCGCCCTTCCGCGGCCTGCGCGTCGGAGATGTTCTTGCGCAGCGACCAGTAGCCGCGCGCCTCGGCCTCGTCGGCGGCGAGCCGGAATGCACGCGCAATCCCCCCGGCCACAGCCGCCTCCAGGGCGCCTTCCACGCGGCGTTGCAAGGCCGCCTGGTCCTCGGTATCGGTCAGCTCGATCAGCGCGTACTGCGCATACCCGGTCTCGAACACACGCGGCGAGGCAGGGAAATGCTTGAGCACGAGCTGCATGCAGATCGCCGACATGAGCTCGAAGGCGTTCAGCCGCTCGCCGCAGCGGCTCTGCAGGTGTTCCAGCAAAGCGAGCCCGGCGCGCGGGGAATCGAGCCCGACCAGAGCCACCACTTTGGCGGCGGGTTTGGGGAAGAGCTTCAGCACCGCGCCCGTAATCACGCCCAGGGTGCCCTCGGCGCCGATGAAGAGCTGCTTGAGGTTGTAGCCGCTGTTGTCCTTGCGCAGCGTGCGCAGCCCGTCCCAGATATCGCCCGAGGGCAGCACGACTTCCAGGCCGAGCGTCAGGTCGCGCGCGTTGCCGTAACGCAGCACCTGCACGCCACCGGCGTTGGTGGAGAGGTTGCCGCCGATCTGCGCAAGATGCGCCGGCGCGACGTCGAGCGGGAAGAGCCTGCCCGCCCGGCTTACCGCTTCCTGGACCTGCGCCAGCGTACAGCCGGCGTCGACGGTGATGGTGTTGCCGACGGGATCGAGGGCACGGATGCGGTTCATGCGCGCCAGCGACAGCAGCACCTGGTTGCCGCTGGCATCGGGCGTGGCGGCGCCGCAGAGGCTGGTATTGCCGCCCTGGGGCACGATGGCCGTGCCGCTGCGGGCGCAAAGCCGCACGAGCGCCGCCACCTCTTCGGTGCTGGCCGGCATGACGACGGCGAGCGGTTTGCCGACGTAGCGCTTGCGCCAGTCGGTGGCATGCGCCTGCACGCGCGCGGCGTCCCGCACCAGGCCGTCCGGGCCGACGATTTCGGCAATACGGGCAAGCAATGCGCTGCGATCGGGCATGACGCACCCAATTCTATGTCCGCGGCATGGTCGGCGCCGGCGCGCAGATCAAAGCCCGCCGGCCCGGCCGCTAGCTCGCCTGCCGCAGTTGGTCGAGGATCGCCGGATTCTCGAGCGTCGAGATGTCCTGGGTGATCGGCTCGTTCTTGGCGATGGCACGCAGCAGCCGGCGCATGATCTTGCCCGAGCGGGTCTTCGGCAGGTTGTCGCCGAAGCGGATTTCCTTGGGCTTGGCGATCGGGCCGATCTCCTTGGCGACCCATTCGCGCAGTTCCTCGGCCACGCGCTTGGCTTCCTCGCCCGTCGGCCGCGGTCCCTTGGTGACGACGAAGGCGACGATGGCCTCGCCCGTCACTTCATCGGGACGGCCGATCACGGCGGCCTCCGCCACCAGCTTGGTGTTGGCGACCAGCGCGGATTCGATTTCCATGGTGCCCAGCCGGTGGCCGGAGACGTTCAACACGTCGTCGATGCGACCCATGATCGTGAAGTAGCCGTTCTGGTCGCGGCTCGCGCCGTCGCCGGCGAGGTAGTAGCCGCCCAGCTCGGCCGGGAAGTAGGCCTTCTTGAAGCGCTCGGGATCGCCCCACAGCGTACGCAGCATCGACGGCCAGGGCTTCTTGATCACCAGCAGGCCGCCCTGCCCCTTGGGCACCGAATGACCGGCCTCGTCCACCACGTCGGCGATGATGCCGGGCAGCGGCAGCGTGCAGGAACCGGGCTTGAGCGTGGTAGCGCCCGGCAGCGGCGAGATCATGTGGCCGCCGGTCTCGGTCTGCCACCAGGTATCGACGACCGGGCAGCGCGAGTTGCCGACGGTGGTGTAGTACCACATCCACGCCTCGGGGTTGATGGGCTCGCCCACCGTGCCCAGGATGCGCAGCGAGGACAGGTCGTAGCGCTTGGGCAGATCCGGACCGGCCTTGATGAGCGAACGGATGGCGGTGGGCGCGGTGTAGAACACCGTGACCTTGTGATCCTGGATCAGCTTCCAGAACCGTCCGGCGTCGGGATAGGTCGGCACGCCCTCGAACATCACCTGCGTGGCACCGACGGCCAGCGGACCGTAGGCGACGTAGCTGTGGCCCGTCACCCAGCCGACGTCCGCCGTGCACCAGAAGATGTCGCTCGGCTTGGAGTCGAACACCCACTTCATGGTGAGTACGGCCTGCAGCAGATAGCCGCCGGTCGAATGCTGGATGCCCTTCGGTTTGCCGGTGGAACCGGAGGTGTAGAGGATGAAGAGCGGATGCTCGGCGTTGACCCAGGTGGGCTCGCACTGGTCGGACTGGCCCTCCAGGACGTCGTGCCACCATACGTCGCGCGGCGCCTGCATCGCGACCTGCGAGCCCGTGCGGCGGTAGACGATGACGTTGCGCACCGCCTCGCAACCGCCCATGGACAGGGCCTCGTCCACGGCCGGCTTGAGCGGGATCTCCCTGCCGCCGCGCAACTGGCCGTCCGCGGTGACGACGATGCTCGCGCCGGCATCCACGATGCGTTCGTGCACGCTCTTGGCCGAGAAGCCGCCGAACACCACCGAATGGGTGGCGCCGATGCGCGCGCAAGCCTGCATGGCCACCACCACCTCGATGGACATGGGCATGTAGATCAGCACGCGGTCGCCGGGCTTCACGCCGTAGGCCTTGAGCGCGTTGGCGAAGCGGCAGACGTAACGATAGAGCTCGCGGTAGGTGATGCGCGAGACCTTGCCGTCGTCGGTCTCGAAGATGATCGCGGTCTTGTCCGGCTGCGTCTCCAGGTGACGGTCCAGGCAGTTGTAGGAGGCGTTCAGTTCGCCGTCGTAGAACCACTTGTAGAAGGGCGGATTGCTTTCGTCGAGCACCTGGGTAAAGGGCTTCTTCCAGAGCAGGTTCTCGCGCGCCATGCGTGCCCAGAAGCCCAGGTAATCGCGCTCCGCTTCCTCGCACAGCGCCTGGTAGGCCTCCATCCCCGGGACGTTGGCCTGCCTGGCCAGCTCCGCGGGCGGCGGGAACAGCCGCTCCTCGTTCAGGACCGATTGGATGACCGACATAGATCTGCCTCCTCGATGTGGACGTGCCGGACGTCGTTTGTAATGGCAATACGGGATTTTAGGGGAGTGTCCGGCCAATGACCGAATGGAAGCACCAAATGCGCCGGCTGTAAACGTGCGCCGTCAAAGGGGCGCCGTCCCCTTTTCCGGTCCCGGTCCGTCCTCGCGCCGGCACAGGCATGCCGCTAAAATCGCGCCCCGTTTCGCAATTTCCCATAACGACAACGATGGCATCCTCCCCCGCTTCCGCCGCCGGCACGGGCCGGCTCAAGCCCATCCCGACGCTCATTTTCGCCAGCCGCTGGCTGCAACTGCCCCTCTACCTCGGGCTCATCGTGGCCCAGGGCGTCTACGTGGTGCAATTCTGGCGCGAGCTCGTACATCTGCTCGAGCTGTTCGCCAACGGCTCGGTGAGCGAAACCGAGATCATGCTGATCGTGCTGTCGCTGATCGACGTGGTGATGATCGCCAACCTACTCATCATGGTGATCGTCGGCGGCTACGAGACCTTCGTCTCGCGCCTTTATCTGGAGGGGCATCCCGACCAGCCGGAATGGCTGTCGCACGTCAACGCCTCGGTGCTCAAGGTCAAGCTCGCGACGGCGATCATCGGCATCTCCTCGATCCACCTGCTGAAGACCTTCATCAACGCCCCGCAGCTCGAGGTGAAGACCATGATGTGGCAGACCATCATCCACATCACTTTCCTGGTCTCGGCCATCGCCATCGCCGCCACCGACCGGCTGCTGGCACCGAAGGGCGGCCATTGAGCGTCAATTGAGGGCCATAAAACGGGGCCTGACGGCCCCGTTTTTCATGTCAGCGCTTGGGCTGCAGGAGCGTGCCGCGGCAGGATTTCGCCCCGCAGTAGCAGGGCCAGCGTGCCTTGGCGGCCTTGGTATGCGGCTCGTCCAGGGTGATGCCGTAGTTGTAACCCAGTTCCTCGCCCGCCTTGATGTTGCGGATCGCCTCGATGTAGATGCGGCCGTCCTCCTCCACCGCCTCGCAGTTCGGCTCGCAGGAGTGGTTGATCCAGCGCGCGGCGTTGCCGCCCTGCCCGGCATCGATCACATGGTCGTCGTCGATCTCGAACAGGAAGGTGTGGGTCGGCTTGCCTTCCTCGTCGGGATAGAGCTCGCAGGCCAGTTCGTAGGTGATGCGCTTGCCCTTGTATTCGATGATACGCGTGCCCTTGGGGATGTCGACGGCGGCGAACACGCCGCGGCCGTGGATCTTCGAGCGTCGCACCACGTAGAGCTTCCCGGGCTTCGCCTTCTTCGCGGCCTTTTTCGCCACAGCGGCCCCTCGCCTTCCCGCGCCGGCCTTGGCCGATGCGGAAGCGGCGGCCTTCGCCGCCTTGGCCGTCGAGGTGATGGAGCGCTTTTTCCTGGCAGTCTTGGCGGATCGTTTTGGAGTTGTAGAAGTGCGTGCTACACGAGGCATGTACCGCTTTCTGAACGCTGGGCAAAGCGCGCATTCTAAGCGAGCCCAGCCCGGATTTCAGCGTCTGCCCACCATCTGCTCCGGACGCACCCAGCGGTCGAAGTCTTCCGCGCTCACGTAGCCCAGCGCGATTGCCGCTTCCCTGAGCGTGGTGCCTTCGCGATGCGCCTTCTTGGCGATCTCCGCCGCCTTGTCGTAACCGATGTGCGGATTAAGCGCGGTCACCAGCATGAGCGAGCGCCGCAGCAATTCCTCGATCCGCTCGCGGTTGGGCTGGATGCCGCGCGCGCAATGCGCGTCGAAACTGGCCGCGCCGTCGGCCAGCAGCCGCACGCTCTGCAGGAAGGCGTGGATGATGAGCGGTTTGTAGACGTTCAGCTCGAAATTGCCCTGCGAGCCGCCGAAGTTCACCGCGACGTCGTTGCCGAAGACCTGCGCGCAGGCCATGGTCAGCGCTTCCGACTGCGTTGGATTGACCTTGCCCGGCATGATGGAACTGCCAGGCTCGTTCTCCGGGATGGAGAGCTCGCCCAACCCTGAACGCGGCCCCGACGCGAGCCAGCGCACGTCGTTGGCGATCTTGGTGAGCGAGGCGGCGAGCGTCTTCAATGCGCCATGCGCGTGCACCAGCGCGTCGTGCGCGGCCAGCGCCTCGAACTTGTTGGGCGCCGAGACGAAAGGCAGCCCCATGAGCCGCGCGAGTTCCGCCGCCACGCGTTCGCCGAATTCCGGATGCGCGTTCAGACCCGTACCCACGGCCGTACCGCCCAGCGCGAGCTCGCAAAGATGCGGCAGCGCGTCGCGCACGTGCCGGATGCCGTGGTCGAGCTGCGCCACATAGCCGGAGAACTCCTGGCCGAGGGTGAGCGGCGTGGCGTCCTGCAAATGGGTGCGGCCGACCTTGACGATGTCGGCGAAGGCCTGCACCTTCTCGTGCAGCGTGTTGCGCAGCCCTTCGATCGCCGGCAGCAGACGGCGTTCCAACTGCTCCACCGCCGCCACGTGCATCGCGGTCGGGAACACGTCGTTGGAGGACTGGCCGCGGTTGACGTCGTCGTTGGGATGGACTTTGCGCCCCTCGCCGCGCACGCCGCCCAGCAGTTCCGAGGCGCGATTGGCCAGCACCTCGTTCATGTTCATGTTGGTCTGCGTGCCCGAACCGGTCTGCCAGACCACCAGCGGAAACTCGTCCGGATGCTTGCCGGCCAGCACTTCATCCGCCGCCGCGATGATGGCGTCCGCCTTCGCGGCGTCGAGCTGGCCCAGGTCGCGGTTGACCTGGGCGCAGGCGCGCTTGACCAGCGCCAGCGCGCGGATGAGCTCCGCCGGCATGCGCTCGCCGGAGATTTTGAAGTGCTGCAGCGAACGCTGCGTCTGCGCGCCCCACAGCCGTTCCGCGGGGACTTCGATCTCGCCGAAGGTGTCGCGTTCGATCCGGTACGCCATGGCAGCCTCCTCGTCGCGCACTTGCCCGGGCAGAGGCGAAAAGCGTGCCTTTAGCGCAGCAGCGTCTCGATGCCCGCCTTTGCGATCTGCTCGTCTTCGTGGGATTGCACGCCGGAGACGCCCACGCCGCCGATACAGAAGCCCTCGATGATGATCGGCAGCCCGCCCTGCAGCGGCAGCAGCGGCATGGCGATGGTCGCGAGGCGGCCGTTGCGGATGCGCTCCTCCCACGTGTCGGTGGAGCGGCGCGTGGTCGCGGCGGTGCGCGCCTTCCGCAGCGCGATCTCCGCATTGGCGGGTGTCGCGCCGTCCATGCGCTGGAAGTACAGCAGATGACCGCCGTCGTCGACGATGGCGATGGCGACCTCCCAGTTGTTCTTGCGCGCCTCGGCTTCGGCCGCCGCGGCGACGCGGCGGCAGTCGTCGAGAGTGAGACAGGGACGTTGACGCATGACAGGCTCCTCGAAAGCTCGTTGCCGGTTCTTTCCCGCCGGCATGAAAGCGGACTTCAGCTAGGCCGCCGCCTCCGCAGCGACTTCGGGGTTGCGCCGCGCGGCGGCCAGGTATTCCTGCGACTGCATTTCGATCAGGCGGCTCGCGGTCCGGGCGAACTCGTTGGCGAACGGACCGTGCCGGTAGAGCTGCTCGGGCGGCACCGCGGCCGAGACGATCAGCTTCACCTTGCGGTCGTAGAAGATGTCCACCAGCCAGGTGAAACGGCGCGCCTTGTCGGCGTCGTCTTCGCTCAGTTGCGGGATGTTCGATACCAGCACGGTGTGGAAGCGCCGCGCGAGATCCAGATAATCGTTGTGCGAACGCGCACCGCCGCACAGCACGTCGAATTCGAACCACACCACGCCGCCCGCGCGGCGCACGAAGGGGATCACGCGCCCCTCCACGTCCAGCTCGTGGTGCTCGTCCTTCACCTCCGCGATCTGATCGAAGGCGCGATGCAGGGCCGCGTCCGCCTCCGGCCCGAGCGGGCAGTGATAGACCTCCACCCCCTGCAGCGCGCGGCGGCGGTAGTCCACGCCGCCGTCCACATGGACGATGTCCAGGCGTTCCTTGATGAGCGCGATGGTCGGCAGGAAACGCTCGCGCTGCAGGCCGTCGCGGTACAGGGCGTCGGGATGGTAGTTGGAGGTCATGCAGTAGACGACGCCCCGGTCCATGGTCTGCTCGAGCAGGCGGCCGAGGATCATGGCATCGGCGATGTCGTCCACATGGAATTCGTCGAAGCAGATCAGCCGGTAGCGCCGCGCGATGCGCGCGGCGACTTCCGCGAGCGGATCCTCCTTGCCCTTGAGCGTTTCCATCTCGCGGTGCACGTCGCGCATGAAGTGGTGGAAGTGCACCCGCCGTTTGCGCTCTTCCGGCACCGTCAGATAGAAGGTGTCCATGAGCAGGCTCTTGCCGCGCCCCACCCCGCCCCAGAGGTAGACGCCGCGCGGCACCGCCGGTTGCAGCAAAAAACGCTTCCAGAGGTTGTTGCTGCGCGCCTGGTAGTCCACCCACTGTTCGTACATGCGCTGCAGGCGCTGCACGGCCGCGTATTGCGACTCGTCCGGCACGTAGCCGCGGCGGGCGAGGGTTTCGTGGAAATACTCGAGGACGTTCTGCGGCAGCCGGACGGCCGGCTTGGTGTATTCCGCGGCGTCGAACACACTGCCGTCTCCGACCGGCGGAAGCGGCTCGTTGCGTTCGGCTTCGGGTTGGCGCTCTTGCATGGATGGCCTACAGGGCGGGACCCCCGAAGATTACCGCACATCCGGCCTCGCGCAGCGGTTTCCATGTCAAAAAGCCGTGCCGGACCGCACGGATCGTTTTCCCGGCTGACATCCGGAACGCCATTCCGACCTGCGCAAAAACCCTAGATGTTGAGCGCCCGTTTATCCACGGCAAGCGCCGCCTCGCGCATGGCCTCGGTGAGCGAGGGGTGGGCGTGCACGATGCGGGCGATATCCTCGGCGCAGGCGCGGAATTCCATCGCCACCACCGCCTCGGTGATCAGCTCGGAGGCATGGGTGTTGATGATGTGCACGCCCAGAATCTCGTCCGTGCGGGCGTGCGCGAGCATTTTCACGAACCCGCGCGCATCGCCCGCGCAAAGCGCCCGGCCGTTGACGGAGAAGGGGAACTGCCCCATGCGGTAGGGAATGCCCTCCTCCTTGAGCTGCTTTTCGGTTCTGCCGACCCAGGCGATCTCGGGTGTGGTGTAGATCACCCAGGGAATGGTGTCGAGGTTGACGTGCGCCTTCTGGCCGGCGATGAGCTCGGCCACCATCACGCCCTCTTCCTCGCCCTTGTGCGCGAGCATCGGCCCGCGCACCACATCGCCGATCGCGAACAGGTTCGGCAGCGAGGTGCGGCAATGGTCGTCCACTTCGATGAAGCCACGTTCGTCGAGTTTCAGGCCGACCGCTTCCGCGCCCAGCCCGTCGGTATTGGGCACGCGGCCGATGGCGACGATCAGCTTGTCGCACTCGAGCTTCTGCGCCTTGCCTTCCAGTTCGTAATGCACCGTGACGCCGCGCGCGTCCTGCTTCACCTCGCCGAGCTTCACGCCCAGGCGGATGTCCAGACCCTGTTCCTGGGTGAAGATCTTCCAGGCCTCGCGCGAGACGGCCTCGTCGGCTGCGGCGAGGAAGGTCGGCAGCGCTTCCAGCACCGTGACCGTGGCGCCGAGGCGCCGCCACACGCTGCCGAGCTCCAGCCCGATGACGCCGGCGCCGATGACGCCGAGCCGCTTCGGCACTTCCTTGAAATTGAGCGCGCCGACGTTGTCGCAGATCCGCTCGTTGTCGATCTCCACGCCGGGCAGGCTGCGGGGCTTGGAGCCGGTGGCCACCACGACGTATTTGGAGGTGACGGTCTGGCCGTCCACATCGACCAGCCAGCCCTGGTCGCCGCGCCCGACGAGACGCGCATGGCCTTTCAGCCAGCTCACCTTGTTCTTGCGGAAGAGATAGGCGATGCCGTCGGTCATTTTGGCGACGATGGCGTCCTTGCGGGCGATCATCTTCGGCACGTCCACCGTCGCGCCGTTCACCTTGATGCCGTGGCCGTCGAGATGCCGGACGAGGTGTTCGTATTCCTCCGAAGACTGCAGCAGCGCCTTGGAGGGAATACAGCCCACGTTGAGGCAAGTGCCGCCCAGCACGTATTTGCCGTCGGCGTTCTTCCACTTCTCCACGCAGGCCGTTCGCATGCCGAGCTGCGCCGCCCGGATCGCGCAGATGTAACCGGCCGGTCCGGAGCCGATGACGAGGACGTCGAAAGATTGATCGCTCATGCCAGAGTCCACTCCACCGCCGTCTCGATGACGGCCTTGCTTGTTCTTCGGGTGAGCCGCGCGCGGCGGCTCACAGATCCAACAGCAGACGCGCCGGATCCTCCAGCGCTTCTTTGATCGCCACCAGCGACAGCACCGCCTCGCGGCCGTCGATGATGCGGTGATCGTAGGACAGCGCCAGATAGTTGATCGGCCGGATGACGATCTGGCCGTTCTCCACCACCGGCCGCTCGCGCGTGGCGTGCACGCCGAGGATCGCGCTCTGCGGCGGATTGATGATGGGCGTGGACAGCATCGAGCCGAACACGCCACCGTTGGAAATGGTGAAGGTGCCGCCGGTCAGTTCCTCGATCGACAGCTTGCCTTCCTGCGCGCGGCGGCCGAAATCGGCGATCTGCTTCTCGATCTCGGCAAGGGAAAGCTGATCGCAGTCGCGCAGGATCGGCACCACCAGCCCGCGCGGGCTGCTCACCGCGATGCCGATGTCGAAGTAGCCGTGATAGACGATGTCATTGCCGTCCACCGAGGCGTTGACGATGGGGAACTTCTTCAGCGCGTGCACCGCGGCCTTGACGAAGAAGGACATGAAGCCGAGCCGCACGCCGTGCTCCTTCTCGAAGCGCTCGCCGTACTTCTTGCGCAGGTCGATGATCGGCTGCATGTTCACTTCGTTGAAGGTCGTGAGGATGGCAGCCGTCTGCTGCGACTGCACCAGCCGCTCGGCGATGCGGGCGCGCAGGCGCGACATCGGCACGCGCTTCTCGGGACGGTTGCCGAGCAGCCGCTCGACGTCCACCGCCGGCGGCAGCGGCGCCTTGGGCGCTGCCGGCGCCGCCGCGGGCTGGGCTTTCTGGATGTGCTCGAGCACGTCGGCTTTGGTAATGCGGCCGTCGCGCCCGCTGCCGGCGATGCGGCTGGGATCGATCGCATGCTCTTCCACGAGCTTGCGGGCCGCGGGCATGAGGCGTGCGTCCTGACGGGCCTCGGCCGGCGCCGGCGCGGGCGTGGGTTCGACCAGCACAGGCTGCGGCTTCAATGCCGGCGACGGCGTTTCCTTCTCGGCCGCGGCGCCGGCGCTGGGCTTGGCTTCGGTATCGATGACGGCGATCACTTCGCCGGAGGTCACGGTAGCGCCGTTCTGCTTGACGATCCTGGTGAGCACGCCGTCGGCCGGTGCGGGCGTTTCCAGGACCACCTTGTCGGTCTCGATGTCGATCAGGTTTTCATCGCGCTTGACCGCCTGACCTTCCTGCTTATGCCACGCAAGCAACGTCGCTTCGGACACCGACTCCGAGAGCTGCGGCACCTTCACTTCTACAAGCATGATCACTCCGTTCGGTTTCTCGCCTGGCCCACGAGGTCACTGCCAAGCCCAACTGCCCCGCGCGCAACGCGCCCCTTCAGGGATCGGTCCAACCGGGCCGCAAGCCGGAACGGACCATCTCCGCTCCGGCCACCGCGGTCCGCCATAGCTTGCCGAATACCCTGCCTCGAGTCATCGCAATCTGTCACTCGAACTGGCCGAAAGCCATTTCGACGAGCTGTTTCTGCTGCTCGTTGTGTTTGGCCAGATAACCCACCGCGGGCGACGCGCTGGAAGGACGGCCCGCGTAGTACAGCTTCTGGTCCGGACGCATGTTCTCCAGGAAGTAGTGCTGGGTCTGATACCAGGCGCCCTGGTTCTGCGGCTCTTCCTGGCACCACACCACTTCCTTGACGTTCGGGTACTTACGCATCTGCTCCGCGAACTGCTGGTGCGGGAAGGGATACAACTGCTCGACGCGGATGATCGCGATGTCGTCGGCGCGGCGTTCGCGGCGCGCGAGCAGCAGGTCGTAGTAGACCTTGCCGCTGCAGGCGATGATGCGTTTCACCGCGTTGGTATCGAGCGCGTCGACCTCGCCGATCACGGTCTGGAAGCTGCCTTCCGCAAGCTCCTTGAGCGAGGAAGTCGCCTCGCGCCGCCGCAACAGCGACTTGGGCGTCAGCACGATCAGCGGCTTGCGGAACGGCCGGAGCATCTGGCGGCGCAGCAGGTGGAACATCTGCGCCGGCGTGCTGGGCACGCACACCTGGATGTTGTGCTCGGCGCAAAGCTGCAGATAGCGCTCCAGCCGTGCGGAGGAATGCTCGGGTCCCTGCCCTTCGTAGCCGTGCGGCAGGTACATCACCAGCCCGCACATGCGGCCCCACTTGGCTTCGCCCGAGGTGATGAACTGGTCGATCACCACCTGCGCGCCGTTGGCGAAGTCGCCGAACTGCGCTTCCCAGATCACCAGTTCGTTGGGCGCGGCGCAGGCGTAGCCGTATTCGAAACCGAGCACCGCCTCTTCCGACAGCACCGAATCGATCACCACGAAATCGGCCTGCCCTTCCTGCAGGTTGGAGAGCGGCACATAGGTGCCGGCGTCCCAGCGTTCGCGGTCCTGGTCGTGCAGCACCGCATGCCGGTGCGCGAAGGTGCCACGGCCCGAGTCCTGGCCGGACAGGCGCACGCCGTAGCCGGCCACGAGCAGCGTGGCGTAGGCGAGCGTCTCGGCCATGCCCCAGTCGAGCGGCTGCTTGCCGCGCCCCATCTCGCGGCGCGCCTCGATGACGCGCTCCACCGTGGGATGTAGCTTGAAGTTCTCCGGCACCGTGGTCACGCGCTCGGCCAGACGCTGCAGTTCCTCGATCGGCACCCGGGTGTCCGCGTGCTCCGTCCATTTGGTGTTGAGGAACGGCGTCCAGTCCACCGCGTACTTGCGCTGGAAGTTCGACAGCACCGGGCTCGAGGTATGGCGCCCCTCGTCGAGCGCCTGACGGTATTCCCGGATGAGTTTTTCCGGCTCGTCCTCGGGAATAACGCCCTGCGCCACCAGCTTGTCCGCGTACAGCTTGCGGGTGCCGGGATGCTGGGAGATTTTCTTGTACATCAGCGGCTGGGTGATAAACGGCTCGTCCTGCTCGTTGTGCCCCAGCCTGCGGAAGCACACCAGGTCGACCACCACATCCTTCTTGAACTCTTTGCGGAAGTCCATCGCCAGCTGCATGACGAACACCGCCGCCTCGGGATCGTCGGCGTTGACGTGGAAGATCGGCGCTTCGATCATCTTCGCCACGTCGGTGCAGTAGATGGTCGAACGCGTGTCGCGCGGGTCGGAGGTGGTGAAGCCGATCTGGTTGTTGATGATGATGTGCACCGTGCCGCCGGTGCCGTAGCCGCGCGTCTGCGCGAGGTTGAGCGTTTCCATCACCACGCCCTGCCCCGCGAAGGCGGCATCGCCGTGGATCAGCACCGACATCACCTTGTCGCCGGCGTAGTCCCTGCGGCGATGCTGGCGCGCACGCACCGAGCCCTCGACCACCGGGTTGACGATTTCGAGATGCGAGGGGTTGAAGGCGAGCGACAGATGCACCGGCCCGCCCGGCGTGGCAACGTCGGACGAGAAGCCGTTGTGGTATTTCACGTCGCCCGAGGACAGTTCGCTCACTGCCTTGCCCTCGAATTCCGAGAACAGGTCCTTGGGCGATTTACCGAGGGTGTTGACCAGCACGTTGAGGCGGCCGCGGTGGGCCATGCCGATCACCACTTCCTCCAGGCCGTGGGTGCCCGCGCGGCGCACCAGCTCGTCCATCACCGGAATCAGCGTCTCGCCACCTTCCAGCGAGAAGCGCTTCTGGCCGACGTACTTGGTGTGCAGGTATTTCTCCAGCGTCTCGGCCGCGGTGAGACGTTCGAGGATGCGGATCTTGACGTCGTTGCTGAAGTTGGGGCGCGAACGCACCGACTCCAGACGCTGCTGGATCCAGCGTTTCTGCGCCGGATCGCTCATGTACATGTATTCGGCGCCGATGCTGCCGCAGTAGGTCTCGCGCAGCACCTGCAGGATTTCGCGCAGCGTCATGCGCTCCGGCCCGACCAGCGTGCCGGTGTTGAATTCGGTCTCGAGATCGGCCTCGGTGAGGTCGTAGTAGGCCGGCTCGAGTTCGGGGATGTGCGGCCGCGGCAGGCGCTTCAGCGGATCGAGCTGCGCCCAGCGCGCGCCCATGAAGCGGTAGGCGTGGATGAGCCACAGCACGTAGATCTGCTTGCGCTCGACGCTGAGCTCGCTCAGCGGTCGCGCCCGCAGCATGCCCTGCCTGGCCCGCTGGGCGAAAGCCTCGATGATCGGGCCGTGTGCGACGTCGGGCGCATCGCCGCCCGCGAGGCCGGGCAGCATCTGCATGCGGTCGAAATACTCGCGCCACTCGCTCGGCACGGACTGCGGGTTACTGAGGTACGACTCGTAGAGATCCTCGATGAACGGCGCGTTGCCCCCGAACAGGTAGGAGCTTTCCAGGAACTGCTTCAGCATCGTCACACCTCTCTACGTGCTTTGCGTCCGCCCCGAGCCTGTCGAAGGGGCGGACGGCACTTTCATTTACGGCCGTCCACGATTCGATCGGCTCACATGGACGGCCGTTGCCGCGTCCGCGCGGTGCGCCTCAGCGCTTGTCGATCGGCACCACCTCGCGCCGCGTCGCGCCGGTATAGAGCTGGCGCGGACGGCCGATCTTCTGGTCCGGATCGGCGATCATCTCCATCCACTGCGCAACCCAGCCGACCGTGCGCGCGAGCGCGAAGATGCACGTGAACATCGACGTCGGGATGCCCAGCGCGCGCTGCACGATGCCGGAGTAAAAGTCGACGTTGGGATAGAGCTTGCGCTCGACGAAGTACTCGTCCTCCAGCGCGATGCGCTCCAGTTCCATCGCCAGCTTGAACAGACGGTCGTTCTGCAGACCAAGCTCGGCCAGCACCTCGTGGCAGGTTTCGCGCATGAGCTTGGCGCGCGGATCGTAGTTCTTGTACACGCGGTGGCCGAAGCCCATCAGACGGAAGCCGGAGGACTTGTCCTTGGCCTTCTTGATGTACTCGCCCACGCGCGAGACGTCGCCGATCTCCTCCAGCATGTTCAGGCAGGCCTCGTTGGCGCCGCCGTGGGCCGGGCCCCACAGGCAGGCGATACCGGCCGCGATACACGCGAACGGGTTGGCGCCGGAGGAGCCGGCCAGACGCACCGTCGAGGTGGAGGCGTTCTGTTCGTGGTCCGCGTGCAGAATGAAGATGCGATCCAGCGCCCGCACCAGCACGTCGTTGATCTTGTAGTCCTCGTTCGGCATCGAGAACATCATGCGCATGAAGTTCGCCGTGTAGGACAGGTCGTTGCGCGGGTACACGAAGGGATGGCCCATCGAGTACTTGTAGGCCATGGCCGTGATGGTCGGCATCTTGGCGATCAGACGCAGCGCGGAGATCTCGCGGTGCTCCGGATTACTGATGTCGAGCGAGTCATGGTAGAAGGCCGACAAGGCGCCAACCACGCCCACCAGCACGGCCATCGGGTGCGAGTCGCGGCGGAAACCGGTGTAGAAGCGCGCGAGCTGCTCGTGCACCAGGTTGTGCCGCCCGATCTTGGCGACGAATTCCTCTTTCTGTTTCTGGTTCGGCAGTTCGCCGTAGATCAGCAGATAGCAGACTTCCAAAAAGTCGCAATGCTGGGCCAGCTGTTCGATGGGATAGCCCCGGTAGAGCAGCACGCCCTGCTCGCCGTCGATGTAGGTGATGCTGGAACGGCAGCTCGCCGTCGACAGGAAGCCGGGGTCGTACGTGAACATCCCCGTCTTGCCGTACAGGGTGCGGATGTCGACCACGTCCGGGCCGATGGTGCCCCGGAGGACGGGAAGCTCGACCGACTGCCCATCCCCGTAGTGGAGCACTGCCTTGCCGTTGGGTTGCATTACTACCTCCTTCTTTTGCTGTCTTGGAACGGACGTGCCGTTCTTTTCTTCGAATAGTGCCGGCGGACGTTCCGCACCATCCAATGTTTACGGGGAAAAGCCGAGGGTATCGGCCCCTGCTCCGTCGAACCTGATGGCGCGGCAAGGAAGATCAGCCGGCGCGGATCAGGTTCACCAAATCCTGCAACTTGGGGTCGCTACACGGCTTGCGCCCCGACAATACATCCCATAAGTCGTTGTCCTCGTACTCGAGCAGCCGGCTGAGCCGCCCGGCCGTCTCGACGTCCAGCCGGTGGCCGTGCCGGTCCAGGAAACGACCGAGGAGAATATCGTTCTCCAGCAGTCCCCGGCGACAACGCCAACGCAGACGCCGCAATTGCACATCGTCCACCACCATCTCACACCGACCGCCGGGCAAGCAGCTCGCGGATGCGGCCGATCGCCTCGGCCGGGTTGAGCCCCTTGGGGCACACGTCGACGCAGTTCATGATGGTACGACAGCGGAACAGCCGGTACGGGTCCTCCAGGTTGTCCAGCCGCTCGTTCAGCGCCTGGTCGCGGCTGTCGACGATGAAGCGGTAGGCCTGCAGCAGGCCGGCCGGACCGACGAACTTGTCCGGGTTCCACCAGAACGAGGGGCAGGAGCTCGTGCAGCAGGCGCACAGGATGCACTCGTACAGCCCGTTCAGCCGGTCACGGTCCTCCGGGCTCTGCAGCCGCTCGCGCTCCGGCAGCGGCTCGTCGTTCTGCAGATAGGGCGAGACCGACTCGTACTGCTGGAAGAACGGGGTCATGTCCACGATCAGGTCGCGGATGACCGGCAGGCCCGGCAGCGGGCGGATGACCACCGGCTCCGTGACCTCGGAAATCTTGGTGATGCAGGCCAGCCGGTTCTTGCCGTTGATGTTCATGGCGTCCGAGCCGCAGATCCCCTCGCGGCAGGACCGCCGGAAAGCCAAGCTGTCGTCCTGCTCCCGCACCCGCATCAGGACGTCGAGCAGCATGCGGTCCGTCGGCCCCAGCTCGACATGGTAGTCCTGCATGTACGGCTTCGCGTCCTTGTCCGGGTCGTAGCGGAAGATCCTCAGATGCATGCGGTCTCCGTTCAGTACACCCGCGCCTTGGGCGGCACGGGCTGCGCGGTCAGCGGCTTCAGGTTGACGGGCTTGTACTCCAGCCGGTCGCCCTCCTTATACCAGAGCGTGTGCTTGAGCCAGTTTACGTCGTCGCGCTCATGGTAGTCCTCGCGGTCGTGCGCCCCCCGCGTCTCGCGCCGCGCCTCGGCCGAGACGATGGTGGCGCGCGCCGCCTCGATGAGGTTCTCCAGTTCCAGCGCTTCGATGAGGGCGATGTTGAACACCCGGCTCTTGTCCCGGATCGCGGTGCGCTGCACACGCTCGGACAGCTCGCGCACCAGCTTCACCCCCTCGATCAGCAGGTCGGGGAAGCGGAACACGCCGCAATGCGTCTGCATCACCTGCCGCAGCTCCGCGGTCACCTCGTGGACGTCCTCGCCCCGCTCCTGGCTGAGCAGGCGCGCCACCCGCGCCCGGCTCAATTCTCCCGCATCCGCGGGCAGGTTCTTGTGACCGGGGTTGCGCTTGAGGTACTCGATGATGGCATTGCCCGCGGCCTTGCCGAACACCAGCAGGTCGGTGAGCGAATTGGTGCCCAGGCGGTTGGCGCCGTGGATCGAGGCGCAGGCGCACTCGCCCGCGGCGTAGAAACCGGGCACCACTGTATTCGGGCCGTCCGGCCCGGGCACCACGACCTCGCCGTGATAGTTGGTCGGGATGCCGCCCATCTGGTAATGCACGGTCGGCACCACGGGAATGGGGTCGCGTACCGGATCGACGTTGGCGAACTGGCGGGCGATCTCACGGATGCCGGGCAGGCGCTTTTCGATGACCTCGGGGCCCAGGTGGTCGAGCTTGAGCAGCACGTGGTCGCCCTTGGGCCCGCAGCCGCGGCCTTCCTTGATCTCCGTCGCCATGGCGCGCGAGACCACGTCCCGGCTCGCCAGGTCCTTGGCGGTGGGCGCGTAGCGCTCCATGAAGCGCTCGCCGTTGCGGTTGAGGAGATAGCCGCCCTCGCCCCGCACCCCCTCGGTGATCAGCACCCCGGCGCCCGCCACCCCGGTCGGGTGGAACTGCCAGAACTCCATGTCCTCCAGCGGGATGCCCGCGCGCGCCGCCATGCCGAGCCCGTCACCGGTATTGATGTAGGCGTTCGTGGTGGCGGCAAAAATCCGGCCCGCGCCGCCGGTGGCGAACAGCGTGGCGCGCGCCTGGAAGATCACCAGCTCGCCGGTCTCCATTTCCAGCGCCGTCACCCCCAGCACCTGTCCCTCGGCGTCGCGGATCAGGTCCAGCGCCATCCATTCCACGAAGAAATGGGTGCGGGCGCGGAGGTTGCGCTGGTAGAGGGTATGCAGCATGGCGTGGCCGGTGCGGTCGGCCGCGCAACAGGAGCGCTGCACCACCGGCCCGGCGCCGAAGTTCTGCATGTGCCCGCCGAAGGGCCGCTGGTAGATGCTGCCGTCCTCGTTGCGGTCGAAGGGCATGCCGAAGTGTTCCAGCTCGATCACCACTTCGGGGGCCATGCGGCACATGAATTCGATGGCGTCCTGGTCGCCCAGCCAGTCCGAGCCCTTGATGGTGTCGTACATGTGCCACTGCCAGGAATCGGGCCCCATGTTGCCGAGCGCAGCGCCGACGCCGCCCTGGGCGGCCACGGTGTGCGAACGGGTGGGGAACACCTTCGACAGCACCGCCACCCGCAACCCCGCTTCCGAAAGCTGCAGGGCCGCACGCATGCCGGCCCCGCCCGCACCAACCACCACTGCATCGAACTGACGCACCGGAAGCTTCAAGAGAGCCTCCACATGATCTCCACCGCCCAGACGGCGTAGCCGGCCAGGGAGACGATCACCGCCGTGTACAGGAGCAGCCGCAGCCCGGTCGGCTTGACGTAGTCCATGAGAATGTCACGCATGCCCACCCAGGCGTGATAGCAAAGACTGATGAAGAACAGCAGGGTGATGACCCGCACCCAGCCGGGTTCGAACAGGGCTTTCCAGTCCTCGTGGGTCGAGGGCCGCGCGACGAGCAGCACGGCCACGGCCAGGACCGTGTAAACGGCCATGATGAGTGCGCTCAGGCGCTGGCGCAGCCACTGGCTGGTGCCGTAATGCGCGCCGACCAGCCGCCGCATCACCATAGCAATACCCATCCGAAAAGCAGGGCGAGCGCCACGCCGACGCCCAGGACCGCGCGGGCGGAGCCGCGCGCCGAATGCAGATCGATGCCGACGTGCACGTCCAGCAGCAGGTGGCGGATGCCGGCCGAGAAATGGTGGGCGTATCCCCAGATCAGCCCGAAAAGGACGAGCTTCGCAAGCGGGTGGGAAAGTTGCTGCTGCGCCTGCGCGTAGCGTTCAGGACTGTCCAGGCTGGCATCGAACAGGTAGAGCAGCCAGGGCAGCGACAGGAACAGCGCCGCACCGCTGATGCGGTGCATGATCGATACCAAGCCGGGAACCGGAAGGTTGAAGAGACTGAGGTTGTACCAGAGCGGGCGTCGCTTGTTTTTCACCGCAGCTTCAGGCATCTAAGGATGACCCCCCTTGTTCGATAGCGTCCAGGCAGCGCTGCCCGCTCCTCATGGCGTCCGATCCCGCCGGACCGCCCGGCCGACGCAGCGGCAAGCTTGCGGCGCTGCCTTACGGTTGCGCTCAGGTGTGCCCAATCCCGCGATGCCTCCTCCCGCATTGCTGGACTTGGCGGATTATATCAAGGCCATTCCGGTTCACACCAAATGCCGGGCAGGCATGCAAACGGTCGGCCTTGGGCCCGGGCGCGCGTTGACGCTGTGCACGCGCACGCCTACACTGCCCGGCAGCCTCGCCCGCCGTTCAACGCGGGCCCTCGACCCGTCCCTTGCGCGACCGTTTTTAGCGTGCATCACTAACAAAGATTCGATTTCTTGGGAGTTTCACTCATGGCAAAGCCTCCTGTACGAGTTGCCGTCACGGGCGCCGCCGGCCAGATCGGCTACAGCCTGCTGTTCCGCATCGCCAGCGGCGAAATGCTGGGCAAGGACCAGCCCGTCATCCTGCAATTGCTCGAAGTCACGCCCGCGCTCGGTGCGCTCAAAGGCGTCGTGATGGAACTGGAGGACTGCGCCTTCCCGCTGCTCGCGGGGGTGGTCCAGACCGACGATCCCAAGGTCGCGTTCAAGGATGCCGACTACGCCCTGCTGGTCGGCGCCAAACCCCGTTCCAAGGGCATGGAGCGTTCCGACCTGCTGGAGGCCAACGCCCAGATCTTCACCGTCCAGGGCCGGGCCCTGAATGAGGTGGCGAGCCGCAACGTCAAAGTGCTGGTGGTGGGCAACCCGGCCAACACCAACGCCTACATCGCCATGAAGAGCGCGCCCGATCTCTCCCCCACCTGCTTCAGCGCCATGCTGCGCCTGGATCACAACCGCGCGCTGTCGCAACTGGCGACCAAGACGGGCAAGCCCGTGGACTCGATCAAGAAAATGATCGTGTGGGGCAACCACTCCCCGACCATGTACCCCGACTACCGCTTCGCCACCATCGCCGGCCAGCCGGCTAAGGCCGTGGTGAACGACGAGACCTGGTACCGCGACACCTTCATCCCGACCGTGGCCAAACGCGGCGCCGCGATCATCGAGGCGCGGGGGCTGTCTTCCGCCGCCAGCGCCGCCAACGCCGCCATCGACCACATGCGCGACTGGGCGCTCGGCAGCAACGGCGAATGGGTGACGATGGGGATTCCGAGCGACGGCTCCTACGGCGTACCGGAGGGCATCGTCTTCGGCATGCCGGTGGTCTGCGCCGACGGCAAGTACGAGATCGTGCGCGGGCTGGACATCGACGACGAGTTCAGCCGCCAGAAGCTGGACGCCACGCTCAAGGAACTGCTCGAGGAGCGTGACGCCATCCAGCATCTGCTCGGCTGAAGGCGGCATACGGGCGGAAGACGGCGCGTCTTCCGCCCGCGCAAGACTTGCGGCTTCTGTCCTCTTTGCTCTGTCCTCTGATCCCTGCTCAAGCCATGCCCCACAACACCTTCGACACCCTGAAAGAATTCAAGATCGGCAAAGGCAAGACCGGCCGGTTCTATTCCCTGCCCGCGCTCGCTCGCGCAGGCTTCCCCAAGCTCTCCCGACTGCCGGTATCGCTCCGCATCGTGCTCGAATCGGTACTGCGCAACGTCGACGGCAAGAAAGTCACCGAAGAGCATGTGCGCCAGCTCGCCGGCTGGGAACCCAATGCGCCACGCGTGCACGAGATCCCCTTCGTCGTCGCGCGCATCGTGCTGCAGGACTTCACCGGCGTACCGCTGCTCGCTGACCTGGCCGCCATGCGCGGAGTGGCGCATCGCATGGGCAAGAATCCCAAGCTGATCGAGCCGCTGGTGCCGGTCGACCTGGTCGTCGACCACTCGGTGCAGGTCGACCACTACGGCAGCCCGAACGCGCTCGACCTCAACCAACGCCTGGAATTCCAGCGCAACCGCGAGCGCTACCAGTTCATGAAATGGGGCATGCAGGCCTTCGACACCTTCCGCGTCGTGCCGCCCGGCATCGGCATCGTGCACCAGGTGAACCTGGAGTACCTCGCGCGCGGGGTGCATCAGAAGGACGGCATCTACTATCCGGACACGCTGGTCGGCACCGACAGCCACACCACCATGATCAACGGCATCGGCGTGGTCGGCTGGGGCGTGGGCGGCATCGAGGCCGAAGCGGGCATGCTCGGCCAGCCGGTGTACTTCCTTACCCCCGACGTGGTGGGCGTGCACCTGAAAGGCCAGCTGCGCGGCGGCGTGACCGCGACCGACCTGGTGCTCACCATCACGGAGATGCTGCGCAAGGCCAAGGTCGTCGGCAAGTTCGTCGAGTTCTTCGGCGAGGGCGTGGAGAACCTCACCGTCCCCGACCGCGCCACCATCGCCAACATGGCGCCCGAATACGGCGCCACCATCGGCTTCTTCCCTGTGGACGACGCCACCATCGAATACTTCAAGGACACCGGCCGCACCAAGGAGGAAGTCGAAGCCCTGCGGGCCTACTTCAAGGCGCAGGAGCTCTACGGCATCCCGAAGCTCGGCGACATCGACTACAGCGAAGTGCTGGAACTGGACCTCGGGCAGGTCGCGCCCTCGCTCTCCGGTCCGAAGCGTCCGCAGGACCGCATCGAAATCGGTCACGTCAAGAAGCAGTTCATCCAGCTCTTCTCCGCGCCGGTGGCGCAGAACGGCTTCGCCAAGTCGCCCGAGGACCTGCACAAGCGTTACAAGACCCGCGACGGCATCGACATCGGCTCGGGCGACGTGCTGATCGCCGCCATCACCTCCTGCACCAACACCTCGAACCCCGGCGTGCTGCTCGCCGCCGGCCTGCTGGCGAAGAAGGCGGTGGAGCGCGGCATGACGGTGAAACCGCACATCAAGACCTCGCTCGCGCCGGGCTCGCGTGTCGTGACCGAATATCTGCGCAAGGCGAAGCTGCTGCCCTATCTCGAGAAGCTGGGCTTCTATCTCGCAGGCTACGGCTGCACGACCTGTATCGGCAACTCCGGCCCGCTCGCCGAACCGATCGAGGAAGCGATCGTCGAGCACGACCTTGTCTGCGCGGCGGTGCTCTCCGGCAACCGCAACTTCGAAGCGCGCATCCATCCGAACATCCGCGCCAACTTCCTCGCCTCGCCGCCCATGGTCGTCGCCTATGCGCTGGCCGGCACCATGCTGAAGGACCTGATGACCGAGCCGATCGGCAAGGACAAGGACGGCAACGACGTGTGGATCGGCGACATCTGGCCGAGCAATCAGGAAATCTACGAGTGCATGAAGTACGCGATGGACGCGCGTACCTTCCGCAAGCTCTACAACGACCTGGGCGAACAGAACCCGCTGTGGAAGAACATCGGCGCGACCAGCGGCCAGGTCTACGACTGGCCGAAGTCGACCTACATCGCCGAACCGCCGTTCTTCAAGGACTTCGACATGCAGCCCGGCGCGATCGGCGACGTGCGCGGCGCGCGCATCCTGGGCATCTTCGGCGATTCCATCACTACCGACCACATCAGCCCGGCCGGCTCGATCAAGGAAAGCTCGCCCGCAGGCCAGTACCTGATCCAGCACGGCGTGCTGAAAGCCGATTTCAACAGCTACGGCGCGCGGCGCGGCAATCACGAGGTCATGATGCGCGGCACCTTCGCCAACGTGCGCATCAAGAACCTGATGCTGCCGCCCAAGCCCGACGGCACGCGCGTTGAAGGCGGCTACACCATCCATCAGCCGAGCGGCGAACAGATGACGATCTACGACGCCGCGATGCGCTACATCGCCGAAGGCACGCCGACGGTCGTGTTCGCCGGCGAGGAATACGGCAGCGGCTCCTCGCGCGACTGGGCGGCCAAAGGCACGCGTCTGCTCGGCGTCAAAGCCGTCATCGCCCGCAGCTTCGAACGTATCCACCGCTCGAACCTCGTGGGCATGGGCGTGCTGCCCTGCCAGTTCATCGGCGACGACTCGGCGGAAAGCCTGGGGCTCACCGGTACGGAAGTCGTGGATTTGCTCGGCGTGGAAGGCACGCTGCGACCGCAACAGCAGCTCAAGCTCGTCATCCACTACGCCGACGGCCGCACGCGCGAAGTGCCGGTGCTGCTGCGCATCGATACGCCGATCGAGGTGGACTATTACAAGCACGGCGGCATCCTGCCATACGTGCTGCGGGAGCTGCTGGCGGCCTAAGTTCGCTATCGGGATGAGGATGCGCAAGCGTTTGAACGACGCGTGTCCCCGTCCCGACAACCCGCAGCCCCTCGCGCCTGCCCCGGAGCGCGGCAAACCGTATCGACTTACAAAAAAGGCCGTCGCAACACTGCGGCGGCCTTTTCGATCGGACGCTTGCCGTTTACTCGACCGGGCGGATGTTGGATGCCTGCTTGCCTTTCGGCCCGACGGTCACGTCGAAGTCGACGCGCTGGTTTTCCTTCAGGCTTTTGAACCCCTTCCCCACGATTGCGGAAAAGTGGGCAAAAAGATCTTCGCCGCCGCCGTCCGGCGTAATGAATCCGTAGCCCTTCTGGTCGTTGAACCACTTGACGGTACCGGATGCCATGCTTACCGCTCCTGTGAACTGATGGACTGCCGTACTGATTTACCTAATGGGCTGCCGCCCTGCCTGCGCGAACTACAACGCGTCCCACACCACGACCATCGGTGCCGCAGTACGCGGCGTCTACGGACCGGCGATGCGCCGCTTGAGTTTGCACGCGGCCCTTATACTGCCCGGCTTTGAAAAGCGTCAACGCGTTTCACAATTTGTAACGCCCCTCCGGATCGGAGGGTGCCATCGATTCCTGCATTTGCAACACCGGCTTTTCCGGCACGTTGCGCGCGGCCGCGGAGACGCGGGACTGCGCGGCTTGCGCACGCGGCAACGTGAACCAGAACGTCGCGCCCTTTCCCGGTTCGCCTTGCGCCCAGACGCGGCCGCCGTGACGTTCCACGATGCGCTGCACGTTGGCCAGCCCGACGCCGGTGCCTTCGAATTCCTCCTGGCTGTGCAGGCGCTGGAACACGCCGAACAGCTTCTCGGCGTACTGCATGTCGAAACCGACGCCGTTGTCGCGAACGTAGACGGCCACCATGTCGCCCGCTTCGCCGCTGCCGACTTCGATCACCGCCGTGGCGCGCGGCCGCGTGTACTTGAGCGCGTTGTCGAGCAGATTGACCAGCACGGCGCGCAGCAACTGACGGTCGCCGTGCACGACAGGCAGCTCGTGCACGATCCAGCGTACCTGGCGGTCGGGCGACGCCAGATTGAACTCCTGCACGATGTCCCGCACCAGTTCGCCGAGCGGCACGTCCTGCGTTTCCATCTGCAGCCGCGAGACCCGGGAGAACGCGAGCAGGTCGTCGATCAATGCGGCCATCCGTCCCGCAGCCCGGGTGACCACGCCGATGAGACGCTGCGCCTCGGCGTCCTCCTGCACCGAAGGCCGTTCGCCGAGCAGCGAGGCGAAGCCCGAGATGTGACGCAGGGGCGCGCGCAGATCGTGCGACACCGAATAGCTGAACGCTTCGAGCTCGCGGTTGGCCATTTGTAGTTGCGCGGTACGCGCCTGCACCATTTTTTCGAGCGATGCGTTGAGCCGGTCGACTTCCGCCGAGCGCCGCTTGAGCTCGGTGATGTCGGTGACGATCAACAGCGTGTAGCGTCTGCCGGAGGACTCGAAACCGGACCACGAGATCTGACAATGCGCGAGTTCGCCGTTCTTGCGGCGCAGGACCGTCTCGACGTTCTGCGCATCGCGTTGCTGCGCGACGTCGTGCCTGAAGCGCTCGGCGCTGCCGGTGTCGGCCCACATCGAGATCTCTTCGGTGGTGCGTCCGCGCAATTCCTCCATGCCGTATTGCGAGGCCTCCAGGAACGCGGGATTCGCTTCGACGATGCGTCCGTCCTCGGCGATGAGCGCGATGGGATTGGGCGAGATTTCGAACATCTTCGCGAAGCGCTCTTCGCTCTCGCGCAACGCGGCGGACTGGCGCCGCTGCTCGGTCACATCCTCCACCATGTACAACAGGTAGCGGCCGTCGTCGCGGTTGATCAGGGTGATGGAGAGCTCGGCATCGCGCCGCGCGCCGTCCCGGCGTTCGAAAGCGGCCAAGCGATGCAGGACGCGCCCTTTGAGCAGGCGCACGACCAGTTGCTCGTAGCTTTCCGGCTGTCCCCGCCAGAAGCCGAGCTGCTGGATCGACCGGGCGAGCAGCTCGGCGCGGGAATAGCCGGTCATCGCCACGGCGGTGTCGTTCGCCTCCGTGATGCGTCCGTCTTCCGCGGTCAGGAAGATGGCCACCGGCGAGGCCGCATAGGCCGCGGCAAGCTGCTCCGCGAAGCGTTCGAGCTCGATATCCCGCATGCGCCGTTCGTCCGCCGCCCGCGTGCCAGCGCGCCGCGCCGCGAACCAGTAACCGCCGGCCGCGCCGAGCGCGAGACAGGCCAACGCCGCCGCGTAGAGATCGCCCTGGGACACCTGCGCCTTGAAGGGGAATCGATGGGATCCGGAGCCGGCTGCCATGCAAGGAATGGGCCGCCGCGGCGTACTTTGCCGCACGGGACTCCCGCATAAGACTCTACCATCCGGCCCGGTTCAACGAGCCTCGGAATCCGATGAATCGGGCACCCGTCCATTGTCATACCCACGGCGAAGCCTGCGCAGCCTTCGTCTGCGAGCATCTGACCGGCGCGTCGGGCGTCGACTGGGTTCCGCCGAACCCGACCCGGACAATCCCTGGCCGGACGCCCGGTGCGGCGAATGCCATGCGCATTACCTGCGCGAGGGCGAATGGAACGAAGCCAACGAGGCGCATCTGAACGTCAAGCTGGTCTGCCACGAGTGCTATCAACGCTTCAAGGCCACGTGCAGCGTCCATTACATCTGAGCGCTGACGATCCTGCCGTACGGCGCGGCCGGCGGAATGAGCGCCGAACCGGCGCACAACGTGCTTGCTCTCTCGCGTCTTCGTCCGACCGGCGGAAGTCGTGCGGCTCTGGTCGCTGCATCCCAGGTATCTGGACGCCCGGGGACTCGTCGCGCTGTGGCGCGAAGCCCTGCTGGCGCAGGCGGTGCTCGGCGGCCGCACGCGCGGCTACACCCGTCATCCGCAACTGCTGCGTTTCCGGTCGAGCCCGTCGCCCGGACGATACATCGCCGCGTATCTCGTTGCCGTACACGCCGAAGCCTCGGCGCGGGGCTATGGCTTCGACGCGTCGAAGATCGGCGAATGTGAAACCTGCCCGCCGCTCCCGGTCAGCGCCGGACAGCTCGAATGGGAATGGATGCGATTGCGCGAACGCCTCGCCCTGCGCTCGCCCCATTGGCTGCGCCAATTGCCGCGCGTTTCCTTGCCCGCACCGCATCCGCTGTTCCGCGTGGTGCCCGGCGACGTCGCCGAATGGGAGGTTGCCGCGCACCGGCGCTGAGCTTCCTTGCTCGCCACCCGTGCAAGCGCTTATGCTCCCTGGCAACGAAGGAGAGCAACAACAATGATTCGCTTCGGGGGACGGCCGTGAACGCGCGACGCAAACCCCGCATCGGCCTCGCGCTCGGCGGCGGTGCCGCGCGCGGCTGGTCGCACATCGGCGTCATCCAGGCGCTGCTCGAAGCCGGCGTGCGTCCGGACATCGTCTGCGGCACTTCGATCGGTGCCCTGGTCGGCGCGGTCTACGCCGCCGGGGAACTGGAACGCTTCGAGGCGTGGGTACGCAGGCTGCGCTTCCGCGACGTCGTGTCCTTCATGGATCTGGGCCTGAACGGCGGCATGCTCAAGGGCGAGCGCCTGATGGCCTATTTCCGCGAGCACTTCATCGGCCGCCGGATCGAAGAGCTCGCCGTGCCCTACGGCGCGGTCGCAACCGCGCTGCAAACGGGCATGGAAGTGTGGCTGCGCAGCGGTTCCGTGATCGAAGCGGTGCGCGCCTCCATCGCCCTGCCCGGCCTGTTCAGTCCGGTCCGCCACGACGGCCTGATCCTGGTCGACGGCGGCCTGGTGAATCCGGTGCCGGTATCGCTTGCGCGGGCGATGGGCGCCGAGATCGTCATCGCCGTGGACCTCAGTTCGGACCTGCTTTCCCACCGGGTACGCAACGAGACGCCCGAACCGGAACCCGAGGCCGAGCCTTCCAGCCTGGTGGGCGAATGGCTGCGCAAACTGCAGGAGCGCTTCGCCCCTGCGGAACCGGAGACGCCGGCCGTCAACGAACCGGTGCTGCCCTCGCTGCTCGACGTCGTGACGGCGAGCATCAACATCATGCAGGTACGCATCACGCGCAGCCGCATGGCGGGCGAACCGCCGGAACTGATCATCGCGCCGCGGCTGGGCCACCTGGGTCTGCTCGATTTCCATCGCGCCGAGGAGGCCATCGAAGAAGGCCGCCGCGCGGTGAGCGTCAGCCTCCACAGCCTCGATCTGCTCGGCTTACCGAACGGATGAAGCGCACGGACACTCCCGACGTCGTCGCACTGCCGCCCTTGCTGTACCTTGGGGCTTTCCTGCTCTCCCTGCTGTTGCAGTGGCTGCGACCATGGCCGCTTGGCGCACATCCCGCGCTCCTCTGGCTGGGCGTGGCGTCGATCGCGGCGGGCGCAACGCTGCTGGGCTGGGGCAGTTGGACCATGCACCGCGCCGGCACCAACATTCCGCCCAACCGCCCCGCCACGGTGCTGGTAAGCGATGGCCCTTTCCGCTACACGCGCAATCCGCTCTACGTCGGATTGCACCTCGTGTTCCTCGGCCTGGCCTGCGCCTTGAACACGCTATGGGGGCTGGTGGTCTTCGTGCCGCTGGCGCTGGTCATGCACTACGGCGTCATCCTGCGCGAGGAACGCTATCTCGCCGCGCGTTTCGGCGAGGCCTACGAGGCTTACCGCGCGAGGGTACGCAGATACCTTTGACCCGGAGAAGCATCCGCGAAAAGGTTCCGATGAAGGACGAGCAGTGTCCGACGAGTCGTATCCGGCACTGGAGGTGGAACTTTTGCTGATCGATCTGGACGGAAAGGTCTAAACCGTTGCCTAGGACGGCGCACCGGCCGGCATGAGGGTTGTATCCCTTTCATGCCCCGCCGTCGCCGCCCTTCATCAGATTTCGAGGAGCTTTCAGCGCATGACTCAGAACCATCACTCCGACGCCCTGGTACTGTTCGGCGCGACGGGTGATCTTGCCGCGAAGAAAATCTTCCCCGCGCTGGTGGCGCTCGTGCGCCGCGGCAGGCTCAAGTGTCCGGTGATCGGTGTGGCGCGCGAGGAACTGAGCGAGGACGCGTTCCGCGACCACGTGCAGCGCGCGCTCGCCGCCCGCGGCGAGCTCGACCAATCGGCCGCCGAACAACTGCTGTCCCAACTGCGCTACGTCGGCGGCGACTATCGCGATGTGACGACCTATCACACCCTGCGCGCCGCGCTGGAAGGCTGCCGCCATCCCTTGTACTACCTCGCCATTCCGCCAGCGATGTTCGGCGTCGTGGTGGAAAGCCTGGGCGGGAGCTGTCCCGTGCGCGAAGCCCGGGTGATCGTCGAAAAACCCTTCGGCCGCGACCTGCAATCGTCGCAGGCGCTCAGCAGCACCCTCGAACACGTTTTCGACGAGAACGCGGTATTCCGCATCGACCACTACATCGGCAAGGAGCCGGTGCAGAACCTGCTCTACTTCCGCTTCGCCAACAGCTTCCTCGAGCCGGTGTGGCGGCGCGGCTACGTGCGCAGCATCCAGATCACCATGGCCGAACGGCTGGGCATCGGCAGCCGCGGCGCCTTCTACGAGGAAGTGGGCGCCCTGCGCGACGTGGTGCAGAACCATTTGCTGCAGGTGGTGGCCATCCTCGCCATGGAACCGCCCGTAGACGACACGCTGCAGAGCCTGCAGGCGGCCAAGTCCGCGGTGCTGCATGCGGCGCGGCCCCTGCAGCCGGGCGACGTGGTGCGCGGCCAGTACGAGGGTTACCGGTACGAGCGCGGCGTGGCCCCGGATTCGCAGGTCGAAACCTATGTCGCACTGCGCATGTTCATCGACTCGCAGCGCTGGGCGGGCGTGCCCTTCTACATCCGCGCCGGCAAGGAACTGCCGGTAACCGCAACGGAAGTCATCGTCGAACTGGAACCCTCGCGCTCGGCGTTGTTCCGCGAACATTCGGAGCGCAACATGCTGGGCAACTATTTCCGCTTCCGGCTGGGGCCGGACCGGGTCGCGATCGCCGTGGGCGCGCGCGTCAAGGTGCCCGGCGACCGCATGCGTGGGGAGGCGGTGGAGCTGTTCGCGCTCAACACCCGAGGCGACGAGCCCGACGCCTACGAGCGGCTCATCAGTGATGCGATGAAAGGCGACCACACCCTGTTCGCGGTGCGCGAAAGCGTGGAAGCCTGCTGGCGCATCGTCGAACCCGTGCTGCGCGAACCGCCACCCATCCACATCTATCCGCGCGGCTCCTGGGGACCGCCGGAGGCCGACCGGCTGATTGCCGGCACCTGCCGCTGGTACGCGCCTCGCACCTGCTGAAAGCGAAACGGCCCGCTCGCGCGGGCCGTTCGTTCCTTCAGCCGCCGCTCATCCCGCTTCGGCCTGCACGGCGTCCTGCAACATCTGCTTGACGATCGCAAGGTGCTCTTCCTCCGCGGCCAGCGCGCCTTCGAACTGTTCGGCGAGATCGTCCTGTCCCATGTCCTGCGCGAGCTGGATCAGCAGTTCCCAGGCGGCGTTGTCCGCCAGCTCCACGGTCAGCATGGCGTTGAGGCATTGCGGGATCGAAGTGCGCGGGTCGGTCAGCACCTGCAGGATGCCGATCGACTGCACGCCCACGACGTCCGCACAGGGCGTCATCGCCGTCGGATCCGCGCCCAGCTTCGTCATGGCCTCGGTGAGCAGCTTGAAGTGGCGCGCCTCTTCGTCATGGATGTGCAGCAGCTGGTCGATGGACACGTTGAACCGGCCTTCCTGCGCCGCGCCGCGGCATTTGACGATCAGCGCCTCGTACAGCCGCACGCCCGTGCGCTCGTAGGCCAGGCGTTCGCCGAGCTTGTCGATGAACACCTCGGCGTTGCGGCCCATCATCTTCTGCATACCGGCCTTGACCGCGCCCTTCACCGTGCCCGGCAGCGGCACCGAACCGACGCGATCGGTTTCGGCAATCTCCTTGAGCCGCATCTCGATCGCGTCGAACTCGCTGCCGACCTGCACCTGCGTGTCCTGCAGTTGCATGAGCTGGCTGGCGTCCTGCTGCATCTGTTTGACGTTCTCGGGTGCCATCTGCGCCCCGGTCCGGTTCATCCCCATCTGGGTGGACTTTGCCATGGTCTGTCTCCTGTTCGGCCGGCGTTCAAAGATTGACGACTTTGCGCGCCAGCTCCGTGCCCGGATACCACTGGTAGCCTGCGGAGGCCGCGTCCGACGGAATGCCGTCCGCGTTCAGCGTTTCGCGGTACTCGATGGTGCGCTCGCCCTCAGCGTCCTTGTCCTCGATGAACCGCGGACCGCGCGCGCGCAGGTGCACTTCTTCCTGCAACACCTGTGCGACGAAGTCGCGATGGCTCTTGAACTCGATGCGCCGGTCGAAGGCCTTGGGGAACAGCGCCTGCGGATCCTTGCGCAGCGTCTTCTTGTACAGCTCGGCCACCGTGTGGAAGTGGCCCAGCTCGTAGTCGAAGAAGCGCTCCCAGATCGCCTTGATGCGGGGGTTGTCCTCCTGCTCCATGCAGCTCCAGTAGGTATAGACCTCCATCGCTTCGTGCATGAGCAGTTGCGTAAGCCCGTCGTCGTCCGGATTGATGAGCGAGCTGTATTGCGTGACGTGCTGCGCTTCCACCGAGGCGATTTCGGCGTAGAGCTGGCGCGCGACCGGATCGGCGAACCATGGACCGTAATGCATGTAGTACTCGTGGGTCTGGTATTCGGCCGCGGTGATGAGCGCCGCATGGATCTTGCTGAGCGGATCGGAGTCCGGTCCGTACGGATCGCGCAGGTCGTCCTCGGGATGGCGGTGCTGGATGGAAGTCGGCCGTCCCGGAATAATGTCGGTGTATCCCTGCAGGATGTTATTGGCATCCTTGCCTTCCAGGCGGTCCATCAACGCCGCGTAGCGGTAGAGGTGATCGAAATCCTCCAGCAGTCCGAAGCGGTACACCTGCGCGAGATAGGGATCGGGCTCGTTCTGCGCCACCGACGAAGTCACTTCGATCGCGACCTGCTCGTAGCCGATGGTGATCTCCAGCGGCGAGTGATCGGGGCTCAGCAGCCAGTTGATCATGGTCTGCTGGTGATGCTCGGCGCGCATGATCTCGGCGATGGGCAGGCGCAGTTCGCGGTTGAAACGCTGCATGGCGTATTGCAGGCGCACAGCATCCGACTCGACGCCGTTCATGAGGATGACGCGCACGCGCGTGAAGGCGTCGTCGTCGAGTTTGCTGATGGGCTTCGGCGTCAGCTCGCGCCATGAAAAGCGCTGCTTCGCCACAGGTGTGCCTTTGGAGTCGAATAGATTGAGAGCCATGGGTTCGTCCTTGGTACTGTTCAGGTCGTGGGCTGCACCGGCTTAGCGGTTCAGTATGGAAGCCGGTCCGCTGGGACTGCCGGTGCCGGTGGGGTTGCCGCGCTGCTGCTCCAGCGAACGCCGTTCGTAGGCGCGCCGCTGTTCGTCGCGGATCTGCTGGTCGCGGCGGGAATCCATGTCGCCGCGATCGCCGCGTCTCGCCCGCTCGACATCGCTCTCCATCGGATCGGTGCCTGAACCCATTCCGCCGGTGCCGCCGCGAATGGAAGGACTGCCCACGCCGGTGCCATCGATGCTGTCGGCGGAACGCGGATGGCTGCCGATGGCGCTCGATCCGGGCGTCGTACCGCTCGGTTCCGCACCGGGCGTCGCTGCGCCGGTGCCGCTACCCGATGTGCCGCCTGTCTGTGCGGACGCCGGCAATGCACACAGCGCGAGGGCGAGCGCGCCTGCTGCGAGCGTGCTGATCTGTCTCATGCCTCGTCTCCTGTCCGGATTTCTTGCAAGGAAGCCGTGACGCGATGCGCCCCGACGCATCAAGCGGGCAAAGCGCATGCCTTCGCCCCACTGCGACGTAGCGCATGAAAAAGGCCGGCGGCGAGCCGGCCCTGTTCGCGACGCTGCGTTCAACGCGGCGATGACGAAGGCGAACCGGAACGGTTCGACGATCCGGATTCCGGACTGCCCGGTTCGGTCGAACCCTGCTGCCCGCGCTCGCGCGCGGTACTGCCGCGCTGATCGATGTCCTGCGAGCCCGGTTGGCCTCGCCCGCCGGTGCTGCCCGACACGCTGTCCGATTGACCGCCGTAACGTTCGGCCTCTTCTGTCGTCGCAGCGCGACCGGTATCGCCGGGATTGCTGCGACCTTCAGCGCCCGGGCCGCCCAACTGTTGCGGGCTGTCCTGCACACGGCCTTGCGAAGTCTCGGCCGCATGGAGCGGTGCGGCGGCGAACAACGCCGCAAACGTGGAAGCGACCGTCAAGGTGCGTAGATCTTTCATCGCGTGTCTCCTGTTGTCCGGCTTCGATGCGAAGCCACGCGTTGACAGTCGCAATGCCTATGCCGGTCGGTGCAATCTGACCGAAGATGTCGGCCTCCGTCCCACACGGACTCGGAGGCCGAAGCTTCATTCGTCTTTCTTGATCGTCGATGCGGCGCGTGCCGGTGCGCTCGAAGGCGCGGTCGAACCCATGCGCGCGTCGGTGGCCGAATCCTGCCCCGTCTGCGCGGCGGTGATGTTCTGTTGAGTGCCGCTCCCGGACGATTGGCCCGATTGCGAACCGCTTTGCTGCGAGACGCTCTGTCCATATTGGGAACGGCTTTCCGCCGCGGCACCGGAAGTCGTCTCGCCGTAGAAGCGCTGCACGCGCAGACGGTTGTCGATGTCGCGCACGCCGTAGCAATCGTCGACGAGATCCTCGATCGCGTGACGCATACGGCGTTCGGGAACGTTGCCTTCCAGGATCACGTTGCCGCCCGAGACCTCGATGCTGACGTCGCTGGAATCGATGTCCCAGCGGTTCATCAGCCGTTCGCAGATGTCTTCCTTCAGGCGTTCGTCGGAACGTTGATAGCCCTTCGGTCCGCGACGCTGCTGTTTGGCGGCGGGGCCGGACTGGCCCCAGTTGCCCCAGCTCGGACCGCTCTGCCCGCTCGAACGGCCCCACTCGCCCTGGCCGTAGCCGCCGTACGCGCCTTGTCCGTAGCTCACTTGACCGCCGTAGTGCGCGCCGCCGCCGGTTTCGTGCTGCGCGCCGCTCTGCTGCCGGTACACACGGTCGCCCGCGTAGCCGCCGGGCGTACCATAATCGCTTTGCGAGCCGTATCGGCCGTAGGCGCCCTGACCGCCGTAACCCTGCGCGCCCGAACCGCCCTCGCCGCCGTAGCCCTGCGCACCGTAGGCACCGTAATCGCGCTGCGACATCTGTCCGCCGTAAGGTCCGTAGGAAGGACGGTGCGTATCGCTTCCCTGCCACGAGCCTTCGCGCTGGCGCTGACCGACGTCGTAGTTTTCCGGCCCCATGCCGCTATACGCGCCGTAGCCCGCCAGCGTGGCATAAGGTCCGCGGCCCGAACCGTACACGGGAATGTCGTGCTCGCTCTGATAGCGCTCCTGCCCGCCCTGCTGCTGGCCGTAACGGCGTTCTTCGTCCGGCGAACCGTGCCCCATGAATCCGCCGTAGCCCTGCATGTCGCCGTAGTGGGGATAGTACGGTTCGCGTTGCCGTGACTGGCCGCTATCCTGCTGCCACTGCTGACGGCCATAGTCCTGTTATCCGTAGTTCTGCTGTGAGGGCTGACGCCCCTCGCGTTGCCAGTCGCCCCGAGCGCCGTAGCGATCCTGCGAGGACTGGCGTTGCTGCTGAGCCGAGTACGAATCTTCCCGCTCGCCGGCACGGCGCTCGTCGTATTCGCCCTGGCGATTGCGTTCCACCATTTTGCTCTCTCCTTCCGGACGGCCGAAGTCCGCTTGCGCGAACCTCCGGCACGGTGATGCGCGGCGCAAAGGGGCCGCGTCTCACAGTGGTGCAAGCCCCATACCCCGCGCCACGATGTCGGGGACAGCCGGGAACGGCGTCTCACTGGGAATGTGGTCCGCCGGGTCTCGCGATGCCCTCCATCGCCTTGCCCGCCGCGTCGCCGCCCTGCGTCACGGCGAGATCGCCCAGAGACACGATGCCGACCAGGCGCTTGTCCTGGTTCACCACCGGCAACCGCCGCACTCGCACGCTGCTCATGTTCTCGGCCACTTCGTCGATGTCGTCATCCTCGAAGCAGTACAGCACTTCCTCGCTCATGACTTCGCGCACCGGCGTATCGGGGCCTTTGCCGAATGCCACCGCACGCACGGCGATATCGCGGTCGGTGATCATCCCCACCAGGCGGTCGTCTTCGCCAACCGGCAACACGCCGGCATCGATCTCCGCCATGATCCGCGCAGCTTCGCGGATGGTCTGTCGCGGATCGGCCACGCGCACGTCGCGCGTCATTGCTTCGCTCACTCGCATCTTCGTCTCCTTTGACTTCCCTCGGCGCGCCACGCGGCGCGGGGGTTCACCGGAGCCGCATACAAGCGGCGTGCGCACTATTCAGGTGAAGTCGGGAACGCTGGTGCCGCGCACGCGGGCGATTTCCAGGAATTCGCGCCGCGTATCGCTGTTGGTGCGGAAAATGCCGACCATGCGGCTGGTGACGAGCGTGACGCCCGGCTTGTGGACGCCGCGCGTGGTCATGCATTGATGGGCGGCTTCGAGGACCACGGCCACGCCCTTGGGACGCAACACCTGCATCAGGGTATCGGCGATCTGCACGGTCATCTTTTCCTGGATTTGCAGCCGACGTGCATAAATGTCCACCAGGCGCGCGAGTTTGGAGATGCCTACGACACGCCGGTCCGGCAGATAACCGATGTGCGCCTTGCCGATGATCGGCGCCATGTGATGCTCGCAATGACTTTCGAAGCGGATGTCGTTCATGACGATCATCTCGTCATAACCGTCCACTTCCGTGAAGGTGCGCTCCAGCACCTTCACCGGATCTTCGGCGTAACCGGAAAAGAATTCCTCGTAAGCCCGGACCACGCGTCCGGGCGTGTCGCGCAGGCCCTCGCGGTCCGGATCGTCGCCGGCCCATCGGATCAGGGTGCGTACCGCCTCCTCGGCCTGTGCGCGGCTGGGACGCTCAATGCCTGCACTCATCGCGGCCCTCCGTACGGCTTGAACGCCCGCATCCCTGCATAAGCCGTTCCGGCGCGGGCCTCGAACTTGCAAACGGTAGACAAAACAACCGGGTACGTCTCGTTGATCGATATCCGCAGCTATGCGCGCTATGTGAGCGTCACCGTCGTGATCGGTGCGACCGCCCTGCTCGCCTGGGCACTCGCCGACGTGCTGCTGCTCGCTTTCGCCGGCATCGTATTCGCCACCGTGCTGCGCGCCCTGGCCGACCCGCTGCATCGGCGGCTGCATCTGTCCGAACGCTGGAGCGTGATCCTCGTCGTGCTCGTGCTGACGGCGATCGTCGCCGGCGCGGCCTGGTTGTTCGGCAATCAGATCGTCCAACAGATGGGAGAGCTCGCGCGCCGCCTGCCGGAAGCGGCGCAGCAGATCATGGAACGGATCGAGCGCTCGCCGCTCGCCGGCACGATGAACGACGCGATCGAGCGCGCCGGCGAAAGCACTTCGGGCACGCTGAAAGGCCTCACGCGTTTCGCCACCGTCACGCTCGGTGCGGTCGCGAACGCGCTGCTCATCGTGTTCCTCGCGCTCTATCTTGCGCTCGAACCGCGCCGGTACCTGAAAGGCGCCTTGCGGCTGATCCCAATCGCCGGCCGCGACAACGCCGAACGGGCTCTGCTGTCCGCCGGCCGCGCGTTACGCAAATGGCTGCTCGGCCAGGGCATCGCGATGCTGGGCATCGGCATCGCGACCGGCATCGGACTGGCGATCGCCGGCGTACCGCTTGCGCTCGCGCTCGGCATCGTCGCGGGGCTGGCGGACTTCGTCCCGATCATCGGTCCCATCGCCGCCGCCATCCCAGGCATCCTCATGGGTTTCACCGTCGGGCCGGACATCGCGCTCTACGCCGCGATCGTGTACCTCGTCGTGCAGCAGTTGGAAGGCAATCTCATCACGCCGCTCGCGCAGCGTTGGGCGGTGGCGCTGCCGCCCGCCATCGCGCTCGTATCGGTAGTGGCCTTCGGCGTGCTGTTCGGGATACTCGGCGTGCTGTTCGCCACGCCGCTCGCGGTGGTGACGATGGTGCTGGTGCGCGAGCTCTACGTCGAGGACGTGCTCGAAAGCCCGGAAGGCCGTCGCGCCGCGCAGCGCGCGCAGCAAGCGCCATAGGGCGTGGTACGTGCGGTCGGGCGACGTTGCAAAGAAAGCGTTGCGGACGGCATCGAACGGGCGACGCCTTGCAACACCTGCAGGAACGAAAAACGCCGAGGGAAGCCTCGGTGTCAATCGTAGTGAGCGTTGGCGCGCCCGGAAGGATTCGAACCTCCGACCCCTTGGTTCGTAGCCAAGTACTCTATCCAACTGAGCTACGGGCGCAACGGGCGCGAATAATAGCAGACTGCCGCGCTTAAAACCAGTTCCTCTTCAACCCGGCGGTTCGTTCGCCCTGACCGCGCGCCGCAGCCGCAGCGCGCGCCACGCCAGCGCGACCCCGATCCAGGCCGTCAGCACCGCGAACGGGATGGCGAACACCAGCGGCCACAACAGGGCCAGGATCGACGACAGCAGGAAAAAAGCCGCCATCGTGGCCAGCACGCTGGACTCGGCCGGCCCCAGCACGCGCCGCCGCGCGAGCGCCGCGCCCAAGGCGCTGCCGACCGACAGCGCGCCGGCCGCCGCGCGTCCCGCGCTACCGGAGAGCGCCCGCCGCGTGCGGCGTTCGCGCGGCGCGATGCGCATCACGCGGTTGCGCCTGCCGAGCACGATCTCGGTGCTGCGTTCCAGATCCTCTTCGTACATCGCCGCCATCTGCGCCGCGAAGGCCTCGTCCTCGATCGCCACGTCGAGCTCGTAGTTGTTCATCCAGCTGGCGAAGTTGAGGTTGGTGGAGCCCACGCGCGCCCAGCGGTCATCGGCCACGGCGGTCTTGGCGTGCAGCATGCTGCCGTTCCACTCGAAGATGCGCACGCCGGCCTCGAGCAGCGGCCGGTAGCCCGCGCGCGAGAGACGGCTCACGATCGGCAGGTCGCTCGCCCCCGGTACGAGCAGGCGCACGTCCACGCCGTCGAGCGCGGCGTCGCAGAGCGCGCGCACGTAGGGCGTGATGCCGACGAAGTACGCGTCCGTGAGCCACAGGCGCTGGCTCGCCACGGCGGCCACCAGCTGGTCCAGGCGAAACACATTCGCCGTATTGGGCTCGCTCGCCACGACGCGCAACGCCGTGTCGCCCGCGTGCTCGACCCGCCGGTCCGGCACCCGCAGCGGCGGCGATTCGGCCCCGCTCGCCATCCAGGCGCGCGCGAACGCGGCTTCCAGTTCCAGCACCGCCGGCCCGCGGATCTCGATACCGGTGTCGCGCCACGGCTCGATGCCCTTGGCCGGGTCGCCGCACCACTTGCTGCTCAGGCACAGCCCGGTGACGTAGCCCACGCGTCCGTCCACCGCGAGCATCTTGCGGTGATCGCGCATCGTCCAGCCGAAGGGCTCGTCGAAACGGAAGGGATTGAAGGGCCGCACTTCGGCGCCGGCGTCGAGCAGGGGTTTCCAGAGGAAGCGCGACCGCAGGGAACCCAGCCAGTCGTAGAGAACGTAGACCTCGACCCCGCGGCGGGCGCGTTCGGCGAGCGCGTCGACGAACATGCGGCCGATGCGGTCGTCGGCGATGATGTAGCTTTCGAGGTAGATCACATCCTCGGCGCTGCGGATGGCCTCCAGCCACGCGGGGAAGTGTTCCTCCGCATCGCGCAGGATGCGCACCGCGTTGCCGCCGACCAGTTCGGCGCCCGTCGCTCGCGCGAAGGCGCGTTCGGCCAGCTGGCTCGCCTCGACTTCGCCGCTGGCACGCAGGGCTTCGCGCAGGCGCGCGTCGATTCCGTAACGATCCATAGGCCGCAAGGGTACCGCAAGCCGTTCCCGCGGTCGCCCTTCTGCACGGTGTAGGTCATAATGGCGCCGCGTCCCACTCCGCCGTGTGGCCAATGAAAACGCTCGATTCCGCTGTGCGCGCGCTGCGCGGAACGCTGGTGTGGTTCCACGACGATCCGTTCGTGAACGACGACGCGATGCGGGTCGTGGAGGACGGCATCGTCGCCATGGCCGGCGGCCGCATCGTCGCCAGCGGGCCGGCTTCCGAAGTACTGCCCGCGCTGCCGCCCGGCGTGCGGCCGGTGTCCTACGGACGCTCGCTCATCCTGCCCGGCTTCGTCGACGCGCACATCCATTACGTGCAGGCGCAGATCGTCGGCTCCTGCGGCGCCCAGCTCCTGGACTGGCTCGACCGCTACACCTTCAACGCCGAGCAGGCTTTCGCCGAAGTGTTGCACAGCGAGGCCATCGCGCGCTTCTTCTGCGACGAGCTGCTGCGCCACGGCACCACCACCGCGGTGACCTTCTGCGCCGTCTATCCGCAATCGGTGGAGGCCGTGTTCGGCGAGGCGGAGCGGCGCAACATGCGGCTGATCGCAGGCAAGGTGCTGATGGACCGCAATGCGCCGGCGGCGCTCACCGACACGGCGCAGAAGGGCTACGACGATTCCAAGACGCTGCTCGAGAAATGGCACGGCCGCGGCCGGCTGCTCTACGCCATCACCCCGCGTTTCGCCGGCTCCAGCTCGCCGGAGCAGCTCGAAGCGGCGGGCGCGCTGTGGCGCGAGCATCCGGACGCGTATCTGCATTCGCACCTCGCCGAGAACCTCGCGGAAGTGGCCTGGGTGCGGCAGCTCTTTCCGGACGCGCTGGATTACGTGGACGTGTATGAGCGCTACGGCCTGCTCGGTCCGCGCGCGCTCTACGCCCACGGCATCCATCTCAGCGAACGCGAGCTCGGGCGGCTCGCGGCCACGGGTACGGCGATCGCGCACTGCCCGACTTCGAACCTGTTCCTAGGCAGCGGGCTGTTCCGTCTGCATGCCGCGCGCAAGCACGGCATCCACGTCGCCCTGGGCACCGACATCGGCGCCGGCACGAGCTACTCGCTGCTGAAGACCATGGGCGACGCCTATAAGGTCGCGCAGCTGAACGGTCAGACGCTCACCGCCGCGCAGGCCTACTACACGGCCACGCTCGGCGCCGCGCGCGCCCTGCGGCTCGATGACCGGATCGGGGCGCTGGAGCCGGGTTACGAAGCCGACCTGGTCGTGCTCGACGTCGCCGCCACGCCCGCCCTGCAGCTCCGTACCCGCAACGCCGACGGCGTGGAAGACCTGCTCTTCGCGCTGATGATCCTGGGCGACGACCGGGCGGTGCGCGCGACCTACATCGCCGGCGAGCTCGCGCACGACCGCGACGCGGATGCGCAGCCTCGCCGCCCGGAAGTTGACGCGGCGCGTCCATAATGAGTCGCAAGGGCTTGTTATAATTTGCGCTTTTCCAAAACCTTAATCAGGCTGTTCCCCCCGTTCGTGGGGCGCCCGACCGACCATGCCAGACGCCCCGCTGCGACTGATCGTTCTGCTCGTTCTGCCCTTCGCCGGTAGCCTGCTGGCCGCGTTGATGCGCCAGAACGCGCGCAACGCCGAGGCGTGGCTCGCCGGCCTGGTGGCGCTCGCCGGCGCGCTCCTCACCGCGAGCCTCTATCCCGAGGTATCCGGTGGCGCCGTCATCCGCCACGACATCGAGTGGCTGCCCCAGATGGGACTGCACTTCGTCCTGCGGCTGGACGGCCTGGCGTGGATCTTCGCCATGCTCATCACCGCCATCGGCCTGCTGGTGGTGATCTACGCGCGCTACTACATGTCGGCCGAGGACCCGGTACCGCGCTTCTTCGCCTTCCTGCTCGGCTTCATGGGCTCGATGCTGGGCATCGTGCTCTCCGGCAATCTCATCCAGCTCGCCTTCTTCTGGGAACTGACGAGCCTCTACTCCTTCCTGCTAATCGGCTACTGGCACCACAACGCGACCGCGCGCGACGGCGCGCGCATGGCGCTGACGGTCACGGGCGCGGGCGGGCTGTGCCTGTTCGCCGGGCTGCTGCTGCTCGGCACCATGGCGGGCGGCTACGACCTCGACCGCATCGTCGCCGCCGGCGACACGATCCGCAACCACGAGTACTACGTGCCCGCGCTGGTGCTCATCGCGATCGGCGCGCTGAGCAAGAGCGCGCAGTTCCCCTTCCACTTCTGGCTGCCGCACGCGATGGCGGCGCCGACACCCGTATCGGCCTATCTGCACTCGGCCACCATGGTGAAGGCCGGGGTGTTCCTGCTCGCGCGGCTGTCGCCCGCCATGGCGGGCACCGACGAATGGACCTGGATCATCGGCACCGCGGGACTGGTGACGCTGGTGCTGGCGGCCTACATCGCCATCTTCCAGCACGATCTCAAGGGTCTGCTCGCCTACTCGACCATCAGCCACCTCGGACTGATCACTCTGCTGCTGGGACTCGCCACGCCGCTCGGCGTGGTCGCGGCGATCTTCCACATCATGAACCACGCGACCTTCAAGGCCTCGCTGTTCATGGCCGCCGGCATCATCGACCACGAAACCGGCACGCGCGACATCCGCAAGCTGCGCGGCCTCTATTCGTTCATGCCGATCACCGCCACGGCAGCCATCGTCGCCGCCGCTTCGATGGCCGGCGTACCGCTGCTCAACGGCTTCCTGTCGAAGGAGATGTTCTTCGCCGAGGCGCTCGAGACCCACAGCGGCAGCATCGTCGACGAAGCCCTGCCCTACGTGGGCACGCTGTGGGGCATGTTCAGCGTGGCCTATTCGCTGCGCTTCATCCACGGCGTGTTCTTCGGCGGCGCCCCGCGCGATCTGCCGCGCGTGCCGCACGAACCGCCGCGCTGGATGCGCCTGCCCGTGGAGCTGCTGGTGCTGGCCTGCATCGTGGTCGGCGCCCTGCCCAGCCTCACCATCGGCCCCTTCCTGGAGATCGGCGCCCGTTCGGTGCTTGGTGAGGCGATGCCCGAATACAGCCTGGCGGTATGGCACGGCTTCACCTGGCCGCTGCTGATGAGCTTCATCGCCATGGTGGGCGGCGCGCTGCTGTACCTCGCGCTGCAGAGCCATCTCTCGCGCGGCGTGGACGAACCTCCCGCCCTGCCCGCCATCAGCGCGCGCAACATCTTCGACCGCGCCATGGTGATCCTGTCCTGGCGCGTCGCACGCGGTTTCGAGAACGTGCTCGGCACGCGCCGCCTGCAGCGCCAGTTGCTGCTGCTGGTCTGCCTGTCCATCGTCGCGGCGGCCGTACCGTTGTGGCTCGGCGGTTTCAAGCCCTTCGCGCCCGGCGCCGTCACCGGCTTTTCCGCGCGCGAGGTCGCGTTCGCCATGGTCTGGGTGCTGGGGATCGGCTGCGCCGTCGGCGCGGCCTACCAGGCCAAATACCATCGGCTCGCTGCGCTCATCCTGCTCGGCGGCGCGGGACTGGTCACCTGCATCACCTTCGTCTGGCTGTCGGCACCCGATCTCGCGCTGACTCAGTTGCTGGTGGAGGTCGTGACTACCGTGCTCATCCTGCTGGGCCTGCGCTGGCTGCCGAAGCGGCGACCGGACGTGCACGCACCCGGCGAGGAAACCTCGGCCTACGAGATCGTCGCCCGCACACGCCGCACCCGCGACCTGATCGTCGCCATCGTCAGCGGCGTGGGCATCGCCATGCTCGCCTACGCCGCCATGACGCGACCCATGCCCGAGAGCGTGTCGCGCTACTACGTCGAGAACGCCTATACCGGCGGCGGGGGCCACAACATCGTCAACGTGATCCTGGTGGACTTCCGCGGCTTCGATACCTTCGGCGAGATCACCGTGCTCGGGATCGTCGCACTCACCGTCTACGCGTTGCTGCGGCGTTTCCGGCCGGCGCCCGACAGCATCGAGATTCCCGAACAGCAGCGCAGCGAACAGGCGCGGCGCATGGACAATCCCGAGCGCGAGAAGAGCGAAACCATCGCCGACTACCTGCTCATTCCCTCGGTCCTCATGCGCCTGCTGTTCCCCGTCATCGCGGCATTCTCGATCTTCCTGTTCCTGCGCGGACACGATCTGCCGGGCGGCGGCTTCGTGGCGGGGCTCACCATGGCCATCGGCTTCATCGTGCAATACATGGCGGGCGGCACGCGCTGGGTGGAAGCGCGCCTGTCCATCCGCCCCATCAACTGGATCGCGCTCGGTCTGCTGTTCGCGGGCCTGACGGGCGTCGGCGCCTGGCTGGTGGGCTACCCCTTCCTCACCTCGCATCACAGCTACGGCGAAGTGCCGCTGCTCGGCAAGCTGCCCTTCGCGACCGCGCTGCTGTTCGATTTCGGCGTCTTCCTGCTCGTGATCGGCGCCACGGTGCTGATCCTCATCGCGCTGGCGCACCAGTCGATCCGCAGCCACCGGGCGCACGGCCCGGCCACACAGACGCCCTATACCGCCATGGGAGAGACTCGATGGAAATGATTGTCGCCATCGCGATCGGCGTGCTGACCGGCTCGGGCATCTGGCTGATCCTGCGGCCGCGTACCTTCCAGGTCATCATCGGTCTGTCGCTGCTGTCGTACGCCGTGAACCTGTTCATTTTCAGCACCGGCCGGCTGCGCATCGGCATGCCCCCTGTGCTGGAAGTCGCCGCAAAGGGCGATCCGAGCCTGTACGTCGATCCCCTGCCGCAGGCGCTGGTGCTGACGGCGATCGTCATCGGCTTCGCGACCACGGCGCTGTTCCTGGTGGTGCTGCTCGCCGCGCGCGGCTTCACAGGCACCGACCACGTCGACGGCCGGGAGCCTGAAACATGAGCTGGACGGATCACCTGCTCTTGATGCCAGTGCTGCTGCCGCTGTTCTCGGCAGTGGCGATGCTGTTGCTCGGCGGCGAGAAGCGGCGACCTCAGAAAGCCGCACTCAATCTGATCGCCACGGTCGCGCTGCTGTTCATCGCGGTCGCGCTGCTGCGCCAGGCCGACGCCGATCCGGACGGCGCCCGGGTGAGCGTCTATCTGCTCGCCAACTGGCCGGCGCCGTTCGGCATCGTATTCGTGCTCGACCGCCTGTCGGCGCTCATGGTGCTGCTGAGCGCCGTGCTGGGTCTGGCCGCGCTCCTTTATGCGCTCGCACGCTGGCACCGCGCCGGCTCGCACTTCCACACGCTGTTCCAACTGCAGTTGATGGGCTTGAACGGCGCCTTCCTCACCGGCGACCTGTTCAACCTGTTCGTGTTCTTCGAAGTGCTGCTGGCGGCCTCCTACGGGCTGCTGCTGCACGGCTCCGGGCCCGACCGGGTGCGCACCGGCCTGCATTACATCGCCGTCAACCTCGCCGCCTCGCTGCTCTTCCTGCTCGGCGTCAGCCTGATGTACGCCGTGACCGGCACGCTCAATATGGCCGACCTCGCGGTGCGCGCCCCTGCGCTCGGGAAAGAAGACCGCATGCTGCTCGAAGCCGGCGCGGCGCTGCTCGGCATCGCCTTCCTGGTCAAGGCGGGCATGTGGCCGCTCGGCTTCTGGCTGCCGCCGGCCTACGCCGCCGCCAGTCCGCCGGTCGCGGCGCTGTTCTCGATCATGAGCAAGGTCGGCGTGTACGCGCTGATCCGGGTGTGGCTGCTGCTGTTCAGCGAGCCGACGGGCGGCGATTCGGCGCTGTTCGGCAGCAACTGGCTGCTCTGGGGCGGCGTGCTCACCATCTTCTACGGCTCCATGGGCGTGCTCGCCTCGCAGGACATGGCGCGGCTCGCAGGCTACAGCGTGCTCGTCTCCACCGGCACCATCCTCGCCATCCTGGGGACCGGCCATACCAGCGTGACAGGCAGCGCGCTGTTCTACCTCGTCAACTCCACGCTGGCGCTCGGCGCCTTCTACCTGCTGCTGGAACTGGTCGAACGCGGCCGCACGGCGGGCGCCGACATGCTCGCGGTCACGCTGGAGGCCTTCGGCGACGACGCCTTTACCGAGAAGGAAGTCGGCGTGGCGATTCCCGCGGTGATGGCGGTGCTGGGCATCGCCTTCGTCTGCTGCGGGCTGCTGCTCGCCGGGCTGCCGCCGCTCTCGGGCTTCGTCGCCAAGTTCGCGATGGTGACGACGCTGTTCGAGCCCGAAGGACTGGCCGCCGCGCCGAACGCCACGCCGACCACGGCGTGGGTCCTGCTCGCGGCGATCGTCGGTTCGGGCCTGATGGTGCTGGTCGCCATGACGCGCGCCGGCATCCGCACCTTCTGGGCGCCGATCCAGCGCACCGTGCCGCGCGTGCAGGTGATCGAGATCGCGCCCGTCATCGGCCTGCTCGGCCTGTGCGCCGTGCTGACGGTCTACGCCGGTCCCGTGATGCGCTACATGCAGGCCACCGCGACCGCGCTGCATGCGCCGCACGACTACGTACGGCAGGTGCTGGCCGAACCGCAAGTCAAGGAGCGACGGCCATGATGCGGCGCATCTTCCCCTTCCCGCTCTTCAGCGTGGCGCTGTTCGCGATATGGCTGCTGCTCAACCAGAGCGTATCGCCCGGCCACCTCTTCGCCGGCGCGCTGATCGGCATTCTCGGCCCCATCGCCATGACGGCGCTGGAACTGCCCCGGGCGAAGTTCCGGCGCGTACGCGCCATCCTCAAGCTCCTGTGGCTGTGGTTCGAAGACGTGGTGCGCTCGAACAACGCCGTCGCCATGATCGTGCTGCATCCCAATCTGCGTGGAGCGACTTCCGGGTTCGTCGACATTCCGCTCGAATTGCGCAGCCGCTACGGGCTCGCGTTGCTGGCGATCATCATCACGTCCACGCCCGGCACGCTGTGGACGGATTACGACACGGCCACCGGCGTCATGCGCATGCACGTGCTCGATCTGATCGACAAAGCGGCGTGGGTGCGCCGCATCAAGGAACGCTACGAGAGCCTGTTGCTGGAGATTTTCGAATGAGTGCGACGGTATTGGACTGGGCCCTCGTCGCCGCGCAAGTGCTGCTCGCGCTGGCGATGGTCTGCGCGGTGTTCCGGCTGGCCAGAGGGCCGCGGGCGCAGGACCGGGTGATCGGCCTGGACACGCTGTACGTGAACGCCATGCTGCTGCTCCTCACCTTCGGCATCCGGACGGGCAGTTCGCTCTACTTCGAGGCGGCGCTGGCGATCGCGCTGCTCGGTTTCGTCGCCACCGTGGCGCTGGCGAAATTCCTCATGCGCGGCGAGGTGATCGAATGAACGCGCTTCCCGACTGGGCCGCCTGGCTCACCGCCCTGCTGTTGCTGCTGGGCGCCGGCATCACCTTCATCGGCTCGCTGGGACTGGTGCGGCTGCGCAAGTTCTACGACCGCGTGCATGCGCCCACGCTCGGCACCACGCTCGGCACGCTGAACATCGTGCTGGCGTCGATGATCTACTTCAGCATCACCGAAGCCCGGCCGGTGCTGCACGAGATCCTGATCGCGATATTCGTCACGGTGACAACGCCCATCACCTTGCTGCTGATCGTGCGCGCGGCCGTGTTCCGCGATCAGCTCGGGAAGTGAAACCGGGGACGGAAAACGAAGAAGCCCGCGTCGAGCGGGCTTCCTTGCATTCTGGCGGAGAGTGAGTCCGTATTTTCATCATCCACTACGGTTTCTCTAGGTCCTGCGATCACTTGTAATTGATTGATCTATCTTAACGTTTTTGTCCTGTTTCGTCCTTTTAAGTATTTTATAATCCCGCCCTCATTGGTAAGACAAAAGGTAAGACAATTCGCAATGGGGCGGATCCACATTTTGACCGCAAGACAGGTCGAAACCCTGCCGGACGGCAATCACGCCGACGGCGGAAACCTCTTCCTTCGCGTCCGGGGCGGCAGCCGCGCCTGGGTTTTCCGGTACAAAACCAAAGGCGTGGTCAGGGAGCTTGGCCTGGGAAGCGCCGCCTTCCGCAGCCTGGCCCAAGCCAGAAAGCTCGCCGCGGAGATGCGGCTGCTCATCGCGAACGGCCGGGACCCGGCATCGGCCTTGGGAAGCGACAGCCAAAGCGAACACACTCCGTCGTTCGCTGAGATGGCGGCCAGGGTCATCGAGTCCAAGCGCCCGGGATGGAAAAACGCCAAGCACGCGAGCCAATGGGAGAACACCCTGAGCACCTACGTGTTTCCCGTCTTCGGGCACAAGAAGGTGGATGAGGTGAACGTGGAGGACGTCCTGCGGGCCTTGCGGCCCATCTGGACGGAGAAGCACGAGACGGCCAGCCGCGTGCGGCAGCGCATCGAAGCGATCCTGGATGCGGCGCACGCCGCAGGCTGGCGCCGCGGCGACAACCCCGCCCGCTGGCGGGGACACCTTCAGCATCTTCTGCCCTCGATCAGCAAGAAATCGCTCGTACGACACATGCCGGCTCTTCCCTACGAGGAACTTCCCGCCTTCTGGCAGGAACTTCAGGCCAAGCCCGGCATGGCCGCCCTGGCCCTGCGGTTTCTGATCCTCACCGCCGCGCGAACCGGGGAAGTGCTGGGAGCCAGGTGGGACGAAATCGATATGAGCAATGCTCTCTGGAGAATCCCGGCACAACGCATGAAAGCGAAGCGCTCTCACGAAGTACCGTTATCCGGCCTCGCTCTGGAGGTGTTGCGCAGCACCCCCATGGTCGATGATTGCCCTTACTTGTTCCCTGGCACAAGAGGCGGACCAATGTCAAACATGGCAATGCTTGAATTGCTGCGCGGCATGCGCCCCGGACTTACCGTCCACGGGTTTCGATCGACATTCCGAGATTGGGCTGGGGATATGACCCATCACCCCCGCGAGGTTATTGAGGCTGCGCTTGCACACCAGCTTCAGGGCGTCGAGTCGGCTTACCGGCGCAAGACGGCGCTCGAAAAGCGTCGCCTCCTGATGGAGGATTGGGCGCACTACGTGGCTAGCAGCGACCAATCTCTAGATTGCTTGCCCGCCGCCGATCAATAGCGTCCCTTCTCGATCACGCCACCCGAGCCCAGCGCTTTCCCTATCTGCTCCAAGTCCATTCCCTCTGTCGGCGGGCTACCATCTCTGCACAGGTTGATGCCGTAGTTGACGGCGAATTCGGTCGTTCCGCCGTCTTTGGTTGGCACGTTCGCTTGAGACAGCTTCAGGTTGAGCCGCTTGCACCCCTCCTGCTTGAAGCTCTTGAGGGTGGTCACCTCTGCCATGACCGGCGCGCTCGATTTGGTCGCCTCCCGGAACTTGTCCGCGATCGGGCCGACGATCTCGCCCTTGGCGCGCCCATCCGGAGCTTCGATGGCTTGGATGAGAAGGTCTTTGGTGTTGGTGTATTCGGCGGCGTGAACTGCGCTTGCAAGACACATGGCCGTCGCCAACGCGGCTATTATTTGCGTCGATTTACTGCGCACTGCCAACCCCTTCTCCGCCGGATGCGCTGGCCGCGGCCGTCTCTACCATAGCTTTCTTCTTGTCCTCCTGCTCTTTCAATTGAAGCTCCTGAACGTAGCGATTAACTGCTGCCTTGATCAGGGTGGCAGGGTTTTCTTTCGTGGTGGATGCGGCAAAGATTTTCATGCTTGCTACGGCCTTCTTGAATAACCCTTCGCCGTAATAGGTTTGGGCGTAAATTTCCGCTACACCGTCTTTTGTTTTATTTCGTGATGCAATCCCCATAGCTACATCAGCCAGCGCTGCTATTGCGGTAGCAACGATTGACCCTTGATTTCCGCCAATCATTCCGCCGGCGCGCGAGACCACCTCGATGTCCGCGGTAGAAACCACCTGGCCCATCCCGCTTGCATCGCTTGCGGCTTTATCGGCACCAGCATCAGACGCGGAAAGCGCTGGGCCGACCTCGACGACCTTATCCTGGTTCTGCAACAACCACTCGGCCTTCACCGCGGTGACCGGTTTACCCTCGCCGTTCGGCATGGTCACGTAACCATCGACCATGATCTGGCACGGAGCGCTCTTGTCCGCAACGACATTCATTCCCGCTTCCGTAAATAGTTTCCGGAGTTGCGGAACGTCGTCAGGATTTAAGCCCGGAGCTTTGACATAGCATGGCGATCTCGTGACCGAGAAATCGACAATCGACCCCAACGTGTGATTAGCCTTTACATGGGTCGCTACCTCAGCATGCGAACTGCCAATACCCATCGCAACCAGAGCAACCACGGGGATTAGTCGCGGCAATTTCTTCATTTCAATCCTTCCTTCTTCGCCATTTCCCGAATCGCCATCTCGATCACGGACGCCTGGCTGACCCCCTTGGCATCAGCCAGCAGCTTCAGCAGCCTGAGCGCCTCGACCGACAATCGAAAACTCGTAGCCTGTTTCATGGCACGTATTGTAGCGCATTCCGCGTTACATTGCAACCGTGTCTAGAAATGGCGCTTACTGGCTTCCGCGTTGGTAGTAGTTCTGCATTTTCTGGTTCACGACCCCCTGCGCGTTTTGTGTTATGCCCTGGAGATTTGGCATCCTGACGTTCGCCATAACCTCGGCCATGAATTCGGACAGGTCGATCCTGGCGAAGTCGATCCGTTCGAACTCAGCTTGCGTGAAGCCGGAGCAATTCGGACTCTGTGAGCTTCCCCAGCTCTTGCCGATTTGGGCCCTGCCTTGCTCGTTGATGATCCGTGCGAGGCGGCTGTTGTAGCAGCAATATGACTTGGTCTTTTCAATACAAATTTTGACGATGGGCAGTTTCCTTGAGCAATAAGTACCAACCTCATGGCAGAGATTCTGCCCGCGTCGCATGGCGAGGATTTGTTCCTGCTGGTCGCAGGACAGAAGGTCTTGGAGAATCATGAGGCCGATTTGGATGGCAAAGGAGGTTGGGTCGAACGCGAAGTTCAATCCACCAAAACTCCCAAGATCAATCACCCCAAACCCGAGTTGATTTGCGATAAAACCAGGCGCAATTTCTCCTGTCGATATCGTCAACCCATAAAGACTAAACGATGGCGAATAGTTGCTCCATGATGGAGCGCCGATCATCGCTTCAAATCCTTTTTGCAGAAATTCTGGCGAATTGCTGTACAGCGCATCATAGACATACTTGCTGCCTGCGCTAAAGGCTTCCGCTCCCACTTGCATACCAATTTTGAAAAGCAGGTTGTTGCTGTATCCTTCACCTCCTCCACTCTTCTTGCAGCAGTTGGCCAGGCCGAATAGCTTGATCTTGCAGCGCGAGTCAACGCCTTTGAATATCTCCATCGAGTTCGGGTCCATGTAAGTGCCGGCTTCCCTCGCTGCCTCCATGAGGGCCATCGAGCGGGCGAAATCGGGATCGTTTTCATATCCCTTGTCGAAGCACTTCCCGTCCTGGCAGAAAAGCTGTCCCGAGCAATCCGTCACCGTGTTGGTCTGCGGCGGGCTGGACATGCATCTGTAGGTTCTTGTCTCGAACGTGCATTGCCCGTTTACCATGTCCGCCGGGTCGCACTGAGACGATTGGAGGGTGCAATTCGGGTTCGATGCGTAGCTATCGCACTCCGAGGTATCCGTTCTCCCCGTGAGGCAAGCGTACGTTTCCTGTTTTTTGTAACACCCGTCCGGGGCGACTTGGGCAGGATCGATGCCAGGAGGGAGAGAACTATCCGGCGTCGTTTGAATGCATTTGCTTTCCGCCAGGGAGCAGTTCGGATTCCCGCTCAGGCTCTGGCATTGTGTCGTGTCGTAGTTGCTAGAGACTAGGGTGTACGTATCATCGAGCCTAATCGTGTTCGCCGGCGTCGGGATCGATGGATCGTTGCAGCGCCAGGTCTGCGTGAATTGCATGCAACCGCTGTTGAACAGCGTGTCCATCTGGCTGCACTGGGAGCTGGTCTGCCAGCAGACAGGCTGGGCGTTGACGAAAGGCTGGCAGTAGTTGACAGCGTTCGGCTGGAGGCAGGTGTAGGTATCTTGGTACCTCCAGCACGTTTGCCCGATATCCGATAGGCAAACATTAACCCCTGATATAGTCTTGCATGGGGTCGAGTCTGTGCATATCGACGCGGACTTTACGCAATCGCCCGCTTGCGCGCCTTGCACAGTCAGTGCCGTGAACAGGACAAGCGACAACGGCAGCAACCGTTGCATTATTGAACCCTCGCCTCCAAAGCCGCGCAATTATCCTGCCAGGCGGTTTGGATGGTTTGTGTCTGAACGCAAGAACTGCCTTGTGTGGCGGTGAATGTCCCCGTGCATGGGATCAAATCGCATGGGTGGTATGGACCTCTCCATGGAGAAAAGATTGCTTTTCCATTCATGAGCGTTGTGCGCACTTCATCCACAGTCTTACCTGTATAAACCGCTATAAACGCAGTGGCGTCTATGTGGCACTGCTGTATGACTGTTGGATCACTAAATGGATAGATAAACCATAAATTTCCATTTACTGGGCAATAAAAAAAGGTGTAGCTGCCCTGGGTTGGGCATACCGTATCGCAACTGGCCTTGTCACTCGTGGAAACCCCTGTTGCTTGACAAGTGTATTCTGTGGTAGAGGTGACAACCAAGTCCCGGGTGCAGGTGAGGTTCTGATACGCCTTTACCGTCTGCTCACACTGAAAGTTCGCATCCGTATCAATGTTGATGACCCGCCCCATCGTGCATTGCTGTTCCCCGACTTCTTTGAAGGACGAACACGTTTCCGTGGTATATTGCGCCGGTGTTGTTTCTGTTCTCGTTGTGCACAGCGTACTGCTGCCGGTTCCACCATTGATCCCAAGCGATTGGAAGAAGCTCTCCGCATTGTTCCTTGCGTGTTTTGCCGCAAGAATCATCGGGTCATTGTTGGTGATATTTAATTGCGGCCTGATCTGTGGATTACGCGCCAGGAAGTTAACCGCTTCGCACTCCTGACGCTTGATGGGGTCGGGGTCGGGCGTCGCCGTCGCGCAGTTCTG
>Ga0207747_1000213_pt1 | contig 73040 bp, 129 predicted proteins | sample HigsolmetaGSP11D_FD_184839 | JGI IMG/M metagenome (GOLD analysis project Ga0207747, IMG submission 184839) | High solid enriched microbial communities from the Joint BioEnergy Institute, USA - SP1-1-D (SPAdes) | ecosystem: Engineered > Bioreactor > SSF (Solid state fermentation) > Aerobic >...
TTCTTCGCTCATGTAAGCTTCCTCCTACGATAAAATTCGCGTTTTATTGTACTTCACTTAGCTCAATGATGTCGTTCAAATCCTTTGCGGATCTTCGGATATAATCGGTTCCACCATCAACAGAAATTGCTCCGCATTTACAAGTTACGAAATCATGCCTATGTTTTGACTCAATAATGTCATTACACTTGCGGCATTTTGCTTTATTCTTAAGGATTTTTACTTTCATACATTTACCTCCAATAAAAGTGAAATTTTATTCCATCTTGTTATTTCAGTTATTTTCATAAAACCTCCCAGATTCAATACTGCAAATTAACTACTGTTTTTAAACAGTTAAAACAAACTCTTTTTCTGTATTTACTTTCTTCTGGAAATTCAGTGAATGGTTTATGTTCTTTACAACACGGACATTTCAGTATAATCCTTCTTAATTGCTTTACGTACCTTATTCTATTTTTATGTATTTCATTTATTTTGTTTTTATCTGAATATGAAGTATCTAATCCATTACTTCGAGTCACTCTGCAATAATGATCTGCTTCCTTATTCTTTTCTCTCTTCACCCATTTAATCCTTGTTCTTGATGTTTCCATTAACAAGTGGTCAATCTTTTTGTGGTAATCTTTTAATTTCCCATTATTCATTTTCTCATTATTCAGATTGTCAAAAATCACTTTACAATCTGTCATTATTACTACGTGCGGAATTTTTAGTTCGATTATCTTTTTTATTAGCTCGATACATGCTATGTATTCTGCTTCTAATGAAGAATTGCATTTTACAAATTTACTTTCTTTAAATATTACGTTGTTATTATTTTTGATTATGTAACTTATAATTTGCCGATTTGGATGAAAAGAAGCATCGCAAGTTGCCGTATATAACATCGAAAGCACCTCCTAACAAAAATGGTTTCAGGAATCATTTTCCTAAAACCATCATAGAACAAAATATTTTATTTGTCAATACATATTTTGCTTTTTAAATTGCTACTGGAAATTCAATTTTTGGATGATGTTTATAGTCGATTAACTTAATATCTTCAATTGTAAAATCATAAAAATTTTTTATGTCTGGATTTATCCAAAGTTTAGGATCTGGGTAATCCGTACTTCTATTTAATTGTTCTTTAATTCCCTCTATCTGATTCACATAAATGTGAGCATTATTTATATAGTGATTAAACTTTCCCGGCTTCAATCCCGTTACTTGAGCAATCATATGTACTAGCACAGCATATTGTGTCATGTTTACAGGTACACCCAAAGGCATATCTCCAGACCTTTGAATAAGCGTACAATTTAAATAACCATCTGACACATCCCATATTGTTTGAAAAGCGCATGGACGCAACTGCATAAAAGGTAAATCTTCAATATTCCACAAGCTAATAATCATCCCTCTGTCCTGAGGATTGGTTTTAAGTGTATTGATCAAGCGGTCAATTTGTTTATACTTTGCAACTTGATATCCATATGCTCGACCAATTGTACCATTTTCATCTTGCCAAGCATTCCAATAATGAACTCCCATCTTATTTAACTCTTTAACATCATTGCTTTGCATTTGATAAATCCATAACAATTCTTTAACTGCACTCTTAAATGGAACGAATTTGGTAGTTAAAATCGGAAATTCTTTTTGAAGATCGAATGAAAACATCTTTCCAAATACTTTATATGTAGAAATGCCTGTTCTATTATTATCATAATATCCATTTTCCAAAATATCTTTTATTATTTCAAAATATTGTATGTCAGTTCGAGACATTTTTAACCTCCAAAATTAGGACGATGGGAATTAACCCATCGTCCGTTAATTTAAGTATTTATTGTTGTTGCTGCTTATTTAACCTTTCTTTCCGCTTTTGTGCAGCAAACTTTTGACGCTCAATTTCTCTTTCGATAAATTTTTCAGGCGGTTGCCATCCTTCAGGTTTAACTACTTTACCATCTTCGTTATAATGTGGCTTACCATCAGGCCAAATTTTCTTCATATTGCTCCTGTGAACAATAGAAAACACTCTGTCTGGTTTTACTCCTAATTCAACAAATCCACCGTTATCAAAATACATAATATCAGCGAAACAGTCTACTTGGGCAACAAGCTTGTTTTCTGGATAAGGTTTTTCAAGTTGTTTTTGATATGTATTTTGAATTCTCGAAAGTAGTTCTTTATACATCGTTTCAAACTTTTCATTGTTACCAGCGGTTGCATGAAGCAGTTCAACAACTTCTTCAGCAATCCAAGATCCGCGATTAATAACTTGGCTTTCACTTAGTTCTTGTGGTGAATATGCTACAGGGTGATTGAATACTTTATGGAATCGACGTACTTGATAATAATGTTTATTACCATAATCTTTTAGTGTTTTACGAACGTTTTTATTGATTTGATTTTTTACTCTCCATTTAGCAAGTGATTGCTCATCGAACCAAGCAGTAATCCTTTTTGATTCTCCATTTTTTGTGTGTTTAAAAAATGTTACTTTGTACTTTTTGTTTTCTTGATCAATCTCTTTTACAATTCCTTTTGTCTTTACATTTTTAATGAATACTGCTTCTTCTTGTTTGTACATTCGGTTGACTCTCCTTTGTGTTTGTTTTGTTTGGTTGATTGGTTTGATTTTTTATATCTGAATTTTGGCGGATGCCAAAAATTCATTCAAAAATAAAATCTTCATCTCTCAGTGGTTCAACTTTTGCCTTAATATATCCATTACCTTTCATACTAAAGAAATCATGAGATTTTGTTTTTGTATTTAATCCATTTAATACAATCGGATTGATCTCTTCTGGTTCAAAATATGGTTCAAAACCTAAATTCATTAAAGCTTTATTTGCATTATATCTGACAAATTTTTTAACATCACAAGTAATTCCTACCTGATTATAAAGCTCTTCGGTATAACGCAATTCATTTTCATATAATTCATTTAGTAGGTCAATTACAAATTGGTATAGTTTTTCTTTGGTTTCATTATTTTGCTTGTTATAAATTTCTTGTGCAAGCAAACCCACATATACAGAATGAATTGCTTCATCGCGAATAATTAGGTTAATAATTTCTCCACTCTGCATGAGTTTGCCTTGACCATAAAAATATAATGGATAATAAAAACCAGAATAGAACAAGAAACTTTCTAAGAATACTGAGGCCACCATAGCTTTAAAAAGTGTAATTTCATCATCGTCTTTAATGTTTTTATAAATTGAAATAATAATATTTGCTTTCTTTTGAAGATATTTATTTTGTTTTACCCATTCAAACAATTCATTAATTTCTTCCATTGAAGCTAATGTTAGAAATATATTAGAATATGACTTTGCATGAACTGCATTTTCCATCATGCCCATGAACGACAATACCGCTTTTCTTTGGTGTCCATTTACTTGTGATAAAATCAAAGGTATTCCTGTGTTGCCCTGCTCTGTGTCGAGCAGGGTCAATCCAGCTAAAGTTTTTTTGTATGTATCTCTTTCTTCATCTTTTAAGTTCTTCCAAGTGAGTAAATCTGATTGTAATGATATTTCTTCTGGTAGCCAAAATTGTTTGACATTTTGATAATAAAACATTTGCGTAAAGTCATCGTCTGGTTTTGCCCAATTTGCTGCGTCATAAACTATCATCAAAATATCAACCTCCATTAAACTACACATGAAAGACAATTTTCTCTAGTCGTATCTTTTGTTCTTGCATAATATAGTGTTTTAATTCCTTTGTGGTGAGCATATAGATCAATTCTATTTAAATCTCTGGTAGTCATAGTGTCCTTTAAGAAAAGAGTGAATGAAATTCCTTGATCAATATGTTGTTGAATTGTTGCAATTAAATCAATAACTTTAAACATATCCATATCGTATGCTTCTTTGTAGTAAAACCAATTTTCTGCTGATAAATAAGGCATTGGATAATATGTTTTTGAATTTCCATAAGTTCTTTCTTCGATTCGTTCCATGATAGGCATCACAGAAGCGGTTGCTGATTGTATATATGAAACACTCCCATTCGGAGGTATGGCAAGCCTATAGGAATGATATAAACCATTTTTCATAACATCTTCTTTGAGTCTTTTCCAATCTTCCCTTGTTGGTATATAAATTCCTTCAAACAATTTTTTTACTTTTTCGAACTTTGGTACAAAATCATTATTTATGTATTTATCAAAATATTCTCCCGTTGCATATGTTGATTTTTCAAACCCATAGTATCTAAAATTCTTTTCAACTGCTAATTCCATTGACCTTTCTAACGAATAAAAATTCATCATTGCAAAAAACACATTTGCAAAATCTTTTGCTTCTTCACTTTCATATGCAATCTTATTTTTTGCCAGATAGCCATGAAGATTCATTGCTCCAAGACCAACTGATCTCATTAATTCATTTGCCCTTTTTACGGCTGGAGCATTTTTAATGGATGTTTTTTCAGAAACGGCGGTTAAAGCATCCATTGCTAATTTAACTGTTTCTTTGATTGATTTATTTTTCATAACATTGACAATATTTATTGAACCAAGATTACAAGAAATATCTAACCCAATATAATCTTCTTCGTCATAATTTTTATATTCTGAAAGAATAGATGATTGAAGTATTTCCGAGCAAAGATTAGAAAATTTCACTTTTGAAATATAATTATTTGTATGCACTCTATTAACATTATCTTTATACATAATATACGGATAACCTGATTCAAATCGCAACACAGCAATCTTCTCAAGTAATTTTCTTGCATTTATTTTTTCTTTTCTCACATTTGGATTCTCAACAAGTTTTTCATACATTTCATCCATATCCATTTCATCTAAATGAATACCATATTCTTTATAAACTGTGTATGGATAGAATGTATACATATCTTTGTCTTCACGAGCCAATTCAATAAACTTATTGGGAATAACTACACCAATAGAAAGTGTTTTAACGCGAACATCTTCGTCTGCTGAAATTTTACGAGTATCAAGAAAATCATTAATATCTCTGTGAAAGATATTAAGATAAACTGCACCAGAACCTTGTCTTTGGCCCATTTGGTCTGCGTATCTGAAAGCATGGTCTAACAATTTCATTACTCCAACCACGCCTTTAGTTGCATTCTCAATACCTTTAATTGGTTCTCCTTTGGCTCGTATCTTAGACAAATTAAGTGCGACACCGCCACCTAATTTTGATAATTGCATCGACATTTCAATTGCCTTAGAAATATCATTAAGAGAATCCCCTACTTCCAACAGGAAACATGACACAAGTTCTCCACGTCTTTTTCGTCCGGCGTTCAAAAATGTTGGTGTAGCTGGTTGATATTCTTGCTCAATAAGCATTTTTACCATTTTTTTGGCTTTTTCGAAATCACCGTCAGCTAAATACAATGCAACAATGGAAACCCTGTCTTCATATCGTTCAAGAAACTTGGATTTATCATTTGTTTTAAGCGCATAGTCGTTATAAAACTTAAATGCACTCATAAACGAAGGAAATCTAAACTTTTTCTTATACGCAATATCAAACACTTCTTTAATTTGCTTGTACGTATACTTCTCAAGAAACTCTTTTTCGTAATAATCATTTTCAACCAAATAATTTAATTTTTCTTTTAAATCATGGAAGAAAACCGTATTTTGATTTACATAGTCAATAAAATAACTTCTAACAGCTTCTTTATCTTTCTCAAATTGAAACTTACCATCTTTTTGAATAACGATCTCATTATTTAACTCAATCCATCTTGGAATTTGCTGCGACAATCTTTTTAGCCTCCTCTAAGAAGATTTCTACGTCTTTTTTGGTTCCGCTTAGTTCGAACTTATGTATAATTGGGACATTATATTTGGCAGCAATTATGTCTGCCGCAACCGCAAAATTATTTCCCCAATTGCGGTTACCGCTTGAAGCTACACCAATTAAGTATTGATGATTTTTTTCTAAAAAAGTCATTACATTTTTAGGTACTTCACCAAATCCGATAGTGTATGTAATTAATATGAATTTTTCATTAACCATTAAATCTTCTTTTAATTGAATACAAGGTAGCTCTAATTTCGTTACAAATCTTTTTACATTACCTGTTTTTGAATCATATGCAATTAACAATACATCACCACTTTATTTATCCACAAATTATGTTCACACTATGAACAATACCACCACCTTCATAGATACTTAATTGACAACCAAGCTCTAAATTCTTCAAGTGCTTGAATTTTACCTTCGAGAAATTTATCATCATTATTTTGGCTTTTAATATTTTTGTATGCTTTCTCAAGTCTTTCAATTCGCATTGTCAATTCATCAATGATTTCTTCTACATTAACACCAAACATTCTCAACCATCTCCTTTTATTGTTCTCCTTTAAATCGTTTCATTTCATCAATAAGTTGTTTATTCCTATGTTTTTTCCATACTTCCTTATATTCGATTAATTCTTCTTGAGTAATAATATTTTTATCAAGAAGAATACACAAAATGAAATGCCCAAACTCTTGATTCAACATATCATCGGTATAATATTCTTTATTTTCATCTATTTCACCAAAAAACAAATCAAAAATTCTATCCAAAATTAACACTCTCTTTCGTGTGAAACATATCTCACTTTTACCGAATAACTTTATAACCAATCAAATCTGCAAATTTCTTTAGTTTTTGAGAAATTAGATATAATATTTTTCTTGGTTTTTGACACTCCCCATGCCTAAAGGCAGGGGCTTTCTGGTGGTGTGTGATTGTAAATTTTCACTTTCATTTTTCCTCATCCTTTCATCTTGTATTTATTATTTACCCATTGCACCCAAATCAACAAACGGCATTGCGCCACCAGTTACAGTAGGCAAATGACCATCCCATTTCTCAATCGCTTGTTCCTGAATCTCAATCTTTTTATATTCAATTAAATCAGGAGTTACTTCTTGCTTCTTCAACTTCAATGCTTCAGCTTCCGCTTTTGCTTGCTCGATTTTTTGTTGTGCCTCAATTTGAATACGTCTCAGATCGTTCTCTGCTTTTAATGCTTGTTGTTGAGCAACTTGTTTTGCCTCAATTGATTGGTTAAATGCTTCAGAAAATTTGAAATTAACAATATTGATATCATTCACAATAAGATCATATTTACCCAATCTCTTTGTCAGTAAATCATTGATTTCACTTGCAACGACATCACGCTTCGATATCAAATCTTCAGCAGCATATTTTGCAGTCACTTCTTTTACAATTTCCTGAATTGCTGGATGAATAATAACATTCTCAAAGTTCTTCCCGATATTGTTCATTAAATTAAAAGCTGACTCTTTGTTAATTGAATAGTTTACCACTACATGAGTTGAAACAGGTTGAAGATCCTTAGAAGAAGCACTAGCATCTGATTCTGCTTTTGTTACTTGTACATTAACTTTAATCACAGATTGAATAAAAGGAATTTTAAAATGAATACCCGGATTTAATACATTGTCTCCTAGTTTTCCCATCGTTTTATACAATCCAACGTGACCGTATTGCACAATCGAAAAACTGTTCAAAGCAATAATAAGAGCAATAAAACCAATGATTATGTATTTAATTTTATTCATTACAAAATCCAATCTAATCACCTTTCCTTATAAAATCCAATCTAATGTGGGCTTTCCGTCATAATCATAATCCCAAACATACCACGCATACGCTAAAACTCCCGATTTGGCTGTTTTTTCTAATGTCCCGCTATAGAAATTTAATCTTTTAGAAAATACATAAACTGTTTTTAACGGTGTATTCTTGAATAATTCATATCTCCTTTCGCTTTCTAAGAAATTTAACTTAAACAACATTGCAACTTTTCTTTTAGTTACTTTTAATGCCTTCTCAACAAATTCTTGCCCTAATTTATATGGAGGATTAGTTATAATATTGGGAACCTTATGTTTAGGTTCATATGTAATAAAGTCAATTCCTGATTTTCCATAGCCGCGATCATATAAATCCGATGAAAATACTTTAAATCCTCTTTCGATTAATACTTTGCTTATTGCGCCATCTCCGCAAGCAGGTTCCCATATGCCTCCAACAAATCTCTCTCTTTCAAGTAAAGCTATTGTTGCATGTGGAGGGGTAGGGTAAAAATCATCTTTTTCTCTTTCGCCGCCATTTTTATGACCAGTTAAACCATTCGCTTTTAGTGTCAATCAACCGCCTCCCTATAGTCTTCAATATAAATTTGCTTTACCAATTGTTTTAATCTGAAGTCATAATTCAGGTTTGGTTTTCCAATAACATCAATAGTGGATAGCAATGGTATACTGTCGTAAAATTCCTTATTCGTTCTAAATTTCATCAAATATGTATCGCCACATTCGATCTTTACAGTATCTTGGTTTTTACCAATTAACTGTTTATCATCAACAAAAAAACCTTTAAATAAGAATTGCCCTTCTGGTATATCGATTCCATTGATTCGATAAAAGTAATTAATGTTTTTTATTAATTGTTCATTAATTTGATCTGCATTAAATTCAAGGACATATTCATTTTCACTTTGAAATTCAATATCTCGAAGTCCATCTAATACCGAATTAATAAAATCATCTATCTTTTCCTCTTCAACAAAAACCCCGCCAGCAGTAGCGTGACCGCCAGTTCCGTTTGTTTCTGCTAATGTGTCAAAGAATGATTTTAAATCAAATCCAGCATAGGATCTATAACTTCCGTTAAATGTTGCATTATTTTTTGATAATATTAAACAAGGTTTTTTATATTCATTCGCAATTTCGCCAGCAATAAGACCAGAGTATGATTTACTTACTTCATCATCAAAAACAATAATAATATTATCATAATATAATATTTTGCTTTTAATACGATTATAATGACTAGCTTGTTCAATTTTTCTCTCATTATTCAATGAATCAATCTGATTTACAATTTCTTTTGCTTCATTCTGATCATCTGTTAGTAATAAATCAATAACAAGATCAATCCTATCTAGTCTAGCAGCGGCGTTTAATAGAGGAGTAATACTAAAAACTACATCTGTTGAACTTATATATTTTGGATTTTTATTTTTTGCTTTTAAAATTGCAAGCAACCCAACATTTAATATATCTCCTAATCCCCTATTCACTATCGCTCTGTTTTCTGGTTCCATCATACTCATCATATCAGATAACAGCCCGACTGCCGCTAAATCGCATAAATCATCCGATTTATTTGTATTCAATTTTTCATCAATTGCCTGACAAACTTTCCAAGTTAAAGCTGCACCGCTTATATTTTTGTTTGGATAACAACAATCATCTTGTTGTGGATTAACAAGAATACAATAATAATTTTTAGTTGTAACAACGTGATGATCAATTACAATAACGTCAACACCTTTGTTTTTTAACTCTTTGCACTCTTTCCAGTTTTCTGAAGAACTATCCATTACGATCAATAAATTCGTATCTTCTGGAATTTTGTCAATTACGGTGTGTAACCCATGTCCTTTTAATCTCGAACCAAATATGTAATCAACATTTTTTGTAAAATTTCTTAGATACCTATACATTATTGCTCCGCTAGTACAACCGTCTGGATCGCAGTCTGGAAATAATGTAATTTTTTCTTTGTCGTTAATTGCATTAGTAATTCTTTTGATTGCAGGTTCGATATTTTTCAAATCATATGGGTCATTTAAATCTGATGATGGCGGATCGAGAAATCTGCTTAAATCAGTAATTCCATAAATTTTACACAACTTATCGTATAATCTGTCTGTGTCAGAGTATGGTATTAAAGGTTTTTTTAATTTCCAGTTCAACTAATCACGTCCTTAAAAAAGATTACTTACTTAATATATCATATTTTTAGTTAAATGTCAATATTTTGTTTTCTAAATTTTATTAAGCTCAACTATGAACTCAATTCCATTTTCATTAAAAATTTCCCAAGAAATATAATCATCGACATTAATTATCTCCAACTTATTCAGGTATCCGTTTGCTTTTTCTCCGAGTTCTTCAACCACTTTAATAACGTCTGGATGTGTGCGAATTTCTTTGTCATATCGATCAACAAATTCATACTTTCCATAAACGTAAGCATATATATTGCTTTCACTTCGATCAATAATTTTAGCAGTTGAATCTTCCGGCTCTCCATTAATCCCTACTTTGGTTGTCTTCCAACCCAACTCGATTAATTTTTCAAATGCTTTATCTGACAACTGAAAAACGCCTTCACCTTTATTGATTACAACTTTCATTATATCATCCCTTTTCGTATGATAAAAGACAGTTTTTATTTACTCAATTTTTTCAATTGCTTTTTTAAACTTTTAATTTTTGCTTTTATATAAGCAATTTGATATCCTTTTTCTGCGTCATACACATCTTCGGGTAAACACTTAGATACACCTTTGCTTCCATCTGGTAAAATAACTATTGTAGCCATATCATTTCTAATAACTTTTACTTTTTCTTTTGAATCTAAATTTTCAATATATTCAACTTTATTTCTTGTATTTTCGTTATCAAGCAACTCAAAATGATTAATTAATTCTTCCTTACTAACACCTAAACCCAATACTCCATTTTTTAAAATAATGTAATTTTCATTCATTTTATTAACAACCCAAATCTCATTAACAACCCAAATCTCTCCTGTTCGGTTATAAGGAAATCCATTTAATTCTTTGATTTGTTTGTACTCTTGCCCGATTTTAATATTCATTTCTATATCAACCTCCTATTTTTTACATTACTAATTGATATTTTTCAGCAAATTTTTTAATTATTTCATTTTGTTCTTCTGTCGGTGGATTATTTAATTTCCCTCTTGCTTGAGTTATATGACCATTTTTTACTTCTATTGTTACTAAAGGATGATCTATATCATTTCTGTCCCTAAGAAATAATATAGTAGATAAACCCTTTCTAACTTTATTTACATATGAACCAACACAATGCCCTAATACGTTACCTTCTTTAATTAATTCCTCTGGTTCTTTAGGCGGAAATATTTTATATCCGTTATATGAATATTCATATTTTTTATTTATTTCATATGATTTTTTCCATTCCTCCATCTCGATTTCATTTAATTTTATTCTATAGTTTCTACTAGCAATATCATGTGCTGTTCTTAGATATTTGGGATAACGATCAAATCTTTCATATCCCATTTCCGTTGTCATTCTTATATAATCAGCATATTCACTAATTGCCAAATTAGCGGCAAGTCCTTGAGATACATCACATTCAAAATAAATGTATCTTATGAATTTTTTAATTGGCAAATTATATTGATTGGCAATTTGCAAAGCTGATCTATAGGTGGTTTTTTTATATATAAAAGAAAATTCATTATTGAAAAATTCCATCATTTTGTCAATTCCAAATTCATCTTCTAATGTTTTTATGTAGGCTAGATAATTAATCATTTCATTATCAGCCGTATCGTTATTAATTTTTTGAAGTTTATGAAATGGAATGTTATATTTTTTTACCATTTTCCACTGTGTTTTACTTAATCCTAATATTTCCATTGGATTTTTACCATTAGGATTGATAATTTCTGAATCCTTATTTAATTTTACTCCTGCTTTATGCAACAATTCAAAATAACTATGTTTGGTAATCAATCTATAAAAAAATCTTCCAAACATCTCCGTTCGTTCATTATCCATTGCACCAAACAATTTAAATGCTTCATCATATATTCCTCTATTATTTTTTGTTGACAAAATTTCAAATATTTTATTTCTTTGTTCATAATCTTTTGGAAATATGCTATCCACATTTCTAACACTAAATTTGACATCTTTCAAATTTCTTTTTATCCAGTATTTTTTATGCCTTAAATCATAATACATTTCTGAAACTGTTCCATTTTTACCGGCCAATGGATCTGTTTCGCTTGGTTCATGAATGTAATAAATATGAAATCCATAATCCATCTTTTCTTTAACATACAGAGTACCAACTAATTTATTTGATTTATTATCAAATGATTCATACTTTTCATAATTTGAATTTCTTATTTGTTGCTTAAATTCTTCAATTTTTTCCTTTAACCCTAACATTAATTGATACTCAATCCTTTCATTTTATTTATATGTAATATTTTTATTTTTAAAATTTAACTTTCTTTTTATTTCTATACAAATCCAAAAAAGCCTCTCTTCCCAAATCAGTTGGAGAATGTTTTTCTTCAACCGAAAATACATCATCTTCATCATACATTTCATAAACCAATCTTGTTTTACCAAATTTAGCGGCCTGAACTCTTATATCCTCTCTTGTTTTGTCTTTGTCAAATGCTAATACAATCCTAATTTCATTTCCAAGTGACTTAATAAGATTCACTTGTACAATGCTTATGTCACTACAACCAAGTGCCACGCAATTACGTTTCCCCCATTGGGAACTCAACCAACATGTTTTTTCTCCCTCATAAATGATTACCTCTTTTTCTTGTAAAATATAATACAAAGCTCTATGCCAGTTATAAAGAACAGTCGGATAATATTTAAAGTAGTAATAAAATTTTGGTATATTCTTTTTTTCCCAATCTTTTTCTAACGTTCTCCCTTTAATATTAATTAACTCGCCGCATTCGTTATGTATCGGGAATATTACTCTATTGTACTGAACGTCTAATCCGATCTGAAATTCTAATTGAGTTTTATAATTTACTCCTTGTTCTAAATATAATCTTGAAGGAACCATTACAAAGTAATCCAATATTGATTCGTCAATAATTTCATTTTCATCAGTATATGTAATTTGTTTTCTTCTATATTTCTTTGCTTCTTTTAACCATTTTAAAAGTTCATCTTTTTTTGTTTTTTTATAATGTCCATTCAAATACTCATGATATCCAAGTGTTTCACAAATCCATTTTTTCGAAGCGAACAACTTATTCGTACATTCTGTTTCATCTTTGCATTCAAAGACAATATATCCGACTAAACCGAAAATGTCTATTCCAGATATTCCTCGTGATCTTATTTTTGATGACAGATTTTCATTAAAATATACTTGTACGCTTCTCGGATTATCTGAATTAAATTTATCTGGAAGTTGCGCTTCACATCTTAATTGCTTTTCTTTTATATTTGTGCAACCCATTGCTTCAAGCAATTGAGTTATTTTATTTTCGTTTAAAATTCTTTGCTTAATTTCTTTTAGTTCGTTCATCTTGACCCACTTCTAAAATGCGGTATTAGATGTTCTGCCCATTTTTACATAAGCAACTTCATGAAAAGTATTAAAATCATAATTTACTTCATACAATATTTGCCGATCAACAGGCCCGAAACGATTTTTTGGTAAAAATAAAATTAGATATGTTTTATCTTTATCTAACTCATATTCTTTTTTATACCATTCATCAGTTAATTCATCTTTTTCCCAATTATACGCAAATATTTGATGTTTTCCTCCGGGCATTTCATCAGCATACAATAACCTACCAATCATAACAACCGAAGCGACTTCAACAATCTCAAGCGCTTTGCCAATAACGCTCAAATCAAGATATCTGTACTCTTTCCCAATTTTTAATTGAACAGTTGCCAGCATACCGATGTTATTTGCAGATACTTTAATACAGTCATAAATCTCTTGGGCTGCATTACTAAATGCAAGCCATCTGGCCTCTTCTTTTCCAGATAAATCAGGTTTAAATGTATCGAGTATCGCGTAATTATAACCAAGTGGTTTCATCAGATTTAATCTGCTAATAACATCTTTTACGCGATACTTCTGCATATCATAAAATTTTATTAAATCTTTATTAAATTGATTTAGCCATTCCTTTGATTTTTCAAGTTTATCTAAGGTTTCCTTATCAAAGTTACCTTCAGACAACTTTTCCCTTGTAACATAATCTCTCAGTACACTATTTGCAACTGTAGCCAAAAGCAATCCTTGATTCTTAAATATGTCTTCTTCGTTGGCGAAAAACATTCCTTTTTCGTTATTTTTAATTAAACTCAATACAAATTTCTCAATACATATAGAACTCTTACCTACGCCTGAACTCAATACAAGATATAAGAGTTGCCCTTTTCTCCATCCTTTTATCAACTTATTCAGTCTGGGGGAATTATGTAATTCAAGACCCATTCCCTCCCCTTCATTTAATCTTTCGATAGTTCTGTCTAAATTATCTAAAAAATTATACTCTACTACTTCACCGCAATTTATATGAGAAAATATTTTATTAGTTTTATATTGAAAGAAACTTTGAAGTTGTTTCAGAGTCATTTTAGTTAATTTGCTTATTAATTCTTTATCTTCAACATCAATAATCCCCTCTTCTTGTGCCATCCGTAAACTTTCATATTTTTGAATTTCACTAAAATGATATTCATCATTTTCCTTATCAGAATCGCATTCAACAATCAAGTCCTCTATTAACGAGTAACCACCGTTTTCATTATAATATTCGAACCATGATTTTTTCCCTTCTTCCTTTGGTCTTGAAGTTAAGAATGAATACACAGTAATATCATCAAATGATCGAATACCATTATTATACATTTCTCTTCCTATGTAAAATAGAAAAAACCAGAGTTGCTCTGTAAATGTTGAACTTTTAATGTTATGTAGTTTATATTTTTCATATAATTGCGGTGTTCGCCAAAGATAACCGATAAAAATTGATTCATGAATTTTTGAAGGATCGACAAACTCAGGCAAATATTCGATAGACTTTTTCTTTCTTTTCTTGCTGATAGCAACCACTCCTTACAAGAAGTCTGATATATCTTTATCATCTTTTTTATTTATATTTTGTTTTTTATAATCTAAAGACATATCACCAATAAAAGTTTCTCTTTTCATTTCTTGAACTTTTTGTTCATGCTCCTTTTTCTGTTTAATAATATTGAACGCCTCGTTAATTTTGTTCATCATAATACTTATACAGTAATTAATTGCTTTGACATCTACACTTCCGTTTAGCCTATTTTTTATTGCCCATTTAATATCTTTTTCAGCTAACTGATACGCTAAAAGCATTACTTGATAAGGTACACCTTTTTTATACCTTTGCACTTCTTTTCCATTAATTATTTCAACTCCGTTTCTTAATTTTTGCAATCTGTATATATTACCTCGTGGGAGTATTATGATTCCATGCAGATTTAATATATATCTATATAACTTATCCCATGCTTTAAGTTCTTTTGCTTTAAATTTCTTGTGCTTTAAAAAATCGTTATGGCATTTGCCAGCATGGAAATACATATTGTCTTCATAGATCATCTTTTCTTTGTCATCTAACTGAAGACATGCTCTACATTTTACCCTTCTTCCCAATATTATCTTCCCCTTATTCCAATTCCGTACTTAGAATTTCGGCAAAATCTATCCATTCGTATCCTTCATCAAATTCGATCCTTATCTTTTTGCTATATGGATTAATATTAGTCACAACGCCAGTTACTTTTCGATCTTCAAATTCGCCAAATATTACAACAGAAATAGTCTTTTTAGTGTGAAAAGATTCATTTATTTTTTGAGAAATAAGATCCCATTCGTCCTCACAAAGAATCGGCTTCTGTTTTTTAAGTTGAGAACGGTTATATTCATTGATTGCTTCTCTATGCTCGGGAAGTATCATCCTAGAAGATTCCCACATTCCATTACCAAAAAGTTTTTTACTCATTTTTATACCCTCCAACATAACGAACATTTGTTTGTATAATTAATATATATCAGATATAGTTTGTTATGCAAGAGGAGTTTTTTTAAAAAGTCCAACACACAGTAAAAATTCTTTTTAAAATTAATTTTGCCACTTGTTCATCTAAATCGTCAATTTTTCTTTCAATTTCATTTGTTGATATACTATATTTTAATTCAATAATTATTTTATCTGCCTCTTTAATTTTTTGATATTGATCATCAAAATCGACATTCATTTATATCACCTAATAAAAACATCATTTTATTATACTTTAATGGCAGCATTTAGTGATTAATGCTGCCATTAAAGTATATTGTAAGCAGAGAACGGAGCGCGAAATTTAGTAATATTACCTACAGACAAACGGACGTGCGTAAATCGTAAATGATGTAATTCGTCAAATGTTAACCGTTAATTGTATTACATTCAATAACCAATATTTAACCAATATTTTTATATACATAAAGTGTTCTTTGATACGCTCAAAGATAAGCGTTGCTCACAATTCTCTACTTTTGCTGGTTTCTGACCAGCTTTCAAAAGAGAAATTTTTCTCTTCTCAAAGCTAGACAGAAAAACTGTCTAGCTACAAGATATACCGCTCTGCTCCTTCGAACTCAAACACAATCTTATGATTTGTTGCTTGAATAGTTTGCGATAACAAGCGAGCTTTCCTTTCTAATTTGATTGCTCTCTTGCGGTATTCTTCTACATCGTACAAAGCATACGTAACGGTAACAACAGAATTTCCATTATTTAAAAATCCTCTATTATTGATGTTAGTTTCTTGTTGTTTTCTGTTTCCAAATGACTTTAAAATGTTCACTTCACCTTGTAACTGTTTCGCCAACTCAATTGCTGTATAGATCGAAATCTTCTTTCCGTCCCATTCAATTGTCGGCTTTAAATTTTGTTCATTAATAAGTTGATCAATATCAAGATAGTCTTGTCTTGTTTGAGACAATTCTGCTTCGATAACTTCAATATTGCGCTCTGGTACTTGATATTTTTCTCCTTTTTCAACTGTAATCGTCGAAACCTGATTCCTTTCTTGGATTAATTCTTGAATGCGTTTTGATATTGCGCTTCTAATATCAATTGCTTGAGCTAATGTGATTTCCATATATGTACCTCCATATATTTTATTTTTTAATATCCCAAAAAACCGATCTTATTGAACCCTTTTTACTCTTACGACGTGAAATTCGTTAAAGTTAAATTCATTCTGTTTAACTGGATTTTCATTTATTTTCACAATACGCAAATACTTGATTCCCCAAGTGCCATCTTTATACCATTCCTGAATAGGAATTGGTTGATTGTATTTGATCGAATCCTCAAGAAAATCTTCAGGAACATCATTTAGATTGTGTCCCCAAAAATTCAAATAATAACGATATCCATTTTTATCGGAATCAAGTACAACACATTTCGTTCCATCTTCTAAAGTTAGCCAAGTACCACTTTTGATTTTCATAATTTAAACCTCTTTTATTTTTTATATTTTTTTTGTAATATTTGAGATTTGGTGGAGCCGGAGAATTACGATATCTCGACCGACCGCTTATGAGGCGGATGCTCTTCCTCTGAGCTACGGCTCCACGATTAATTCTTTTTACATCATTGAATATATCATATTTATCGCTTAATGTCAATATTTTGTTTTTTATTTTTTTTTCTGTTTTTTGCCAACCTTTCTGCTACCGCTTTTCTTTGTTCGTCTGTCATTGTTCTTCCTTTACCCGATCTAAAAGAAATCTGATTAAATTTTAGATTGAAATAATAATGCGCTCCATACTGATCTACTTTATTCGGCTCAATTCCAAGTTTACGTAGTTTATTTATAACCTTAGTTTGAAGGGTATATATATTCCATGTATTGGTTTCGTCACAACAATTAATAACCGTTTCTCTTTCTGCTGGAGTATAGCCCATTTCGCATACCTCTTTTTTAATTAATTTAAACAATCATCTTATCACAAATCCCCATTGTGATTAATCTTAATAATGTATGTAACTCTTCCATCATATCTTTGATCTGCTAATAATTTGCCTATGTACATCTTCTGTATACCCTTAGCGCAACAAATATTAACTTCTTTTGTTTCAGGATCTAATAATTTTGTTTTTAAAATTTGTAAAAATTCATTAACTTGTCTTTCTTTTTCATCATATGGTATAGCAGACCAATTTTCATATAAAGTTTTTACCATTTGTTTTTTCACTCCTCCGTTGTTAACATTTTCATCAAAAACTAATGATTTTTTAGGTTTATCCTGACAATTATCTGATTTTTTTAATAATTCCTCCATCTCATTAGCAATTTTTCGTACATTGTTTAAAAATTTTCTTTTGGTATCAATTAATTCGTTTTGTTTTTCAAGAAGATTTTTTGCTTCATTCGCTATTTTGTTCACTGATCGATTCCCTTTAAAACTCCAAATTCTCTTTATCATAAAATTCCTTCTTTTTATTGGTTTTTCTTTTGGTGTTTATCTAATATTGCTTCTAATTCCTTAACTGTACGCTTTTTATAATATTCAATAGTTTCAGAAAGCAAATTTGATTTAAATGGTAATAAATTTTTTTCATGAAGATAATAAATCAATCCCTCTTTATTTAAAACATAATCATGTTTCATTAATAATTTTTTGGTCGATTCCTTCACTGGACAGCAACCTTTCATTAGTAATTTCGATAGCTCTTGAGTTAATATCACAACCAATATACCTTCTATTTAATTCTTTGGCAACTACTAATGTGGTTCCTGAACCACAAAAAAAATCTGCTACTACATCGCCCTCATCCGTTGAGGACAATATAATTCTTCTTAACAACTCTTTAGGCTTTTGTGTGTCATAATTAACAGATTCATAATTTTTTCCATGTGAAAGATTTGGTATATCGTTCCATATTGAACCTATCGCTAATTTAAATTCATCCAAGTAATATTTTTTATACTCCTTACCAGAAGAAGTTTTATGTATTAATCCATTTTCTTTCATTCTTTTGATTGATTCCAAAGAATAATCTCCTAAAGTAACAATTTTATATTTTCTCCCAGTTGGTTCACTATATCTAAATTCTTTAAGTTGAGTATAAGTCAATTCATCACCTGATTTATATTGCTGATAAAATTTATTATTTTTGCTTTTTGAATAAAAAAGAATATTGTCAAACTCCCTCGGCCATTGTTTAGATGTTTTTTTAGCACCTTTGCCAACGGCATCTCTTTGCCATATAATCTCATTTCTATAATTATCTTCGCCAAAAATTTTATCTAACTCGACTTTCAAATAGTGAGACAGACGATAATCCATATGTAAGTATAGAGATCCTGTTGTTTTTAGAAGTCTATGCATATGTATCAAACGTGGAATATACCAATCAATAGCATCTTTTGTTGTTCCAAGTTTATCATTATAATCTTTAAATTTTCTTCCTGTATTATATAAAATATCACAATAAATAAGGTCAATACTCTCACTCGGTAGACTCTTCATTAATTCTAAATTATCCATGCAATATATTTTATTTATTTCTATATTTATCACCTCATTTTTCCAATAAAATTCCTATTTTATTGGATAATCCTCATTAATACTTTCCAATCTTAAATTTGCAATTTGTATATACTCAGGAGAAATTTCAAAACCTATGTATTTTCTTTTATTAATTTGTGCCATCTTAGCTGTTGTTCCACTACCCATGAATGGATCTAAAACAATATCACCTTCATTTGACCATGATAAGATATGGTCTTCAGCAAGTTTTTCAGGAAATATCGCAGGATGTTGAAAAGCGATTTTATCTTTTGTTGCTTGATTAAATCCAACAGAATAACTCCATACATTTGTTTTATATTTTTTTGTATTTCTACCTCTCTCAGTAGAAAAAGTTTTAATTTCGCCATTGGGCATTCTTTGTGCGGATTTTTTACCATGAGAATTAAGTTTTGCATCAACTTTAATTACATTAAATGTCTTGGGTTTCCCCTTGCTAAAAACAAACATATATTCAAAACATGGCTGATACCGATTATGTTCCAATGGAGTTGGGTTTTCTTTAAGATAGATCATTGTATCATGCAAATTAAACCCGCAAACATCCTTAAAATACAATGCTTGACGAAAACTTGTTCCGGTCTCACTCCCATTAATTGTCGCATCTGCTACAATCCAAACGACAACACCTCCGAGCTTCGTAACTCGATACAATTCCTTAGCAATCTCCTCAAATTTAAATGTATAACCGTTATAAGTACGTAAATTGTCGTAAGGTGGAGATGTTACAGTTAAATCAATACTTTTATCTGGCAATAATTTCATTCCCTCTAGACAATCCATTTGATAAATACGATTTATTTCAAGACTTCCAAGTAATTCTTTACTCAATAAACTACCCTCCATAATTCAATAAAATTACAATTTTATTTGCGCTATATTTAATTTATTTTCTAAATCTTCAATTTCTTTTTCATATTTTTCTTTAATCTCAGCAATAATATCCATTTCATGCAAACTAAATCTATCATTATCATCCATAAAATCAAGCACCTTTTTTAAAGTATGAACTATTTCTCTTAAATCATTTAATTTATCAATACATTCAAGTACAGTCAATTAATTTCTTCTTCCTTGTACCATCTATATCCATATTTTTCATAGCCTATATGCAACAACTTATAATATTTATCTCTCCATTCATTTCTTTCCTTCTCAAGTTTTTTCAATCGTGATTTAAATCTATCTATTATTTTAGGATCATTACTTTTGTACAATTTTTCTGCTTCCCTAGAAAGTGAACGAATCATTGAATTTTTTAACACTTGTTCATCGATAATTAAATTTTGCTTTTTAGCCTTCTTTAAAGAATAGTTACCATCTGCAATTACTCCTATGTTCTCTGGAATATCATTTTTTACTTCTTCATAGAGTTCTTTTGGCATTACAAAGTAATTGTAATGACCGATAAACGTTTTTTTAGATTTGCTGTAAAAGTCGTCTTTGGTTGCCTTTATTTCATAACATCTCCATATTCCTTTTGTATCATATGTAATATAGTCTATTCGTTCATCGCCAAACCAACCTATAGTAACTTCGAAACATCCGAATACGCCTAGTTTACTTGTGTATGTATATATTTTTCTTTCTAAATCTAGTGTCAATTGTGATTTTGAAATATTTCATCATCCCCACATTTTTTATCTTTTTTGTTTTTATTATATAAACGATTAAAAATTACCCTAATTTCTTCGTCATGATTAATCCAATCGTTAAAAGATTCTTTAATTTCATTAGGTTTTAACGATTTTATTTCACATCTTTCAATTTCATCTATTCACTCAAACAATGAAGTGGGTACAGATGCAATTCCAAATTTATATCCTTTTTCTAATGTTTTTACTTCCGACAATTCTTTTAATATTTCATAAAAATATTTATTGTGCTCCGATTCTTCAAAATACAACTAATTTCACCTCTCTAAAAAACATAATTTTAGCAATTCTGTTTTTTACCATTTCAAATTCATACAATCATCATTTCTTATCTGGAAGAACGAACTCGTAATGTCCGCCACGTCTTGAACATTCCCAACATCTTGACCAAAATAGGAAATTTTTCTTCAATGCCGAAATAATATCTTCATTACCACTCCAACCGCCAGTTGATAGGTAAAATTTATTCCCTTCTTGCGTCCATCCCCAATCATCAAGATACCATCGTTCTCTAACATATTGCATGAGTCCGTAAAAATCATCATATGACCAATTAGTTATAGTTTCTAGTTCTTCGTCGGTTGGATACATGTCAGCCTCCATTAAAATTCAAGTTTTATCGGATTTTCCAAACCAATCACATTCATATTCTTGCTTAAAATTAATAGTATTATCTTTCAAATTATATCTATCAAATATCCATTTATTTTCTTTCATAACTTCTTGTATTCCAATATGTTCGTCGAATCCGTAAGTCCAATGTTTGTTTTGTTTATTTCGTAAATAATCAATAAACCATTCTAGTACAATTGTTCTTCCTGATTTTCTTGGGACAAAAAATGTTTTACCTTCGATTATGTATTGGAGCATTTTCTTTTGGTATTCATATAGTTTTACATTGTTTTTCTTCTCAATAAAATTTACAACTTCATCTAAATTGTACATTGTTCACCATCCTATAAAATACAGTTTTTATTGTATTACTATTTTGCTCAGTCTCGAATTCAATTCATTTGCCTCTTGATTAAACTTAAGTTTTAACTTCTCCATTATCTTCTTTTCAAATTCATACCCTTCTTTTTCCAAACAATATTCCAATTTTTCAACATGCCATAATACGTCTTCAATTTCTTTTATTCGATCTATTGCCTGTAGCGCATTCACAGAAAAACTCACCTTCTTGTGAAATAAGATTTTTATTGCACTTTAAACCCTTGTGATTGTAAAAATTCCCTAAAAGCATCTACTACTGTAATAAAAATCACCATTCTTTTGTTAAAAACACTTGCTTCACATATTTCCCCTCCTTCTTGTTGATAAAAATGAAATTTTATTTGATTTTCTCTTTTGCATATTCATACAAATCATCTAGTTTATGTCTAATATTTTGAATTTTACTCATCATTTTTTCAATTCTTTTTGATTGTAATTTATCATTTAATTCTTGTAGTTCTTCATATAAGTCCCATAATTCTTCATCGACAGCAAATGTTTTATTTAATAAAGGATTTTCTTCTATTTTAATCGCCCTCCTAATCAAATTTCCATTTTATCGTTCTACCCATCCAAACTTTAACCATGTCCACGGTTTAAGAATTGAACCTTTAAACGCATATTTGGCAGTCACTTTTCTGAAATTATTTTTACCTCCACATTTAGGACACACTGGATAAAAAAAACTACTGCTAAATTTATACTCACAAATTATTTCATCACAATGATTACATTTAGCCATTTCATACCACATTATAAACATCACTCCGATAAAAGTCGAATATCATTGTATATTTTTGCTTTCTTTTAATCTCTTAATTAATTCAGGAACAATAACATGAATTAATGCTTCATCATATGTTGTGGCAGGATAACGATACTTTCCACATTGATCAATATAATACATTGCTCTATTAATCAATAAATCATCGTCCATTTTACTAAAAAACAAATCTAAAGCATATGAATTCATTCTTAAATCTTTATATGTATTCCAATCTACACTTCTATCTTCAAATTCAGTTACATGTTTTTCTGTGCCATCTGGCATTGTTACATACTGTTTTTCGTATTGTTCTTGTTTATGTTTTTCATACCATTCTTTAAGCCGTGTATTCATTATAGTTAGCTTCCTTCCTATAAAAATTCAATTTTATCTGACTAAATTGTACCTAATGATACAACATCGATATTACGATTCCCAAGTTCATAATAAAGTTTCGCTAACATATCTTTCTTATATGCAAAACCTTCATCTAAAACAACTTTTAGCACTTTTTTACCTGCAATTTGTGTAAATAAATCCATGTTCCCACAAATAATTCGATTATGCAGTTCTTTTGGGTAATAATTCTTTTGGGAATAAAATGGAATTATGCAGAACAAATCAGCATCATTACGCATCATTTCAATAACTTTTGTAGTTTTTCCTAATCCTCTAGGCAAGTTATAAGTTTCAATCATTTTTCATCTCTCCTTTTAAACTCATAAATAATAATTTACTTTCTAAATAAATTCTTTGCGAATTATTTAATTAACCATTAAAAATTCGATCTAGCCACTCCAATGCTTCCGTTAATTCGTTATTAGAGATATCGTTAAGAACAGCAATTCCATTCAGACAAATACCTTGTTCAATTAAACCGCCACCATAATATTCGTCTTCAATTTGAATATCAAAAACAATATTTTCATTATATGCTATCGCATAATTAACACTTCCACCATAAGGAATACTCATTTTTCTTTCAGGTTTACAATTACGGTTTAATTCATAGAGAATACTTTCTGCGCTATCTAAATCTACATAAGTAAAATCATATTTATTTACAATTGTTCTAATTTCTTTTTGACGATCATTTTCTTCTACATCAGAAAACTTAAAAGGAATCGATACGTATTTTTGTTGCTTTTGAAGTTCTTTAAAATATTTATATGTATTTACGTCTAATTTTTTAGGATACATTTTTATCTCCTTTCACATGATAAAAATCTGATTTTATTTGTTCCTTAACTTGCTTCTTTATTATGTATCCGATCTAATCTTTCTTTTGTTATTTCGCAATATTTAAGTTCTTTTTCAATACAAATCCAGCGCCTATTTAAATTTTCTGCTGCTACTGCTGTTGTTCCTGATCCAGATACATTATCCAAAACAATTTCATTTTCATTTGTATAAGTTTTAATAAAATACTCAAAAAGCGCCACAGGCTTCTGTGTAGGATGTAATCCTACTTCACAATTAAATTTTTGCCAAGATGAAGGAACTCTAAGTTCAGATAATTTATTTTCTTTTATTGTTCCAAACTTGTTATAATTTTCAGAATGTGTTTCAAATTTTACATTATATTTAACTCTTTCACTACCACTACCTGTTCTCTCTTGCATTTGTTTGTTATAAGTCCATTTCCCTCGGCTAAATATCAATACAGATTCATGCTCTTTCATTGGTTCTCTAACAGTATTTGCAAAATTACTTCCTCTATTTTTAATCCAAATCCATTCATGTTTAAACATATCCAAATTACTCATTACAAGTTTTGATGTGAATGGTTGGCTTGCAGTTAAAGCAACGACACCATTTTGTTTTAGTATTCTTTTATATTCTTTCCATAATAAATTTAAATCAATTACACTATCCCATTTATTACGAGTTGTACCGTATGGCAAATCAGCCAAAATCATATCTATTGAATCGTCCGGAATTTTATCCATCCATTCAAATGTATCTCCATGTAGTAAAAACCCTTTTTTCGTTTTATAATACGATAGTTTATACAATTCACTTAACGTCAAATTTTTATCGTCCTCCTTTATCCAATAAAAACATTGTTTTATAGGCTTTTTTCAAAAAATGTCTTAATATCAATTTTTGATACCAATACAACTTTATACCGCTATTTTTCTCAATCGTATCAAAGAGTTTTTCAGGATCATTTCGTATTTCCTTAATTTTTTCAGCAAATTACTGTTCATTCAATAATAATCACCAACTTCTAATAAAACTCTTATTTTATTGTAAGTTTTAGTTTAATATCTTTTGATCTTCTAACTCATTATATGTAGATTCAATACGTAGATTTGCAATTTCTATGTATTTTGATTCAGTTTCAAATCCAATAAACTTTCTATTACACTTCAAGGCTGCTACTGCTGTTGTACCTGAACCAATACAATTATCCAATACTATCATATTTTCATTGGTGTATGTTTTAATTAGCCATTCAAAGAGAGCTACAGGTTTTTGTGTTGGATGTACTCTGTTTAATGGGTTGCATTCAGCCATTTTCGATGAGTATTTTAAAATACTCGTTGGATAACGCTTCTTTGGGTCATAACCATCCTCACTTTTTGCAACACCTCCAGCAACGGGTATTGCTTCGCTTTGAGATGTTCCTTTATTGATGGGTCTGATATTTTTAGGATCTGCATCAGTCATTTGTGGATTATAAACTGGAGCATTTTTATAAAAAATTAATATATTTTCATGTTGCGGTAAAGGTCTTTTCTTAGCTAAAACAAAAGCTCCACCAATCATCTTGTCCCACACCAATTCATACTTGAAATACTTGAGATTTGCATTAATCAACTGACTTGCAAATGGTTGTGTTGCAGTTAATGCAATTACGCCATTATCTTTAATAATTCGATTATATTGATTCCATAATGGTTCCATTGGAATTACACTATCCCATGAACATTTAGTTGTTCCATAAGGCAAATCACATAATATCATGTCAATACTTTTATCTGGTATCAGTTTCATACCCTCTAGACAGTCCATTTGATAAATCCTATTCAACTCTAAACTTCCAAGCAATTCTTTTCTCAATTAACCATCTCCTTCATCCCATAAAAACAATGTTTTATTGAATCTCTTCATTTAATTTTCCTTTTACTAACGGATCAATTTCTTCAAGAATATCTGCAAATGCTCTTAACTGTTTAGATACATTTTGAAAATCTCTCTGAAAATAAGCAAGATTGTTTAATTTTTGATACATATCATGAACCCTAATTTCATCACCAACTTCTAACTTCTTTGGTTTATCGCTATATCTCGAATAAAAACCAATTAAGTTATACGCTTCATCTTTATCACATTCAATAATAAAACTTTCCCGTGATTCACCTATAATTTTCATTCTTTCACCTCAACCACTAAACTTTTTTTATTGTGTTTATTATTTTTTTAACCCTATCATCTTGTCAATTTCTTTTTGAATCATATGTTTTGCCATCTCTAGCATACCGATAACTTCATAATGATCCCAATCTGTTGTACCTAAGTTAATATGAAGCCCTTTTTTATCTTTCTCAATAACAATTTTCATTTTTATATTCTCCTTTTATCCGATAAAACTCTTAAATTATTACATATTAATATTATCTTTTTTATATTTATTTCTCCATCGTTTAATCTTCGGAATTAGTCCTTCCGACTCGAAAGATATTGATCCGCCAAAAATGTAACAAAATATCGCTAACAAAATAATAGTATTACTTAAAAAGAAAATTAGCCATGCAAATCCGCCACTTACTTCAATACTAAAATCAGGAAACAACAAACCAAAAACAAGCATACACACAATTAAAAAGTAAGTAAATCCGTGCTTTTTTAAATGATTTAGCATAAGTTCCTCCTTTTAATAATCAATACAAACTCCACCAGAAATCAAATATTTTATGATGATAGTTTCCCTTCTTTGGCAAACATCCTTTAAATCGCCTTATTTTTCTATTTGACAATCTCTTTAAATAAGAAGACGCTTTTCCTCTATATGTTCGCTGACACCATCCGTCTCTTTCTCTTACTAACATCCAATTGTATTTACTTAATTTTTTGATTCTAATCTTTTCTCTTTTTTCATAAGCACGTTTATGTTTCTTATCCTTTCGTTTTCTCTTATTTAAACAACTAGCAGTTTCCCAATTTTCGATTAACTCTTCTAATGCCTGAATCTCCATTTCGTAATAAGTATCTTCAGAACCATACGACATTTCGTTGATTATTAATCCTGTTCCAAAATCAAAACTTTGACCATCTAACGATCTGTATGCTTTTAATTCTATGAGCGAGTCTATGTAGTCTTGTTTTGTTTTTAGCTCTTCATGATTGCATGACCCCATGAAGCGACACATCCTTGATTTATTAAGACCTAATCTAAATATAGTCTTCTAATTTCTTCCCGTTATCATTTAGCCACCTAACATAATCCTTTGAAGGTTTGCCCAATATGTACTCTGTGTTTCTAGTCTTAGCAATATTATTTTTCAAATCCAAACTTTGAACAGATGAAGTTGTTACAACACTTCCATCTTCAAAATCATCTCTGCCATAAACCCTACCCTGCAATCTCAAACCTCTTAACTCTGGTGCTAAAAATGGATTACTATCATCTCTTACAATTGACCAATCTTCTAGTTTGGGCATATTAATACTCCTTTTTATTTTGTTAACTCTTCTAACTCTTTTTGCAACTTTGCAATTTGCGCTCTTTTCATTGCAATTTTATACCCCAAAAACTTATCGTATTCATCTTTGGGATTTCTTTTAGCGATTCCCTTTGAACCATCTTCTAAAATTACAATTGTTACATTACCATTATAAATTACCTTATATTTTGAAGAATCCTTGGTATAAGATTGTTTGTCTATGATTTCTCCATTCATCGTAATAATAGAATTGTAAGTATATGGGAGCATTTCATAATGATGTGTATATTGAGGTAATAAATGTGCATTTTTTTTAGCAAAATCACTTGTTTTAACACTCGTATGCTCATTTTCTTTGTTGAATTTTCTTACTTCCATTTTTCATTTCTCCTTTAAAAATTAATTTTATTATTTATTTTGTTTTCAACCAATCATACATATTTCGGAAGGGAGTTAAAAAATAGTTCCTTTAACTCAAAATTTCCGTTATCTTCTGGTTTATTTAAAATGCCGCACAACTCATCTGCGGTTAAATATTTTATTGGTTCAATTGTTAAATTACCTTCTTTATTTAGTATAAATCTAAGTCTGTCGCCTACCCTTAATCCGAGTGCTTTTCGAATTTCAATAGGAATAGTAATTTGTCCTTTAGAAGTGATTTTAGACGTTGCTTCAATTGCTTCCATAATTATTTATTTCACCTACTTTTCATATTTAATTATTAACACATCAACACCATGTTTAATAGCAAGATCAATCATATGTTGACTTCCTTTGCTCACACCATCCCAAAACACAATACATGTTCCATTTTTTCCTGCATACATAGCCATTTCTTCATTTCTTATGTATCCAGCACTCTTTCCATAAAGATCCCAATTAGCAGGAAATTTGGTTAATTTATATCCTTTCTCCTTCGCATATCGTTCTCCTAATGTATCTGCCCCTCTTGCACCGCCTGATATGATTTCTATATTTTGAAATCCGGCTAGATATTGATCTAATTTTTCTCTAAGCAACTCATAATCATCAAATGTTCTTGTTCCAGCTACGATAACTCTTGTCATCGTTCCATTCACTCCAATAATTCTTTACGAATTTCCCAATATTCTTTATTTTTGTGTGCGTTAAAGTGCAAACGATATTCATCCTATCTATCTTCTACTACAATTGTTTCCTCGATCACCCTTTTAAAACGATTAATTAATTCTTCATCTGTTAAAAGAAAATGATTTACCACTATCGTTTCACTCCAATTCCAATCTTTAAAACTACGTGATTATTAATATATTACCTTTTAAAAATCGTATGGTTTCGTATCCTACCATCCTTTGTGTACTCATAACAATACATGCATAACAAACAACCATATTCCAGATATTCATTTTCATCATCAATATAAAAAACAATTCTCTTAAAATTTTTTGAAGCAATTTCCTTTAATTTGACGATTTTCTTTTGCTTTCCCTTATTTGCGTATATCTGTCTTGGTTGCGGCAATCCGTGTTTATTTAAATAATTCACAATCGTTTCTTTTGACGGATTTGCACTATTAATAATAATTTGATATCCGTTACTTGATATGTATTCGTATAAAGAATGAAATTTTTTATTAGTGATTGTCTTATCAAAATCTAATATCACAATTGGTTTTAACGTCCTGTATAACTCCAACATCTTAATGAAGTTATCTCTTTTTTGTTGAACCAATACATCCGCGTCACCAACTTTGTAATCCCTTGGTGCTTTATAAATTCCTCTTAATTTATTAGTTATAAATCCAATATATTGAAATATTGATTTAAACTGTAACACACTAAGTTTATCTAGTAATTCTTTTTCGTTACCGTAAATAAAAACGTTTTTTAATATATGTTTCAGATATATTGTTTCACGCCGCGTTAAAAGTGTTTTAGATAATCCATAATCATTTACAATATCAGTCGGTAAATTAAGAAGGTATTCTGGTTTGGTTGAAGTCTCTAAAATAATTACATCTTTATTAATTTGTTCCACCATTGTTCCTGAAAACGAATTTGCCATACTATTCTCCTCAGATTTGCTTTTTAATATCAATTCGTATTACATTGTTACCCACAGCATAAATGGTTACTTTGTCTTCCTTAAGATCAATTTTGTTTTCAATGCCTGCTTGAATAGCCTCTACTGCTTTTTGAATTTTTATCTAATCCATTTACTAACATCTCCTTGACAAATATTTTGACATATTTAACATTCCTCATAATTTTTATCAAAATATTCTTTTGTTACATACCAACACTCTGCTTCCTGCAATTCTTTATTTTTCATTGAATCTACTAACCAGAATCCATCAATTGATTTATCTTTGTTTCTAATAATATCAACGATTTCTACTAACCATCCAGTGGTTTTACTTTTGTATATGGCACCATAAGCGTAATTCATTTATTCCTCCTAATAAAATAACCATTTTATCAGCCATTTTTCATACATCTTTCAACACAACATACAACCTTATCCAACAAATTTTCTGGTTTATTATTTTCACTAAAAACTTGCAATATATTGAAATTAATATCATTTACCTTAAAACCATTTTCCATTAAATAATCCTTAATAATTTCTTTTAAATCACTGACCGAAAATTCAATTGTGATTTTTTCTTTTATTTTAACTTTTTTTCTTTCATATAAACCACCTATCATCTTGTTCGTCTTCCAGCGTATCAACCCATTCTGTTTTTTCGCTTTTACATTCAGGACATTCAAAATTTTCACTTTGCCAATCTTCAAATAAGTAATTACATTCTTTACATTTATAAATTTTGATTTTTTCTCTCCGCAAAATATGTACACTCTCTTTCTATTTATTCTTTGTTTTTGTTAATGTAATATGTTTTTACTTCACCAGAAAGATTTTCCCAATTTTCTTTCTTTTCATTTGGCAATCTGCAACCATAACGATTCTTGCTAACCTTAGTATTTAGAATATAGTAATCCTCATCGTTATTATAACTACTAATACTATAATAAATATTTTGTCTTTTAGTTTTCATGATTGCATTCCTCCAGTTGTTTCATAAAAAATTTTCTTACTTCTTTCATATTCATTAACCTTATATATCCACTTACATTCCTGTTGTGTGGAGCATCGTATAAGATCGGCGTTCCTTTGAATCCATTAAAATTTTCTTCTTTATCATCCACTAACCAATCAGTATTTACAACACTCTTATTCCGATTGACACTCCCCCATACCTAAAGGCGGGGGATTCTTGGATGATTAACGCACTCATGCATTTCTGCTTCGTGCAATCTCCAAGTTCGTGGCTGTGTCATCAGCCCATCCTACGGCAGAGCATATAGCTCCGTAGGCTGGCAGACTATCGCTTACGCTACACCATCTGCCACAGGTTGATTCATGATATTGATTGCACCAACCCGATCTCGATGTGCTTTGAATCCACATTGGCATTCATATTTTCGATCATTTGCATGATTTCTGGTTCCACAACAAGGACAAGTTTGAGAAGTATATGCTGGATTCACATATACAACTTTAATTCCTGCTAAATTAGCTTTATACTCGATAAACTTCTGCAATTGATAGAATGACCAATTATGCAGATTCTTTGCGTTTTTACGACTTTTTCTTGTCGTTTGGCAAATATTAGCCAAAGATTCAAGTTTAATTACAGATACATTTTCTTGAATAGCAAAATTTACAATTTGACGACTAATTTTATGGTTTTGATCTGTCATCCATCTACTTTCTTTGTTTCCTAGTTTCTTTATAGCGTGTAACTTTTTAAGTTTCCCCAACTTCTTTCTACGTGATTGGTATTTGCGACGAATATATTTTATTTGTCTTCCATTACCAAAGAATCTGGTTTTTCCTGTTGATGTTACAGCAACAGCGGGATTTTTTAATCCAAGATCAATTCCCATGATATTTTCGCCTGTTGATTTTTCTTCAGGAATTTGAACAGAAACCTGGGCGTACCATTTACCCGATTTCTCTACAATACGCATTAATCCAAGTTTTGATTTTTTGATTAATTCCATGTCTCGTTCAGTTGGTATGGCGTGGAAGTACGTTTTCTTTACTTTCCCTTCAACAACAATTGGAAATGCGATTGCGTTGTTTAAAATTGTATAGTTTTGATTATTGATATAATATACTGGCTTTTTGAGTATTGAACGTTTTCCTGTTTTCTTGTATTTTGCAAATACGCTTCTTGCATCACGAATGGCTTGATTACATATAGCAGATGGAAGAATAGTTTTAATATCTTTTGTTGTTATTTTAGGAAATGATTTTTGTTGTATCGCATGTTCTGTTAATTGATTTATTGTACTGATATACTCTTGGGAAAGTCGTCTTAAAATGTTAGGATTATCTGGAAAAAATCTAATTTTAACAGTTAATGATTGCAATTTTAATATTTACACCTCCCCTTTTTACCTTTAATTATATATAATTTACTTTTTATTTTCAATATTTACCACCATTCATTCCCATGCCTAAAGGCAGGGGCTTTCTGGTGGTGTGTGATTGTAAATTTTTTTGCCGCATTCTGGTTTAACTAAATTATGCCAATTCCAGTTTTTTATGTCTTCTGGTCTTAGATTGTCGTTGTATTCAGTGTTGTATCTGCTCACCCATTCAGTAAGCAAATCAGCCAATACCTGATCTTGGTCGAAAGCAATGCGTTTTTTCATTTCATCGTCCTCTGCAAAAATTTTGATACATATTCATAAATTTGACTATGTAGTTGTTCAATTGTTTGTAAACCATTAAAAACCATATTATTTTCAAATTTTCCATATTCGAGATATTCAATTCTTACTTTTCTTAACATTTCCAGATTTTCTTCATACTTATCGTTGTCTCCAAATTTCCCCTTTCTGATAATGCTTATTTTGGCAGGAATATCTATAATAATATTTAAATCTGGCTTTCGAATGTATTTTTGTAATTCTACAATCCACTTTGGTTCAATGTTATTACAAATAGCATAAACCATTTCGCTTAATGTGTATCTATCTAAAATTAAAACTTCTACACCGTTATTTTCTAATTCAGCAAACCATTGTTGTTGTGCTTGTTTGTCAGCAGCCATTATAAGTTCAATAGTGTACTGATCAGTTTTGTATTTTCCAGACAACCAATCCCTGATTAATCTTCCTGTTGGAGTATCGTAACGATGAAATTCGCTTTTTGCAACATTATAACCATCTTTTTTTAGTCTCTGATATAACAATTCGCATTGTGTGTGTTTACCTGATTTATCTAAACCTTCGATTGCGATGATAATCAATTTTCTTCCCCCATATTTTGTTCAAACTCATACTTATATTTTTTGATGTTTCTCAGATATGGATCGTTATATCCGTTCTTTTTGATATAATTGTACGTACCTTCAACACCTCGATGAAACGAAATTACTGTCAAATTAAAAACTTGTTCTTCGGATAAACCTTTCTCTCTCCAACTATCTCTCAAGTTTTTTAAATACCATATTCCTATATCAATATTTTGTTTGTAATCATGAAAATCAACATTTTCAATTCCTAACTCTTCCGCAATCCATTTTCCAGTTGAATTATGAATTTGCATTAATCCGAAATCTTTAGTTTTTGAAGTCGAATTTACATTAAAATTAGATTCTTGTTTGATAATAGCCAATACCAACGTATAACTGATATCATTTTCTTCGCATTTCTCCCACAAATAATCAAGGATCTCGTCTGAAAGCGGAATATCTTTAATAAAAGGACGTTTATTTTGATTTTCGTCGTCAGCTTCAGGTTTATTTTCTAGTTTTATTATTGAAACAGGTTCATTTTTATGATCACTACTATTTATATCAATAGAACCACTAACACTATCAACAACAGTTTTGCGTATTAATTTTCTTTCTCCGCTCTTTTCTGCATGTACTACCGCCAATGCAACAAATAAAGCAGCAGACAATGCAATTATTTTAGCAGAAAAGATAGCGATCTTTTTCATTGATAACCTCCAATTATTGCGTCCCTCTTATACAGAGGGACGCTTGATATTATGTATTATGAATTACAATGTTTTTAGATATTCTAAAACTTCTGTTAATTTATTAATGTCATCACATTCTTGATATTTTACGCTACCAATTATTTCTTTTAGTTTTGGTTTAACTTTTTCATCAATAACAGATTTGTCGCTTTGTAACCCTTTAATCTTCGCCGCGATATCTTTAATTAAACTCTTTGCAGAAACTTCGTTGTTATAAATGCTTGCAATTTCTTTTGCTTGTTCTTCGCGTTCCTCTTCTTGCTTTTCTCTTAATTGTTCAATATCATCATCATCATCAAGTTGCCCTTTGACTGCATTTTCAAATACTTCAAGGAACTTTTTAGCACTATATTCAACTGGTTCTTCTGGCAAATTAGTAAACCTACCACCAGCAATTGAAATGTATTGTGTTGGGCGAAATACCATTACAGTTTTTGTTTCGTGGAAATTACTCCCCTTTTCTCTTCCACGTTTGTCTTTAAGATTTTCCTCTAATTCATTGCCTTCTTTGTCGGTAACAGTGACCTCATTAAATAGGCAACAAATTAGAGAAGCTTGAGATTCAAATACCTTTTTCGCTGTAGCATTCATCATAAGTTCCAATGAATTATATTTCATTCCGTCATACAGCGTTGTTTCTTTTTCTTTTACCCATGCAAGATGAAAAAGACCATAACCAGCGTTTTTCAGTGTATCAAATGGATCTTTGAGTTCATCATAAAAAGTATTCCAACCGTTTTCTTGACCTTTTGAAATTTCAGTTATTTGTTGCAATGATTCCAATTTGTTTACTCCATATTTTTTCGCCCGATCACGAAGTACCCATGCAGTACAAGCATCAATAGCTTTATCTGCTGTGTCTGTACCAATTAATTTAATTTTTTTATTTTCACTTGCTTCCTGTACAAGACCGGGTACAACCTCTTTTTTAAATACTTCCCAAACGTTAGCTAAATCCTTTTTGCCGTTTTTCATTTCAAATTTATGTAAAGGGACAATATTTTTTAGTTTCCATGTTTCGTATCCCGGTTCGAAAGCCAATAGCAAGGCTTCATCTGGACTTGAATAGTGTAGTTCGGTAACTTCTTTGTACAGTCTTGTTTTTCCGCTTTTGTAATTTCCTGCCACCAGTGTGGTAATAGAATGTAATTCAACTTTCGGCTCGTTATCAACAATTAAATTTCTCCAACTCATTAAGCTTTACCATCTCCATTTATTAATATTTTGTTTTTATATAAAGCCATTCATCTCCCACTTTGTCAGCGGGAGGCGTTAATTAAAATGGCAAATCATCATCAGAAATATCAAGCAATTCATCTACATCGTCATCATCGTCGTTATCATCGTCTAAATCATCAAAATCATCGTTATCGTCATCTTCAACTTCAAGTTCAGCTTCTTCTTCAATTGTAAATGACTTTTCCATTTCTTCATCTGATAACAGTCCGCGCATAAGCGATCCTTTTACATACCCAGTCACTTCAAGCCCTTTTTCTGTTCCTGAAGCAACCATTACCTTTTTTGTTTGTTTTGCAGAATCATCAACATCTCCAAACAATTCTGCTTCATCATCGTCTTCTTCGACTTCAACCAGTGAAAAAACAGCACGGTTATTGTCTTTACCTGTAACTTCGATAAAATCTCCCTTTTCCAGTCCGGCCAAAGCTTCTGCCAATGACTTTTTACCCTTTGGTGCTGGTTTATGGTGAACAATTAACTCAACATCTTTTGGTTCACTTCTATCTTTCCCATATACTAAATATGTAGCATTAATCTTTGTGTCTTTTGTATCTTCATCATGATACGTGCTTCTAATTCCAATTTGCATATTAAATTTATTAATCTCAACAAATTCAGGAGAATCAAAATCACACACATATTTTACTTTTTTCTTATCGCCATTCTCAATTACTTCGATTTCGTCTCCGTTATTTACTTCTTTTACATCTGAAATTAATCTGCGAAGAACAAGGTTGACTCCGTTTTGATTGGTATACTCATCTGGATCGTACTTACCTTTAACTTCAACCCATTTTCCTTTCTCGACAATCTTAGAAAGTCGTTCAATTTTATCCCAATCCGTTTCAATTAGATGATATGTATTATCAGGATATTTTTCTTTGTTGTTTCGATCTTTCCATTTTACCTTTGCTACCTTATTATGTCTCTTTGAGTAAGGATAAGCAAACTCTTGTTCCATAGCGAATAGTTCAACTCTTAGACGATTGCTCTTAGCTGTTTCAATTTGGAATACTAATCTCCTCATTGGTTTGCCGTCTTTTGTTTTTGTTTGTTCAAAAATCGGCTGCTCAACCCAACTATTTTCTTCTTGTCTTTGAACTGGTTCAACCCTACCTACAAAATGAAAGAATGATGTAAACTCTTTTCCGCCATGATTCTTGTTTGTTTTGATCTGATACTTTTTTTCAGACATATTTCTTTGCATTACCTCCATAAAAAATAATAATCTATGTCATCAGGCGGTAATACCACCTGTTATTTTTAACAAATTATACAATATTTCTTTTTTATTTTCAATATCATATTTTGCTTTTTATGTAGTTATATATTCAGTTAGTTCCTCAACATTAAAACCGTTTGTTTTAGCTTTTTTAATATAACTTATCATCTTTTCAGAATCGTCAAAGAAATAAAGTGTCCCAAAACCGTCTACAAAATTAACTTTAACTTTTTTCATAACGCTATCTACAATCGGTTGTACATATTTTGTTTTTCCATAGAAAAATTTTAAAACCCCGTCTTTCTGAACAATGCCAACAGAATATGTACTCATTATTAAGCCCTCCTTAAAATTAAATTCAAATTATGTATTATAAATATAATCCAAATTTATCTAATTGTCAATACTCTAAGGTGAATTTTCCAAAAAAAATAGCCTTTCAATTAGGCTATTAAAAAATTTTAAATACCATATATTTTTTTGATTGTTTCAACATTTAAAAATTCTTTTTTGGCACTTCTAAGATCGTATTCTTCTTTTCCGTTCACTAAAATCTGATTGATACCAAACTGAGCGCCAATCATCGCTAAATGTTCGCGTGTTAAGTCCCCATCTTTTTCATATAGTTGTTTTGCATAGTATAACATTCCTGAATATTTAATCGATGTCACGGTTAAGTAAGGGACATCAAACGATTCTTGTAACGTTTTAATCCTTCGCAATATTACATGAGGCGTTACCGGGCCTTCATCTTTGACGTTCGTTTTTGATTTTTTTATTACAAAATCAGTATCTACCAAATATGTTATTTTGGATCTCGTACCTTCGCTGATATCACCATTATTTTTTACATATTCGGTTTCTTTTAAGGCACCTTCAATCAAACGAATACATTTATCTGAGACAGTTATTTTTCTTGTAGGTTTACCGTTATTGTCCCTTAACGTTAATACATTTCCATCAACGTCATTCTTCTTCAACATGACTAATTCACAATAATTTTTTCCATATAATCCTTCAAATATTAATTGGATTATCACAGCATCTTGTTTGTTCTCACATTTATCAACAATTTCATTAATTTTATCTACATGTAAAATTAATTCTTTACCCTTATCAACAAACTGTTCGTACCACTTTTCTCCTAATCCAGCCAAAGGGTTAATGGAATTGGAACGATATGCTTCTTCAATCGCCCAATCAATATAATTTCTTATATTTATTCCATTCTGAAAACTTGCTCTTACAGTTAAGGGATCAGCAGTAAATAAGATTTTTTTAATCTCATCACGATTAAATTCATACAAATCTTTTTCAAGTTGTATTTCCAAAGGTGCAGAAATTTTAAATATTCTCGAAATTACATGTTGAATATTTCCTTCATATCTGCTCAAATATCTTTCTTTAACTTCTGGGTTATAGAAACCCAAAGTATAAATTTTATTGCTCATATTTTTCACCCTTTCTTTAGACTGAAATTTTTTCAAAATACTCTCTAATTTTCCTTCTAATAGTTGGACTATTTTCTTTTCCTTGACCACTCATAATGCTGTTTAATTCAGATGTTTCTTTCGAGAAGTCAATTCTCTTTATTACATCAACTATCTTATTGATGGGGATATTGTTATCATAAAACTTTTTAGCCAAAACAACATATCCAACAAACATATTTTGATGGTTTATCCAACTTTTTTCCCTTGTCTTAGCAATATTCGTTACAAATTCTTCTTTGAACGAAGCAATTAAATAACTAAAGAAATCACTTAAAAATGGATACAAATCCAAATAGTCTTTTCTATCCTTCGGTTTGAATACATCATTAATCGCATCCGACAAAATTATAAAATTCGTCAACTCGCCCTTTGAATATGATGTTCCCGAAGTAGTTGATATCTTCCCGGCAAGATCGGATTTTTTATTTAAGTCAGACACAATCATATCAGCAATACTTTCTTGTTTCAACTCTCTGGTTCTCGCTTTATCTGGCAAATTAATTGTATTGATTTGCCCAAAGTAAAATCTCGCTTCGTCTAAAGGATAATTCTTTATTGCTACATTCATGTTTAAATCAATATTTGGATTTAATTCAACTGCAATTTGCATTGCTTCAATTCGATGGAAACCGTCAAGAATGTCAAGTTCTCCAGAGTGTATTGTCAATGTTTTATCTTTTTCGTTGTAAGAACATTCGTCATTTCCATCCATAAGCAGATTAAAGGTAATTGTATCTGCTTTATATTTGCCTTTAACCATTAATTCAGCAATTTTTTCAACGCTTTTCCTGTTTACTCTTGGTTTTTGTATAATTGAACCGTCTTTTTTCCTTCTTTTCTCTGGTGTTCTTTGTGTGTCATAATTATATTCCAAAATATTTGATTTATACAGATTAACAATGTCTTGTACCGACATAATTGTTAAATAATCACGGTCACTTGATCGGAGTGTGTTTTCAAATACAACAGGATATTTAATTTGTTCTTCAACTTGTCCAGTATATCTTTTTGCAATATTTATTTCACGTTCATGGTAAAAAATTCTTGGGTCTATAGACGGATCTTTTGTTTCTTCAAACAAGGCGATTGTAATTAAGCAAAGCAAATCTGGATTAATGTCATTTAATTTTTCTAAATCGACAACAATTTCATTTATAGTTCCAGTTTCATTGTATTGACTTAAATATTCGTTTATTCCCCATAAAACCTTTTTGTCGTATCTAACTTCGTTAAGTTTGTTTTTAAGTGCTGACAATAATTCTTCTTTAGGTTTTAGCATATCATTATCTCCTCCTTTAACTAATTAGTTACTTTGATACTTCATTATACACTAAAAAACAAAAAAAATACATATTTGAATAGTCTTTGTTAGAAAATATTCAAAATATGTATTTAAAATAGTATTTATATATTGTTAAACAATGATAAAATGCCAAATTTATTAGAACATTAATCACTTTTTTCAGGCAACTTATCCCAGTTAAGTAAGTTAAATATTAGTTTCTCTTTTGGCAACCTTCCTTCAAAAAATTCGAAAAACCAATCACTGAATCCGTCGCGGCAGAAAAATTCCTCTTTTCCATACGCTTCAAATTCGCCGTATTTTTTTATCATTTCAAGAGTATTATCTTCAGGAACACCAAATTCTTCCAAGATTAAATTCTCAAGTGCGTTAATGGACGAGTCCAAAAAACCTATATCCGAAGACTCAAAAACTTCTTGTAACGATTTTTGCTTACAATATAATTCATTCATTATATCTAATAATTTTGATAATATGTTATTATTCATGAATATTCATCTCCCCATAAAAACGATATTATAATTAATGAAAACCATAACATATCAATAAAGATTATTTACTACCCATACCATCAATACTACAACCAATATTAATGTTAAACAACCTTTAGAATTTTGATGTTTTATTTGTTGTTGTTGATTTTCTGACGCAACAGCAATTTCTTTGGCGCTTCCTTTATATTCATAATACGGTCTACCATTTAAGAGAGCCTTAAAATAAGAATTACCATTTTTATCTTTTTTCTTTAAAAGTTCAATTGCCGCTTTGCAATCATCATTTGCTCTATGCGCGTTTTTTATGCTGATCCCGTGATCATCAAGCAATCTATGCAGTCCTTTTGACTTGAATCCATATGAAGTCCACGGAATACCACTCATCGAACAATACCAAGTCAAAGGAGGTACATATGAAAGATTGTCATAAAATCCCTTATCGAATTTAGCATTATGAGCAATTAAAAAATCACATTGATTCAATAATTCTGAAATTCTTTTTTCGTCTAATTTCATTCCTTTTACATGCCTTTTATAAATTCCATGAACTTCACTTGCCGCTCTTTTTATTGGAACAGTTGGTTCTCTTAGTCCAGAATATTCGTCAACAATTTTAATAATTTCTCCTGTGTTTTTATCATAAGAAAATAACACTAATGAAAATTCAATTATCTCATCCTCTGACGGATCTAAACCTGTAGTTTCAAAATCAATGAAACCAGCAATACCTAAAGAATTCATTATAGGCACATCCTTTATGAAATTTGCCTTTCTTACTTTCATCTTCTAATGAAAATGTTATTTTTTGAACCTCCCACGTCTTAGTCGCAGGATTCTTGGGCAATAGAATCTTGTGATTCTAAGTAACCAAGCTATCCCGATGGTTCTCACCGTTCATTTGCGCTGTCTTACTCATGTCTAAAGACACGAGTGTGCGACAGCGCATTTATCAAATTTTACTTTTGCTTTAATTGGATTTTTTAAATTATCATATTTAAATTCTACTATATAGCAAATTCTATTTCTATGTTTTAGTTTTAACGGATTATCAGGAATTACCTGATACTTTCCGCCAACATAAAGTTCAATAGAATCTTTTAGTTTTCCATTTCGATATTTAGTGATAGTATACCTATTGGTGCGTTTATTTGGTTTTATTACATTCATATTACTTGACATTTGTATACCTTCTTTTTTATAGAAATCTATTTATAATAAAATTACCTTTTTATCGGAAGATGAAACTCGCTGGAATCTTTTCTCCGCCAAGCATCTTTTTTGTTTTAGAACTGAGTACTTCAATAATAACTTCAATCTCTTCTTCATTCAATTCATTGACTTCTAAGATTAAGTCCCCATCCACTGTTTTATTACCAACTTGCCTTTTCCACTCTGCTTTTACAACTTCAAAAGGTACAAGTGTGTTTTCAGATATTTTCCAATCTCTTGTTACCCTGAAAGTAGCCTTCATGTCGGTTCTCTATCCTTTCTGATGAAATGGATTTTTTATTGGATAAGTTTTTTAACTTTTTCTAAGCGCTCTTTGTATCTATCTAATTTTGCCTGTTCAATCGGTCGTTCTTTAATTATTTTTTCATAAACACGTATTGCCTTTTCGAGAACTCTAATTTCATCAGCAATCTTTCCTTGTTTCCTATAAATAATACACAATCGATCATATGGGTGACTCCCATCAAATCCTTTTTCTATGTTCTTCTCGTAAAGTTCTATCGCCTCTTCAATACGTCCTTCTTTTTCCAATTGTTTTCCTTTTAAGTTGCGCTCTACTTTCATTTTAAATGAATCTCGCGTTCTTTTAATGTATTCTGCACCAACTTTCGCCTCATTATTAGACTTATTTGAAGATGAAAATATTCGTTTTATAAAAGAAAACATGTCGTTATAATCACCTTCCCATCAAACTGATATTTTATTGTGATATGATCTTAGCCGCTCCTAACTTAACACATGCTTCAGCTTCTTCTTCGTCCAGCCATATAAATTCACCTTTTGGGTAATACCATGAGCCATAATCCAAATCTTCTAGCATTTCAATTTGCACTAATTCCATTGTTTGTTCCACCTCACTTCCTATAAAAGTGAACTTTTATTTCATCATTCTTCGGACGCAACATATTTTAATTTCTTTTCAATGACTTCTGGATCAACATCTAAACGATTTATGAGCAGCCATCTAATATCTTCATTACTTCCTATGTCTGGAGTATAACTATTTGCACTCAAATTAATTCCATATACAGCCAATGGCTCAATTTTATATCCATACCATTCGGACATTTTTTCGGCAACATCCGCAGGATAAATCAAATCATCTTCTTCTCTTGTGTTGTGAATTTTAATCAATGTTTGCGCCAAATCTCTCTTAAAATCATTTTGATCCTTTCTATGGTGACTCATACGCGAAACCAATATTGTTTCGTCATTTACTTCATATATTTCAAAAAACTCTTTTTTCTTTCGTTCCCAAGCTTGTTTTGCCGCAATTTGCGCCTGTTCATCTTTATTATGTCTTCTTCCCAATCCAACTCTTATCAATTCCCGAGCAAATCTTTCATCAGAATCACGCCATTTCTGACCAGTTGTATGCAAATACCAATGACACAGTTCATGAAGAAGCGTTCTTTTGATTTCGCGCAAGGTTCTATTTTTGTTGATTTCATTTTTAAATTCAATTGTTTGCGTATCTGACCAATAACGACCAACAATATTAGTCCAATCTGCTTCTCTGTCTGAATCAATTACTATTTTTGGAATATGTTTAATGTTCCAATATTTTTTAACAAGTTGTTTTGCTTGTTTTTCTAACCATTCAACCGTTACTTCTGGCATCAATTGTACTCCTTTCATATAATAAAAATAAAACCTTTATTCAATTTTAACATATCTATATGTCCCATTCCTCTGTTTTTCTATATATCCCTCAAAATCAATGTCTACATTATCATGACAACCAGTTATAATTATTGTATTGCTCTCCTATATTATTTTGACACTCCACATGTATTAAGACATGGGCTTTCTGGCGGTTGATCGTAATTTTTAATGTAAATTTCGCAATTAGGACAATACATAGATATATCTTCCATTATTATCACCTACGTTTACCTTATTTTTTCTGGAGCAAGATAAATCCACCCCATACATTTAGAAAAATCACCCGTCCAATGCATAGCATCCATATTCAGCGCAGCACCAATTTCTATTCGATCAGCAATATAGGGAACTTCTGGAGGAAATTTTGGATTAGTTTGCAAAGGAAGTACGCTTGAAGTATGTAAAAGTTCCCAAATTGTGCTGTTTTTATATTTTGTTATTCCAGTTGTGAGAATAGGTTCGTTTTGTGGGCTAAAAACTGTTATCAACATTCCATTGCCTGGTTCATTGGTTGCTTTTGCTGTATATCCTTCAAAAATTTCAACTTTACCTTTTAGTATATCTTTATAAATTCTGTTTAACACAAAATATATCCTTTTATCTATTTCTTGAGGATACGATTTTCTTTTATGTCCTGTATTGAGCGTAATGTGATTGATGTATTCCATATTAAATTAATCCACACTTTCTCAAATAATAAAAGTCAGTTTTTATTGTCTTCTTCAATATACAATTCATCAATCTTATTAATTGTTCTCATTAAATTTGAAAAATTACCGTTCAAAACTTCTGGTTTTAATTCTCCATTTACATAAACACGAATTTCATAAACACCCTTTGATTTCTTTCTTATTGTTGAATATCCATCAGCAGTATCAAATTTAATTATTTTACCTTGATTAATAAGTTTTAATGCTTCACTTTTACCTACAATCTTTTTCATTAACAGTTCTCCCTTTCAGATTTCAATAAATAAAATTCAGGTTTTATCATATTTGCTAACTATTTCATGGCTCAAATAAACTTTTTTACAAATTAAACAATAATTAACTTCATCATATTCTTGGTCAAAAGTAACATAATAAATATTTCCTGATTTACATTTTGGACATTTCATTATTATCTCCTCCATTAAAACAACTCTTTTATCTGCTCAAGCTAATTTTCCATCCTTCAACTTCATTAACCTCAACAGCATTGACCCATTGAAAGTACCTCATAAAATCTTCGTAAATTTCTTTCATCTTTTCCTCTGCTGCTTCTTTGTTTTCAGCTACAATCAACCTTGAATCTACATTATCCTCGTCTAAACTACAGCAAATCTGCACTTGGAATAATTTCATGTCTACGCACCTCCTGATAAAACTAGTATTTCATTGATTTACAGTTTCAACAATTCGAGAAATGTCATAATCGTCTGTCAGGTCGCAGTTGAGCAGTTCAAACTTGAGTTTTAGCAGTTCTTCAACTTTTTCCTCATCATAGTTATCATCAATTGCCAGCAGACAAATTCTTCTTTCAATTTCATTGAGAGCAAAATAAACATGTTTGATCTTCATGAGATCCACTTCCTATGAAACGAGTCTTTTATCGCAATTATTACCTAACTCCAAAATAATCAAACAATGGTTGAAATTGATCTCTCACCTGCTTAAACGGAAAATTATTTGTTAGCCATACAACATTGGTTGTTATATGATCTATAATCACAACCGTTAACTTATCTTGCTTATACAAACGTTGTAAAAATCCATTAATTTTTTCCTTCGGTATCTCCGATTCGAGACTAATATCAGGCTCAATGTCAAAACCAAAAATTAGATTGCCGTTTTCCAAATATGCTTTTGCACTCATCGGCACTACATCATTAATACTCTTTCCTTTTAGCGGTTCATAAAGCCAGCTTTCCGCTTTTACAACAAAGATATACTCCTCTTTCCCATCAGGCATTCTTACAGCAAAAGGTGTCATGCTGTTAACAGGAGAAATAGCAAGTGTTTCGCCAAAATGTTCTTTGATATATCGTTCAAACAGTTTAACATTAAAATTTTCCCTCAAAATAGATCGCCTCACAATTTTACGGAGAACGTATTTCATCCTTTGGCAATATTATACCACCGTTCACTAACTTTTTCCACAAATATTTTTAAATTATTTTATATAATTTGCTTTTAAAAAATAAAAACCCGTATCAAAATACGAGTTTAAATTAATATTTTATGCTCTTTTTCTTCCTAACGACACATCGAGAGCATTCAATACTTTATATATCGCTTCTTTATCAAGCGTTGTTATTTTCTCTTTTAACCTAAGTTTATCAATTGTTCTCAATTGTTCTAACATAATAACTGAATCTTTTTCCAAATTATATCTTTCAGCTTTCAGTTCAACATGAGTAGGAAGTTTTGTTTTGTTTTGAGATGTTATGGCGGCAACAATAATTGTTGTGCTAAATTTGTTACCAATATCATTTTGAAGTACAAGCACAGGTCTTTTTCCTGATTGTTCGGAACCGACTGTACCCCCTGACAGATCAGCCATCCAAATATCCCATTGTCTTACATCTAATTTTTTAATGTATAATTTTTGAATTTCATAACTCCGAGTTGGCCTCATCCTTTCTGCAACTGCAATCATCTATATCCTCTCCCTCTATTTTTAGAAACAAAATATTTACTACTATGATTATAGTTTATGTTGGTACATTTAACAAGGGAACAGGCGTTCGATTTTCAAGATATTTTCAATTGTTTTGAATATTTTTTCATTTATTGGTCTAAAATTGTATTGAGGTGAAAGAGGAATATGAAAAATAGATCAGACGCTTGGAATCCAGCAGAAGATGAATTACTGGCTTCTACGGTCTTAGAATGTATTAAAACTGGTTCAACACAATTGAAAGCATTTCAAATAGCAGGTGAAAAACTAAACCGCACACCATCTGCTTGCGGATTTCGATGGAATGCAGTAGTCAGAAAAAAATACACCAATGAACTTACTGAAGCTAAAAAATTGAAAAAACAAATCAAAAACAAACCAACTAAAATTAAAAACGTTAAACCAAAAATTTCACTTTCTTCAATAATTGAATCTGATTTGATTGAAGAGATATCGAAATTACGATCAGAACTTGCTCAAAAAGACAGTATAATAAAGGAACTTCAAAAGGAAATTAGTGCTCTCAAGAACCCTGAACAACAATTAAGCGAAGATTATAAAATGCTTCTCAAAATTTTTGAAAACGCCAGAAAACTTGGTTTATTACAACCAGATAAAAAAATTTATAAAGTCGATGCGGATGGTAACATCGAAAAAATAAGTTAAACCTCCTTTATTGGAGGTTTTTTGTTTATCTCCATGCGAATATTGAATATCTATCCATCGCAATGATCTCCTCAATATCTCCCATTTGAATAATAAACTGTTCAATATCATTAAAATCGTATGGCCCCATATCTCCCCTCGTTTTACTTAATCTTTTTAGAACTGTTGGAAGATGTATTCCAAAACAACCTTCTCTTTGCGGATTTACTGTTAATTCTTCCGCTGCAATTGAAATACTAAGCATATTGTCTACAAATTCTTCCGCCATTTTTCTTTTAAAAGGACAATTTATTGGCACATAAATATAATTTTTATCCCACGGTATTTTTCCTTTTCCAAACCAAATTATCATCCACATAGGACATAATTTATCATTGAAATAATCATAATATACAGATATCTTTGCCACCCTAATCCACATCCACAATGTAACTTTTTACTTGACCTTGAATCATAACATCATTTAAGGATAAAATCCTTGGTTCAACTTTAGGGTTGGACGCTTGCAGTATCACATTGTTCCCTTCGTAGTAAATTCTTTTAAGCGTTGCTTCTTCTCCGTCAATTAATACCACTCCTATTTTTCCATTCTCTACATAATTTTGACGACGAATAAGCACTTTGCATCCATCTGTTATACCATCTCCGATCATACTGTCTCCTTTGACTATTAAATAAAAATATTCACCATCTGAAACTAATTTTTTTGAAACAACCTCATATCCTATAATATTCTGTTCGGCTATCAAATCATATCCAGCCTTGATTGTTCCATAAATTGGTATCTCAACAATATTAGAATCATAAATATTAATAATGTCTTGTTGAAGCGAATTGTTTTTAACTTGTGATTTTCTATATGCTTCCATAATTTTTGATATAACAGAATCACTTTTCTTTTTTATTTGTTCTATTTTATGCGTCAAGTCATCTTCATTTAAGTATCCTGCTCTTCGTAACAATTCTTCATACGTGATGTATTTAAAACATTTTGACAATTGCTCTAATATTTCAGGACTGGTTCTTGTAGTTCCAGATTCAAGTCTACTAATTGTCGCATGGTTAACTCCTGACTTCTCAGCTAGTTCACGTTGCGAATTATATCCTTCTCTTTTTCTTATTTCTGCGAAGAATTCACCAAACTCCTTTAAATCCATATTAATCACCCAAGATATAATGATATCATGTATGTTGCTTACATGCAACATTATAAAAAAGTGTTGCAACTTACGAACGTATGTGCTACTATAAAACTACCAAGGGTTTAGAAACGAGAGGAGAATCGGCAATGGAAGTTAAAGTATTTATCTGCATTGTTAATAGTAGCAAAAACAGTAACATTTGTGAATGGCTGTTAACTATCAATGAAAAATATGCCAACCAGATAGATCGGAATTATAGTTTAGCAACCATTGATGATTTGCATGATTGGGTTGCAGCCACAGGTGAAGTGTTTAGTGGTATCTTAACAATTAAAGAAGGTCGTTGCGAATGGACTGAAACCGAATACATAAATCATCTTGGTGATATAGATATTAAGTGTGGTTATGAATTGTTATAGCCTATCCGAATAGGATAGGCTATATTATTAATAAAATGCGGATTTCATCACCTCATATACTTAATTTCATTTCCAATCAATATTAGAAAAATAGCTGTTATTGTAATTGGAAACCATATATTTGTATTTAATTCACCTGAAACATATCCAAACCATATGATAACAATAGTATAGACTAGAGCAATGGTTGGAAATATTTTGTTTAATATTTCGTATATTTTAAAAACCTCCCCTGACAGTTAAATACGAATTTTATTGTATTATAGAATCGCCTTATCATATTTAGTTAAAATATCATAAATTTTCTTTCTGTCATATTCATCAATCATACTTAAATCAACCTTCAACGTAATATTAGATTTTTGAATTACATCAAAAAGGGTATCTCTTTGTGATTGATTTAAAAGATATATATTTGATATTTTTTCAAACCAATCTTTTGGTATATTTCTCTTGCCCCTTTCAACTGCCGAAAGATAGGATGGAGTAACACCTAATTTATCCGCCATATCCTTCAGTAACTCACCTTTATCAATTCTTAACTTCCTACAAAACTTTCCGAATGGTGTTAACATTCCTTCACTTCCCATGAAACACAAATTTTATTTACCATCACATTTAATCATCTGATTCTTTCTTACTGTCTTCTTTATTTAATAATTCAACACACAAATTTATACATTCATCACAAATATACACCCCATTACCAGCGACAAGTTTTGAGACAGAACTTTGAGACTTCCCGCAGAATGAACAAGATACTTCCTTTATGGTAATTGGGAACTTAATTAACTCATCGTATTTTTTAGCTTTCTCAAAGATAGAATATAGAGTTTTTTCATCTAACATAAATACTTTCCTCCTATAAAATACCGATTTCCTTGGATCAATTTTTATCATGTAATTTCTCGACATAGCTGTTATAGACTGAATCTAAATGTTGCATTACTATTTGATATTGCTGTAATGACATCCACTTCATCAAGGCATCTTTAGCCAACTGTACGTAAAGCCAGTTATAAAGGTTTTCTTTTTCAAACGGTGAAAAACTTTTATCCGACTTCTCCACATTATCAAACATCAAACTAAACCGATCTGTTATTGTCTTGATCATTCGCTCCATGTTTTTATACTTTATATCTTTTGCTGTGTGCATGTTATGCCGCCCCTTCTTCTTCAATCTTGGTCATAGTTTATCACTTCCGTTATATTTTATGAAATTTACAATAATTTATTTTTAATATGTTCAATCTGATTTATTTTTAGCACACCTCATCCAATTCGTTATAGCGTTTAAATTCCCATCCTATTTTTATGTCTTCATTAACATATGTATTCGCCTTACTCATGACTAAATTCACGAGTGTGCGGCGAATGCTTTATCAATATAATTTCGATATTCCATACCCTTCAAATATGCGCCGGTCTGTTCTCCGATTGGTTCATGCTTAAATCCATTAATGTAGTCCTTTGCATCCTGTTCGAAGAAAAACGATTCTAACGGCAACACACACCATTCAGAAAAGATAAAATATTGTTTATCAATTTTTTTATGTAAGTTTTGTATTATTCATTTTTTAATTTACTCCTTTATGATGATGAAATTCACTTTTTATCGTATTTCTAATATTTCACACTTAACTGTTTTTTCAAGATAAGTATAAACATCATCTAAACTATCTGTTTGAAAATTTCCCATAATGTTACCGCTGCCAGTGTTAACAAGTCTGTATTTATGGGTATCTTGATCTTCCACTATCAAATAATTTAATATTAATCCAGACTTATTGTGTATTGCTGTTATCCGATTTCCCTTTTTCAAGTTTGCAATACTCATAATCAAAAATTGTATTTATTATCATTTCTTTTGAGTCATTCACCAAACCCCTTAAGAAAAATTTTTTATTTACATTCTTCACATATTGATATTCTCCAAAATTTGTCTTCATCTTTGGGGAAAATTTCCTTTTCCATCCATTTCCCACAAATACCGCACCAACCACCAGTATCAAGATCACTAATCTTATAATATCCAAAGTATCGTAAAATTTTTTTAATCAAACTCATTCACATCCTCAAAAAGACTTATTTTATAGCCAATTCAAAATTCTTAATTAATACTTGTGTTCCATGTGATTCAAGATTTCCTTTATTAAATTTTTTTGTTTTAAAACGTACTGTCATTAATTCCTCATCATTTATGTAACTGACAATTGCTCTTTCTCCTGTTATTTTACTTATTACTTCATCATTCGGTTTGAACATTTATATTATCATCTCCTATATTTTGAATTAACTCTTGATATGCACTAAAAACTATATCAACATCTTCAAGTGCATAATCACACCTACTCAAATCAGTTAAAGTCAATTCATATGCTTCATCAATATCTAATTTATAAACTAAACTACAATATTGTATATAACTTTTATAATATTCTTTATCTCTTTTATGTTGATTTATAATTATCTTTAAATCATTTATTTTAATACTAATCACCCTCTTTACTATCAAATACTTCTCTTATTGTCTTTCCATGTCTTCCATTTTCATTAGCACTTGATCCATTCCTCTCGCTATTGCCGCAATATAATCGCTGTCAGATTTACACAGTCCTAACGACTGAGACTCTTCATATTTTTTCGGAACTGCCCTGATTAACCATTGCTTTAATTCATCCCATGCTTTTTCCTTGTCCATGTTTAATCATCTCCCATTAAAAGAATCCTTTTATCGGCTATAACCACTTACTAAAGCTAAAATTTCACTGTGATACATTGGAGCAGTTCTATATACTTCTTTTAATGTATGGGCGTCTAAAATTCTGTCTCTGTTTCCCATGATTTCTTTTAAACTCTCTAATGTTTCAGAAATCGCAATTTGTTTCCATCTCCAAGTAACTACATCTGTTATAAATTCATTAATTACTGCTCTTTCAAGGATATAATTAACTTTCATTTTTAATTTCAACCTCCATTAAAATATTCATTTTATCATCAATCATTTCCGTACATACCAATCATTTCATAACCGTTATATCTTCCCAATCCATCACCCTTTTCTATTAAATGCCACCCAACATATGTTATAACACAATCTTCTGTTCCTTCAACGTAGCAAACAATATCCTTACCAAATTTATAGTGTGACTGTTTTTGTGTATTGATTTCTCGATTACATACCTTGCAAACTGCTTTTCTCGCCATCTTTTATCCCTCCCTCATAAAAGGATCAATTTATTTAAATCTCTTATCAAGTCTTTTCTTTGTTGCTCTAAGTTTTGTTTCAAACTTTACAAGATCAGTCATTGATAATTTATATCTTGCATCTTCATAAAGTCCTTTTTCTAGCTTATGATAAGCTTTATAGAGAGAATCATATTCTTCATCTTTTACTCCTTCTTTCAAACAACTATTTATGTAACCGATCCCAGTAGTCAACCAATATTTTAATTCTTGTTTATCCATAAACTCATCTCCCAATAAAAATATTAGTTTTATCATATAAGTTAAGATAATTTAATGCATATTTTGTTTATGCCCTATAAAAAATCATACTTTCTATCACAACTTAATATTTAATATTAAGGCGGGAATACGATCCCGCCCTTGTTATTTTTCTTTTACCGCTTGAATCAGAAGTTGAATACGTTTTTTAACATTAGATTCTTTAGCGCTACCACTTGTCTTTGTATCCCTATAAGAACCAGTATTTTTCACAATCAATGAAGCGGTTCTTCCGCCAAATGTGTCTGCATCGATATCGTTCATCAATTCAGCAGCAGCACCAGCCAATCCAATAATGTCATTTTTCTTAAGTATTTTCTTTCTGTGTTTTTCTTCCAGATTTCTGAATGCGTTTGTTAAATAATCGAATACATCAGAAACCTTCTTCTTGTCATCATCCGACATCCCATTAATACGTAAATCGATTGAAAATTCTCTTACATGTTTGCTACTCATATCATTTAGTCTTCCAGTAACCAAACCAATTACCTGTAAAATTAATTCCTGATCAACAAATTTGTCACGCTGGTTATCAGTTAATGCCGCCATTTCAAAAAATGGTTTTTGCGCTATGCTGTCAATATATTCTAACCACTCAGAACCAAGAATAGAACGTGTTAGTTCTATTGCTGAAAGCGGTGTTCCGCTGTTAAGTCGCTTAAATAATTGATCTCTTTGATCTATGGTAAGTCGCTCAAACTGATAAAACGTTAATGTTAGTTCATCAAAAAACTCTTGAAATTCCTCAGGAAGTTCTGAGAATTTTTTTCCAGTAATATCAACACCAAAAGCGTTTGGTAATTCACTTAATTCCCATTCGTCTTTGCAAAAGCTAATAAGCGTAGTCAATCTTTGTTTTCCATCCAGCACCCATAAACTGTTATCTTCGCTTTTGATCGAATATATTGCTGGAATCGGATATCCCAAAATAACAGATTCGATAAGAGAACTTTTCTGTTCGCGTGTCCAACGAAGATTACGCTGAATCACAAGATTGAAATTTAACTTTGAAGGATTTTTAACTAACGACCGCAATCCAATTTGAATCGCTGGCTGTTTAGCGATTCTTTCTTTTTCAATCCGTTCTCTCAAAGACATATTTTCAACAGTTCCCACCTGAGTAACACTCCCTTCTTTTTCAAACATATTTTCGTCATAAGTAACCTGATTTCCTTCCTTTACGCTAACATTTTCTTCTAGCGTCAATACTTGTTCCATGGCACTTTCTTCCTTTCATAATTTTAATTTTATTATATATAATTTGCTTTTTAAAATCAACCAAAACTTATTTATATTTCTTCGTATTTAATATTGCCTTCCATTAAGCATTCTTATATCATCATTTAATCGTGTATAGTCAAAGCCGCAACTAGGACATAGACCATAATTATATTCTGGCGTACAAAATTCTTCATCAGGCAAATATCCTTCGCCATGACAAACAATACAATTTTTTCTGCTCATTGGATGGCGCTTCATTTTAATTACCTCCGCTATTTTATTGATCTCCATAAATTAATTAGCGTGTCATGTCCATATATTTTATCTCCATCAATAATTTTTATCGGTTGCCCTGTTACTGTTGTATGAATGAAATGTGCTTCATACAATGCCTTTTCTAAAGTAGGATACTCAACTTCAGTTATAGCGTCAGTTCCATCAAATTTTTGGTAAATCAATTTTGCCATTATTTCATTACCTCGCTGTTAAAATTGTAGTTACTCTAACGAATCCAAAAATATTTGGACTTCTTTTGGTATATCAGCATGATCTAAATCAATGCGTTCCTCTAGATGATAAACCTTGACTTTCCCATCGATAATTTTAGCATAATATGAAAAAAGTTCATCATCTGGTATTCTTCCTTGTGCTTTTTTTGTCAATATTTCTTTACGATCAATAAGTTTCATGTGTTCATCATAAACAGACATAGTACACATGTAATTGTTTTCATCGTCAATTACTTCTGAGTTACATACACCAAAATATCTAAAGTAAATTCCTTGACACTCCCCATGCCTAAAGGCAGGGGATTCTTGGGTAGTCACTTTTACCGAAGTGAAATTGACCAAGCTATCCCCGTGCGTCCCACGGTTCATTTTTTTAAACGGCATATTTCAAAATATTCTTCGCTGCATTTACATCACGGTCATGGATAATACTACATTTAGTACAAACCCATTCTCTAATACTCAAATCCTTCACTTCTTCATTTTTATATCCACATTCGCTACATATTTGACTTGAAGCAAAAAAACGATCTATTTTCCTTACTTCTCTTCCATACCATTGTGCCTTATATTCCAATTGTCTTACAAATTCACCCCATGACACATCGGCAATATTCCTTGCCAACTTGTCATTCTGCAACATACCTTTTACATTCAAATCTTCAATGGCGATTACTTGGTTTTCGTTAATCAGCCTTGAAGATAGTTTATGCAAAAAGTCTGTGCGACAATTAGCGATTTTTTCATGAATGCGAGCAACTTTTAATCTTGTCTTTTCTCTGTTCCTACCACCTTTTTTACGACGATATAATTTTCGTTGCCAATATTTAAGTTTATTGAGATACTTATCTAGATACTTTTGATTTTCAACAATTTCACCATTAGACAAAGTTGCAAAAGATTTAATACCCAAATCAATGCCAATGGAGTTATTAATTTTAGGTAATGGTTGAATATCAATTTCGCATGTTATAGATATAAAGTATTTTCCTGTTGGATTACGTCTAATAGTGGCCTTAATAATTCTACCTTCGACATCTCTTGATTTTGCAAATTTAACTAATCCTAGTTTGGGTAACTGAATTTTATTGCTTTCAACTCTAATATTCATTTTAGATGTATAAGATTGTACTGGATTTTTCTTCGATTTATATTTTGGGTATCCAGCGTTTTCTTTTAAAAATTTTTGAAACGCTGAATCCAAATTCTTCAATGATGTTTGTAATGCTGTCGAATCAACTTCTTTGAGCCAAGTTAATTCCTTTTTTAGTTTAGTTAATTCACCAGAACAAGAATTATAATTCAATGTTTTATTTTCGTTCTCGTATACTTCTTTACGCCTAGAAAGAAAGTGATTATAAACAAATCGGCAACATCCAAATGTTTTGTTAATTAAAATTTCTTGCTGTTTATTTGGATAAATACGAAATTTATACGCTTTATGGAATGTTGCCATTTTGTTTAATCACTCCTTTCTTTTTGGTTTTCAATATATTGTTTTACTACTTCTAACGAAATTGAACCAACTGTTGCAACAAAATATGAATTAGTCCACATTGACGGCAAACGACTTTTAAGATGTTTAAATTCTTGTCTCAAAATCCTTGATGAATATCCTTTTAAATGTTTTACTACCCGATGTATTCCAAATTGCGGATCACATTTAATCAACAAATGAACATGATCAGGCATTATTTCCATTTCAACAATTTCTGCATTTAATTCTTTTATTTTATTATTAAAAAGCTCTTTAAGTCTTTTATCAACAGGATCTATTAATACATTTTTTCTGTATTTTGGACAAAAAACAACATGGTACTTGCAATCATATACAATATTATTATTTGAATTTATATCTCTTGACATTTCTTTCACCCAATTATTAGTATATACAAAAATGTTAGATATGTCAAGTCTATCTAACGCTATATCGCCTTATATCCCCATGAGTAAACGCAGGGGTTTTACGCGACATCATATAATTAAATGTTCTAATCAAACATACATCTTGTGTTAGTTGTTCAATAAGCAAATAGCGCCTATAATCTTTAATTTTTTCTGACGGTTCAATCTCATTATTCGTTTCAATTGAAAAATAAACCAAATTCAATTTCCGGCTTTCCTGAAAAAATGCTAAACGATTTAAAATCAATACTTCCATCTAAACCATCAATGCCATCCTTGGGATAAACTAACACATACTTCCCAAACCCTTCATTTGTTCTTTTAAAAATAACATCATTCATAATTAAAACTTCCATTTATTAAATTAAAACATTTTAAACGAAAAAAGCTACCATATCGGTAGCTCTTTTCTCCTCGCTAGGTACGATAAAGATGTAATAAAGTTAAAATGATAAAAATATTTTTGCGACAATTCCTTATAGGTAGGATAGTGAATCAAACCTCATATTTTTCAAATCCTTATAGGTACGTAACAACAAACTCATAACAATATAAAATAGGGTTAAACAAACTTAATTTCAAGTCCTATGAGGTACAATTAAATAATAACTTAAATCAGAAAAAATAGCAAGCATTTTTGCTTGCTATAACTCTTCTTTTTTTACTTCAATTGCTGTTATTCGTACAAACCGGTCAAATACAAATTTTCGACCATTTACAGCTACGTCGTATTCGTTGCCTTGAACAAGTTTCATTTCTGCATAAAGAGGCCGAATGCCTCTTTTAATAAGTTCGATAATAACAGATAACGGCGCAACAACTACCATTTCTTCTGCACCAGATCGTTTAAACCGATTTGCTACATCATCTGCATTTGAAAATGGATTTGAATCTAATATAATTTCAACATCAGATCCAAATATTCGCTTTAATTCTGTTATTTGTTTTTGTATCGGTTCATGACGAGAAAACCATATAATTTTCATGTATTTATTGTCTCCTTTATCATTATTAACTCATTTTAACATATATTTTTCTCTTGCGCCATAGCAGCTAAAAGCAAACTAATTTTGTTACCATCTCTTGTTTTCACATAAAATTTTCCATTTTCTCTAAAACCTGTTCTATACATAGCAATGCCTCCTTTATGCAGTTATATTATTTTGATTTTTATGCACAATCACAATACAATTTGCATCCTCGCACATCTTTTTAAATTGCCTCATCTGGTTTACATCCTTAAATCCGTATGTAGTTTTATAAATTTTCCCATTGTATTTTTCAATTACTGTTACCAAGTACATTTTTGACTCCCCTTATCTTCTTAGTTGTTTTAATTATGATATCAACGAAGGGCTAGGTTGCCCTAGCCCAATATATTAAATTGCCTTACTAAATAACAACTCTCCGGCAACATCCTCTAAATTAAGCCTTCCAGTGTAATCTTTAGTTTCGTTTTCCCAGTCTCTAGCACCTGCTGTTACTGCATTAATATAATCGAATTTTGTTCTCCCCATTCGTTGTTCAGTTTCCCAATTTTTTCGGACTACTTCAGTCATTTTCTTAGTGATACTTTTTCTATTTTGGATAAAATTAAATATTTCATCTGGGTCTGACGTTTTTGTTTTTGCGTCTTGTAGTCTTTCAACATAATTATTGAATAGACTTTTGGCTTCTACTGTTATACTACCCAAACGATCATTAATTTCTGTTACGTCGAAATCCCCCATGTGCTTTTGATCAATAATCGTGAATTCATGTCTCGGATAAGATAAACCATTTGTGCAAACAAGACGATAAATAATAAATCTGCCCTTGATTTTGCTTCCTCCTGTTTCACTATTTCGCAAGTGAATTCCGGGAAAAATAATATCGTCTGTTAATCCAAAACGCACTTCATGTTGTGGCAATTTTCCAATAGATGTTTTTAAATCAGGTAACGTAAAGCGGATATCCATGAAATCACTTGTAACCGAAAATCCTTGTGTCTCTAACTTTTCTCCATCGAAATTCTGTAGTTGCCGCAAAATTGGCAGATTGTCGAATACTCTGTAATTATCAGAAAAGATTGCTCGCACTCTATATTTGTTGCTGTTACTATGTTGTAGTGTCCGAAAGAAATATTCTTTGTCGTTTCTAAGACGGTTCAAACCGCGCCTCATGTTGATTTTGAACGTTTCTAAATCCTCTTCAATTTCTGAAGCAGATTTTCCATCAGTGTCCAATAATTTCATCATATAGCTGGATGGCAAATCTGCTTTCATGCAGAAATGTTGAAATCCTGTTTTTGTGAAATCGATTGGCCCAAGTCCGTCAATATGAAGCGATCCTCTGTTGTCCATATGTAAGTTACTGGGCTTAATAAGCACATCGCGCTTTGACTTTTCAATTTCTTCGATACGCGCCAAAGCTTCTTTAAATTTTTCTCCAAGATTTTTGCTCATTGTAATTACCTCCGTTATTAATATTTTGCTTTTATTTGTTATTATAATAACATTTCTAAAAATGTGATGTCAATACTTTACTTTTAAAAATTACTCATCCTCAAAAGCTCCCAATGGCAATAAGTATTCTTTCATAATTTGATTCGCTTTTTTATGTGCATTTATTACTTCTTCTTTGCCAAGTTTATAAACATCTCCATTTTTCAGCATAAACAGGACAAACTCTATATCCTACATAGCTTTTCCAACTTCTTTAATATCCAATGTTATCACTCCATTTGTTCATATAATAAAATTCTGCTTTTATCGCACAAATTGATCATAAAAAATGCGGGTTATGCACCCACATTAGAAATTGAAAACTGTTACTGTAACTCCTTGTTTTTGTAGTTCTTCTGCAACTACTTCAATACTTGGACTAATAACCCAAATTATTTTTCTGGTTGATTCTAATTGTTTTGCTATTTCTTTGTTGTATACAGTCACATTGTTTGTTTTTTTATCCCAATAATATCCGAATAATTGATTCATTTATTTATCTCCCGAATTAACAAAATGAAGCGGATCGGCTCCGCTTAGACTGTTATTTTATGAACTGGAAACAATGAACCGACTCTTCATATCCATTGCTTTTATAACGATACACATTTCCGTTATAATGCAAAGCATAATCGTTTTCATCTTCTTGCATAGCTTCTGCAAAGTTTTCCAAATCCCAAGTGTCTGCACCGTCGTCCACTTTTGTAAATCCTCGTTTTTGCGCTTATTGAATAAGTTCATGAATCTTCATAATAAATCAATCCTCCTGTTATTGGTTATAATAAAAATTTTTATTAGCTGTTATCTTAAGCTTTCCGCCAAACGTTTTAATTCGTCTTTAGTCATCTTGTCGAGTTGTTCAAAGTTATAACCTTTTCCCAAAAGAAATTGATAAGCTCCCCAATAACTAAGTCTCATTGATATCATCTCCTTTTTGAAAACAAATCATAAAATTCAAAGAGTGTCAAAGCTTTACTTTCTTTATATTCTCTTTTTCTGGCTTAGTTCCTTCCCATAAGCCATCATCAATTAACTCTTTTTTGCTATTAAATCGCCATTTTTGATATAAAAATGTATTCTCTTTGTACTCAACTTTACGGATTGGTTTTCTAATATGTATAAATCCTTTATTGTTTATGGCTGCTTCAAATACTGGTCTGTTATTAACGACAATAGTATACCATGTATTATAATAACATGAACCAGTTTCAAATAATGCTTGACGTACAATACTATAAACTTGATTATCTGTCATTATTTTTGCTCCTTTCTATAGTCGGAAATGTTTATATCAATATATAATATTTTGTTTATTACTCTAGTAAAATGGACATTTTATTATAGAATCGTTTGATCTTAAATATGTTATTATCCAGCCAATACAATCCTTAGCCCTTTTACTGCCCATCTGTTATGTTCTTCTCATCATTGTCATTGTCAGATAAAAAATCCGACAAGGTACCTTCGAAGACTTTGATATTATCATTATAAACTGTTATAAACATTCGATCATATCTCCTTTGTTACACACTCCCATAATACCATATGATATTATGGGAGTGTGCTGTTATTGGTTGTTTATATATCGCTGTTATACAGTCTTTTCCGTTTGATATCCTTCCACATGACTGTTAAGACGTTCCAGCGCTTCCCTATGGCTTAAACGTCCGTACAGACTTGTTCCTATCGAAGGACGTCCATCATGACAGACTGTTCTAATTTCGTATCCTTCAAACGTGCGAAGCATATAGAGAGTTACACCAGATTCAGGAATGACTTTAAATGTTATGTTATGCGGATAATCAAACTCGTTGAAATACCATTCAAGCGCTGTTATAAGGTTCTGCTTTGCTTCTTCTTTAGTTATTCCAGTTTCCTGAAATTGTCCGAAGGAAGCAACATATCCGACTTTCTTGCCGAATGTGTTTTTATTTGTTTCAACTGTTATTTTCATTTTTATCATCTCCTATTCGTTAATTGTCTCAATCGTACCCATAAATAAATCTATTCCATATTCCAGTTGTTTTAAGTGTGGGAAAGCGTCTAGAATGTACTGGATAGATTCGTTCGCATTATGTTCCCGTTTTCCTGTCCGTCTGCTGCTAATGGCTCCATATACGCGATTGTTGAAACGTTGAATGCGTGAATGGTTACCAGTATAAGAAGATGGTTCATAAGCTTCATATACCGTTATAGGCGTACTAATAATGCGGAAGGAATGAACCAGTACGCCGTTAGGTAGAATAATCGTTTTTGACATAGTGAAAAACCTCCTAAATAAATACTATACGTTTTCCTAGTTTCTTTTCCTGCTGGACTTCTCGAACGTCATACGGCTTATAATTCGCGTCAAGTTTTGCCGTTGTCGCTTTGGTTGAAAAACGTCCAGCATTAAACGCTTCCTTGATCCATTTGTAAACGGACAACTTATCTGTTATATTATAACGGTTTACCCTTACACCAATATGATAGTATTCGCTGTTATCGTCTGAAAGAATTGCAAGGATCGGCATATGTTCATGTTTGGTAAGCGTGGAATGTTGACGTGTCCAACGTTTAATATGTTTTAAAACCTCTTGTTTTCCTGCTGTTATGGCTGCATATCCCATGTTAAAGCGTTCATCGTCCGAAAGTTTGACTTCCTTTCCTTTGTAGAACAGTTTAAAGGATTCTGGCGAATAACGATAAAAGGAAAAAGAAAAGTCACGAAAAAATCGATTTTTATTGTTAGTTTTCATTTTATGCCTCCTTTCATGTTAGAACCAAATAAGCTTTCATGAAAGAATATTTCTGTATTCGCTCCTTCTGGTTTAAATGAGGCAATTGTTCCGTTGTCATTTACAAATACAACTTTCCCTTTATAAAGCTTCCCTTGTTTTTTAAATGATACCATTTGGCCAATTTTGATCATTTAACAACTCCTTCTAACAATTGTTTCGCTTCTTCATAAAGCGCTTTTTTCTTGTCTGTTACGTATTTCTCCATTTCACAAAGATAATCAAGTGCCGTTTTCCCTTCATTGTCTGTTATGTTTTTGTCTGCTCCCAACTGGAGCAAAACCTTAATCATTTTAAAGTCACAACGTTGCGCGGCGATCATAAGCGATGTTCTCCCGCGCTCGTCTTTTTCGTTGATATCTTTTCCTTCTTTGACTAATGTTTCAATCCTCTTTACATCTCCTTCCAACATAGCATGACGAATACTATCAATCATTAAATTATTACTAAGTTTTATGGATGTAAACAAAGCTCCATCTGTAGTTACAAAGTCCATATAATATTCGAAATCAATATCAGTATAGATTCCATCATCTGTTATATAATACTCATCAACTTGTAAGCATTTAAAATCGTTTCCGTCGCCTCCATCGATTGAAACTTCCCAAATATTAGAATCAATCAAAATTAATCTATGTTTATCAATTGTATTGTACTGTGAACTATAATAAAACTTTAATTCTGCAACTTTTCTTTGCTTTGTGATAGTTGGTTTATTTTCTTGTGATATCTTTTTTCGCTCAAAAATAAACCATGTATATTCATTTTTAAATTCGTGTTTATATTTCTTTGTTAATTGATGATTGATCATAATCATTACTTCAATCATTGGAGAACCTTTATCACTGACAATTGTTAAACCGATTTGATAAATTTCTTCATTAAATTTTTCAAAATCAAAATCATACTTTTCATTCTTTATTTTGTTGTAAACTTTCAACAATTGAATTGACTTGTTCATTTATAATTCCTCCATTATTAATATTTTGATTTTTATTTGTTATTATAATAACATTAAACAAATGTTTTTGCAATACTTTATTTTTAAAACTCGTCTTCAAAAGCTCCCAACTTAAATAGTTTTGGTTTACCTCATCAGCATACATGTCGCCATCATGTATGGAATAGCGCTGTTATGCGCTAGTTTTGGCTGTTTAATTGGCCAATCTTTTATTATTCGTAAATTAATTCAAAAGATTTTACATCATACCATGATGAATAGCCATAATCATCTATTATCCATATAACATATTTGTTTTCGCTTCGTTGATAATTATAATCCTTAACAAGATATTTTTTCTCTTTTGTAATAACTCTTCCGTGTGTTCTAGATACAAAATCTTTTTTAGCAATTGCATATTTCGGTTTTTGCTTCGCTTTTTTGAGTGATTCCAAGTATGAAAAAAGTTTTCCTTCTGTAACTGCCTGTTCTGCTTTTGCTATTAATTCTTCAGTTATTTTTGGCACGACATAACCTTTTCCATTGCAACCATAACACATTGAACCATCTCTAGGATTATATGAATAATTTCCACTACCACCACAACGATTACATATAATCCCAAGACCAATTCCAACAATTCGCCCATGTAAAGTTGCTTTAAATTTTTGAGGAATAGCAATAGTTTTATCTGAAATACCTAACACTTTTGCAAGTCTAAATTCCAATTCATTCATTTTAATTTCCTCCCATAAAATGAGTATTTTACTGTAAAATATCATTCTCTTTATGATAAAAGTTTATTATCCTTTCCGCACTTGCGGAAAGGATAATATTTATTTTTTAAATCAAAAATATTTCTCCCGTTTCCCCTTCTCTTTCATCAATGATATAATTCTTATCTTCGATCAGATTGATTAAATAACCTTCTTCTCTAATGATTTTTTTATAAAGTTTCATATGTGTGTAAATAGATATAAATACCTCCTTATCATAATCGTTTATTGTTATCGCCAAAGATACTCCTTTTTCTTTGAACCATCTTTCACCAAAACTGCTAACGTATAGAGAAAGATATATCCTTTTTCCTCCAAAATAAAATTCAGATGGATATCTTTCATCCTCTTCGCAAGTATACGGAGAATTAAATCGCAAATTTTCCAGAATTTCCCTTTTAATCGGATATTTTTTCATTTTTATTCCTCCTCATTGTTATTAATTTAAATATGTTTTAAATGATACATTATTAATATATTGTTTTTAATGTATTGTCCGCACAACAAGCTTAAACCTGTTATGCGGACTAAATAGCTTGTAATTATTATGCGCTTTGTTCGTTTTCTTTTTGTTTGTAAGGATACAAATACCAATTATCATAATTAACGACGTATTCGTTTTTAGTATTCTTTTTTATTTGCTTCCTTTCCTGCTTGTCGTTTATAAATTTATCTTTAATGGGTTTTCCGTCTTCAATGGCAATTTGCTGAATAGTTACGCTTTTTTCTGTTACTTTTACAACCTTAAAAGCTGCTATTATAATATTTCCGGCAACGTTATGACGCACTAAGATATCGCCAACATTGAATGGATTTTCAATTATTTGTTTTTGTTCTGTCCAGTTTTCAGGAATTTTCACTTCCTGAATTTCCGCATATGGATATTTCAATGTATACGGAACATAAGACGATTTTACTTCGACGGTTTTTGTATTTGCTTTTACTACAACATCCCAATAACCACGAATTTTGACGAGATAACCGGGTTTTATGTTATCTTTGTTGTATTGTATACCTCCCAATTCATCCAAACAATTTTGAAAAAATGCAAGCTTATCGATTTCATATTCCATTTTTTCAAGTAAACTCTCTAACCATTTCTCGTTATTTTGTTCTTCTGCTGTTATGATCAATTTTTCATACTTACGAATGTTTGCGTTGCACTCTTCAATTCTGTTATATAAGTATGTTTTATCTTGCAATTGTGCCATGCTTGCCGTTTGATAAGCTGTCATGGCTTTTTGGCGAAAATATTCACTTTTTCTATATTCTTCAAAGCCTTTATGATAGCGTTCGTAAATACGCTCCCTTTGTTTTCTAAATCGTTCTGATCCTGCATGTCCGGCAATAATTGGTTGTGTAAAAAATGCAACATCATGGTTTCGTAAATATTCATTCATTTCTACTTGAAATGCTTCGGCACGTTTTTCTGCATTTTTTGCATACTGTTCATAACGTTCTGCCCTAGCTTCTGCTTTTTCTGCTTTTCGTTGCAATTCTTCAGCATATGTAAGCCTTTCGCCTACTTTTCCGCCATCAGAAAAGCCCAATTTTTCAGCAATCCGAATAGCCATATAGTGATTATTAACTCCTCTAGACACCCAAGCAGAACGGGACGGACTCCAAAGAAAAAACCGCTTTAATTCTGCTTTTTGTTGTTCTGTTAAAGATTGGTATTCTGATTTTTCAAAGTGCAATTCGATTTTTCCCGTTTCGCGATTCAATACGTATTGTTTTTGCATGAAATATTCCTCCTTAAATATTTTGGCTTGTTCGCCACCCTAACCGCTTTAATAGCGGTTAGACGCTCTGGGCTTAAAGCGCTGTTTAGACACGCCCAGACGTGTTAATTTATGTTTAATGATACAATTGGTTGCTTCTGAACTGTATTAATAACGTCAAAAAATAATTTATTGTCAAAACTATAATATTTTGTTTCTTTAACTGTTATATGATTATCGCTTTTTGTGACATTGTAAATTAATTTGTCAAAATCAATATCTAGCCATTCGTCAAAAATGAGTAATGATTCATTTGGTAAAATCCTATTCGCATATAAAGAACGTTTACGCTTGAGCTTGTGTACGATTTTCAATGTTTCTTTATATTGCGCCCAAGGCTCTACTATTGCCTTGTCAATGACAGTATGAAACATGATCGGATAGCCAATATCAGAATATTTTATGATTGTTACTTTGCGTCCTTGTGTTAGTTGCTGTAATGCATTTTCAAAAATGCTGTAATGATGATAAAAATACTCACGCAAAAACGAAGCTATAGGCGAACCTTTGAAAACTTTTTGAGCTTGGTCAATCAATTCAGCAGTTACTTGTATGTTATTTGATTTAAGAAGAGAAAAGAATATTCTTTTCACTTCTTTTTGTTGGTCTGGTGTCATATCTTGATATTTTTTGCACGCAACACTAAAGCAGGAATCAGTAAGTAAATCAGAAAGGTTATCTAGTTGTTGGGTATAGTTTGAAATAGATATGTTCATGTTGATCATTCTCCTTTATGATATTGTTGTTTCGCTGTTATAGTATATTCGCCATCGGCGCAAATAATCCTGCTTCTATGACGAATATTAATATAATTTATTTTTAATCAATGTATTTTTGTAATGCTTCCGTTGCGCTGTCATATTCGACTTCATCCAAAAAAAGCCATTCGCAACTAGTTACCTTGTCATTACGCTTTGTTACTCTCCATTTTCTCGCTACTTTAACCGCTCTTAAATCTCCGACATATACATTACAATCCATTGCGTTTACTTTTTGAACAAACATGGTTAAAACCTCCTTGGCTGTTCTGTGTAATATAAAGGCATTTATAACCTTTATCGACTCCACAAACTATAATTTATGTTTATGGAGTCTGTAAAAGTTATAAAAATCATTTATAATATTTTTCTATAATATCGTAATATGACATATTGACTAATTGCATTCGTTTTTCAGAAAAAGGAGGATACTATTCTAGATCATAAACGTCTTTTTCCCATTCTTTAGAAGCAAAATGCAGTTTTTTATAAAATTTTAGTTCTTGAATTGCTTTTTCCTTTGCTTCCTCCCATAATTCACTGGGAACGGGAAAAATATTGTCATTAACAATAGACCAATCTTCGACATTCCAAAATTCATCTGGCATACGTTGGTAATGAAATTCGCCATGTAGCGCTGTAATTGTCGCGTTAATACTTGGATGTGAAAGACAATATTTATTTTTTAACAACACATCGGCTTTTATGTCAACAAAAAATGGATTGTCTTTCCAATTCTTGTGATAGGAAACTTGTGCAATGCGATTTTTATACTTTACTGTCATAAAAACATCTCCTTGTTATGTAATGAAATTATACTTTTATTTTACAATTTAAATCTTGTTGTTATTCCGCTTTTTGGATGTAATATTTATTATCCTGCTTTACAATTCGTAAATTTTTTAAAATTTTAAAAGTTGCAATTTGTTGATCAATATATTCTCCTGCTTTTTTGTTGTGAAAAATTTCTTTGCAATGTGTGCATTGTTTGGCAGGAATATTGTTAATGACAAGTGTTTCACCGTCAATATTTGTTTCTATAGTATCAAATATATTTTCGGTTTTCGTGTTATGGCAAAATGGGCATTTCCAATTATTAGACATTCTTTATCACTCCTTTTATGTATAGTATAGCATATCACATAACCGTTAAAACAAAAATCATGTTTCCAACAATAGAAACGGCAAGTTTTCGGTTTTTAGAGCCTCCTTCTATTTTAAAAATAATATCTTTTGTTTTTAAATCCTGTTCTGCGCGAATTATGCGCTTAGGATTTAACAAAATGTTTTCAACCATTTCCATAGTAAAATGACGTTGGTTTAAACGGTCAATGGTGGCATGACGAGATAAATCATAATTTCCTTGTTTTGCAAGGTTAGAGATGGTATGTAATATTAATTTTGTTTGCTCAACAGAAAGTGTTATTTTCTTTCTGTTATTTTGATTAGGCATTGTTATCACTCCTTTATTACGAAATCGCAACCTAACCGCCATAAATGGCGGTTAACGCTCCCGGCTTAATGCGCTGTTTATAGTCGCCGGGACGACTTTAAGCAGTTATGCAGGTTAATCCTTTTTGCCAAATATAATCAGAAATAACTTGCAAATTACGCTTCATTCTTTCGCTCCAATCATAAATATTTTCTTCTTCTGTCCATGTGAATATGACTATTACTTCTCTATTTTCGATATCTAGCTTGTAATTCCTAGTAAATTTTAGATCATAAGGAATAGATACATCATTGATAAGATTTTCGATATATTCAAATATGATTTTTTTGTTATGTTTAATATACTGACTTTGCTTTCCTTCTCCGTCCCAATCTTTCAGTAAACTGGAAATGATTGGACGAACGTTGATTATTATTTTTTTTTTGCATGGTTTTTACCTCCTGTTTTTAATAAAAAAATAAAGACAGGATGATAAATCCTGTCTGTTATGCGGTTTTTTGCGTTGCCTTTTCGACTTGATCGATAGTAAATAAGCTGGCTTTTTTCAGAATAAAAAACGTTTCGATAACCTCCTTTCCGTCGATTTCTTTGGTTTTCTGGCATGGTGTCCATAAAGACACTTGCAAGAATGCTTTTTCGCCTTTGCGAACATAAAAACCGCGCTTTTTCCATTCTTGATAAGTCAAGAGGTTTTCGCCGTTATACGGAAAATTAATTCCTCGGAAAAGAAGCTCTTGCACAATAATTTCACGGTTAGACATGCGCATAAACATAAAAACATTCCTCCTGTTATATAGTTTTAATTCAAAAATAAGCCCACAACAAAAATATAAATCTGTTATAGGTTTATTTTTGCATTAAAAAAAATGGTAGCATAAAAGCTACCATTGCAAAAAACCATAGATAAAACACGTGGTTTTTTATGGCAATTTATTGCCTTTATTGCTCACACAACGGACTGTTATGTGAGCTAAAAAACAATAAATAAATCATCGGCAACCAACAATAGAGTATGTTGGTCTGGCATATTCGCCATGCCTAAGATAATACGTTCCTGCTGGCTTCCATTCGTTTTTGTCCGTTTGTTCGAGACTAGATTCCTCCAGCCAGCGAACAGCTTCTTCGCGAGTGGGAAACTTTTTTACAATAAATGGTTTTTGAGGCACTCCGATAGTGCCTTGATAAAAATGGGTTTTTACTTTAATTCCGTACATAAAAAATCCTCCTTAATTAAATTTAGGCATTTATTGCCTTTATTGCTCACACAACGGACTGTTATGTGAGCTAAAAAGCAATAAATTAAACTCGTTGCTTTTATGCGGCTTCTCGCGACTCCCCGGAGGGAGTTTCGGCCCGGAGCCACCGGGCCATCGTCAGGCGGGGTTACCACAGTTTAGCGATTACCACGGCATCCCGGATTAGGATTTCGCCGTAGTCAGGGCAATCGTGGATACCTGGCTGATTGCCAGCGACGATGTAGCAATGATTGGTGATAAAGTACCGGTTGCATTCCTTGTCATGGTTGATGATGCGGCGGGACGGATTTCCGAATCCGGGATAGTTGTGTTCAGACAGCAGGGAGAGATCCCATGCACTTGTTCCGTCCAGCGTCGGCAGTTCGTCGTATTCCGGCGTTCCGTATTCCGGAAAATCGCGCTCGTCTTCCCGGTCTGGGTTGTCCTTCGACCATTCGCATTCCTCGCCAATCTCCCGATCCTTGTTTTCGAATCGCAAACCAATGTAAGCATATGCGTCTTTGTGCAATTCATATATTTCGCGAACTTTTTCGTACATTTCCTTGATTGTCATTGTTATACACTCCTTTTATATATGTAATAAGATAAAAGGTTACATAAATTATAACCTTTATTAACTGTATAACAATTTTATTGTTATACAGTTTAAAAGATTATAATTTTTTTTGTTTTTTTATTAGTCTGTAATATATCCCATATTTTTTAGCGTTTGATATCTACTTTCAAGCATTTCTTTTTTATTGCCTTTTATACAGTTATATATCTGTTTTTCGCTGTATGTTTTGCCTTTATACGTATTTTCCCAATGCATTTTTATTGCTGGAACAATTTTTTTAATTAGCTCATTTCTTGTCATTGTCATTCTTTCCCTTCCTTTTTATTCTTCCTCTATTATTTTATTTATATAACATTTTACTGCTGCAAAAGACGGAAAATAAGTCCTTTCCTTTCCTTCTTGGGCATCTGTCATCCAACCTTTTTCGAATTTCCAAATGTTAAAATTTTTGTAACAACGATAATCTAAAATTTGCAACGTTATCACTCCTTATTATGTATTAGCGAAATTATTCCGCTTTTTATGTCTCCTTGCTATTTTTGTATTATTCATAAACTTCTAATATGTCAATTGTATATAAACCATTTTTTGCGTTTTCAAGCTGTAATAACTTCTGTTCGCTTACAATTTTTATTTCTTCGCGCCATATACCAAAAGCGCAATGAGTTATTTTTATTTTATATCTTTTCAAATTATTTCACCCCATGTTTTGCCATACTTAAACATTAGCCACTGTTCCAAAGTATCAAAATACATGTCAAGCTCTTTGTCATAAAAACCATTCTCTTTATCATGTTCTAATTTGTCTATTTCTTTTAAAATAATCGTTTTCATTATCAATATCTTCCTTTCTTTTTTCTTTACAAGGAGACATAAAAAGCGGAATAAATGGGTGTTGTGCCGGACTCCTACCGTGCCAGACATGATACGTCGTGCGGCGTAGCGTTTCAACTCTGATAGCAGAGTAGCGCCTTTTTTGACGTTCGCCGTCGCTCATGCCGTCGCCTAAACGGGTTTCCCGCGCCCGTCTAGTGCTGCCGCGCGTCATCACGTACCAGCCATATCGTAGCTAGGGTTGTATACGCCCATCCTAGAGGATGGGACGGATATGAGGTTGTCAATGTGCGCAACCTGCCATGCGGAGCATGGACTTTCCCCGGATGATCGGACTAGCTATCTAGTTGATCATCCTGCCAGAGCAATTATGGATAGTGTTAATGCTACTATTATAATAACAGATTGGATTTAAAAACGCAATACTAATATTAATATTTTGTTTTCTAAATAAGTGTTGCGCCAGCGCGTTTTTGTTACTATTCCGATGTTTTTAGTGGGATTTATAGTTAATCAAAATAGCGCATTGTATTTTTCAATATGTGTATTTTTATTTAGTCGCTATCTTTTAATTAGTTACTATCCAAATCTAACCGATCTACCTTTCCTCATTTTCTCAATTCCCATCTTTTCCCATTTTCCAGTCATAACGTATGATATGACTTGATTTTTACAATGTTTACCATCCCATTTTGAAAAGAGGGGGGATAGTTTACATTTCTATTTCTTCCATTTTTTTCTAAAACGGCCACAGCACTTCTATTCCGACAGGTATACTCGGATTTACACCGATTCACCATCCTCCCGCCTTCTCGCACATCGCATCGCGCATCGTGCGCGTTTCGCTAAACTTGCCTATTTTCAACCGATTTTTACCACCGCCAATTTTCTCATTTTTTCATAAAATATCAATTTTCCATCAAATTTCCCACCCAAACCCCATACCAATCAGCAACTTTTACGATATCATTATCGATCCAATCCATCAAACTTCTTCTCAAATCTTTCAAAACCTCTTGATCTCCATAAATTTTCACTCGTTTCCCCAATCTCAACAACGAAACTTATAATACCCATTGATCGTCAATCATTCCCCAATCCTCATATTTACCAACAACTTTTCCCCGTTTTTCTCTCCCTGCACTTTTACTTAATTTTTCCTTAAATCCCAACTTCTAATTAAACTTTCACGATTCACACTTCACTCATCTTTCATCTTGTTTATTTCTAACTCCCCTATCCATCACCTCACCAGACGCCCATATTGACATTCTGAGACGTATTAATCCAAGTCTGGTATAAAACCATTACCAAGTTATTTCCCATTCAAATTTACACTATTTTTATTTATATTTTGCGTCTTAAAATGCGTATCCGTAACCTTGCCTATACTCGCCTTGTTCACACAAAATCCCACCCCATCATATCTTTATATTTTTTCTACACAAAAATAATTAATTTTTTACACTAACCCATCACCCCGGTATATTCCTATTCCCCATCAATTACACCTCCAAATTTTTATTATTTTTATCAGAAAATTTAACCTCAAAATTCGTCCTAACATCTACACTCCACCTGTCAAAGTAAAATTCTCCGCCGTCAGGCGGAGAATCAATCTAGCTATCCATCAAATTTTCACATGAAAAATATAATATGTCCCAAATGTATCTTCAAACAACCCTAAAATAAGATAATCTGACAAATTAAAATCTAACTTTTTCCAATCAGGGTTCTTTCTCATAAATTTCCAAACAAACTCACACATTTCAAAGTGCTTTGCAAAATATTCATCTGTTAATTCTATTCTTTTTGCAAAAACCTGAAGATAATCAGGATTATTGAATTTCTCTTTATTCTCCAACACAAACTTATCAAAATCGTTTTCTTCTCTTTCCCCCACTACAATTTCGTTATGAATCTTAATAAGTTGCTTCATAAAGTCCATATCCACTTTCTCCCATTGTTCTCTAAAATCCATTTTATCATCTCCGTTTTTTTATTTTTTATGATCCTACCCACTACTTTTACACTCAAACCGCTTCTCTCATTCCTTTTTCACTTAAATACTTTTTCTCAAACACATCAAAACATCCGTCATAATTTCCACTTTCTTTTTTCGCTTGAATAATTCTTTCGCATTTTTTCACAAACTTCGGCAGTATGTTAAAGTCTTTGCAAACCCTATACACATCATAATCATACTGTCCAATTCGTTCATACACTTTTACACCAGCAATCTTTGTTTCACAATCATCAATTTTCCCCCAAGCAGATCCCTTTGCAATATCCTCAATTTCTTCAACAGTAAGATCACCAATTACCGTGTTAAAGATCCCATTGTTTTTTCTTTGTAAATCTTTGTACACCTGCAAGGTTTTATAATCTGGCCTTGTGTAATATCTATTTTTTTCTTGTCTTGTACCATCATGTTCGTCTATGTATTCTCCCGGTATTTTGTATAGTTTTATTAATTCATTTTTTTCTTCACACATTTCATTGATTATTTTTTTAGCTAATGTAGTTGAACAATCCAATAATTTTGCCCATTCTGCAACAGAAATACTTCTTCCTTGTTCTCCAAAACAATCAACATAACAATAAACGTAAAATTTATCAACATCATCAAACAAGTCAAATTGCTCATAAGTTATTCTTTTATTGTATCCTTCTTTGCCACAGACATTAAACATTATCTCTATTGTCTCGCCATTCTTTGTTTCATCTCCAACATTACAAGAAATTATTTTTTTCTTTTCCAAACTAATCAAAAGACTTTTTATTAAATCTTTTCTTTCTCTTTTTTTACCCCCAAATTTACATTGAATTGTTCCATCAATCAAATAAATATTTGTTTTTGTTTTCCATTCATCTTTGTAATTTACTCTGTTCCTGTACAAGTAAGCATACAAAAACAATTCTTCTTGATTAACTTTGTATTTTGATTTCAAATCAAAAAATTTGTTATACAAAACAAGATAGTTGTTCATTCTCCATCTCTCCTTTCAAATAAATTTAGTTAAATTTTAATTTTTAATTTTTTTATTTTTTAATTTTTCCATTTTTTGTTATTTCTCTGGTCGGAACCCCCTAACCCCCCGGTAGGGGGTATTAGGGTTTATACTTTTTAATGGTTTATACTTTTATATGGTTTATACTTTTATATATTACTCGACACTTTGGGACACTTTTTTTGTCACTTTTTTACTAGGGGTTGGACACTTTTTAACACATTTTTTGTCACTTTTTTACTAGGGGTTGGTTTTTTTGGGACATTTTTTTGCACCTTTTTAATTGATTTTCGACCGTGGTAAATTTTTTACATTTTTTTTGTCACTTTTTGACCAACCCCTTATTCTGGACAATTGTTTTTCTTAACCTTTTCGATTAGCAACTCTTTCAGGTATGTATTTCTTTCAATCGCCACATCCTGACTTATCGCATATCTCAGCGCGTCGTTCTCAAATACAAACGTGCAAAATTTGCTTGCTCTGGTCAATGCGGTGTACACCCATTGTTTTGTTAGCAGCTTGTATGCTGACCAATCCAGCGCTACAAGAACATGTTCCGACTGACTACCTTGGAATCTGTGGCAAGTTAATGCGTATGCCATATCAATTTGTTTTAATTCTTTTTGTGTGTACCAAACTAAATTTTCATTCCCAATAAATCGTATACCTGTTATTTTGTTTTCTTTGTCTATATATTCAATTTCCTCAATTATCCCTAATGTCCCATTAAAAACACCATTATCATAATCATTTCCGTTTTTTATGATCTTATCTCCAACCCTGTATTCGTAACCCATTGAGGACACCGTAAGACTGTTTTCGTTAGGATTGAATACTTTTTGCAATTCTTTATTCAATTCTTTAGTGCAAATATCCCCTCGGTTTTTCATAGGAACAATAACTTGAAACTCCATAATGTCAATGTTATTTTTAATATTTTCACAATAATCAATTATGTATTGTTTGATTTCAGATCGTTCTTGAAATGGAACTAATCTTAGATCCTTTAGTTCACCAACAATTTTTCTTTTGTAATCGCCTTTTTTATTAATCTGTTTTCCATCTCTTACTGCGTTTGCAGCAAGAAGTATTCCTGATTTCATTGCTTGTCTATGTACTTTTGTTAGTTCAATAACAGGTATTACTTTACTGTCAATCATATCTCTTAGAATGTTTCCTACACCAATTGGTGGTAACTGCTCAATGTCGCCCAAAATAATCAATTTTCCGTTATCTTTGATTGCTGATATGAGTTTATAAAACAAATAACTGTTTACCATTGAGCATTCGTCTAGAACAATAATGTCTTCTGGAAGTCTATTGTTTTCATTATATTTAAAACCAGATTCAGGGTTGTATGCCAACAATCTATGTATTGTTTGTGATATTAACCCGGCCCCCTCAACAATTCTTTGTGCGGCCTTCCCTGATAGCGCACATGTGTTATAACTGTATTGGTCAAGAGCCATTATTTCTCCACGTAACGTTGATGTTTTGCCCGTACCAGCTTTACCTGAAATGATTAATACATTGTTTTTTATTGCTTCGTATATCGCATTCTTTTGTTCATCAGTTAATTCAAATCCAAGTTTTTCTTGAATTTCTGTAATTTTATTTTCCAAATCTTCAACCACAAAATTTCCGCTATTTTCAATGAGTTTAATTAGTTTATCTGCTATTTGTTCTTCATAAAAACGATTACTCGATAAACCAATTCGATCATTATCAATGAAAAATTTATTATTGCTGCTCATTTTATCAACATGGTTCTCAATAACACTTTCTTTTAGTTTTGTTTCTTTTGCAGTTTCCCTAATCAATTCACTTCTTCTTAACCAACAATGTCCGTCATCTTCCGCTTTTTTAAGAACGTACTCAATTGCACTTTCAATCCTGTATGGTGATTCTGGATCTATGCCTGATCTTAAGGCATACTTGTCAACGGTTATAAAACCAATTCCATCTACTTCACATAAAACATATATATTTTCTTTGACTTTTTGAATCAATAACCCCGGAGAACAATTCATCTGTTTTAGTATTCTTTTTAAAGCTTTATAATCTATTCCATATTCTTCAAGTTCATTTAGAGCGTCCATATATTCTAAATTTCCCAAAACTTTTTCTTTGATTTTTTCATAAGTGACTTTACCCATACCCTTGACGCTATCATAATCCAATGTATCATTCTTTAGCATTTCAATGATATCTTGATCGGGGAAATTTTCTATAAGTAGTTCTGCCTGATAATCGGTTAGTATTGCTCTTAAAAATGAATGTTGACCTTCAATGGTGTTGGTGTTTTGGTAAAATATTTTCTTCACCTCATAACCCTTACCGTATTTTTTATGAGTAACCTCTTCAAGCAGCATGTCGTATTTTTGATTGATATTCAACCTTTGCATTAC